>Ga0164309_10001712_pt1 | contig 10578 bp, 6 predicted proteins | sample Whisoiple_247_MG_FD_109984 | JGI IMG/M metagenome (GOLD analysis project Ga0164309, IMG submission 109984) | Soil microbial communities amended with fresh organic matter from upstate New York, USA - Whitman soil sample_247_MG | ecosystem: Environmental > Terrestrial > Soil > Unclassified >... | reverse complement strand
TAGCTCCAAGGGGACAACGCCATCCGCTCATAGCGCAGCGGCAGCAGTGCCCGAACCCGGATCGGCTCCTGCGCACGTAGCTGTGCCAGCGCCGGGGTGCCGTCGGGCGTGCGCTGCCACCGTCCCTGCTGCGTTCTCGGCACGATTCTGCGCGACGCCCGGCCGATCGCCCGCCGGTCGGCATGGGGCAGTCGCGCGCCGTTGACCATCGGCCGACCTGGTTGCGTGTTCGGAAGTTCTGTTGGCAAGTCGGTGCTCACCTCCGCTCTCACAGTCAGGCACGCGCGGATTGCGTTCCCCCGAGGTAGTGGACCTGGGGGTTGATCCTCGGTACCTACCCGCCGCTGTCGATCGCGGCGATGGGTCCAGTATCGCTAGTGGGTTTGGGGAGTGCTATCGAGGTTACGGCCAGGTGGCTGCGGTCGCTGTGACTGCGCCGGTCGATCACCGCCTGACGTTGACTGGGGCCTTCGAGCAGTCCGCTTCTTGGCCGTGGGCGGCCTCTGCGGCCGCCCGGCGCGAGCTGTCAGTGCCGCGGAGCGTCAACGTGTTATCGGGGTCGCGGTTGTACCCAACGAACCGCTGATCGGCTTCGTTGGTGACGGTAGAAAGCGCCGACATCGGCATGCAGATCACGTTTGCCTGTGCGCCCATAGTGGGCTGCTAGACGCACCCAAGCGATTGCCGTGCCGTCGTGGCGGACTGTGTGAGCTTGGGGCGGCCACCCGCAACGGCTATTGGAGATTGCGGCTGCCTGACTGATCTGTCGGTTTCGGATCAAAGAGGTTCTCCGGTGGCGGGAGGGTCGACGTCCTCGGCGTGGTATCGCCGAAGGAGCTGCTGCTCTTCGTCCCGCCGCGGGAACATGAAGAAGGCGAGCAGGGCGCCAAGCACGATCGCGACCAGGCCGGCGCTGAGCCCGCAGTCTGCTGGTTTGGTCAAGATCGAGTTCGCAGCGGCGAACGATTCGCGGGGATGCTGTGGACCACGCCAGCCGCGTTGGCGACTTGGCTCTCGGCTGTCGTCGCCAGGCCTGGGTTCCGCGTAGCGTGGTGAGGTCAGGCCAGCGGAGCGCTGGTGCTTGTGGCTTCGGGCCGATCGACCACGATGTGTGGCACGTCCTCGCCGTGGTCGGCCCAAGCAAGCCGTTGGGGGGTCGCTGTGGTTGCCTCGATGGTGGCCGCGTGGTCGCGGTCGAAGTAGTCCCACCCCCAGGCGAGGAAGGTGTCGACCTTGCTGTGCACGCCGCTGAGTAGCATGGCGTGGACGCCGAGCCAGGCGGCGAAGGCGAATGGGCCCTCTACCTGATGGCGGTGCTTGCCCACCTCGGCAACGGCGGCGTTGCGACCGATCATCGCCATGATGCCCTTGTCCTTGTAGACGAAGGGTTGGGCACGCTCTCCCCGCAGGTCACGAACGATATTTTGTGCGGCCCATTTTCCCGACTGTTGGGCGACGGAGCCGAGCTGGGGGAGTGCTCTCCCGTTGTCACCGGACGGAATGTTGGCCACGTCTCCCACTGCATAGGTTCCGGGGTAGCCGGGCACGGTGAGGTCCGGTCGGACGTCGATGCGACCACCGCGCCCTGGGGAGGGCCCGGCGTTCTCGGCGATCGCAGACGCGGACTCGCCTCCTCCCCAGACCACGGTCCGCGCTGGGATGGCAGTGCCGTCGGTGAACTCGACCCGGTCAGGGTAGACCGCAGCGACCCCCGTCCCGAGACGGACATCCGCGCCCACCTCGGTCAGCTTCTCGAGCGCGTATGTGTGCGCCTTGCCGGAGAACTGCCCCAACAGGGCGTCGCCTCGGTCGACCAGGGTTATCCGGCTCGGCACCGCCACCTGAGCCGATTCATGAAGCGCCAGCATGAGCTCGGCCAGTGCCCCGGTGGTCTCAACACCCGTTGGTCCGCCACCTACCACGACGACGTCGATCGAGCCGGGCTCGCCGGACTCCGGATCGTCTATCGCGGCACCAAGCAGTTCCTGAAGGTGCAGCCGCAGGCGTTCGGCGTCAGCCACGGAGTAGAGCGGAAAGGCGTGCTGTGCGGCACCGGGCACTCCGAAGTAGTTCGGCTGTGCACCCGCCGCCATCACCAGGTGCGACCCGTGCAACGTACTGCCGTCGGCGAGTTTGAGAGTCCGTTCAGACAGGTCCACATCGGTGACCTGCGCGGTTACCACGTCGATCGAGGGATGGTCCTTGAAGATGGTCCTGTGGGGCCGGGCGATGTCCTCAGCGGGCAGCTGGGAACTGGCCACCTGGTAGAGCAGTGGCTGGAACTGGTGGTAGTCGTTGCGATCCACCAACGTCACCTCGACGCCTTCATCAGCCAGCTCGAGGGCACAGGCCACCCCGGCGAGCCCTCCACCGAGAACCAGGATCCGTTCACCCATCTCCGACGACCTCCTCTGGCTACGCAGCAATATCGTCGCGGACCCCGTCCAGGAACGCGGCTGCTTCGTTGAGCGTCATGACTGCTCCTGGATACCTGGGCTCTTCTTTCACGTGGATATCGGTCAAGACATGTCCCGGCCGGTCAGTTGATCTCCGCTAGGCGCTCGTTGAGGATGATCCGTGACGCCGCCTCGATCAACGCGAGGTGGGAGAAGGCCTGAGGGAAGTTGCCGAGGTGTCTGCCGGTGTCGACGTCGAACTCCTCGGCGAAGAGCCCGAGCGGCGAGGCGACCCGTAGGAGCCGCTCCATGAGGTCCCGAGCTCGCTGCGCCTCGCCGATGATGGCCAGCGCGGACACCAGCCAGAAGGAGCAGATGAGGAATGTCCCTTCCTTGCCGGACATGCCGTCATCGGTTTCGTCGGTGCGGTAGCGCAGCACGAAGCCGTTCTCGGTCAGCTCGTCGGCGATCGCGAGCACGCTTGCGCGGAGCCGCTTGTCGTCATGTGGCAGGAATCCGAAGATTGCCGCCAGCAGCGTCGAGGCGTCCAGCGCATCAGTGTCGTAGTGCTGACGCAGCACTCCCCGTTGGTCGACGCCGTGAGTGAGGATGTCGTCCGTGATCTCGGCGGCGGTGGCACTCCATGTCGCCGCCAGGTCTTTGTCCCCGCGGATGTCGGCCAGCTTTGCCGCGCGGTCCAGGGCGACCCAGCCCATGAGCTTGGAGGACACGTAGTGCTGAGGTTTGCCGCGAGCCTCCCAAATCCCCTGGTCGGGTTCGCGCCAGACCGCCGTCGCGCACTGGGCCTGCGACTGGACGATCGGCCAAAGCCGCCGAGGCAGCCGGTCGCTGCGTCGCACGTGCAGCAGGATCGAGTCCAGCACGGCGCCAAACACGTCGTTCTGGCGTTGATCGAACGCCCCGTTCCCGATCCTCACCGGTCGCGCACCGGCATAGCCGGATAGATCGTCACGGGTGGACTCGGTCAAGTCGCGCCGGCCGTCGATTCCGTACATGATCTGAAGCGCGCCGTCCTGGTTCGGCTCGAGATCGGCGACGAACTGGATGAACTCGTCGGCCTCCCAGTCCAGGTTGAGAAAGTGCAGAGCCTGCAACGTAAAGGTCGTGTCGCGCATCCAGCTGTAGCGGTAGTCCCAGTTGCGCTCTCCGCCGGGCGTCTCTGGGAGCGATGTCGTGAGAGCTGCAACGGTCGCCCCAGTTGGCAGGTAGGTGAGGCCCTTGATCGTCAGCGCCGAACGCTGGATCGGGTCGCGGAAGCGGTGATCAGGCATCCGCGCCCGCCCCAGCCAGTCGCGCCAGAACCGGGCGGTGGCATCGAGCTGGCTGCTCGCCTCCGCCACATCCGCCGGGGCGGCCAGCCCTTCGGCCCACGACAGCGCGCAGTAGCTCTCGTCACCGGCCGTCAGAGTGTGCCGGGCTCGGGCGCGGTTGCCCTCGAGGCCGAGGGCGAGATCGGTCCGCAGCCTGATCGTCTGTCCGGCTCCACTGACGTCCGCGGCATGCCGATCGCCGTCGACCAGTGTCCACTCGCCCGGCGACTGGCCGTAGTCGAAGGCCGGTTCGCAGATCAGCTCGATCTCCACGGTGCCCTCCAGGCAGCGAACCGTCCGGACGAGCAGGTGGGTGGCGTCGTCGTCCGCCGGTGGGCGGGTGTGTGGGGTGATCCGGTCGTCGCCCTCACGAGGGCCCATGGTCAGGGCGTCGCGGACCAGCAGCCACCCGCTCGGCGTCTTCCACGTTGTCGAGAGGACGTTCGTCCCCGGCTCGTAGACCCGCGCCGTGGGGTGGTTGATCCCGAACGGCCCGAGCCGGAAGTAGCCAGCCTGACGGTCGAGCAGGGAGCCGAAGACGCTGGGCGCGTCGAAACGCGGCACGCACAGCCAGTCGATCGACCCGTCCGGCGCCACCAGGGCACCGGTATGGCAGTTCGACAGAAACGCAAAGTCGGCAATGGGCGGGAACGGAGAGGGAGCAGCGGCGCTCTGGTCTTTCCCGTCCGCGCGGGGCTTGATGTTCACGACTCGAGCCAGGGGACGTGCCAACCGCCGCTCTGCGCCGTCAGCTCATCCGCGGCCGCCGGTCCCCACGACCCCGGGGCGTAACGGTGTACCGGTGGCGGCGAGTCCAGCAGCGGCTGCATGATTCGCCACGTCTCCTCGACCCCGTCCTGCCGGGTGAACCGGGTGATCTGGCCGACCATCGCAGCGTGCAGCAGCACCTCGTACGGGGTTGGCCCTTCACCGCCCTCCTGCGCGAACTCCATGTCGAGATGGATCGACTCCGGAGCGGTTGCCTCGGCACGCCGGGCCTCGACCTTGAGCCGGATCCCTGTAGAGGGATCGAGCTTGATGACGAGCTGGCCGGGCTCCGGTCGCCGATTCCCCCACATGCCAAAACCCAACCGCGGCGGCTGCTTGAAGACCAGCCGCAACTCGGTCTGGGTCGCCTGGAGGCGCTTTCCGGTCCGGATGAAGAACGGCACGCCCGCCCAGCGCCAGTTGTTGATGTCGAGCCGCAGCGCGGCATACGTCTCGGTCGTCGAGTCGGACCCGACGCCGTCGATGTCGAGGTATCCCTCGTACTGGCCCCTGACATACGTGGCAGGGTCGGCCTCTTGCACCGCCCGGAACAGCGCGACCTGATTGTCCTTGACCAGCTGAGTGTCTCGCCCGGAAGGCGGCTCCATCGCGGCCGCAGACACGACCTGCATCAGGTGGTTGACCACAACGTCGCGTAGCGCGCCGACCGGGTCGTAGAAGTGACCCCGGTCCTCGACGCCGAAGCTCTCGGCCATCGTGATCTGCACACATTCGACGTAGTTGCGGTTCCAGACCGGCTCGAACATCGCATTGGCGAACCGCAGGTAGAGGATCTCCTCCAGGCCCATCTTCCCCAGGTAGTGGTCGATCCGGTACAGCTGCGACTCGTCGACGTACTGGTGCAGCTCCCCGGCCAGTGCGTGGGCAGAGCCTCGGTCGTGTCCGAACGGCTTCTCCACCACGACCCGACCGGTCTTGGTCAGACCGGCCTCGGACAGGCCCTTGACGACGGTGCCGAACAGGAACGGCGGGATCTCGAGGTAGAAGACGGGAACCTCGGCCCCCTTCGTCGCGTCGGCGACCCTCCGGAATGTCGCGGGGTCGCCGAAGTCGCCCTGCACGTATGACAGCCGTGCGGTCAGGCGGGCAAAGACCGCGGGGTCGATCGACTCACCGGCGCCCTCGATCGACTCGCGGGCGCGCTGCACCAGCTGGTCCACCGTCCAGTCGTTGCCCGCAACGCCGACGATCGGGCACTGCAACAGTCCCCGTCGCTCCAGCCGGTAGAGGGATCGGAACGTCATCACCTTGGCCAGGTCACCGGTGATCCCGAAGATCACGAAGACGTCCGCGACGCCCTGATCCGTGTTCTCCGGCTGGTCCCGGACCGGCGTGGTCTGGCTCTCGATCGTCACGGCCATCGTGACCTCCCTTGGCGTGATGGACCTACAGATCGGTCTGAAGGGCTGCCCGCGATGACTGGCTCAAACCCTTCAGGTCCCAGTGAACGACCAGCCGGAGCCAGACTCCCTATCCTCCGCGGGTGTTGACGTCACTCGACTCCGGCGGGACAGTCGAGTATCTCGCGGTAGCCGAAGCGTGACCAGAGGCAGAACCAACCGAGCTCCGGGAGGGTTCAGAGTGGCTGACGACCAGCACTACGACGTTGTCATCATCGGGACCGGCGCGGGCGGCGGAACCCTCGGGCACCGGCTCGCCATGAACGGCGTGAAGGTGCTCTGGCTGGAACGTGGCCCGTTCCTGCCCCGAGAGCGCGACAACTGGCAGACCGAAGCCGTGTTCGTGCGTGGGAAGTACCTCGCCTCAGAGCTCTGGTACGACCGGCACGGCCGGGAGTTCCAGCCTGAGGTGAACTACTACGTCGGGGGAAACACGAAGTTCTACGGCGCAGCACTGTTCCGGCTCCGTCCGGAGGACTTCGGCGAGCTGCGCCACCATGGTGGGATCTCACCAGCCTGGCCGATCTCGTACGACGACATGGAGCCCTACTACACCGAGGCGGAGCACCTCTATCTCGTGCACGGCCACCACGGGGAAGACCCGACCGAGGGGCCGGCCAGCAAGCAGTACGCCTACCCCGCGGTGTCCCACGAGCCACGCATCCAGCAGCTGAGCGACGACCTGGAGAAGCTCGGACTGCATCCCTTCCACCTACCCATCGGGGTCAACCTCCAAGAGTCTGAGCCCGGCCGAGCGGCACGGACGAGCGCATGCATACGCTGCGACCGCGTTGATGGCTTCCCATGCCTCGTAAACGCGAAGTCGGACGCGCAGGTGATCTGCGTAGATCCGGTGCTGTCCCAGGACAACGTCACGTTGGTCACCGGAGCCCACGTGCAGCGCTTGGAGGCCGACCCCTCCGGACGCAGCGTCACTGGGGTTGTCACCGTTCTGGCGGACGGGGTGACGACCACCTTCACCGGTGACATCGTCGTGGTTGCCTGCGGCGCGGTGAACTCGGCGGCGTTGCTGCTGAGGTCTCGCGGCGAACGTCACCCTGATGGACTGGCCAACAGCTCCGGAGTCGTTGGCCGGCACTACATGCGGCACAACAACGTCGCGCTGATGGCGGTCTCCAAGGAGCCCAACCCCACCCGTTTCCAGAAGACGCTGGCGATGAACGACTGGTACCTGGGGGCCGACGACTTCGACTTCCCGCTCGGTGGCATGCAGATGCTCGGCAAGTCTGACGAGGAGGAGATCCGCGCCCAGGCGCCGAGGTGGGCCGGCCGCGTCTCACCGGACCTCCCGTTCGAGGTCCTGGCACACCACGCCGTCGACTTCTGGCTCTGTGGCGAGGACCTGCCACAGCCCGACAACCGGGTCACCGTCGACGCCGAAGGGGCGATCCACCTCAGCATCGACGAGAAGAACAACGTCGAAGGTGTCAACCGACTGCGCCACAAGCTAGACGGGATGCTGAGCCACCTGGGCATGGAGCACCACCATCTGCTCGACCGCAGCCTCTACATGCACAAGAGCATGCCGATCGGTGCGACGGCGCACCAGGCAGGCACGGTCCGGTTCGGGACCGACCCAGCCTCGAGTGCCCTGGACGTGAACTGCAGGGCGCACGATGTGGACAACCTGTACGTGGTGGACACGAGCTTCTTCCCCAGCATTGGAGCCGTGAACCCGTCCCTGACGGCGATCGCAAACGCCATCCGGGTCGGTGACCACATCGCCGAACGCCTCCGCTGAGCGAGCCCGCCGCCGTGATGCAGACCATTGGTGACCTGTCCAGCCTCGTGCCGCTTCAGGTGAACCCGGTTCCGTGGGCTCGCGCGCAGATGGCGTTCACTCTTGCTTTCCACATCATCCTGGTGCCGCTGGGGGTTTCGTGGGCGGCGATGACGCTGATCGCCAACTACCGCGCGATCAGGCGGCATGACGTCGACTCCCTGCGGCTGGCCCAACGCTGGTCGAAGTACATGGCGGTCACGTTCGCGGTCGGCGCCGTGACGGGAACGGTTCTCAGCTTCGAGTTCGGCCTGCTCTGGCCACAGTTCATGGGTAAGTGGGGGGAGGCGTTCGGCATACCCTTCGCCTTCGAGGGCTTGTTCTTCTTCGTCGAGGCCGTCTTCATCTCGATCTACATCTTCGGCTGGCGGCGGCTCAAGCCTTGGGCGCACTTCTGGACCGGCGTCCCCATCCCGGTGGCGGGGATCCTCGGGAGCGCCTCCGTCGTTGCCGCCAATGCGTGGATGAACTCCCCACAGGGGGTGACCCTCGACTCTTCGGGCAACGTCACCGAGGTCGACCCGGTTGGAGTAATCCTCAACGATGCAATGCCGCTGATGGCCGCCCATATGATCATCGCCGCCTACCTGGTCGGCGGCTTCATGATCGCGTCGGTCTATGCCGTGGGCATGCTGCGTGGCCGGATGGATCGCTACCACCGGCTCGGTTTCATCATCAGCTTCACCGTCGCGGCAGTGGCTACGCCTGTGCAGATGGGGGTCGGCGACGGCCTCGCTCGTTGGGTATACACCAACCAGCCCACCAAGTTCGCCGCCATCGAGATGGTGCCGCAGACGAGCAGTGATGTACCCGAGGTCTTGTTCGGCCGGCTCAGCTCCTCCGGTCAGGTGGAGGGCGGCATCGCCATCCCGGGGCTGGCGTCGTGGTTGTCGGATCCCAGCACCGGCCGGGCCACCGTGATCCAGGGCCTCGACAGTTTCCCTGCCGACGGCAGACCAACGATCTCGCAGGTCAATATCGTCCATCTCTGCTGGGACATCATGGTCGGCCTCGGCACTCTCCTGTTCCTGTTCACGCTGTGGTACTGGGCGTCGTGGATCTTCCGGCGAAACATGCCCCGAAGCCGATGGTTCCTGCGTGCGGCCGCGATCGCCGGACCCCTCTCGGTGGTGAGCATGGAAGCTGGTTGGACGTTGAGCGAGGTCGGTCGACAGCCCTGGATCGTCTACAACCAGATGAAGGTCGCCGACGCCGCCACCACCAATACCGGTGTCTGGCTGACGTTCATCGCCGTCACCTTGCTGTACGCGGCACTCGGCACCACGCTGATCCTGGTACTTCGCGCGATGAGCCGCCGCGCTCAGGACCGGGACCGGTTCGAAGATTCCGACACCCCATACGGCCCGCGTGAGCCTGCCGAGGGGCCCGAGGTGCGAACCAGATGAGCACCGCGGCAGCAGTCCTCTTGATGCTCGCCGTCGCCTTCTACGCCATCTTCGGAGGGGCCGATTTCGGGGCCGGCTTCTGGGATCTCACGGCGGGCGGTCCGGAGCGCGGCAGGCGGCCGCGGGAAGTCATCGAGCATTCGATCGGTCCGGTCTGGGAGGCGAACCACGTCTGGCTGATCTTTGTCTTCGTCGTCCTGTGGACATGTTTTCCCGAGGCGTACGCGTCGATCATGCTGACACTGTTCGTACCCCTGACGATCGCAGCCCTAGGAATCGTGCTACGGGGCGCCAGTTTCGCCTTCCGTAAAGCGGTGACCCAGGTCCGCGACAAGCGCCTCTTCGGAGGCACCTTTGCCATCTCGTCCGTCCTGGTGCCCTACTGCTTCGGTGCCGTCGCCGGCGGAATCGCCTCCGGACGTGTCCCGGCCGGAGGCCGATCCGGAGACCCGTGGACGAGCTGGATGAACCCGACCTCAGTGGTTGTCGGAGTTCTGGCCGTTTGCGTCGTGGCATACGTCGCGGCCGTTCTCCTCACCTGGGACGCCGGACGGCTCCACGACGAGAAGCTGGTGGCCTACTTCCGCAGCCGCGCGGTTGGCGCAGCCGTCGTCACCGGAGTCCTTGCCGTAGTAGGCCTCTTCGTGCTGCGCGGCGACGCCAGGTACGTCTTCGACGGACTCACATCGCGAGCCCTGCCTCTCGTCGTGCTCTCGGCGCTGGCGGGTGCCGGCGCGTTCCTGCTACTGCGTGGCAAACCGCGTCGCGGAGCGCGGGTTGCCGCCTTGGTGGCCTCCGGCGCGCTCGTCCTCGCGTGGGGGCTCGCGCAGTGGGACTACCTGCTGCCCGAGACACTGACGGTTTCGCAGGCTGCCGCCCCCACCGGCACCATCACGGCCGTGCTCCTGGTTGCCGCTCTCGCTGTGCTCTTCATCGCGCCGGCATTCGCCTTGCTGTACACCCTTGACCAGAAGAGCCTCCTCCCGGACGAAGGCGTCCACGACGGGCCGCAACAGCCGACCGACTTGGGTTGAACGCCCAGCACAACAACTGACGGCCCCGTTTCAGTGGTAAGCGCTCATACGCTCCGTAGGCATTCGACCTGGCCACGCACGCCTTGGGGGCGCGGACCGGCACCCAGGTGCTGGCCAGTCTGGCGATCCTCGAGGACTCGTTGGCGGTCGTCCGGGCGGACGATGTGGTGCGGGGCAGCCGACTGTGGGCGGCACGGAGTCGGGTGCTGTCCCGGATACCCGGCCGGCACCCCGAGGCGTGGTCATCGGCCCGGGAGGCCGCCGCGTTGGCGCAACTGGCCGCCGACCCGGCCGCGGAGTTCGAGGCCCTGCTGGCCCAGCACGATCTGCTGTGGACCACAGACGGGCAGGTGACCGCCGAGGGGATCGAGCGGCGGCTGTCCCTGTGCGCAGACCTGGTCGCGGTGGCCGGTCACGACCC
>Ga0164309_10001710_pt1 | contig 10588 bp, 14 predicted proteins | sample Whisoiple_247_MG_FD_109984 | JGI IMG/M metagenome (GOLD analysis project Ga0164309, IMG submission 109984) | Soil microbial communities amended with fresh organic matter from upstate New York, USA - Whitman soil sample_247_MG | ecosystem: Environmental > Terrestrial > Soil > Unclassified >... | reverse complement strand
TAAAGCATTTTTAGCATGAGCTTCTTTCTCCCAGACAAATTTACCGCTTTTCATAATTAACATCTGTTCTCGGAAATAAATTCTATATCCTGCTTTTGAATTAATTCTATGATCTAGTAATACTCTTAATAAATTTATATTCTCCATGCTTCTACTCTAAAATAATGTTCTAATGCTGTATCTAACTCTTCTTCTGTTTTTACAGGTTCACTGTACTTAATAATATGAGTGAAACCAATGTAAAATTTTGCTAAAACTATATCTCTTGCTGTTAGTTTTTCTTTTTCGCGGGAATAATTAAAAATAGGAGTTTTAGCTAACTGCTTATATAATCCTTCATTAAACGGAATCTTCTCCTCCATAAGAGAATTAATGTAGTTTCTCTGGTATTCTGTATTGATGTAGATTCTGAATTGTTGTTTCATTTTTTCTTACTTTTATTCGCTTGCGCTCTATATTGATATCTTGCTTTACAATCTTCATTTATACATTGCACAACTTTACTTCCTTTTCTGGTTTGCTTTAAATCAGAATTACATTTTGAGCATTTATCTGTTTTTAACCGTTCTTGAATCTGTTTGTCTATGTTTTCATTCTTTTTACGGCGATTTTCAGCTCTAATTGCTTTCTCTTCTTCGGTCGGCGGGCATAAAATTTTTAATAGCCTCCTGTATTCAACTTCAACCCATCTCTCATGGTCGCCGTCTCCAATCATATCACCTAATCTAATAAATCTGTCCCATAAATGTTGTTTATCGTCTATCATACCTTAATAATTCTAATTGGTATTTGTTTTTCCTTTGCTAAGTTAATTGTATAAGCTGTTCCGTTTGAACCTGTTGTAAATGCAACTAACATATCCGCATAATCTACAATTTGATGATTCCTTTTTAAAGGTGCAATTTTTGATGGGAACTTATCGTATTCTGGAAGAAATTCAGTTATTTTATAACCTTTATATTCCGCATATAATCTAGCCATTGTATCTACACCTTTAGCTCCTCCAGAAACAATTTCTATTTCTTCTTTTATATTATAAAGCAAATAATCCATTCTATATGAAAAAGCATCAAATTCTTTATAAATTCTACTTCCTATTACAGCTATTTTTGGCATTATCTATTTTCTTTATATTCTGACCACTTTCTTACTTTAACTTGCGATTTACCTAAATCAATTGCTTCTTGTATTACATCTAGAGGTAAAATAACATCTTCTTCTGACATATTAAAATACCTTCCTGATAACCGTTCATACTTATCTATTACATTCCACTTTTATGGCGCGTACTTTTTTTATATTCTTTTCTATAACTATCTAAAATAATATTTCTGTCAAACCAATAAAATTTGTATACTTCTCTATTTAGATCATCTATTTTTCTAGTTATTTCCATAGTCTTTCTATTATTGCTAATTTAAGTTTAACCGTTCTATACTCTTTCCCGCGACCCCAAGAATAAAAATTCTCATAAAATTGGCGGTCAAATTCTAAATCTTCAAGTTCTTTCAAAGATCTGCAATAAACTTCACTTAATACCATAACGTCTGTTCTTCAAATTTCTCTTTTAGTCTTAATTGTAATTCTGAATAAATATCTGTTGCTTTTTCCATAACTGAGTCTTTACAGTTTAGATATACTTCTTCGCCGTCAATATAAAAATCAGAGGGTCTATAATCATAATATTGTATTAGTTTTCTCTGCGCGCCTAGTGGTGTTAGTTTATTTATTTTCATCATATAAATTTTTTGCGTCCTGCATTCTTTCTTTTATTCTGTCTAAATGTCTTTCAACAAATTCAGTTGTGTTATTAAGGTAATCTGCAATCACATCTCCATGACATTCTTTTGGTTTACAAAAACAACCTAACTTTTTACCTTTCAATTCTAATATTTTAGTTTTGAATTCTTTATCGATATCTAACCTATTGTAAAAATACTCCTTAAATCTTTCAATAGTTGCGCCTCTTTCTTCATTAGGTTGTAGTTTTATTGGGTTGCCAAAATACCCATCCTTACCTTTTCCTGCTCTCCCTATGTAAATATCGTAAGGTTCTTTATATAAGTTTACTACTGTAGTTTCCATCATTTTTTCAATTTAAATAAATATCCATCTTTATGTTTCTCAGCTTCTGCCTGTACACCTTCATTAGCTATCATTCTTAAATATAAGTCAGGTGAGTTCAATCCTGCTACTAAAACTGTCTTGTTATTTCTCAACTGTTCTGTTATTACTTTTATTTGCGCCAGAGTTGTTCCGCCTCTATGGTAGTGTGTTGTCATAATAGTCCCTTTCTATATTCAAAATCTAAAATACTAATAAAATCTGGATGATATTCAAAAATAGTGTCAGTAAACCTGAAATATAAGTCGTAGAATTTTAGTATTTCTTCTGTAGATAATTCAGGTAAATCTTTTTCCAATCTTTCTTTGAAAAACTTGTATCTGCTTATAAAACTACTATAATCTTGCCCATCATTACCTATAGATGCACATCTAACAGCACCATTTTCGGTTTTTACATTAAGTACGTCTTCTATACTATTACAACTTTCTATTACTTCTTGGGATACTTTCATAATCTATAACTGTTTAATCTGTCAATTTCTTTCTGTTTACTTTGAATCTGCTCATCTAAGTCTTTATTAAACTGCTCTTTGTCTAGCAACCTCATTTCTTCTTTCCTGCTGTAAGAGCTTCCTTGGACAATGCTATAAGCTTCCTTTGCTGTGTATTTGCCCGCGAAAATAATAGAATCGGAATAACCAGATCTGTTCGAACCCCAGAAAGAGCCGTAACATCCCGCATAAACAACAAATAAATCATCAGGATTAGTTTCTGTTAATTTTAAAGCTTTCGCGTCCCGCTCTTTACACCAGATATGTTCTTCCACATCTCTCCGATTCATTTTCTTATCTTCAAATAGGATAGTGTCTAAATCTTTAGCTCTGCTTGCAATAATATCTGTAAACTTGATTTCGCTGTCTTCGTATCTGGAAGAAGTGCATTTTTCTGCTCCTTCTGTAAGCATTTTAGACAAGCCTTTTGATCTAGCCTGTCCTCTATTTTCTGCTTTTACATAAATGTCTTCAAAATACCAAGGTTCGTTTAAATCTTTAACTCTAATGTGCCAGGCTTTTTCTAATAACTGTATCATTTCTTTATATGGTTAATTATAAAATCTAAATCTGAACTCAGTATATCCAATTTGGAACGTTTTTCTTTTAACTCTTTAGTTGATCGCCCGATTCCCGAAAGAAAGTAAATAGTGTTCTGTAACTTATATCTGTGTAGATTTAATTTAAGCAGAATCATTTTTAATCTCTTTTTGGATTTCTTTTGCCACCAGCTTTCTCTTAAATCGCCGTTTTTGTCTAGTTTTATTAGGCTCATAATTTATGAATTTAAAATTCCGCAAATTTCATTATACGCCATCATTTTTTCATAATATTCTTGATCTGTAATCTTTCCTTCTTTATGAGATATTACAATATTTCTGATTTCGTCTTTAATAATTTCTTCTACTTCTTGCTTTTTCATACTACTTGTTTATATATTACTTAATTTGTTATTTTATTCAATTTTTTACTGACAGAGTAACCAAATTCCTCAATTACTTCTAAAACTCTTTGATATGCTTCCTCCTCATCTAAATAACGACCAAAATATTTATTTTTTCCGTCTATTCTAAAAATTACAGCCCATTTATCGAACTTACACCTTCCTTTCTTTTCTATCCAATATATATTAGGGTATTTACTGACTTTTTTAGCAATTTTAGATCTAAGTAAGTCTCTTTTTAATAAATTCTCTAATTCTTCTATAGACTCTGTAAACTCATTTACCCAACAATTAGGATTTAACTCTAAAGCTTTTTTATTATATGCATACCCAGCGGCTTTTTCAGATTTGTAAACTCCAAGGTAAAAATCTTGTCCATACATTCTACATCTAGCTTCCCAACCATTTAATTCTTTCTTAAATGTTGTACCTTTATAATTATTTTTTGTATTTTTTCTTTTCCCCTGATTATGTATATTCTCTGCTACAGAAACTTTACGCAGGTTCTCTCTGGAGTTATTCAATTTATTTCTATCTATATGGTCTATAACATCCCAAATTCTTGCTTTCATTATGAATCTATGGATTTTTTTAAGATCTATGTTTCTAAGAACATAACCTGTGCTACTTAGATGCCATGACCATTGGCATAATGCTTCATAATCGCAGTCTGAAACTAATGTAACTCCTCCATTTGTAAGTAATATTTCTTTCATATTTTTATATTTTACTCCTGCAAACTTACACTATATATTTTTAATACGCAAGAAAAAGTTGAAAAAATTAACCCTCTCATTTCTGAAAGGGCTTTAAAACTAGTTTTTATCTTTTATGTCATCTATTAAGAAGGGATAGGCTGTTAAATAATCCAGAGCATTACCTTTCTCAAAGGAGAAGAAATCGTAGCTGTTTATTGCTCCATCTATGTTAGAGAATTTTTGGTAATCTTTTAGCATAGGGACGTGTTGGAAAAAATATTTCTGCCTTTCAGTTAGTCCAGAATAAGCCCCTCTTGTTATCTCTTTACCTGAAAACACTTTAGGGGCATCGTATAAAATATCTAAAGTATTTAATCCGACTATGTTATTTTGTAGCGTATCATAAAGATTCTGAGGCAATGCTGTTGTTGCAGATGCAAATTCATTGGCTGTTCTGTCTAAGAAATACCTTCCTACTTTAAAAGCATAACTGTCCTCTTTATCGTCTTCGCCTTTTTTAGCAGCTAATAAAACAAGAGCAACTATAGCATTTAATACCCCTAGCTCAACCCCCACACGTTTAAGATTTTGTTTTGTTAAGTCATCTCCATTCTGCCATTTCTCTTTAAAGTATCCTAAATCTCTAAAGGCTTTTCCTGATTTCACGTCTTTCAATAAGTCATTTACAACTCTGAACGTTGTAAGGTACGATCCTTCTTCAAATTGACGGGTAGCTAGAGATAATTGTCTTGATTTAAAACGTGTCTGAGTAGCAATTTGCAACCAATTTCTATGTATTAAGGTAAAGTTAGCAAAAGCATTTCTAGAAGCTACTGCCTTATCTTCTTCTGTTAACATACCGTCGATTTTCTGCAGTGAAATCTTCATTCTGCTGTAAATTAAGGATGATATGTTATCCATATAGATCTTTGCCTGCTCAGGAGTCATATCTGTATTCATAGCGTCTGCAATTTTTTTATAATCATATGTCACAACTCCAGCATCGTCTACAACTAAAACATCTGTAATATCTAAATAGTTTTTCCAAACGTCTCTAAGCTCCCTATTACTTTTATGTTTGTTTTCCTGTCGAAATTCCTTATATTGAATAAGTCGTCCATTTACAAATTTATGATCGGCTAAAACAGAAAGTCCAGTAAGTGGATTCGTGGGATAATTGAATACAGAATGCATCACATATGGAGATCTGCCTAAAAACCTAGTCGCTTTTCCATAATTTGAATTATTAAAACGCTCTTCGGGCTCAAAGAAACCAAATTTATTCCCTACTGCATTTAGCCAAGTTTTAGATTCAAAACCCATTATTTCTCTCATAGATTCTGAGCTATACTTTTTCATCAATTTTGTAGCTTTTTTAACAGCGTCTGTATCTATATTCTCTCCAATAAGCTTTTCAGTCTGTATTTGGACAGCACCAGTTAATAGAGATGTTATAGGAGACACAATTGTAAATCCTAAATTCCTAAGTCTGATGATTTTTCCGAAAGAATTTAGCATTTTTGCAGCATCAAATGTATGTCCTAAAAAAGTAAAAGACTTATTCCATGTTTCTTTAATACCAAAAAAGTTGTATTTCATGAAATCATCAAACATTTTATAAGTTCTAGTAGTCTCTACAGATAAATTATTTTCAAATTCAGAGCCTAATAGAGTATCTTTTAAAGCTAAAACATCTCCTATATTTCTTTGACGAGCTTCGAATAAATTAGCTTCTTTGTTCATCCACGCGTAACTTTCTAACAATTCATCTGTCAGTTGCTCTTCTGCTAACTTTCTTAAACCTTTTCTTGGAATAGACCTTACACCTAAATTTTTATTGGCTTTTCCTGCCTGATCTTGTCCTAAATCACTATCATCCTCCCTAAAAGTTGTATATTCGCTTACAATAGCTCTAATACCTCCTTCTTTATTAAGTAAGTCCTCAATCTTCCTAAATTTTCCTTTTTCCTTTTGAGGTAATTGATACAGGTTATGTCTTCCAAATTCTCCATATTTTATTAGAGATTGTTTTTGTAAATCCAAAAATGCCTGACGTGCTTCGAACTTCTTTTCATTTTTTCTTGCGCGTTCCTCACCTGTATTAAACAAATGAACTAAATCAATATCGTATTCGTTCAAGAAATCAGTACTTACATATTTATTTAAAAGACCGTCTTTTTTCAGTTGTTCTGGTGATTTCCCTTTGATATTCTCTGCTGTTGCCTCTGTTTCAAAAGTTCTGAACATTGGAGTTCCATTTAACTTAGCCTGTTGGAAATGAGGATTTTTATGGTTTGTTTCATTTGCTTCCTGAAAATTATAGTTAGGGGTAATCTGTAAATAAGGGTATTCTCCATTCTCATAATTTTTTATAAAATCTTCTGATTTTAATACCCCTGCCTCTAATTCAAACAAAGCTCTATCTACTCCTGTTGGCTGGCTTTTTCTGAAATAAGGTAACAGCCTAGTATAACTGTACTGTAAAGCCTCATTAGTCATATAAGCAAAAATCTCCTGCTCGGACATCTCTCTGTATTCCTCTGCCGTCAATGAAAATACTCTAGAATATCTTTTGTCTATTTTATTTTCGCGCCCAGAAGAAAAAGCCTGTACAAACTTTCTTAAATCTAATACCTCAGTCTTTTTATTCAGAGTTGTGTGCTCAGTAATTGCATTGAATATCTTATCAATGTTTTCCAAATCTGTTTCATCTAAAACATCTTTATCATAAACTAATTGGCTTACTCTAGCCGTGTCATTCATATAATATTGGAAAGCTCGGTTAGGTATGGTTTCTGAAATATTGTCTTCATCAATTATCTCTCCTCTTTTTCCTATGATAGCCGATGCTTCTCTGTAATATCTTTCTAAGTCCTCTTCATATTCTTTTATCGCCGAAACCTCACTATTTTTTTCCATATTATCGTAATTGGTTTCAGAAGGATTATTCATCTCTCTGTTACTTTGCAATATAGTATTCTTCTTTTTAGTTGTTACCGCGATATTCTCAATAAGATTTCTTATTTGGTAATCATTATCTCCGCCTAATTCTTCTTTTAGTCTATCAATTAAAGACTGATTGTTAAATGATTCATAGTATTCATTTGTATAACCTATATAAGCATTTAAAGTTAGAAAGTCATATGCCTGTTTAGAATCTAAAGCAGAAAGCCTTTTTATAAATTCCTCAGAAAACCCTTGGTTGTTTTTATTTTTTGTTTTATTTATATATAGTCTATTATTATCTATTTTATTTAACTGGAAAGCTAGAATAGAATCATTATCTTGTGTGCCTGGAATTAAAGATGCGAAAAGATTATTTGATAATTTAACAATATCTGTCTCCTGTTGTGCACCCTCTTTCTTAATTAAAGTACTTTCATACTCCTCTTCACTTCTGTATTCTATTCCATCTTTTAGGTCTCCATCTGTAGTGTAAATACTTTTAGCATTATATCTCTCCTTTTTTAACTGTTCAAAGTCATGTTTCATGTCTTCTGTGTAAACAGGAATTCCATCTTGAAGCTCTGCATTTTGAACAATATTAAAAAACTGTAATCTACTATTTCTTTCAAACTTTTGCGTATTAACCGAATACTGTGCTAATTCTTGTTTTCTAAGTTTTACCTGTTCCGCCGAAGTTGCACTTAAAGCAATATTATCCAAATACCAATCTTCAAAACGTCTCTCTGATTCAGCTTGCTGCTCAACAGTCAGTTTAGGAAAAGTCGTCATTTTATCGTACTCTTCCTTACTTATATTGTCCCCCGAAATATCTTTATAGATTTCATATCTCGTCTGAGAAATTGCTTCTTCCCTAGCCTTATCATCGAATCTGTTTTGGATAAAACCATTTTTAGCAAACTCCTTCACTTTAGATCCTACTAAATATCCAACATCCTTTAGTCTCTTTATAAACGGCTGTAAATCAGTTAAAAACCCTTCCCTTTCTTCATACTTAACCTTCGATATACTATGCCCTAAAGCGTTTAGTAAAACATTACTTGAATGTGCCAAAGTTCCGAAGTTTTGGAAGAACCAATTAACCTCTTTTTGCTGAGCATCAACCTGATTCTGTACGAACTGTCTCTGCTCGTCATTTAAATCAAGTCTTTTAGCCAGTAAGTCTACAACAACATCTTTTGATTTTCTGTCTAAAGTAGCTACCTGACCTTTCAGTTTCTGAACCTCTGAAATTGTTTTATCTATTTCTTCTAGGATTTTATCTTCTGCTTTTGTGCGGTCTTTCTTATCTTCTAAAGTTTTTTTCGCGGCAGGTAAGATATATCTGTCAAACTGCGATAGCATAGTCGAATAAACTGCCTGTTCTTCCGATGAAAAGTGGAAATTATTCTGCGCATTTCTTTTTACCGCTCTCTGCAGATAAGTCAACTGTTTTTTAGCTACATTAGTTAAGTATGAAAAAGATGCCGCAAGTTCTGCTCGTGCTATTTTCTCTTCCTGAGATTTATGTACAATATCAGTGATGTCTTTAATAACATCAAATCTTTCTGTGGCTTTACCTAATGACTCTCTAGCCTGTTTTAAAAGCTGTCTTTGAGTTGCATCATTCTTAGCAATTTGAAATGATTGGGACTCTAAAACCGTTAAAGCGTTTTCTGCCTGTCTCTGGATTTGAACTAGATCGTCACTAATATTTTTACTTGCAGAATACAGCCTCAGTTTAGTGCCGTAATTCTGGTTTATATTCAGGTCATCTGCCAATTCTCCCGCCATTAATTTTACGAAAATATCATTATTAAGCTGGTCAATTTGAGATTGTGTATTTGGGCTGAAATAAGCATTTACCTTATCAAAAAACTGCTGTAAAAAGCTTCTTATCTGGTCAAAAATAGACTGTTGGGTAATAGTTGCATTTTGAGATAGTTCAAAATTAGTGGAAACGGCGTTTGCCATAACTTTTCCTAAAATTTCTCTTCTCACAACTTCTTCTAGTTTTTCCCCGCTATACTCTTTCGAATAAATATCGTAATAAAGTTGGGAATGTTCCTGCCACTCAGGGGTAGTATGAATCATTCTTCTAACAGGTTCAGTAACTGCAGGATCTAATGAAGCTTCAATAAAATGCATTGTCTCTTCTATCAAGTCATTTCTGGTTATCTCACCATTTCTGAAAGCCATTACTTTATTCACGATATCCGCTAATGCTGTAGAATCTGGATGAACTCCATCATTTTTTAGCGCAGTGTTTTTTTCATAGTCTTCAATAGAAGTTATTTTTACCCCTAACGAGTTTAAAAGATTTTTTACATTTCTTATAAGCTCATCTTCTGTTTTGATATCAGTATCTTCATCTATTCTTCTTTTTAAAGTTGTAGGTAATAGCTGTTTTTCTGTTTCTCGCTCGGTCTCAATTTGAATTGCTGTTGCTTCTCCGTAATTAGTTTTAAGTTCATCATATGTCATTTTATCTACATCTGATTCTTTTACTTTTTTACCGTTTATGATTCGGGTATTTAAATTCTTTGTAAAGATAAAATCTCCATTATCCATTCTCTGTACTCCACTTTCTCCCAGTAATTTAGTAGAAATTGTTTCCACAAGATCGGCTGTTAAAAACTTAGCTGTGTCTGTATCTCCCGCTGTTACTGTTATTTCGCTTCCGTCTATATCAAGGATTCTTTCACCAGTTAATACTCCCTGCTTCACAAAGTAATTCAAAGCTCCCTCAAAAGTATCAATATTTGTATCTGAATTTACTTTTCCTACAACAACATCATTTACTTTCAAAGAAATTTCCCCCTGATCAGTATTTTGCAAAGCTTCTAAGTAAGTCAGATAATTTTGTCCAGATGGTGTTTCAAACACTAAGGCAGGCTCTCTCAGAGAACTTTTTAAGGCTTTGCCTGCTTCTGTCTGAATCTCAGAATCTTTAACAGCTATGTTTTCATTTTTTAAGAACTGATACAAACTGCTTGCTATTCCCTGTCTTTGGTATTCTTCTTTTACATTTACAATATTAGCATAGAACATGTTGTCATTTAAATCTTTAAATAACCCCATTGATGCGACTTTATTACCTGCACTATCAACTACGCTAAGCCCTATCTTGTCTTTATTTTTCCTACTTTCCAAGTCAGTTACTTCTCCATTTATTCCGTCATATATCTTAATAATATAACTTTCACCAGTGTTAGATGTATAGATGTTACCGTTTAAATTAAGCTCTTTCTTATTTTTTTGGACTTTATCTGAAAAAGTGTTTTGATATATTTTTATTGAGTCTTCTAATGATAAAATAGGTATATTAAATATCTGTTGGAATAATTTAGATGGTTCATTATTTCCATCCAGTACTTTATTTATCTT
>Ga0164309_10001709_pt1 | contig 10589 bp, 5 predicted proteins | sample Whisoiple_247_MG_FD_109984 | JGI IMG/M metagenome (GOLD analysis project Ga0164309, IMG submission 109984) | Soil microbial communities amended with fresh organic matter from upstate New York, USA - Whitman soil sample_247_MG | ecosystem: Environmental > Terrestrial > Soil > Unclassified >... | reverse complement strand
GCATCCCGCTCGAGCACATCGCCGAGGGGTACCACCTGATGTCGTCGAAGCTCGACGGCATGATCAAGCCGGTCATCATCCCGGACGAGGACTGAGGGGGCACGACCATGCCGTACCGCGCCGAGAAGCCGCCGCTCGCGGAGACGCCGGAGCAGCTCCGGGCCCGCATCCCCGGCTGGGGTGCCGACCTCGACCCCGCCGACCGCCCGTCGTACCCGCGCGAGCGGACCGACCTCCCCACCGGTGCCCACTGGGACTTCCCGGAGCGCCAGCCGGAGCCGTACCCGCGGGAGCGGTCGATCGAGCACACCCAGCTCCCGCCGGTGTTCGGCACCGCGCAGCCGCTGCACGGCCCCGCCGGGGCGATCCGGCGGTACGCCTACGACCGGTTCAGCGAGGGCCGCGCCGCGCACTGGCTGCTGCTGATCGCCGCCGACCGGGTGGAGTCCACGACCGAGCACCTGAAGTCGTTCGGCACGCTGCACCCGGACAACCCGATCACCGAGACCGGGATCCTGTCCGAGCCGCGCCGGCACCCGATCGCCTCGCGGAAGGGCCGGGTCGACGTCCGGCACCAGGTGCTGGACCCGCTGATCGTGGCGGGCCCGTGGATCGCCGGCGGCCTCGCGGCCGTCGCCGTGCTGCGCCGGGTCACCCGGAAGGGCTGACGCTCGCCGCCGAGCGCGGTGGCTCGCGTCGAGCGCGGTACCCCCAGGTACCGCGCTCGGCTGCGTCTCCCGCGCTCGGCGCCCGACGTACCCTGGTCGCCCCGCCCGCCGCGCCAGTCAGGGAGCGACCATGACCAACCTCGAGGCCGTCGCCACCGAGCGCGTGTGCACCCCCGGCGGCGGCGACGCCGGGGCCGGCCTCCCCGCCGGGGTCGAGCTCCTCGAGCCCCGGGACGTCCCGCTCGGGGGCATCCGCGCGATGTCGGTCCGGCGCACGCTGCCCCAGCGGGCCCGGTCGTTCGTCGGCGCGTGGTGCTTCCTCGACCACTACGGGCCCGACGACGTCGCCGCGACCGGCGGGATGCGCGTCCCGCCGCACCCGCACACCGGCCTCCAGACGGTGTCCTGGCTGTTCTCGGGCGAGATCGAGCACCGCGACAGCCTCGGCACCCACTGCCTCGTCCGGCCCGGCGAGATGAACCTCATGACCGCCGGCCGGGGCATCAGCCACTCCGAGGACTCGACCGACGCGACGACGGTCCTGCACGGGGTCCAGCTGTGGACCGTGCTGCCGGAGGCCGACCGCGGCGCGGCGCCGGCGTTCGAGCACCACGTCCCGCCGGTCGTCCCGCTCGACGGCGGGGAGGCGCGGGTGTTCCTCGGCACGCTCGCCGGGTCGACGTCGCCGGTGCGGACGTTCAGCCCGCTGGTCGGCGCGGAGGTGCGGCTGCGGCCGGGGACCGCGCACACGTTCGAGGTGGACCCGGCCTTCGAGCACGCGGTCCTCGTCGACGCCGGGGCGCTCGCGGTCGACGGCGTCGCGGCTCCCGCGCACCACCTGCTGTACCGCGAGCCGGGCGCGACGACGCTGACCCTCGCCGCGACCGGCGACGTCGAGGCGCGGGTGCTGCTCATCGGCGGGCTGCCGCTCGGCGAGCAGATCGTCATGTGGTGGAACTTCATCGGACGGGACCACGACGAGGTCGTCGCGGCGCGCGCCCGCTGGCAGGCCGAGATCGCCGACCCCGGGGGACCGGCGCCGGGGTTCGGGCGCGTGCAGGGGCACCCGGCGGCGCCGCTGCCGGCGCCGCCCATGCCGGAGCTGCGGCTGCGGCCGCGCGCGTAGCCCGGCGCGGCCGCACCCGGCCGCACCCGGCCGCACCCGGCCGCCCCGGCCGTCAGGCGACCGGCATCGCGTCCGGGTCGCCGATGTGCCCCGGCGCGTTCGCCGCGAGCACCCGCTGCACGAACGCGCAGTACTCCGCCATGTAGTGCCGCAGGAACTGCGCGAGCGTGTCGTCCAGCAGCGTCCCGTCGTCGGCGAACGTGCCCGCCTCCACCTGCACGTACACCTCGGGGGCGTTGAGCTGCGGCGCGTCGAGGAAGCTCAGCACGCCGCGCATGGACGACTGCATGACGGCGGTGCCGATCTTGCCGATCGAGGCGCCGGCGATGCCGGTCGGCTTCCGGGCGAACGCGTTCGTGCCCCAGGGGCGCGAGCCCCAGTCGATCGCGTTCTTCAGCGCGCCGGGGATGGAGCGGTTGTACTCCGGGGAGACGAACAGGATGCCGTCCGATTCCGTGATCGCCCGCTTGAGCTCCCGGGCCTCCGGCGGGTAGTCCGCGTCGTGGTCGGGGCTGTAGAGCGGGAGCCCGCCGATCGGGATCTCCCGGAACTCCAGCTGCTCCGGGGCGAGCGCGATCAGGGCGTTCGCCAGGGTGCGGTTGATCGAGGTGCTCGACAGGCTGCCGACGAAGTAGCCGATGGTGTACGACATCGCGGTCTCCGGTCCTCTGGCGGCGGGGGCCCGGCCGGCCCCCGCGCGGCGACCACCAGCCTGGCACCGGCGCGCGCGGGCTGCGCGGCGGCCGTCGGACCCGGGGGGCGACCCGGCGCGCGGCACCGCGTGCGGCCCTGGGCGCCGGTGCCTGGGTAGGTGCCCGGCGGGGCGCGTGCGTCCGTGCTCCGCGCCGGGGCGCGCCGGGCGGCGGCGCTCTGCGTAGGTGCTCCCGGTGCCGCCGCTGAGTGGTGCCCCAGGCGGAACAGTCCCTACCCGGGGGCTGACGCACACGGAGGGCTGACGGTGGAGGCAGAGGGATTCGGGCTGACGGTGGCGGCGGCGCAGCGGTGGCTGCCGCTCGGCCGCGACGTCCTCGTGCGCGGGGACCGCGGCGCGGGCAAGACGACGGTGCTGGAGGGCCTGCTCGCCGACGCCTCGCGGCGGGGCGTGACCGGCATCCTGCTGCGCGCGGGCGGCTCCCGGCCGCTGTCGGCGCTGCTCGACCACGCGTCGTCGTCGGTGCGCGTGCCGGACGAGGCGGCGCTGACCGACTGGCTGACCGACGAGCTGCGCGCGCGGCGCAGCGTGCTCCTGGTCGACGACGCGGACCGGATGGACGACGCGAGCCTCGGCGTGGCCCGGCGCGTGCTCGGCCGCACGGGGTCGCTGCTCGTCGCCGCGAGCACCGCCGACCCGCTCCGCGCCCCCGGCGGCGGCCTGCGCGACCTGCTGCTCGGCCGGGCGCCCGCCGAGGTGCGGGTGCAGCCGTTCGGGTTCCGGGCGGTCGCGACCCTGCTCGAGTCCGTCCTCGGGGCGCCCGCCGACACCGGGCTGACCGCGTCGGTGATGGCCGGCACCGGGGGCAACCCGCGGGCGGTCGTGGCGCTCGCGGACGCGGCCCGGGCGTCCGGCGCGCTGCGCCGGCAGGACGGGCTGTGGGTCGAGGACGGGACGCTGGGTGACGTGCCCGTGGAGGCGGTCGCCTACGTGTTCCTGTCCGGGCTCGGGCCAGCGTGCGTCGGGGCCCTGGAGACGCTCGCGAGCGCCGGCCCGCTGCCGGCCGACGTGGCGGGCCGGCTGGTGGACCCGTCCGCGCTCGCGGAGCTGTCGGACCACGGCCGCGTCGTCGGGCACGAGCTCGCGGGCTCCGGCGAGGTGCTGGCGGTGTCGCCGCCGCTGCTCGCCCGCGCGCTGCGGGAGCGGGTGTCGCCGTACCGCCGGCGCCGGCTCGCGGAGCGGGTCGCGGCCGAGGGCGGGGGCCTCGCCGCGGCGGCGTCCCCGGTCGACGACCTGACGACCGTGCTGCTGGCCGCGCCGTCCGGCGAGGGCGGCGCGCCCGCGTGGGTCGCGCAGGTCGCCGGCCTCGTGCACGAGCGCGCCACCGCGGACGAGGGAGCCCGGCGGGCGGAGTGGCTGGCGCACCCGACGCTGGCCACGGCCAACGCCTACCTCGCGGCGCTGATGCTCCGGCCGGCGGCCGAGCAGCTGGAGGAGGTGTTCGCGCGCATGGAGCCGGGCGAGCACGACGACGCGGGGGCGCGCGCGGCGTTCGCCTTCTACCGCTCCCGGTGGGCCGCCTGGGCCGCGACCGCGGCGGGCCCCGCGGGGCCGGCGGCCACGGCGCCGGACCCGCTGGCGGTCGACCTCGCGGTCGGCCAGCCTGGCGCCCGTCCGTGGGAGGACGGCGAGGCGGAGGACGGGACGACGGAGGACGCGGCCGAGGTCGCGCTGCCCGACGTCGCGCTGCCCGAGGTCGCGCCCGCCGCCGACGGCTGGCCCGTCGCGGGGCCGGACGACGCGTGGCCCGACCCCGTGGACCCGGACCTCGCCCCGGTCGCCGAGCTCGGCCGGCTGAAGCCGCGCCTGCTCCGGGAGCTCGCGGCGGGCCGCAGCCCCGCGGAGGTGGCGGCGGAGGTCGAGCCCGAGACGCGGGTGCCGTTCGTGCGCGGGTGGCCGTCGGTGCTGCGCGCCGCCGCGCTGCTCGAGGCCGGCTGGCCCGAGGCCGCGCTCGAGGTGGTCGAGCGCACCGACCTGTCCTGCGCGGCGCCCGAGCCGCGGCACTACCTCGCGGCCCTGCGCGGCCAGGGCCTGCTGCAGGCCGGCCGCATCGACGAGGCGGAGCAGTGGCAGCGCCGGATGCTCGACGCCGCCTACGACGAGGTCGACGCCCTGGCCATCCGGGTGCACGCCAGCATGCTGGCCGAGGTGCTGTACATGTCGTCCCAGACCGCCGCCGCCTGGCGCGCGGTGAGCACGGCGCTCCGCCTCGGCGCGCCGGGCCCGGTCGGGACCACGTTCTACCGCCGCGGGCTCACCGTGGGCGCCGTCATCCAGGCGCACGCCGGCAACCTCACGCTGGCCCAGGTGCTCGTGCGCGAGCTGGACCGCTCGCCGCAGGCGTACCGGCCGCTGCTGCGCTCGATGCGGCCGCTCGCCCGGGCGGCGCTCGCGGCGGCGTCCGGGGAGGCGCTCGCCGGCGCGCGCATCGTCCGCCGGGCGGCCCGCGCCTACGCCGCGGAAGGGCTGCTGCAGCCCGCGCTGCTCTGCTGGACGCTCGGCTCGGGCGACCTCGACGCGCTCCGGGCGCAGGCGGTCCGCGAGCTCGGGGCGCGGACCCGGGTCCCGCTGCTGGAGCCGTACGCGCAGGTCGTGGTCGGGCTCGCCGAGGGCGACCGGGACGTGGTCGCGGCGGCCGTGTCGCGGACGAGCGCGGCGACCGCCCCTGCGCTCGCCCGGGCCGCCGAGCAGCTCCTCGGCGTCCAGGAGGGCACCCCGCGACCCGCGCGGGCGCCCGTGCCCCGGCTGATCGCCGGCGTGCGCGCCGAGCCGCTCTCGGTCCGGGAGCAGGAGGTCGCCGTGCTCGCGCGCGAGGGCCTGAGCAACCGGCAGATCGCCGACCAGCTCTACCTCAGCGTCCGGACCGTCGAGAACCACATGAGCCGCGCGCTGCGGAAGCTCGGGCTGGTCAGCCGGGGCGAGCTGGTGCAGTGGGGCGGCTGACCGGCACGCCCTGACGCACGGCGCGGGGGATCTCGGCGACCTCGTCGACGACGGCGAGCAGCCGGGCCACCGCGTCGTCGGGGGCCGTGGTGTCGAGCCGCACCTCGTAGGTGACGCCCGTCGACGCCCAGGTCTCCGGGGCGAACCCGCCGCGCGCCGTCACGGCGACGCCGTCGAGCGGCAGGCCGCGGGCGTGCGCCTCGCGGTAGACGTCGTTGAGCACGCAGCCGGCGACCGCGAGGTGCAGCAGGTGCGCGCCGGTGAAGGCGACGGTGGCGCGGACGCCGCCGTCCGTCCACCGGTGGGGGAGGGCGAGCGCGTCGCCGTCCGCGGGCGCGAGCGTGCCGGCGCCGACCGTGACCGCGAAGTCCTCGGGCACCGGCGCTCCTCCCCTCGGGCGACGACGGCAGCGTAGCCCCGGCCCTCGCGGCACCTACGTGCGGCGGCCCCTGGCGCTCACCGGCAGCGCGCTGACCCTCAGGCCGCCCCGTCCGGCCACTCAACCCGGGGGCCCGGACCACTCACCCCGCGGTGAGCGGCGGTCCGGGGGCCCTTGAATGGACGACGTCGGAGGGCCTGCAGCGGCTGACAGGCCCTCCGACGTCGAGGTCGCCGGTGCTCGGCACCGCCCCCCGTCGGGCACCGGGGCCCTCGTCGTCGGACCGTGATCTCGGTCACGAGCGCCGACCAGCGACCTGCGGCGATGCACCCGGTCTGTGACCAGGCTGTGTGAGCGTTCACCCCGGGGGACGCCAGGTTGTTGACCGCTGCACCATCGCGGGCCATAGTTCATCCCGACGGTGCGCATCGCCTGCCCCCTGCGCGGTGCGCACCGTTCACTACGTCCCCCGCCGCCCGTCGAGCCGCTGCTCCGGGCCCGCGGCCCTCCCCGCTCGGCCGGGCGCTCCGGCGCCGCCCGTCGACGGCCCCCGCTGCCGCCGGTCGACGCCCCGCGCTGCCGCCCGTCGACGCCTCGCGCCGACGCCCCGGGCCGGCGGCCCGCGCCGGCGTCCCGCCCGGCGAGTTCCGCGTCATCACCCGCCTCGGCGGCGCGTCACGTCGGCGGTCGGGGGGTGTCCCGGTTAGCGTGCTGCGGGTGAAGGTCCCTGCGCGCCGCTCCGTCCCCGGGCAGCAGCCGGCCGCCTCCGCCGAGGCCGCGCCGGTGACGCCGCCGACCCCCGCGACGACCGCCGGCGGCCCGACCGCCGGGACCGGCACCGAGGGCCCCGCGCCCCGGCGCGACACCCCGCACGACGGCGAGACGCCCATGCCCGAGCCCACCGACCCCGCGACCCCGGGCGGCCCCGTGCTGGTCGAGCCGCCGTCTGCCGCCGAGCTCGTCGAGGGCGCCGCCGGCACCTGGCGCGCCGCGCTCGTCGAGGCGGCCGGCGGGTCGACGCTGGCCGACGTCGAGCTGCTCGGGGACGCCGCGCTCGACCTGTCCGCCGCGCACCCCTCCGGCATCGCCCAGCTGTTCGCCGGGCGGGAGACCCGGCTGTCGAACCTCGTCCGGGAGGGTGCCGCGCTCGGCACCGCCCGGCGCCGCGCCCGGGCCGTCGCCGCCCGCGCCGGGACCTACGCGCAGCAGTACGGCATCGCGCCGACCTACCTGGCCATCGGCGTCGCCTCGTGGACCGAGCACTCGACGCCGGACGTGGCGACCGACGACGTCGCGGCGATCGCCACGGCGACCCGGGAGTCCGCGGCCCGGTCGGGCGACGACGGCGGCGACGGGGAGACCGGCGCCCCCGCCCCGACGGCCCGCAGGGTGCGCGCGCCCGTGCTGCTCCGGCCGGTCTCGCTCCGCGCCCGCGGCACGGCCGAGAGCGACTACGAGCTGACGCTCGAGCCGTCGCTCGAGGTGAACCCGGTCCTGGCCCGCGCGCTGCGCTCGCGCGGCGCGCTGCTCGACCCCGGCGCCGTGGCGCGCAGCGCGTTCACGGGGTCCGGCTTCGACCCGCGCGACGCGATCACCCGGCTGACCTCGCTCGGCACCGCGGTCCTCGACGACTTCCAGCTCGTCGACCGGATCGTCGTCGGCACGTTCGTGCACCCCGGCCAGGTGCTGGTCGACGACCTGGACCGGCTCGCCTCCGCCCTGGAGCGGCACGAGGTCGTCGCCGCGCTGGCGGGCGTCCCCGAGGCGGTCGCCGCGCTCGACGTCGCCCTGCCCGAGCCGGCCCGCGGCGACCGGGACCCGGCGCTCGAGCGCGGCGTGGGCGACCTGGACCCGGCGCAGCAGCACGTCCTCGACGTGGTCGCCGGCGGGTCGCACGTGTTCGTCGACGCCCCCGCCGACAGCGACGTCACCGGTACGCTCGCCGCGCTGGTCGCCGACGCCGCGGCCGAGGGCCGCACCGTCCTGTACGTCCCCGGCCACCGGCGCGCCGCCGTCGCGCTGCGCGAGCGCCTGGAGCAGCTCGGGGTGGGCGAGGTCCTGCTGGACGTGGCACCCGACGCCGCCTGGCGCGCCGCCTCGTCGCGCCGGCTGATGGGCGCGATGACCCTCGACGTCGACCCGGGCGACCCGGTCGCGACCGCCGAGCTCCGTCGCGCCCTCGTCGAGCGCCGGGAGCGGCTGCGCGGCTACGTCGACGGCCTGCACCGGGTCCGCGAGCCGTGGGGCGCGTCCGCCTACGACGCCTTCCAGGCGCTGGCCCGGCTCACCGCCGAGCGGCCCGCGCCCCGCACCACCGTCCGGCTGGCCGCCGAGGTCGCGCGCACCCTCGACGCCGACCGCCGCGCGGCCGTCGGCGCGGAGCTGCGCGAGGCCGCCGAGGCCGGGGCGTTCACGCTCCGCCCGGTCGACACGCCCTGGTACGGCGCCGCCCTGCTCACCGACGACGAAGCCGCGGACGCGCTGCGCCGCGCCGAGCGCCTGGCGGGCGAGGACGGGCTGGCCCGGGTGGAGAGCCGGATCGCGGAGGTCGCCGAGGTCACCGGGTTCACGGCCGCGACGACGCTCGCCACCTGGGCCGAGCAGCTCGAGGTGCTCGCGGGCGTCCGCGGGGCGCTCGACGTGTTCCAGCCGATCGTCTTCGAGCGGAGCCCGGCCGACATGGTCGCCGCCACCGCGTCGAAGGCCTGGCGGGCCGAGCACGGCACCCCGATGGGCTACTGGCTGCGCCGCCGCCTCAAGAAGCAGGCGAAGGACCTCCTGCGCCCCGGCCGCCCGGTCGCCGACCTGCACGCCGCCCTGCTCGACGTGCAGCGGCAGCGCGCCATCTGGGCCGAGCACTGCCCGGCCGGCGGCTGGCCACGGCTGCCCGAGGGGCTGGGGGAGATCGAGGCCGAGCACCGCGAGGTGCGCGCGGACGTCGAGGCGCTCGGCGTCGTGCTCGCCGGGACCCCCGAGGGCGCCGACCTGCTCGGCCGCCCGATCGGCGAGGTCCTGGACCGGGTGCGGCGGCTCGTCGCGGCGCGGGACACCCTGGCCCGGCTCCCCGAGCGCACCCGGCTGCTCCGGTCGCTCCGCGCCGCCGGCCTCGACGAGCTGCTCGACGACCTCGCCACGCGCCGGGTGCCGGCCGGTCTGGTCGCCGCCGAGCTCGAGCTCGCCTGGTGGAGCACCGTCTTCGAGCAGCTGCTCGCCGCCGACCCCGCCCTCGCGGGCTACGACGGCCGCACCCTCGGCCGGCTGGCCGCGGAGTACCGGCAGCTCGACGTGGCGCACACCGCCGCGCTGGCCGGGCCGGTCCGCGCCCGCGCCGCCGCGCACGTGCGGAACACGATGGCCGCGCACACCGAGCAGACCGAGGCGCTGTTCGCCGAGCTCGTCGAGGAGCGGCTGACCGGGCTGCGCGAGACCTTCGAGCGGTACCCGGACGTCGCCCGCCGGCTGCGGCCGGTGCTCGCGGCCGCCCCGATGCTCGTGCCCCAGGTGCTGCCCGCCGCCCGGACCGTCGACCTCGTGGTCCTGGACGCCGCCGCGCACCTGCCCGTCGAGGTCGCGCTGCCCGCGATCGCCCGCGGCCGCCAGGTCGTCGTCGTCGGGGACCGGCGGTGCGCCTCGGGCACCGCCGTCCGCGAGCTCGCCGACGTGCTGCCGACCGTGCCGCTGCGCGCGGACGCGTCCCGCCGCGACCCGTACCTCACCGCGTTCCTCGCCGCCCACGGCTACGGCGACGTGCTGTCGCCCACGCCGCTGCCCACCAGCGCGGCCGCCGTCGGGCACCACCTCGTCGACGGCACCGGGATGCCCGACGGGTCCGGCGCCGTGCAGAGCACCCGCGCCGACGTCGACCGGGTCGTCGAGCTCGTCATCGAGCACGCGCTCACCCACGGCGAGGAGTCGCTGGCGGTCGTCACCGCGTCGCCCGTGCACACGGCGCAGATCCGCGAGGCCGTGCTGGCGCAGGTCCGGGACTCGCCGTCGCTCGCCGCCTGCCTCGACGGCGCGCGGCCCGAGCCGTTCGTCGTCACCGACCTGACCAACGTCGCCGGCCTGCGGCGCGACGCGCTGATCCTGTCGCTCGGCTTCGGGCGGACCCCGCACGGGCGGGTGCTGCACCGGTTCGGGCCGATCAGCGGGCCCGGCGGCGACGCGCTGCTGCTCGCGGCGCTCGGCGTCACCCGGCACCGGCTCGACGTCGTGTCCTGCTTCGCGGTGGGCGACGTGGACCCCGAGCGGCTGCGCGGCCCGGGGCCGCGGCTCCTGGCCGACCTGCTGCGGTTCGCCGAGCGGCGGGCCGCGGGGGAGACCGACCTGGCGATCGCGGCGGCCCCGGTGGACGAGGAGCCGGCCGCGGACGACACCGCCGACGACGCCGCCGACGAGGCCGCCGCCGACGCGCCGGCCGAGGGGCCCGCCGCCGAGGAGGTCAAGGCCCCGGCGGTCGCGCAGGAGGCCGAGGTGCCCGCCGCCGAGCACGCGCCGGACCGCCTCGTCGTCGACCTCGCCGAGCGGCTGTGGCGGCACGGGCTGGTCGTCGAGCTGGACCACGGCCTGCCCGGCGGGCTGCACCTGCCGCTCGCCGTCGGCCACCCCGACCTGCCGGGCGAGCTGCTCGTCGCCGTCCTCACCGACGACGACGCCTACCTGCACGAGCCCAGCGTCCGGGTCCGCGACCGCCAGGTCGCCGAGCGGCTCGAGCGCCTCGGCTGGAGCGTGCTGCGCGTCTGGTCGGCCGCCGCGTTCCTC
>Ga0164309_10001707_pt1 | contig 10592 bp, 9 predicted proteins | sample Whisoiple_247_MG_FD_109984 | JGI IMG/M metagenome (GOLD analysis project Ga0164309, IMG submission 109984) | Soil microbial communities amended with fresh organic matter from upstate New York, USA - Whitman soil sample_247_MG | ecosystem: Environmental > Terrestrial > Soil > Unclassified >... | reverse complement strand
GTGTCGGCCAGGTCGGTGACCTCCGCCGGGCCCGGCGGATCCGCTGCCCCGGCCACGGCATGGTCGACGTCCGCGAACCGGACCCCGGCGCGGTAGTCGAGGCTGGCCTCGTCGGGCGCCCGGCGTACCCACTCGCGGAGCACGTACAGCCGCCAGAGCGCACCGGGGAGGGTACGCGCCGGCCGATGGGCCCACAGGTCGGCGACGGTCGACAGGCCGAGCTCCTCGACGAGGTCCACGAGCCGGGCGGTCACCGTCGGGTCGTGCGCACTGCGACCGGCGTGCACGAGCACGGCGGCGGTCTGGTGAGCGGCCTCGATCTCCTGCATCGGGTCCACGGTTCCCCCGAACGCCTCCATCGCGGCCGGGCTCATCATGGCCGGTCGCCGGGGACGGTGGTCGTCGCTCATCGCGTCCCATCCTGCCGTATGCGTACGCGCGCGGGCCGCTGCCCGGCGGGCTCCGGCGCCGGTTCCTGCGCGGTCGCGGTCGCGGTTCGAGTGCGGCCAGCGGGTCGGGAACCGAGTCGCCTGCCCGAATCGACTGTCCCCACCACCGGATCCGGCCTACCGAACCGCTACTGGCCGCGGCCGGTCCGGGCCTGGAGGCGGTCGATGTGCTCCGAGGCCTGGGCCTTGGTCAGGTCGGCCGGCAGCTGCTCGCCCGCCTCCCGGGCCAGCGTCTCGAGATAGCTGCGCTGGGCGCCGGTCATCGCCTCGTCACCGGTCACCCACTCGCTCGGGTCCTTGACGGTGCTCGACGCCTCACCGGGTTCGGACGCGCCGATCGTGTCGCCCGTCTGGGCGTCGTCCTCACGGCCGCTGCCCTCGTTGACCCCCTGGGGCGCGACGAGGTCGGGGAGCGCGTCCTGCTCCGCCTGTCCGTGAGCCTCCGGCACCACGGAGTGCTCGGTGTTCTCGGTCTCGTCGGTGGCCCCTGGGGATGCGCTCATGGTTCCAACCTCAGCGAGGCCGCCGACACCGGCACGTCGAGAACCGCCCGGTGTCAACTGGACTCCGAGCCCGCGATCTCCGCCTCACGCTCCTGCTCGGAGCGACGGCGCAGCACCTGGACCAGCCGTAGCCCGGCCGCGGCCGCGACCGCGCCGAAGGCGATCCACAGCCCTACCTGGCGAGGCGCAACAGCGGGGTCGGTCTCGAGGACGACCGGCCCGACGGCGGCGGGCGGCGCGGGCGTCGGAGGAGCGGCGTGTCCCGGCATAGCCGGACCCGGGCGGCTGGGGTCGAGCGTCATCGTCAGCGCGTCGTACGGGGACACGATCCCCCAACCCAGGGCGGCGTCCTTGACGCCGGCGCGCGGTCGTTGGGCCGAGGCCTCGATCCGGTACTTCCAGAGCGCCGGCCCCTCGTCGGGGTACCGCTCGGCCAGCAGCGCAGCCGTCGCGGCCACCAGCGGCGTCGCGAAGCTCGTCGCCGGCGCACCGGACAGCAGGCAGTCACCGACGTGACCGAGCGCCGCGTTGAGGCCCTGACCGACGGCCGCCACGGTGATGTGGTCGCCCTGGATGTTCGCCGACGTGTCCACGGCCCGGGTCTGGTTGACCGACGTCACCGACACCACCCCGGGGAAGGCCGCGGGATACCGCGGGCCGTCCTTCGCGCTCGGCGCCGAACCCCGGTCCCCCGCACTGGCCACGACGAGGGCGCCCTTGGACGTCGCATACGACACGGCGTCGGCGAGCGCGGGGTCCGGCGTCTCGACACTCATCGAGACGTTGACGACCTTGGCGCCGAGATCGACGGCCGCGCGGATCCCCTCGGCGAGCCGCGGAGTCGTCGGGGAGAGGTCCTTGAGCCGGTCGTCCGAGAGCCCCTCCGTCGAGGCGACCCCGAAGACCTGCACGGGCACCAGCGTGGCGTCGCGGGCCAGCCCGATCTGGCCGGAACCGTCGACCGCTCGGCCGGCCAGCAGGCTGGCGACCGCCGTGCCGTGTCCGGAGAGGTCGTTGCGGCCGGCCGGGTCCGGCGTCCAGCCCTCGACGGCCGGCAGCAGGGTCCGCCCAGGACGCACCGCGGTGTCCGCCGGTAGGTGGGCGTTGCCCACGTCGATGCCCGAGTCGACGACCGCCACCGTGACCCCGCGCCCGGTGGCCAGCGGCCACACCGACGCGACCCCCATCTGGTTCAGCGCCGCCGAACGCTCCTTGACGTAGACCGGCCCGGTGCGCTGCTCGGTGCACGAGTCGGCCGCGGCGGCCGGTGCCACCGGAAGGGCCACCAGCCCCACGAGCACCCCCGCCCCGCACGCCGCCGCGGCGACACCGAACCGGGCACGACGCCTACCCCGGCTCACGGCGAGTCGATCTTCGGTGCGCCGACGGCGGCCTCGCTCAGCGCCGGACCGGCCGGTAGCAGCGACACCCAGGACGGCGGGACGTAGCGCGGGGTGAGGTCCTTGTAGCCGAGCCGGGCCAGCGTCTCGGCGGACGGGTCGGTGATGGTGAACGCCTGGCCGGACTGGTCGACGACGGCCACCGGTCCGGACGTACCGGTCGAGCTGGCCCGCACCAGCGCGCCTCGCCCGGGCTGGACGTAGACCGGCTGCTTGTTGGCGGGCTTGACGAACGGGGAGTCGGCCGACGTCGTCGCCAGGTGGGTCACCGCCGGCTTGCCGTCGACGGTCTCGAGCACGGCGCACGGCGTTCCGGTGGCCCGGCTGGGGATCGTCGTCGGCCAGTCCTCCGGCACGAAGTTCTTGGTGTCGCTCGGCTGGATCCGCGCGAGGTCGTCGTTGGAGACGGTGACCGGTTTGCCCAGCCCGTCCGGCGCGACCGCCTGGTAGACCGCCGCGGCGAACGGCGTGAGCGGGATGGTTCCGTTCGCGACCATCACCGACATCGCGTCGTTCTGGTCCTTGTTGACGACGAGCTGGCCGACCTTGGCCAGCTTGTTGCCGAGGGTGTACTGCCCGGTGAGCGGCTGGCCGACCTGGCCGCGGTTCCGGAACGCGAACGAGTCGAAGGTCAGGTCGGTCCCGGGGTTGAACAGGTCGACCCACGTCCCGGTCACACCCTGCGGCGTCTCGAGCTGCCCGAGGTACTGCTTGACCGGGTCGTAGGACCCCGCCGGGATCGCGTAGCGACGCCCGGAGGCGAGCAGGTAGCGGATGTCCTGGTCGGTACCGGTGACCTGCACGGTCAGCCCGCTCGCGTCGGCGTATGCGGGTGCCTGCGCCGAGCCGATGGTCAGGGCCGGCTTCGTCCCGTCGAAGCAGGAGACCCATCCGGTCTGCAGCAGCGACCCCGCGGGCGGCAGGTCGTCGGGTGCGCCGAGGATCCCGAGGGTCGACCCGTGCGGCGTCGCCGCGATCTTGTTGTCGTCGACGACGAGGACCTCGAAACCCTTGTCGGACGGGAGGATCAGCCGGGCCGAGGTGGCGTTGAGCACCGGGTGGAGGGTGCCCTTGATGGTCACGAACCGGGCCGCCGACGTCTTGCCGATGACGACGTAACCGTTGTCCCACCCGTCCGGCAGCGGCTGCGCGAAGAGGCCCGCGATGGCCGCGCCGCCGACGAGGAGTCCGCCCAGCGTGACGCCGGCGACGACCGGCCGCGACCGCGAGACGCTCTCGACCTCGCGGCCGCCCGGGGCACCGCTGAGGAACGCCGAGACCAGCCGCCGCCGGTTGTAGGCGTGGGCCTCGACGAGGTCGCGCTTGCTCGCCATGGGTCAGCTCCGGAACGCGGCGAAGAGGCCGAGGGCGATGACGAGCAGCGGGACGAGGGCGAAGAGGGCGAGCCCCTCGCAGAGGTCGAGGATCCGGCCCTTGCGGACGGTGGCCTTGTCGGGCAGCGCCAGGCTGACCAGCACGGCCGCCGCCGCTACGCCGACGACCGGGCCGATGACGACACCCCAGGACGGGTGCTGGAGGAGAGCGGTGATCGTGCCGGCGACGATGCCGAGGGCGCCGCCGAGGAGGCCGACGACGACGTCGCGGGCCAGCAGGAACTGGCGGGTGCGCATCATCTGGACGATGCCGGCGGCCCAGATGATCCCCAGCCCGGCCCAGCCGAGCGCCACCACCGAGGGGGCACCCAGCACGACGACGATCGCCACGCTGAGCGAGAGCCCGAGCACCAGGTCGTGCGCCAGGTCGATCCCGCGCTGGACGCGGTCGGGGTCGATCGCCGCGGGTTCCGCGAGGATCTCCGACTCGCTCTGCATGGGCGTGACCATGGTCCGCGACGAGCTGAGGGCGAACCAGGGGATGAGACTGCCGAGGATGACCGCGACGACGACGACGATCGCGATGACCTTGTTGGGGTCGAAGGTCGAGGCGAGGAGGACGCCCCCGGTGGCCGCGGCGGCCAGGCCGAGCACGACCCCGGGCAGGAAGGCCCAGGCGTGGTCACGGAGCAGGGCCATGCTCAGGCCGCCGACCACGGCGAGGGCGATGCCGGCAACGACCAGCGGGAGCTCTCGCACGTCGCCGGACACCGCGCTGAGAGCGGCGACGACCGCATACACGGCGGAGCCGATCAGCACGACGACCGCGGCCGCGACGTCGACCCGGACCCGCGCGAAGACTGCTCCGGCGAGCAGCAGGAGGAGGCTCGCGGCCCCGGCGACCACCGTGACGACGAACCCGCCCTGGCGCTGGAGGAACAGCGCCACGGCGCCGAGACCCAGCAGCAGCGCCGACAGTCCGAGGGCGGTGGCGCGTGAGTTCTGCGCCGTCCAGCCCGCTCCGAGGCCCTCGACCGAGTCGGCGACCGCCTCGACGACGTCGTCGTAGACCTTCTTCTCCTCGGCCTCCGCTCCGGTGACGAGGGTGAGGACCTGCCCGTCGTGGACCCCCTGGGCGAGGAAGCTCGCGTCGAGGTCCAGCGCCCGCCCGTCCGAGCCGACCAGCGCATACCCGCCGTAGGCCTCGTAGGCGTCGAGCGAGCCGATCAGGCCGGCCACCTCCGGGACGATCTCGGCCAACGGCAGGCGGGACGGCAGGACCAGGTCCAGGGTGCGGTCGCCGGCCGTGACGGTCACGCGGATGAGGTCGGCCGACTGCGTGTTCGTGCTCATCAGTCCGTCACCCGCATCGGTCGGTCGGTCGCCGGCCCGCTGGCGAGCCCCCGGTCGCCGCGCGTCGCGGCGGCCAGGGGGATGCTAACCACCTCTGCGGACCACGCCGTCGGTCGTCTCTCCCTCGTCGACCCACTGGTCCTCCGTGACGAGGGACAGGTCGTCCGCGCGCTTGCGGTCACGGTCGCGACCGGTACCGGCGCCGCCGGCCAGCACGGCACCGCGGCCGCCCGAGGCGCCACCGCGCCCGGCGACCTTGGCGCCGCCGGTCTTGCCCGAGGCGCCGGCACCGCCGGCTCCCGAACGACCAACCGCAGCTGCGCCCTTGGCGGCCGCGCGGCCGCCGGCACCCTTGGCGCCGGTCGCTCGGCCACCCGCGGCACCCTGGCCACCGACGACGGTCCCGGACGGACCGCCGCGACCGGCGACCCCCCGACCGGAACCACCGCGACCGGAGGCACCGCCGACGCCGCTACGACCGGCGACCCCGTTCTGGCCCGCAAGGAGGTTGGTGGCGCCACCGGCGCCACCGCCACCACGGACGGCACCACCGGCGGCGGCGCCGCGAGCGGAGCCGCCGAGCACACCGCTGACGCCGGGAGCGCCCATGGCCAGGGCGCCCGCGCCCGACATGCGGCCTGCGGCCATCCCCATCGAGCCGGCGGCCATGCCCAGGCCGCCGCCGACGACGCCGGCCGCACCTCCGAGCGCGGCTCCGCCCGCTCCGCCCACGCTGGAGGAGGAACCGCCGCCGACGTCGAACGACCCGGTCACCGGCATCGCGGTGCCGCCGGACGAGCCGACGAGCGTGCCGTCCACCGACGGGGTCGGCGTCCACGGCTGCGGGTCAGTTCCCGTCGGGGGCAGCGGTGGTGGCGGCGGTGGCGGAGGGGGCGGCGGCGGCGGTGGCGGGGGAGGTGGTGGAGGCGGGGGCGGCGGCGGCCAGCTCGGGTAGTCCGGACCACCTGTGGTCGGGTCGAGGTGCGGCTGGGGCCCGCCGGTGGTCGGCGGAAGCCCGCCCCCCGTGCTCCCGCCCGGGAGGCCGCCCCCCGAACCACCGGTGGTCGAACCGCCGCCCGGCGGGGTGTCCCACGCCTCGATCGAGTTCGCCTTGGCGAGCGCGGTGCCGGCGTTGTCGAGCTGCTTCTGGAGCAGGTTGTACTGGGTCTCCATGGCCGCCTCGCGGCTGTCGACCGTGCCGTCGTAGGACTTCTTGTCGGTGTTGTACTGACCGACCGCGGTCGCGTAGTCGCTCGACGAGCCGTAGTCGAAGTAGTCCGGGGCGGGCGGCGCAGCCGGCGGCGGCTGGTGGTTGGACCAGTACGTCTGGGCCTCGTCCACCGCCTTCTTCGCGGTCTGCAGGGCCTGGCTGCTGTCGTGCAGCTGCAGCGCCTTCTGGGACAGCGTCGAGGAGAGATCCTTGGTGGACTTCACCGCCGCCTGCCCGTCGGACGACGTCCACGACTCCTGCAGCAACGGCACCAGCTTGTCGAGCTGGGTGGTGACGATGTCGAGGTTCTTCTTCGCGGCGTCGATCTGCGTCATCGCGTCGTCGATGGAGTAGGGAGAGGCGGTGTAGGCCGCGCTGAAGAGCTGCTTCTCCTTCGGGCCACCCGACGGTCCCCCGCCGCCGCCGCAAGTCGGGTATCTCATGGTGTGTCCGCTCCCTGTCCTGTCCGGCCCTCAGGCCGCCCCACTGCCTGTTCTGCCGTCTCGGGCTGCGGGCCGGAACCCGCGCCGTCAGGTCCTTCTGGTGTGTCAGCTGGTTGGAGGTCGCTGCGCGGCGCACGGTTCCGGGTCAGCGCCCATCCTCCCGCAGCGAGCAGAGCCACCGCGACCACGCCACAGACCAGCCAAACCAGCCAAGCCGTGCCACTGGTGCTCGCCACCGGGGTCGTCACCGGCGCGGCCGGCGGCTGACCCACGGTCGCACCACCCGGGTTGGCTGCCGGAGCGCCCCCCGCGGGTGTTTCCGGGAGAGACCCGTCGCTGCCCACCGCCTGCGGGATGAACGGCGTGGTCGGCTGGTCGCTCATGACGTTGCCCATCGAGGCGTAGATCGGCATGACGTCGGGGTAGACGGTCGGGTCGGTGGTCAGTGTCGTGTCGAACGACGTCGTGCCGAACCCTCGGCGCGGCTCCCACACGGCCGAGCCGTCGGGATGCCGGGCTCCCCGCAACAGCGAGTAGAGCAGCTGGTTTCCGGTGGCCTGAGGCCACTTCTGCTTCATCAGGGCGAGCTGGCCGGCGACGATGGCGCTCGCTCCGGAGGACCCCGACTGCAGGACGGCCGAGTCCCAGCGGTTGCCGGGTGCCAGCCCACCACCGACGAGGTCGGCGCCCGGGGCCACGAGGTGGATGTTGTACTCGACGTCGAACGAGCGGGCCTGGTCCCAGCTGTCCAGCGTGCTCGTGGGGTTCGTCGCGAGGACCTTCCCGTCCGCCTGCATACCGCCGACCACGAGCACTCCCGCGTTGCCGCCGGGCGACATCACCTTGGCGGACGGGCCGCCGTTGCCGGAGGCGGCCACGACGACGACACCCTTGGCGAACGCCCGGTTGAACGCCGCCTGTACCTCGTCGCCGTTGACGTCGAGCGACACCGGGATCTGGATCACCTGGGCGCCGTCCGCCACGATCCGGTCGATGAACGCGGCCAGCCCCGGACCCCAGCAGTCGAGGTTCTGGTGGGCCGCGGGGTCGACGGTGTTGAACATCGCGTAGGTCTTCAGCGTCGCGCCCGGCGCGACCCCGAGGACGCCGACGCCGCCGGGACCGTTGCCCTTGCCGCTGCCGACGAGCAGCGCGGCCATCGACGTGGTGTGGAACGACGTCTCGTTCAGCGGCCCGTCGGGCGTGGTGGGTCCCCATTGCCGCCACAGGTCGCGGTCGCACAGCGAGGCGGTCGGTTGCACGTCCTGCCCCTGCAGCTCCGGTACGCCGGTCGCCACCGGTCCGTCGAGGAGGGCGATGGTCACGCCCTTGCCGGTGATGCCCTGCTGGTGCCACGTGGTGAGCTTCGTGGCGTCGACCCACCACTGACCGCGCTGCCAGTCGCCGAGCGACCCGGCCGCGGCCGGTCCCGCCGTCAGGGTGGGCAGCACGACCGCACCGGCCACCGCAGTGGTGACCAGCGTCGTGAGCAGCCGCCCTGCCACGTCGGGTGCTCCGAGCCTCAGCTGGACGTGCTGGTCGCGTCCGGGTCGGCACCCGGGTCGGTGCCCGGCTGCGTTCCCGGGTCGGTACCCGGCTGCGTCGCGGGATCGGTGCCCGACGGGCCGGTGGTCGCGACCGGCGCGACGTAGTTGTCGTCGCCCGGCTTGATGCCGGTGTCGCCGAGGTTGTCGACCCGGTCCTTGTTGTCCTGGGTCAGCTTGGCGTAGTCGACCTGGGAGACCTCCTGGTCCTTCAGAACCGCGTCGACCGACGCGTGGAGGTTCTGGGTCAGGACGGTGATCGCCTGGTTGACCTCCTCGATGAGGTCGTCGATCACCCCGGACGCCTTCGCGAACACCGCGTCGGTGCTCTGGCCGGCCGGCGACGTGCCGAAGATCCCGTAGCCCTTGAGCACCACGAGCGCCTTGACGGCGTCCTGCGCGGCCTTCAGTGCCTCGGCGGTGTTGGCGTCGTTCTGCTTGGCGGCCGCCATGACAGCGTCCGGCATCATCGCGATGTTCACGGGCCCCTCCTCGAACTCCCCCGTGTCACCCCTCCGCTGCGCGGGTGGGTGTCATCAGTCTCACAGATGGCGGCGACGAACCAGTCCTCGTCGCGCCTGATACGGCTGGACGGCTCCGGCCCGGTCGAGCTGGGCGCGAAGCCGTCCGTCCCACGGTGGGGGCTCCGTCAGCCCCACATCCCCTTGTTCTTGTTCTCGGTGGCCTGGGCTTCCTCGGCCGCCTGGATGACGACCGGCGGCATCTTGGCCACGGCGTCGAACATCTCGGTGAAGAGGTTGTCGACCTTCTTCTTGAACTGGTCGTAGGACTGACGCGAGGCGGTGCCCTCGCCCCACTCGGGGAGCGTGCGGAGCAGCTCGCCGCTGAGGTCCTCGAACCCGGACTTGAGGTTGTTGTGCGTGCTCTTGATGTCGGCGGCCATGCCCTCGAGCGAGCCCTTGCCGACCTTGATCAGGTCTCCCATGTTGTCGTACCCCTTACTTGACCGACGTGGACAGCCGCGTGGCGGCCTTGGTGAAGCTGGACGCGGACTGGTCCTGCTGGGCGTTGACCGTCGACTCCTGCTGGTCGAGGTTGTCGGCGAAGTGCTCCATGTCGCTGACGATGGCCTCGGCGTCCTCGAGCCAGTTGCCCACCAGCGCGAAGAAGGCGTCGGCCGCCGGGCCCTTGTACTCGGGCCGCAGGCCCTGGGCCTGGCCGAGCAGGCTCTTCAGCTGCTGCTGGAACTCGCCTTCCTTGGTGCGGACCTTGCCGGCGGCGGCCTTCTGTGCGCCTTGCCGTTGCTGAGTGGTGGACATGGGCCCCTCCTGGTTGTTCGACTGGGCTTCCCCCGCGTCGGGGTTGGTGTGTGGTCCTCTTCAGGTGGTGAAACAGGCGGTTCGCGAGGCCTCGCGACCCGACTGCTCATCCCTGTTCCGCGATGTGACTTTGCCTGACCGCACACCCCGCGACAAGGGTTTGACCAGCACCGATGTGCCTCCGGAGAGCGATTTGAGTGCGCGTACTCAGCCGCCGGTGAGCACCCTCACCGGGGATGCTCACCGGCACACACTCACCCCGCCGCGGGGTCAGGCGAAGAGGGCCATCGCGCGCTCGACGATCCCGGCGGCCCACAGGGCGAGGGGCAGGACCGCCAGCAGCGCCAGCAGCTCGAGCAGGTCGGCGAGCCGGCTGGCCCACAGCGACCGGAACCCGCGGCCGAGCGCCAGGGCGACGCCGACCAACGCCAGGGCGGCGACGACGGCCGCTGCGGATGCCACGACGCCCCACGTCTCCCCCAGCGAGGCCGCGATCGGCAACCCCACCGAGAGCGCCGGGGCCAGGGCGGCCAGCCGCAGCAGGGTCCGGTCACTCCGCCGCCGGTATGCGCGTGCGGTGAGGGTCAGCGCCACGGCGGCCGCGAGCAGCAGCAGCTGGACGGACAGCGCGGACACCGCCGTCGGTGTGACGAGCACGCCGAGCAGCACGGCGCTGCATCCCGCGGAGACCACGGTCAGCCCGACCAGCGTCGCCAGCTGCTCGACGCTGGCCGCGAGGACGACGTCCCCGACCGCCTCGTCGTCGATCCGCCACCCCCGGCGACGGGGCCGACGGGCCTCGCGCGGCGACCAGCTGGTGACCGACAGCCGGCTGATGTCCAGCAGCACGTCGTCGTCGACGTCGAGGACGAGGTCGGGGACCACCCGCGCCGCGAGGACGACCACCGCCAGCCCGATGGCCGCGACAGAGGCGAGCGACAAACCCATGACGAGCACGAGCAGCGCCAGACCGCCCAACCCGCCGGCGAAGGTCAGCCAGACCCGTGGGACGTAGCGGTCCGGGCCCGCACCGGATCGCCCGGTCAGTGCCACGAGGGCGGCGCCCGCGCAGGCCC
>Ga0164309_10001705_pt1 | contig 10593 bp, 8 predicted proteins | sample Whisoiple_247_MG_FD_109984 | JGI IMG/M metagenome (GOLD analysis project Ga0164309, IMG submission 109984) | Soil microbial communities amended with fresh organic matter from upstate New York, USA - Whitman soil sample_247_MG | ecosystem: Environmental > Terrestrial > Soil > Unclassified >... | reverse complement strand
GGATGTACCAGTCGAAGCAGGCGTCGTAGTCGTGCGTGCCCGCGCTGGCAGCCACACCCGTGTTGTAGGGGGGCTGGATGACGATGAGCGGCGAGTTGTACTTCTTCATCGCCAGCACGAACAGGTGGTCGATGAACGCGATGGTGCGAAGCGAGCCGATGACGGCCTTCCCGTTGGACGCGCGCTGGGACCACAGCACCCGGGCCGTGGGGGCTGGGGGCTTGGCCCAGTCGATGGGCTTTCCTGCAAGCGTGAGGACGCTCATGATGCTCTCCTGTCAGGTTTCTGGAAACCGTGTTACGTTACACGATACCCGATCAGATGGCCCGCACCGCGAAGTTGCGCCACTTGGCCCCGGTGGAGACGTTGCATCGCACGCCGTGGTTCAACTGCAAGCCGTAGTTCGTGGCGTCGGTCGAGCCCAGCGTGTAGCGGGCCATCTCGACGCCATCGAGGTAGCCGACCAGCGTGTCGCCCTTGGCCCACAGGCGAAGGTGGTACTCCCGGCCCGCGACGGCAGCGGCTCCCAGCGTGGGCGAGGCGAGCAGGGTGGCCCCCATGTAGAGCACGAGCGCGGGAGTCGACCCAGTACCGAGGGTGGGGTGGATGCCCAAGAACAGACGCGACGCCGCGTCACCGCTCGACTTGGCCATGATCCCGACCATGGAGCCCGCCCCGAACGTGATCACAGCCGAGACCTCGGCGTCACTGAACCCGGGGCTCACGATGGCATTGCCCGCCGTGGTGCACGTCAGGTAGCCCGCAGACGGTACGTGGACCCCGCCGCCTGCCTGCGCCCATGCGTGGCCGGTCTCCCCGGCTCCCAGCACACCGCGCGTGAAGCGGTCCAGCACCTCGGGCGGACGGGCGTCGGAGTCGGCGCGGACGTTGAGCACACGCGCAATCTCGTCGGCCAGCACCGCGTGGCCGTTGTCGTTGGGGTGGACGTTGTCGGCACTGATCAGGTCCATGGGGTCGGGTGCGGCAGGGCCGGAGGCCAGCGCCTTGATGAACGGCTTGGACGCATCGACCAGCAGGCCGCGCGTGTGCGACGCCGCAGCCTCGCCCAGAGCGTCGATGTAGGCCGACCACGCATAGGCAGGCCCCTGAGTCGCTGGCATGGCGTAGGAGGCCACCAGAACGTGCACGGCGGGCTCTGTGACCACCGCGTCGAGCGAGGCCATCGCTGCCTTGACGTTGTTGCGCACGGTGTCCGGGTTCGTGCCCGCGTTGTAGTCGTTCTGGCCGATGATGTGGAAGAAGATGTGGGGCTGGAGGTTGGTCGCCCGGGTGACGGACGCAGCCTGTACGTAGTTGGCACTCGTCAGCGCGCCGAACGCCTCGTTCATCATATGCACCCCGGGCAGGGTGGGCTTGATGCCCGCCATGTCCTGAGCGCGCAGCGTGGGCGGCTCCCATGCGGCGACACCGCCCGGGTAGGCGCGCTGCAACCGCTGAGCGAGGCGGTGCGTCACCGAGCGCGAGAGCGTGGAGGCGTTGGACCCGAACGCCGTGGAGGACCCGAGCATCATGGCCCGCACCGCCCCGGTGCTGGCCTTGTTCAGTCGAGCATGCAGGTAGTCCAGCGCCGTGACGGCGTTGTCCCTCTCGCGCATCTCGTTGTTGGCGACCGCCTCCATCTGCCCCAGCAGGATGTCGTTGCTGAGCCGACCCGTGGTGACCGTGTCGATGACGGGACCGACCGCAGCGCCCATGGCGACGACCGTCTCGGTGACCGCCTCGATGTCGGCGGTGTTGGCCTCGTCGGTCTCGTCGATGTAGTCGCGGAGTTGCTGGTCCCAGAACTGGGGGGCCTGCTGTCCACGCAAGGGCCAAGTCGCCATCAAACGCTCCTAGTTTCCAGAAACCAACGTGTGGGCCACCCGGAAGACCGAGTAGCCCACACGAGAGGGTTGTGCTTGTCGCTCAGGCAGAGGCCAGCGCGAACGCCCCGCACGAGGCGGCGGGCGGGTCGAGCGTGACCAGCGTGTTGCGGTAGTGCGTGGTCGCGCCGAGCGGCGTGTTGAGCGGCGAGGGCAGGCCACCCTCGTCGCGGTCCACGTCGAAGGGACCGGAGCCCCAGCCCGCACCGTCGCGGGTCTGCGCGCCGGTCACGGTGAACGACACCGGGCCGTTCTCGAAGGCGAAGCCGCCGAGGCGACCGCCCTTCAAGAACGGGAAGACGGTGTAGCCCCACGGGCGGTTGCCGCCGATGCCGCAGGCGGACCCGGCGATGCGCGACCAGACCTCGATGGAGAAGCCGAAGCCGTCGAGGTCGATGTCGGTGGTGGCGTCGAAGCCGACCACGTCACCCGCCGCGTTCATGACGACCGGCTGGCCGGTCATGAGGCCGATGAGGGCGGGGTCCACGCCGCACAGCGCCACGTCGGCGGTGTACCCGACGATCTGCTCGAAGGCGTCGTCGACGATGCAGAGTTCGTCGGCGAAGTTGCGCTCGCGGATGTTGGTCCCCGAGTCGGTGACCTCGTCGATGGTGACGGACGAGATGCGCTTGGACACGACCACGGCGGATGCGCCGGGGTCAGGGACGCCGCAGGCGTCGAGACGGGTCACGCGAATGACGCTTCCCCGGACCTGCGCATAGCACTTGGTGGGCATGTGCGCTCACTCCTGTTCGGTGATGTTCTTCTCGGCCCGGTTGCCGGAAGTCTGGTTGAACTCGGTCAGCCACTCCACGAGCGTGGTGCGGTTCTGACCTTCCTTCTCAGCAGCGAGGATAGCCGCTGCCTGCTCGGGGTGCTCCTCGACATGGTCCTTGACCTCACCGACCTTGTGGTCGTTGGGGTCGTAGAGCGTCTCGGTACCCCGGTCCTCGTCCTCGAAGACGAGGCGGGCGAGGTCGGCGGTGATCCAGAAGCCACCCTGCGCGGCGAGGATCGAGTGCTGGTCGATGTCGAACTCGGTGGCCGTGCCGACCAGCAGCGTGGCGGTCTCCTTGCGGCTGCCTGCCGCGTCGGAGGGTACGAACTCGGTGCGGTTGATCATGCTCCCCATGCCCTTCCCGTGGCCTTGGCCGCGAAGCAGTCGATGCCCACGCGGAACATGCGCTCGACGAGCGCGATGACAGTGTTGTCGCCCAGACCGTTCTCGTCCGAGCCGGTGCCCGAGCCGTCGCCCGGGATGACGTACTCCTGAAACGACAGGCGCTTGGAGCGCTCGACGTAGACCTCGCCCGTGGCGTAGATGTCGTAGGTGCCGTCAGCCGGGGTGTCCGGGTCGTCGTACCCCCCACCGGCTGCGACCTTCGCGCCGGTCTTGGTATAGAACTTCCCGCCGCTCTCGGTGATGAGGCCCTGCCCGAACGCCAGCAGCACCGCGCCACGCGGCATGTGCAGCGTGGGGCGACCGGCGTAGACGCCAGCCGCGTAGGACTCCAGCGCGGCGATGGCCCCAGCGAGGCTCATGCCAGCCACCGTGATGTCCGTGGGGGCCTCCCACGTGGCGTCGTAGGGGTTGATGGTCACGTCCGAGCCGTCGTCCTCGGGGTTCTCGACGAAGCGGTTGAGCAGCAGCGCCATCTCGACGCCCTTGGCCTCGGACCGGGCGAACACCCGCTCGACCTCGGCCTGCTGGTCAGCCGCATCGAGGCCGACAGCCGAGCACTTCACGCCGCCGTGGACGGCGAACTGGAACCCGGGCACCCACCCGGCGACCTTGAAGTCCTTCTGGAAGTCCGCCATCCCCACGGGGTTGGCGCACGTCGGCGTCGGCACGAGGAGGTCGAGGCAGTTGTAGGAGGGCCACAGACCCTCGTTGTTGCGCAGCCCGAACTTGCTGTTCTCGACCACGGTGGCGTGGTCCAGCACGGTCGAGATGAGGGGCTCGGGCTCAGGGCGAGTGATGCTCGTCCCCTCGATCATCTGTGCGGTCATCGTGTCTCCTCAGTCCTAACTACCAGATCAGTCCAGTTCGGAAGGGGCCGGTTCCCGTTTCCAGAAACCGGCCCCACCGGATCAGACCGAGCCGCCGTCGCAGATGAGGGCGTTGGCACCCGTCAGGCCAGCGGTGCAGACCGGGACGGTGATCACGTGGCTGCGGTAGCCGCGCTTGATGGTCATGACGCCCTGCTCGAAGAAGACGCCGGTGTACTCGTTCTCGCTGAGCGACGCGGCGTCGTAGACCGACGACAGGTTGATGACCGGCTTGACCGACTTCACGAACGTGCCAGCCGGGTACATGATGCCCCGGATGGTGGCGGGCCAGTCGGCGGTGGGCGTGGCCGCACCGTACCGCTGGTCGAAGTCGGAGATGTAGGTCACCGCGAGGTTGTACGCCGCGAAGTGCGCCGCCACCTTCTGGTCGGTGGCGATGTCGTTGAGGGCCAGACCCGAGCGACGCGCCATGTCCATCTTGAAGATGTCACGCGCCTCCTGCGGGAACTTGACCTCCATGACGGCGTTCTCGCCGAGGTTCCACCAGCGGCGCTCCTTGATCGCCACCTGCGTGAACGCCTCCAGCGTGTCCATCTGGGTGCCGCCGAGCGCGTTGGTCGCGTTGATGCCGGTGGACTGGGCGAGCACGTCCTTGATGAACCGGCGGTTCATCTTGTGGGCGTAGAGCACGTCGGACAGACGCATGGCGTCCGCGACGAGTTCCGGGAAGGTGGCCTCCGTGAGAATCGGAATCTTCCAGCAGTAGCCGTCGAAGTCGAGACGGTGGTCGGTCCACTCGGGGCACTCGATCGTCTCGCACTCCTTGATGTAGCCCGCCTCCATCTGGGCCTCGGTGCCGCCGAAGCCGAAGCCGTCGACCGCCGCACCCGTGCCGTAGGTGGTCTGGGCCAGTTGCGGCCCCTCGGTGAGCATGAGACCGCCGCGCGGAGCGGCAATCTCGGGGAGGTCGAGCAGGCCGTCGACGACGTAGTCCGCGATCCAGTTGTAGACGACCTCGGACGGCGAGCACCACGCCATGGCGGCGGTCTGGACCTCGGGCTTGGCGAACGGGTTGACGCTCGCCTGCACGCGCTCGACGTGGCGCTTGACCGACTCCTTCACGGCGTCGTAGCCCGACTCGGCGGAGGCACCAGCGGTGAGCGCCTTGTCGAAGTCGACCGCGAAGGACGCGGTGCCGAACTTGGTCAGGACCGGCGCGCCGCCCGACTGCTCGCGCACGGCCTCGGCGGCACGGGCGTTGAACTTGGGGAAGTTCTGCACGCGGTTCATGACCGCCTGCGCGACCTGACCCATGTCGGTCAGACGCTGGCCGAGAGCGAACTCCGGCACGTCGGCGGCAGCGGTGATCGTCACCGGGTTGGCGGCGGCGCGGGCGGGGCGCTTGGTGGAGCGACCGACCTTGGAGGCCGCGCTGGTCTTGCGCAGCGGGCGGGCGGCGAGCGCGGCAGCGGTGGTCACGGCCTCGTCGTCCTCCTCCTTGTCGAACGGGTTCTTCTTCTTCTTCTTGGTCGCGGCCTCGACGGTCTCCTCCTCGGAGTCGTCGTCACCCTCGTCCTCGTCCTCGTCGTCCTCGTCGGACTCGTCGGCGTCGTCGGACTCGTCGTCCTCGTCGTCCTCGTCCTCGTCGGTCTCGTCGGAGTCCTCGACCCCGTCGTTGACGGCGGCGAACTTCGCCTTGGACTCGGCGAACTTGCGGCTCGCCTCCTCGACGGCGGCGTCGCGGCTGGCCTTCTCGGCGTCGAGGTGGCCCATCGAGGCGACCAGCGACTCGGCCTTCGCGGAGTCCGCGATGGTGGGCGAGTCGAGGGCGAACAGCGCGGTGCCCTCCGTGGTCGCGTCGGCGAGGGAGGCGGTGATGTCCTCGTCGCTCATCTTGGCGAACTCGGCGGTCCGCTCCTCGTCGGTGAGGCTGGCGAACTTGGTGAAGTCGGTGATCTTCATGGTCCTTGGTGTCCCTTCGTGACCTTGTCTGGACTGGGTGAAGTACAGGGGTGTTGCGTGGTCGAGGGCACCTAGGCTACCTACGTGCGGAACCGTACCACATGGTTTCTGGAAACGCTCAGAGCAGGGGCATCGGCCAGACCATCGTGCCGTAGCAGATGTCGCCCGCCGTGAGCCCGCCTGCCTCCAAGAACATGAGGCCGTTCGGCTGCAAGGTCGCGGACCGAATCGTCGACGTGCCGTTGCAGGTCGTTCGCGCCGTCTGGGTGGGGCGGTACTCGGCCTTGTTGAGCGTGAGCAGGTTGGCGACAGCCGCGCCCGTGTTGTTGCGCAGGTAGAACTGCAAGGTCATCATGCGCCCGCGCTTGGACAGCGTGATCCCCTCGCCTGCCGTGATGATGCCCGCCGCCAGCGTGAACTCGGTGCTGGTCTGGTTGACCGTGAGGTCGTCGGGAATCCACGACTGCCACATGCCACCGACGCGCAGACGGCGGTAGACGGCTCCGGTGGCCGAGGACCGCGCGACCTGCTCGGTGTTGTTGCCGTAGGAGCGGACTTCGAGGTAGTGGATCGCGGCGGAGGGGGCGTTGGGTGCCGTCGAGTCCATGACGTACCAACCGGCGTTGGTCATCGTGTTGTAGTCGAGGGTCGACGCCTCGCCCGTGGGCACCGTCGTGGGGGCGCGGTTCATGACCGCACGGGCGACGAACGCGGTGGTGGCGATGCTGGTGTCGGCATCGTCGACAGGAGGCGTCGGTGCCTTGGGGTCACCCGTCAGCGTCGGGCTGTCGCGGTCGGCGTAGTCGAGGCTCTTGACGAACGCGGTGGTGGCGATGCGCGAGGAGTCATCGACCCCGTTCGGCGTCGGGGCAGTGGGCTCCCCCGTGAACGCCGGGTCGACCAGCGGTGCGGCACCGGCCACGTCGTCCACCACGAGGCTCACGTTGCCGGTCTTGCCCGCCACCTTGTCGACACCCGACTTGTAGGGCAGGGAGATGTAGGGGGTGACGCCGTCGCCCAACTTCCAGCGGCCCGTGTCCTTCTCATGGCCGACCTCGCCGTCCATGAGAACGGGGTTGGCCAGTGTCCACTGGGCCAGCGTGCCTCGACGCTGCTGAATGTGGGTCATGGCGTTCCTCCGTCGATGATCCAAGAACTGGTGTCGGGTCCGCCCGCGTCCACTGCGAACAGCGCAGCCGGGTCGGGCATGGGGTTGGCGGGCGTGCCGTTGTCGAGCACGTCAGGAGAACGGTACTGGATGCCGCACTCCTCGGCGGGCGGTGCCGAGTTGGTGATGAACATGCGCCACGAGGTGTTTCTGGAAACCGGGGTCTCCAGACGCTCGAAGGGTCCGGTCAGGTCGTGGGGGCCGACACCCCATCCCGGGTTGCGCCGGGTCTGGGCACCGCGCAGGTTGAACGAGACCAGTCCATCGGCGAACGTGAAGCCGCTGAGCCGCCCGCCGCGCAGGAAGGGAAACAGGGTGTAGCCCCAGCGGCGGGCATCGCAGCCGTAGTAGCCGTCGAAGGGCTCCTCGTCGAAGCCGAGGGTGTCGAAGCCGACCGGCTCAGGCAGCGCGGAGCCGCCGTCCAGTTTCGACCAGACCTCCAGTGCGAACGACGTGGCTCGCAAGGTGGTGCCCGAGTCGAAGCCGATCACGTCGCCGTACTCGCCGCCGCCGAACGGGGATACGCCGAAGGGCACGTCGCCGAAGCCGGGGACGCTGGAGTAGACCAGTTCCACACCGGCCACCAGACGCAGCATCTCGGGGTCGACGCGCAGGAACTCGATGTCGACCTTGTGGCGGATGACTTGGGCGTTCTTGGTCAGCCGCAGGCGGCGCTTCTCCTCGGGGTTCTTCAACACCTCGGTGCCGCCAGTCTCGACGACCTCGGACACGGTGGCCTTGATGACCGACTTGGAGGTGACGTACTCGACCAGATCAGGCACCGCCCCCCGGGCGTCCAGAGCCGTCACACGCAGCGCGGAGCCTCGCACCGGGGCGAAGCACCCGGACGGCCTCACGACGGGCGCAGGGGGCTCAGGAACCTCCGTGGTGGTGACGTTGACCGCGCTCGTCCAGTTCGAGTAGTAGCCCGACGCATAGGTGCGCATCTGCACCGAGTAGGTGGTGTTGGGGCTCAGCCCCTCCACCAGCCACGTCAATCCGTTGCCCGCCGCGACGGGAGCCCCGCCGTTGAGCCGGTACTCGTACGACGGCGATGAGATGAACGACGGGGCCGACCACAGCAACGACACCGAGTAGGGACCAGCCGGTACCGCCGTGAGCCCGGTCGGAGGCGTGATGGGCAGCGAGGTCATGTTGACCGGACCCGCCCATGCACTGGCCCCGTTGGCGTTGACGGCACGCACCCGTACCGCCTTGGTGGTACCGGGAGGGGTGAAGTCCAGCAAGATGGCGCTGGTGTCCAGACCGACACTCACCGGAGCACCGCCGTCCACGCTGTACTCGTACGAGGTGGGGGCGTTTCCAGAAACCGGGGCGGTCCACTGGGCTCCCACGCTCACGGGCGTGGAGAACGTCTGCACCAGTGCGGTCGGCGCGTTCGGAGGAGCCGGGGGTGCGGTGAACAGGTCGGTGGAGAACTCGATCCACGGGCGTTCCCCGCCCGGGATGTCGGAGTCGGCGCTCGGATCGCCGAAGTAGATACGCGACCCCTGCGCCTGCTGGGTTCCGGTGAAGTAGGTGCCAATCTCGATGTAGACGCGGTCCCCAGCCTGCACCTGAATCGGCGTGAGGTTGAAGACGAACTCGGGGGTGTTGGTGGTCCCCGTGGTGAGCGTGCCGGTGCTGAACGGCAGGGCCTCCCCGCGAGAGGTCTGGCCATCGTTCGAGACCACGCGAACGATCAGGGCAGTCGCGGCTGTGTAGGTGCCGCTAGACGATGTCTTGTACGCACGCTGGCGCAGCGTGACGGTGCCCGAGAGCGTCTTGGCGTACGGCAAGGCGTCCGAGACGTTCACGGAGTGCAGGACCGGCAGGGCACCCGAGAACGTCTGCGTGCGGCTGTTGAGCGCGGTGTTGGTCGGGGACGTGGGCAGGGGCTTGACGCTGTTCGAGCCCGCTGCCCACGTGCTCGCCGTCACCGGAGGGGTGACAGCCCCGGCTGGCCCCGTGCTGTAGGGGATGTAGAAGCGAGTGGGCATGTCAGCCCCGCGCAGGTTCGACGGGCTTGTAGGACCCGCCCTTGCGCATCACCTTGGCCTTGGCCTCCAGTTCAGTGCCGTACTCGATCGAGGTCTCCTCGCCGTTGACGACGCCGGTCCACAGGTACTTCTGGGACTTGCGGCCCTTGCACGCGCACGCCATCAGTCGGCCTTCCTCATCTGCTCGAACTTGGTCTTGGAGGCAGCGAAGGCGTCCTCCACGAAGACGGCGCGCAGGGCGGCGAACTTCTCCGCAGTCGTGGGCTCGCAGGGAGAATCGTTCACGCCGCCGTAGGCCGCAGCCGCCAGCGCCATGACGTTGCCGTCGCTGTCGTAGGTGACCGAGGGACGCTGCACCGGGTAGCCCGGGACGTTGACGGTGAGGCAGGCGCGCATCGCGCCGTGCTTCCACTCGCCAGACACCTGACCCGACGCCTTGATCTTGGTGATGTGGTCCTCGGGGATGCCCGGGAGCACGACGCCCGAGAACCAGATGCCGACCTCGTCCTCACCCACACGGACGCTCGCCCATGCGTTGTTGATGTTGTCGAAGAACGACTGCTCGGGCGACTCGCTCAGGATCGTGTCGGCGTCACGGTGGCCGACCCCGTAGGTCAGCACGCCCGTGGGCAGGTCGCCCTCGTCGGTCGTGGTGATGCCGAGGTGGAACTCGGGGTAGTCGTCGGAGTACGAGCGCGGAGGCTCGACGCAGCGACCGTCGAAGCCGATGTGGCACACGCCCCACTGCGCGGCGTAGCCGTAGGTGCGGCGGATGCCGAACTCGTCGGGGTCCTCGATGACGACAGCCGACTCGGTCTCCGAGCGGTGGAAGTAGGCCAGCGGCGGGGTGACCCGGTTTCCAGAAACCGATGAGACCAGCACCGCCTCCCAGCCGTCGTCGGTGGCGCTGATGCCCTCGTTGTCGACGCGGGTCATGGCCTCGGCCAGACCCTCGTGGTCCTCGATGGCAGCGTGGGTGGCGGCGCGGCGGCGGTTCTCTGCCGTGTCGGGGGCGTTCCCCGGCTTGCCGAGGTCACCGGGCCAGTAGCCGAGTGCGTCGAAGTGCCACTGCGCGATGATCTGGTTGAGGTAGCGCATGTCCTCGGGGGAGTTGGCGGCGATCTTCGCGCCGATCAACTTCTTGGCCCGGGTGAAGTCGCCCGGGGTGCCCCAGCCGATCTTGGCGTAGCCCTCCTCACCGGGCTTGGTCCAGTAGTCGTGGATGCGGTTGGTCTCCTTGGGGTGCGTCACCCAGCCGGGACCACGGTCGAAGGTCACGAGGTCGCCCGCGTCCATCATGGAGGCGGTCAGCACGTCGTCACGAGCGGGCATGTCGGGGTGCGGGCCGAACGCGACGTACGCCTCGTGGAAGGCGGGGATGGCCACAGCGGTGAGCCCCGCCGAGCGCACGGCGTCGAACCACATCATGCCCTCGGACTTGGAGCGCTCGGTGTCGAGGCTGCCCATGTCCCCGTCGACGGAGACGCCGAAGCGACCGAAGAAGGCGAGCATGCCCGCGAACTCACCGGCTTCCTCGTCGGGCATGAGCATGCCCTCCCAGTGGATGAGC
>Ga0164309_10001704_pt1 | contig 10595 bp, 9 predicted proteins | sample Whisoiple_247_MG_FD_109984 | JGI IMG/M metagenome (GOLD analysis project Ga0164309, IMG submission 109984) | Soil microbial communities amended with fresh organic matter from upstate New York, USA - Whitman soil sample_247_MG | ecosystem: Environmental > Terrestrial > Soil > Unclassified >... | reverse complement strand
GGATGCGCTTGCCCTCGCGGCGCCGCAGGTCGAGCAGATGCCACACGGTTTCGGCATAAGGCAAAAGCTTCGGCGCCATTGCCGTCAGCTCTTTCAGGATTCCGTTGCCGTCGATCGGCTCCAGATTGAGGCCGCGGCGCAGCGTATTGTGGTGCACCAGCAGGCGCTCGATCTTGTGCGGCAGCGTATCGAGATCGGCGAGGTCCATCAGCCGGATCGCGCGACGGCCGACCTTGTCCTCATAGGCCGGACCGATGCCGCGCCGCGTGGTGCCGATCGCGGTGATCGCATTGGAGGATTCGCGCAGGGCATCGAGTTCGCGATGCAGCGGCAGAATCAGCGTGACGTTTTCGGCGACGCGCAGGTTTTCGGGACCAACAGCAACGCCCTGCCCCTTCAGCCTGGCGACCTCGTCGAGAAAGGCCTGCGGATCCACCACCACGCCGTTGCCGATCACCGACAGTTTCGAAGGCCGCAACACGCCAGACGGCAACAGCGCCAGTTTGTAGGTTTCGCCGTTGATGACCAGGGTATGCCCGGCGTTGTGACCGCCCTGGAAGCGCACGACGATGTCGGCCTGCTCCGACAACCAGTCGACGATCTTGCCCTTCCCCTCGTCACCCCATTGGGCGCCGACGACGACAACATTAGCCATTTCGCGGGTATTCCCTCTGCAACCACCTCTGCATGAGCATGACCTTGGGAAAAACCCGGGGCCCATCGTTCCGGATCATGCGCCCAGCCCAAATCACGGCCGGGGCCGCTCGCTCGCGAGGCAGCCCACCGGATAACGGATGCGGACTATGGACGCAAGCAAGAACGGCGCCGCCCGATCGAAGCAAGGAGGACCCAACAAATTGATATTAAACGGAAAAAGGCGGCTGCGACGTGTTAGCGCGGCATTGGCCAACGGCTGCGCCGGAGCGGCCTGGCAGGCCGGGCGAGGCCTATCGTCACCAAGCGAACCATCCGATCGACCCACTTCTCAGGCCGTGGCGTCCGAATTATGGCCGGTCCGTGGGCCTCCGATCACGTAGCCGCGCGCAACCCGGCATCATGGCCGCGTCCCGCGCGGGCCGATGCGGATTTGCCGAAAGCACGAACAAAAGCGACAGTGGCACGATCGGCATGAGCAGGGCCGCACCGCGCGACAAGCGATCGCTGTCCGACGCATGGTCGCGATGCATCCAGCCCATTGATGTCGGGTAAAAATCCGTGTCTGTGAACGGGGCCGGATCAACGTTGCGGCCCGGCACGGATGCCAGGCGGGGCGCAGACCTCATCGAACCGGGCAAATCTTCTTATCCGGCAGGATTCCCTGAGAACGACGTCTCATGTCAGCCCCCGAGCAGACTTCCGCTTCCGGCGGCTGGATCACCCACCAGCCCTATCTGCTGCTTTCGATCACCGCGTTGTGCTGGGCCGGTAACGCGATCGTCGGCCGCCTCGCCGCAGGGCATATTCCCCCCATTACGCTTTCATTCCTGCGCTGGTTCCTCGCGTTCCTCATCTTGCTGCCAATCGCCTGGCAACATCTGATGCGCGACCGGGCCGCGATTCGCAGCAGCATCGGCATCATGGTGATCATTTCCGTCGCCGGGATCGGCGCCTTCAACACGCTGCAATACTGGGCGCTCGAATATACCCAGGCATTGAACGTGCTGCTGCTGCAATCGGCCGGCCCGCTGGTGGTCGCGGTGTGGTCGCTCGTTCTGCTCGGCGTGCGGCTGACATGGGCACAGGCTGCGGGCGTCGTGCTGTCGCTGACCGGCGTGCTGGTGATCCTGCTGCACGGCGATTTGAGCACGCTTTCGAGCATCGAGTTCAATAAGGGCGACGTCATCTTTATTGTGGCGTTGGTGATCTTCGGATTTTATTCGGTAATGACGCTGAAGCGTCCGGCGATCCATGGGCTGTCGTTTGCCGCCTTCACCTTCGGCGGCGGCGCGTTGTGTCTCTTTCCATTGCTGGTCTGGGAGTTGGCCACGCGACCGGTCATGGCGATCAACACGGCGAACCTGCTGTCGCTGTTTTATGTCGCGGTGTTTCCCTCGACGGTAGCCTATCTGTGCTATAATCGCGGCGTACAGCTGATCGGCGCCAACCGCGCCGCGCCGTTCTTTCACGTCGTGCCGCTGTTCGGTTCCGTGATGGCGATGGCCTTTCTCGGCGAGCGCCCGCAACCGTTCCACGTCATAGGCTTCGCGCTGGTGCTGACGGGCGTTTTCGTCGCCGCGCGCGGGGCATCGGCGCCATCGACGACGCCTTGAGACGCGTGAAAAAGACTACGCGGGCTGCGTGATCGGAATTCTGCCGACGGCGACGCTGTCGATAATCCCGGCGAACCGCGACGGCCGCGGACGATCCGCCGATATCATGCCGCGCGCGCCCTCAAGTGTCCCCGGCAAGAATTCACAAGCCAGCAGGCGATCGCGCTCGTAGGGGCCGGGCATGCGCAGCGCGCTAGTATTTTCGGCAGAGAAACCAAAACGCGGATAGTAGGCGGGATCGCCAACCAGCAGCACTGCGCGGTAGCCGCGCCGCTTCGCCTCCCGTATCGCCCGCCATATCAGATCGGCGCCGACACCGAGGCCGCGGACATCGGAGGCGACCGCAAGCGGGCCGAGCAGCAGGCATCCCTTGGCGGCGCCGGCCGTGACCGACCACAACCGCACCGTTCCGACCAGGCGCTTGCCATCGACGGCGGTGAACGCCAGGCCCCGGGCCGGGACCCTGCCCTCGCGCAGGCGCTCGGAGGATTTGCCGAAGCGGCCGGGACCGAAAGCGGCATCCAGCAGGGTCTCTCGCGCCGAGACGTCGGCGCCGCGCTCGCCGCGAATCGTGATCCGCGACGGCTGCTTGTGTTGCTGCTGAATCGAGACCGCGGACAGCATCACGCTCCCCGCGCCAGCTTGATGAAGACCTCGTCGAGATTCTTGCACTGGAACTGCTCGGTCAGTTCGCGGCAAGTGCCGAGTGCGACGACCCGGCCGCGGCTCATGATCACGACGAAGTCGCAGAGCTGCTCGACCTCGAGCATGTTATGCGACGACATCACGATGGTGGCGCCCTTGCGCCGCTGATAGGCCTGCAGGCGGCTGCGCACCCAGTCGGCGCGATCCGGATCGAGCGAAGCGGTGGGCTCGTCGAGCACCAGCACGTCGGGGTCGTTGATCAGCGCCTTGGCCACCGCGACGCGGGTTTTCTGCCCAGCCGAAAGCCGACCGGTATATCGGTCGATGATGTCGCCGAGCTCGAATTCCTCGATCAGCTCCTCGATCTTCTGCTTGACGTTGGGCACACCGTAGAGCCGGCCGAACACGGTGAGGTTCTCGCGCACCGTCAGTCGCGCCGGTAGAGCTACGTACGGACTTTCGAAGTTCATCCGCTTCAGCACCTTGTGGCGTTCGGTCGCCATGTCGTGTCCGAGCACCATGGCGCGACCGGCGGTCGGCACCACGAGACCCATGATCATCGCGATGGTGGTGGTCTTGCCGGCGCCATTGCCGCCGAGCAGACCGACGGTCCAGCCCTTCGGCACGATGAAGTTGACCTCGTCGACGGCCCAATGCGTGCCGTACTTCTTGCACAGTGTCTCGACCGCGATCGCCGGAGTGGCGGCCTCGATCGTCGCCGGCGATTGTGCCGGAGCCGGGAGCGTGCTCGCGGATGCGCGCGCCTGGTCTGTACCCGAGAAAAAAGTGGCAATGCTGTTCATGACGGTCCCCTGATTACTCGCCCATGGTGAGCAGCACGCCCTTGTGACGGGCACTGCGCAGCAGGAGCATGAATGTCGTAAAAGCGAGCGTGAGATAGGCGAGGTTAAGTGCGAAGCACTCGACCATCAGGTCGGCGCGGAACACGCCGTTCATCAGGATCGCCCGCATGCCCTCGAACACGTAAGTGGGCGTCAGCGACCAGGCGGCGGGTTGCAGCCAGAGTGGCAACACCCAGACCGGGTAGTAGACGCAGCACAGCGGCAGCACCAGGATCATGACCGAGTAAGCAAGGCTCTCGGCGCCCAGGCCCTGGCGGATGATCATGCCGGACACGACGAGCCCGATCGCCCAGCCGGTCAACACCAGATTGATGAAGAACCCGAGCAGCGGGAAGCCTAATCCGTAGATGTTGAAGCCGAATAGCACGAACGCCAGCAACGTCACCGGAAGGGTGCCGATCAGGAGTCGGAGCAGGCTCATCGCCATCAGCGATGCTGCGAGCTCGGCTGGATGCAGCGGGCTCATCATCAGGTTCGCGACATTGCGCGACCAGATCTCCTCCAGGAACGTGAAGCTGAAGCCGAGCTGGCCGCGGAACAACACGTCCCAGAGCAGCACGGCGCCGAGCAGAATGCCGCCGGTACTCGCCATGCTGGATTTGCTGTCATAGAGGTAGGTGTAGAGAAAACCCCACACCAGCATCTGCATCGCCGGCCAGAAGATCAGTTCAGCCAGCCTCAGCCATGACGAGCGCAGCAGATAGTAATAACGCGCCGTCATTGCCGCCATACGGTTGATCGAGTCGATCATGACACATGTCCCCTCGTTCCCGGGTTACGCCATCTCGCGGCGGATAGGACGGCGCTTGCCGACCTTTGGCGGGAAAGCATCGAGCACGACTTCCTTGACGCGGACCTTGTCCTCCAGGCAGATCGAAAGCAGATCTTCCAGATGCGGGATCGATCCGTGCAGCTTGTCCGCCGACGTGGCGGCACCGAGTACGACGCGCGCCTCGATCTGGTCGACACCGGTCTGTACGATCTCGAACTGCGCCAGATGCAGGTCGCAATCGAACATCCAGCGATAGGTCGCATCAAGGATGCTGCCGGCGGGGACCTTGCGGTCTTCCTTGTTGATGAAGGCGTCGTTGAGACGGCCATCGATGCTGGCGATCTGCGACCAGTTGATCTTGGAGGGCGCCGGGGTGACCGGGAGCGTGATGTAGTCGCCCTGCACGTAGCGAATGAACGGCATCGCCTCGTTGAGCAGATTGGTGATCACGGCAATGCCGGACTGGCCGGGCACCTGCGGCTCCATGGTCACGGGATCGAGCACGTCGAGATGCACGGTGTCTTCGCAGACATAGTAATGACCGTCAGGCATTTCGAGCGCGATGCGGGTGGCTTCCTCCGAGGAGTATTCGTCGAGCACGGGCACGCCGAGCTGGCGCGACCATTCCTGGCGCTGGGCCTTCGAGGAATATTCCGAATGCGTGACCACGACGTTCAGGGTCGACTTGAATTCATCGACATGCGGCATCAGCCCATCGAGGCTAGACGGATACAGCGACAGTGTCCGCGGCGCGAGATAGCGCAGATGCTGGGCGACGCGGGACGGCGGGATCAGGTTCGAGATGAACGCCGTCGGGTACTTGCCACCGATAGAGTCGTACCACCACGGCACGGTGTAGACGTGGGCGAGCAGGTCGTTCTCTTTGTAATCGTTGCCACTCTGCATCGCGAACTGGCGGACGCCCTGGATGGTGTCGGTCAGGATCGCGTCATAGTCGACGCGGATCAGGAGGGTCTGGCCCGACGAGCCGGACGAGCGGGTCGGAAACAGGCTATCGCTCTTGAACTTGCGGTTGACGCACTGATCCGGGAACGCGGCGACCAGCTCCGGCTTGGTGATAACGGGAATCTTCTGGATGTCTTCATAGGTCTTGAGATGCGAGGGCTTGAAGCCCGCCTTCTTGTACTTGTTGCGATAGACCGGGATATCGCGGTAGGCCATCTTGACCAGTTCCTTGATCCGCGCGAATTGCTGGGCGCGAATTTCTTCGACCGGCAGATACGGATGCGCCATGCACTTCTCGAGGTAGTTGTTGGCGACGTTGATCAGGTCGGAATTCTCTTCGCCACCCTGCTCGAATTCGGGGCGGGTGTGCTCGGCTTCCCAAAACTGCAGCCGGTTCGGCGCGCCGGCAGTCGGCGCGACATGATCGAGCTGCGAAGCTTCCTCGAAATCGGTGCTGATCAAGCTATCGACCGAGAGGTGAGATACGCCATCCATTGTTTGTCTCCATGGGTTTCAATGTCTGCTCCGGCCGATTGACCGTCGCGATACGCCATGGTGTCGCCGTCGCGGCGGTGCGTTCACGTCCCGCGATTTACCGTGTGATCCGCATCACACGGAGTCCGGAGCACGCGTTGACGGCGCGCAAATAGCGGCTAAAAAGCCTCCTGCGCGCATGCCCAGGGATCGCATCCGCGCGAACACAGGTGAAACAGCAGCAGGTTCACTGTTCCCTGATGCTTCCGTGTCTTGAGATCTTCGACGTTCAAGAGATCCCGCGCATGATCCGACCAACGGCTGTATGTGCCGGTTGAGGCATCACGGCGTTGCGTCGGCGGATTGATCGCGGCGTTCGAACCCGTGACCAAAGCACCCTGACAATTCCTGACAATTCCTGCGCCATCCTCCTGACGCAAAAGCCGCGAGCGAAAGCGAAGTCGCCAAAGACTCTCCCGACCAAAGCGGTTGTGGGGGCGCCGCGATTGGCGGAAGAAGTCGCGGCACGATATAACTCGTTACCGCTCCCCGTTCTCGCGCTGAACACCTGCCGCAATGGCCGGGAACGGTGATCGGGATGCTAGTCGGAAGGCGGCAGTGCCCTGTCGCGGTCAAACCAACACCGAAACGTCAAATCGGGAGAATCGAATGCCCAAGTTCAAAGTGGTGACGCCGAAGGGCGCGAGTTTCACCGTTGCCGGTGGCGGCTACGCATTCGAGAAAGAGGCGCTCGACCCGATCGACGCCGACATCGTCGAGGCGCCGGCCGATGAGGCCGAATTCATTGACGCCGCGCGGACCGCCGACGCCATCTACGCCAAGGGCATCCCGATCACCAAGAAAATCATCGACGCGCTGGAAAACTGCAAGGTCATTACGCTCGGCAGCGTCGGCGTCGACAGCGTCGACGTCAAGGCCGCCACCGCGCGCGGCATCCCCGTCACCAACATCCCTGACACCTTCATCGAGGAAGTCGCCGACCATGCCATGCTGCTGCTGCTGGCCGGCTTTCGCCGCCTGATCCAGCAGGACCGGATGGTTCGCGAGGGCCGCTGGTCGGAGGGACGGCCGGCGCTGCTGAAGATTCCGCGACTGATGGGACAGACGCTCGGCTTCATCTCGTTCGGCCGGGTGGCACGCGCGGTCGCCAGGCGCGCCGCGCCGTTTGGCTTGCGGATGATGGCTTACGATCCCTTTATCCAGGAGACGCTGATTTCCGAACATGGCGTCGTGCCCGCGACGCTGTCCGAAGTGCTGACGCAATCGGATTTCGTCTCGATGCACGCACCGGCGCGCCCCGAGCCCACCATATGCTCGGCGAGAAGCATTTCCGCCAGATGAAGCCGAACGCCATCTTCATCAACACCGGCCGCGGCCCGACCGTGGACGAAGCGGCGCTGATCAAGGCGTTGCAGGAAGGCTGGATCGCGCATGCCGCGCTCGATGTGCTGGAGACGGAGCCGCCCTCGCACGACAATCCGATGCTGGGCATGGAAAACGTGACGCTGACCGCGCATGTCGCTTCCGCCTCGGCACGTTTCGATGAGGCGCGCAAACGTCGCGTTGGCTACGAATTGTCACTCGTGCTTTCCGGCATGTGGCCGGTAAGCTGCGTCAATCCGTCGGTGCTGCAAAACACCTCGCTCCGCCGCTGGCAACCCGTCGGCATGGATCGCGGTCCCAACAGCTAAGACTGCGACGCGGACCGAAGGCAAGTTGGAGCGCGCGCGGCGCGGGAGCGGTACCGCGCCGCGACGGTTATGCCAGCCTCTATCCGGACGGAATCATCACCACGCCCTTGTCCCTGGGCCAGCGCACCCGCCAGGCCATGGTGATGTCCTTGAGCTCATTGGGCTTGGCTTCGAACGCCCATTCCAGCACGCCGCGCTTGTCGGCCAGATTGGTCGTGGTCGGCGGCGTGGTCGCCGGCAGCAGGTCGACCAGGATCTCCTCGTTCTCGCTGACCGGCAATTGATCGTCGATCGCGACCATCACCGGGAAGTCATGGCCGTTGCGCACGCTGGTCTTGAATGAACGCTCGTCGGTCTTCGAGGTCGCGACCAAAAGGCCGGCCGAACCCTCGTTACGCTTGACGACGGTGCGCTCGATTTTGACCTTGTCGTCGGCGCCAAAGCCGAGCCGCACGATCTCGTCCTTGGCAGCAGCTTTGATTTGCTCGCGGCCGACGAAAGCGCCGTCCCGATAGATCGCGACCCGCCCCGCCAGCAAGGGCGCGTCATCGGCCTGCAGGAAGTTCGCCTCGAGATAGGCCGTCGGATCAAGCACCGGCACCGAGCGCACGACGAGGTCCGGCGCGATCGTCGCGGTCGAGATGCGCAGGCTCTTGGCGCCCTCGCCGGCGCCGATGCTGACGCGGCCCTGGATCTTGAACACCACCTGGAAGCCGCTGACATCGGCGACGGCCTCGCGTTCCTCGGCCTTCGGCATCGGCGCCGCCAATACTGCTGCTCCGCGGTCGGCCTGACGCAGGGATTGCGATGGCGACATCGGTTCATAGCCGGCCTGCCTCGCCGGGTCGGGATATCGCACGATCAGGGAATTCAGCTCCGGCGCGTTGCCGCCGCGCGCGGTCCGCACCGTCGAGACGCTAAGCGCGACGTTCGACCAATCCTCGCCGGTGGTTTGGGTGATCTCGGCGCGGCGCACCAGCTCGAGCGCGGGCTTGCGATCCTTCGCCCCGGTGTCGAGACGCGCATCATAGAGCGGCGTCCAGCGCGCATTGCGCACGGCGTAGGTCACCCGCAATCTGGCACTGGTCGCCGAAGTCGCGGCGAGATCGAGCCGCACCTCAAGCTTGCTGGGCGGCTTGATCGCGCGGTCGGACTGCAGCCGCGCGATCTCGCGGTCGAGATCGCGCTGCTTGCGCCTGGCATCGCCGATCGCGGTATCGGCCGCGGCCACCTCGTCTGACACCGCGGCAAAGGCCTCCCGCCATTCCGAGATCGGGCGTGCTTCACCCTTGTCGCCAATTCCGACAGGCGAAGCCTCGGCGAAATGCTCGGCAAATTTCCGGCGCGCGGTCGCTGCATCAATCGAGCCCTGCAGATTGGCGCGCTCGTCCTTCAGGGCCTCGATGCGCTTGTCCATCTCGGGCAAATCTACCGGCGTTACGGCGCGCGGCGTCCTGGCATCGATCGCGCCGATCGTCAGTTTGGCGCCCGCCTCGCCTTCGACCCGCAGCGAAGACACGTCAAGGCCGAGCGGAAAATCGTTGAGCACAACAGTGTGATCGCCCGCAGGCAAATCGAGCGCGACCACGCGCGTGACGCTGGCGCCGTCGGGATACACGATGACGGCGTCGACCGACGACGTCGCTTCCAGATTGGCCGCCTGCGCCGGCACCGCGGCAAGCCCGGCCAGCACCACGAGACCGGTCGTCGCAACGAGACAATTGGCAATCACGCGCATCATTTCCCTCCGAAAAATTCAACGCGCTATCGAAACCCGCAGCCGGGTGGACAAGACCGCGCGCGAAAAGTCAGACCACCGTCAGTGCTTTGACGCAGCCGCAATGGAACCGGTTCGATCGGGGTTGCCGCGAGGCTCGCTGCGGGCGGACGGCGGCAGCCGGCGGGCAAACCTCAGGACATTGAGGAAGTTAACGGTCCGAGGCGCCAGACAGCCGCGGTATTTTGGCGCGTGTGATCTAGCTTACACGCGTTCGTCCAGCCCGGACTTAATACAAGGCTGCCTGGGGACAGGCCTGAAGCAAAATCCGGCTGAACCTCAGGCATATCGCGGATATGCCGCGTCGAGAGGTTCGTCATGAGTGAGAACAGGAAGTTTCCGCATTCCACCGGGATCTGGGACAATGCCAGTCAGGCGCGCGACATTCAGCTCGCGCTGATGTTCGAACTCGCCGCCACCGCTTTCATCGAAGGTTGGGAAGCGCTGCGGTTCCGTACGCCGCCGGCCACGCCAACGAGCGAGCCTGATCATGAGGCTGCAGCGGCGTCCACCGCAGACAAGGCGGACGCGCACTGAGAGTTGGATGCGTTCAGAAGGTCAGCGAACCCTAGAAAGCAAGCGCTTTCGCCTGCTTCACCTGCGGCAGCCGCTGCACCTTGGCGAGCACGTCGGCCGGAACCGTGCCGTCGACTTCGACCAGCGCAATCGCATCCCCGCCCTGCTTGTTGCGGCCGAGGTGGAAGGTCGCGATGTTGATTTTGGCGTCGCCCAACAGCCCGGCGAAGCGGCCGATGAAACCGGGCTTGTCCTCGTTGGTAATATAGATCATCGACTTGCCGAACTCGGCGTCGACCCGGATGCCCTTGATATCGACCAGCCGCGGCTTGCCATCGGCATAGACCGTGCCCGATACCGAGCGCTCCTGCCGTTCGGTGGTGACGGTGACGGTGATCAGGCTTTCGTAGTCGCTCTGCGCCGCGCGCACGATCTCGTCTACCACCATGCCACGTTCCTTGGCGACGACCGGCGCTGACACCACGTTGACGTCGCCCAGCATCGGCCGCAACAGGCCCGACAGCACCGCTGACGTCAACGCCTTGATCTTCATCTCGGCGACGTGGCCCTCATAGGTGATCTGCACCTTGGCGATGCCGG
>Ga0164309_10001703_pt1 | contig 10598 bp, 10 predicted proteins | sample Whisoiple_247_MG_FD_109984 | JGI IMG/M metagenome (GOLD analysis project Ga0164309, IMG submission 109984) | Soil microbial communities amended with fresh organic matter from upstate New York, USA - Whitman soil sample_247_MG | ecosystem: Environmental > Terrestrial > Soil > Unclassified >... | reverse complement strand
GCCCCTCTATGTGGCCTTGCTCCGGATGGGGTTTGCCGTGCCGCAACCGTTACCGGTTGCGCGGTGGGCTCTTACTCCACCTTTTCACCCTTACCCGATGCGCCAAAGCGGTTCGGGCGGTCTGATTCTCTGTGGCACTTTCCTCGAGGTTTCCCTCACCGGGCGTTACCCGGCATCCTGCCTTGCGGAGCCCGGACTTTCCTCAACCCCGTCGTGAAACGAAGCTGCGATCGCCTGAGATGCTGCAACGGGCGGGACCCTAGCACTACTCAGCGAGTTCGCACTATCAGATCGCCAGCGCTCGCTGGGAGCGCACAGTAACCCAGGCTCAAGCCGCGTCGTGGACGTCGAGCCAGCCGTTGCCGCGGGAAAGTTCGGTGATCCGCGACTTCAGCTTCTTCTTGGCGCGCGCTTCGAGCTGGCGCGCTCGTTCGCGCGACACGCCCAGGCGCCGACCAATTTCTGCGAGCGACATTTCGTCTTCGTTGTCGGCCATCAGGCGATTCTCGACGATGTAGCGCTCGCGTTGGTCGAGCCCGGTGAGCGCGGTCTGCACCGCGTCACGCACGTAGCCGCCCACCTCTGAGCCGACCAAGCCATCTTCTTGATTGAGCTCAGAGGCAGTGAGGGTATCTCCCAGCGTCGTCGCCGAGTCGTCGTAGACCTTGGCGTCGAGGGAGACATCGCGTGCCTCCAAGCGCCGCACCATGGACGTGACTTTGGCCTTGGGTACATCGAGCGCTTTGGCCAAGAGCTCATCGGCTTGATCGCCTTCGCCAACGAGGTTCGTGATGCGCACGCGTTCGCGTCGCAGCTTGAAGAACATCTTCGAGCGAAGCGCACCAGAACCCACGCCGACCAGGCTCCAGGAACGGATGATGTGATTGAGGATGTACGCGCGAATCCAATACGCTGCGTACGTGACGAAGCGAGTGCCGCGGCTGGTGTCGAACTTCTGTAACGCGTGAACGACGCCGAAATTGCCTTCTGCGACCAGTTCACCGAGCGGCAGGCCGTAGCGGCGATACTTGAGCGCGATCGCGACGACGTAGCGCAGGTGAGCACGAACCAACGCTTCTCGAGCCACTTCGTCCTTGTTGTCGAGCCAGCGGGTCGTCAGCTCGAGCTCTTCTTCGCGCGAAAGCTGGGGATAGGAGTGAACCGCTGTGATGTAGAACGTCAGGGAGGGGTCAGTTTGGCGGGCCATGGTACTTCGCAGTTCCCTTCGTCTAATTCCAGTCCTAGACAAAACTCAGGCATGCACGAGCAGCCGCGGCTCGCGCTTTGGACGCACGCCGACTCTCGCACCTTGGCCTACGCGCGAGGTATCTGCGCGGTTCCGCTAAGATTTGTTAACTGGGCAAGTTAGTACGTTGGGCAAAAGCGCCTGGACGCACGGGCACATTGCGCGCACAAAAGCGGAGATTGTCCAAGGCGCCAAACACTGTGTCCGCGCGACCGTTGCAAACGCGCCACAAACCCGCCGGTTTATGCGGCGACACCCGCGCACCTGCGCTCAGCTGGCTGGTCGATCGAACAGGCACAAAAGCCAGGCAGCGACCAGCCGCCGAGTCACTTTTCAACTGCTCAGGCTTGGAAGGACGAGCCGCAACCGCACGTGCCGGAGACGTTCGGATTGCCGAACTTGAACCCGGAGCCGTTGGCTCCTTCGACGTAGTCGATCTCGGTGCCGTCCAAGTATTGGTAGCTGAGGGGATCGACGAATAGCTTGACGCCATTCGACTCGAACAGCTCGTCGAGATCGGTCGGCTTGTCTTCGAAGTACAGGTCGTATTGGAAACCGGCGCAACCGCCGCCGACCACCCGCAGGCGGAGTCCCTGACCTTCGAGCCCTTCCGACTTCGAAATCTCTTTAACTTTGTCTGCGGCCAGCGTTGTGATTGAAATCATCCGAATGGGTTTCCTCTGCGTCGGCGGGCGGCCAACCGTGCCAAACGTGATCGGGTGGCTCGGTAGCGCGTGGAGCGGCGATAGTATAGGCACGCTATCACGTGCTCGCCAGGGCAAGCGCGTGCTTCGGCTGGGGTTTGCCGTGGCAATCGCCATTTCCTGCGCGAAGCCGCAGGTCGCGAGTGCCGCTGGAAGCGCAACCGCCCCGGTGGAGAGCGAGTTGCCCGCTCCACCTCCGCCCGCCTCGGCGGCACCGAGTCCGAACGGGCCGCTACCGCCGCCTCCAGCGCCACGGGCAGCAGCGGTTCCGCCGGCAACGGCAGGAGCTGCCGCGACGCCAGGTGCACAGGCCAGCGCGCGACCTGGCGAGCTGGGGAGCGACTTGCCACCGCTGCCGCGCCCTCCGCTCGGTGCTCGCTTGCACGACGGGTTCTACCTGCGAATGGGCGCGGGCTTCACGCTCGGCGGCGGGCTGGTCTCTTCAGACTCCAAGAGCGTCGGGGACTACAGCTTCGCTGGGGGAGGGATCGGGTTGGATCTCGAGATTGGCGGCACGCCGACGCCTGGCTTGGCGATGGGTGCTGCGCTCTTTCTAGAGGGGCTGGGATCCCACAAGCGTAGCGTAGACGGTCAGCGCGTGAACGAGGGTGTTTCCGCGAGCCCGTCCATGCTCGCCTATTTCGTGGACGTGTTTCCGGATCCCGAGCGAGGGGCGCACTTCGGTGGCGCGCTTGGCTTGGCGACGGCGCGCGTGGAGGTCGACAATGGTGGAAGCAAGTTCGAGGGCGGTGGGCTCGGACTCCAAGCGTGGGGCGGCTATGATTTTTGGGTCAGTTCACAGTGGTCACTCGGGCTCATGCTGCGCTTCGCTGGCAGCGTGATGCGTCAGGATGATGCCGGCGTTTCGTACCAAGCGACTCTCGGTACTGGCACATTGTCCTTTACGGCGCTGTACCACTGACGCCAAACAACTGCCCTGATCGGCACGCGAGCACGATTCCGTTCTTGGTGGGTGTTGGGCGAAATGGGTCGAGGCAGCTCGTGTCGTCGAGCCGCAGTGCGTCCCCACCTGGGCGCAGCACGAGCGCGTCCGTGCCGCCTTGCACGGCAGCCAGCGCACCCCGCTGATCACTGACCACTAGCGCGGGGCGAAAGGTACGAAGGGTTGCCGGCTCGATGCCTTGCGTCGAAGCGTTCAACGCGACGCGAGCGGTCTCGCTACCGTCTTGGCCGCGCATCGAGATGAACCCACCGCCCACGACCAGGGCCGCCGACGGCGCGTCGAGCAGCGCGACCGGACCGGTGAAGCTGAGATTCGAATCGTTGCCCAAGGTTTCGACTCGGCCGGTCTTCATGTCGAGCGCGCACCAGCGGTGACCGTCAACGATGGCGAACACTCGGCCTGCCGCCACTGCTGCGCCGTCCTGCACGTTGCCGCCAAAGTTGCCGAGTCGATCCAACTCCCCAGTCGCGCGCGCCAGCTGCACAGTGCCATTGTCACTGACCGCGACGAGTTCGCCATTGGCTTGGGCGATCGTCGTGAGATTGCCGCTCGCGTGCAACTTCCGCACCAGTGCGCCGCGTTCGTCGAGTTCCAAAAGCTCACCGCCGCTTGCGATCAGCGCGCCGCCGTTGTCGGTGGGGATGGTCAACGTGTGCCGCCTCGGATCGCTCAGCGGTAGTCCGCGTTTTGCCTGCAGTTTGCCGGCGCCCGAGTAGAGCGACACATCACCGTCGCGCGTGACGATCAGGATCGCGCCTGCGCTGGTCAGCACCGGAGCCGAGCTGGCTTCGCTTGCGAGCCGTTCGGACCAGAGCGTGCGGCCCTTGGCGTCGAGCTGCGACAACCGCGGCTCGCTGTGGACGACGATTAGATTGCCGAGCGCGTCGCTCACCGGCGCTTGTCCGATCCCGCCCGCTAAGCGCGTGCGAAAGCTGACTTGGGGTGCCGCGGGGAAATCGCTACGTGCTCGGTTGTCGTTGCTGGAGTCGATGCCTTCACACGTGGCAAGCCCCGCACCGCGACCGACCGTCACGCGTTGCACGCGCTGCGCGTCGCGCGCACTCGTGGGCGCGCTGGCCAACCCAATGCCGCTCGCAAGCAGGCCGACGAGGCCGGCCCAGGCCCGTTTCACTTCGTTGCCTTGAGCAGGAAATCAGCGCGAATCTCAGGGATTTTGCTGCCCGAGCGCGGTCCGTCGACCAGGCCGACGACTTCACCGAAGGCGCTGAACTTGTCGCCCGCGGCCAAGCTGAACGGCGCACCGTAAGTGACGCGCGCCAGGCACGGCGGGCGCACGCAACCACCTTGCACGTCCATCACCACCACGGTGTTGTAGTTTTCGGTGCGCGCGTCGACGGTTGCGCCGTCGAGTGCGACGGCCCAGCCGCGCTTGGTCTCGGCTTGATCCGCGATCGCGGCGTAGTTGCTCGTGGCGCGTTGGCGCACACGCTCGGCTTCGCGCTGCAAGCTGTCGACGCGCTTCACGCGCAAGGGGAAGAGTCGTGGAGCGGTGTCTTTGCTCGTGGCGCGGATCACGATCGTCGTCTCACCGGGCGCCGATACGTTCATCATTTGCGCGAACCGACCTGTTGCATCGACCGTGATCGGACGGTCGCTCACGGTGAGCGTGCCGGCTTTGGCCGTGCGACCCGCGAGCACGAAGTTCGATGTTTCGAGCAACACGGCGGGCCCGGGCGCGTCGATCACCAATGGGGTGATGCCCGCTTGCAGACTGACCGAGCCGGTCTGTGGTGTGCCGTTGGGCGGGGTCACGGTGTACGACAGCTTGCGCTCGAGCGTTTTTACGTTGGCGTCGAGACCGGTGACCTCGGCGCTAACGTCGAGTACGTAACGGCCCTCGCCTTCGGCGTTGAGCGTGACTGGTTTGCCGTCCACGGTCACCGTAGAACCAGCGACCGCGTTGACCAGGACGCGTAACTCCGGCGTGGGGGCGTCGAGGCCGCTCGTGTCACCGCGCACTCGGTACGCGATCGGCACCGAGATATCGACGAAGCTCTGTTTGCCGCGAACCGCGACCAGCGTCAGGGTCATCGGGTTTTCGCCGACCTTGAGCGGACGCGAGAGCGGCAAACTCGCGTGATGCCCAGAAAAGGTCGCGTTTGCCGCGTCGAGCCGGACAACCGTGCCGTCGTCGCAGGCCGAGCAGCTCAGTTCCAATTGCTCTTTGCCATCCGCTTGGGCTGTCGCACGCGCCTCGATCGAACCGTGCCCGCGGTAGAACAGCCAGACCACTGCCGCCGCAGCGAACAGCCCCGCGGCGCCGACCATCGATACCGCCGCCAATGCCGGGATACCTTGCTTGGGCGGGGCGTTGCGCGCCGAGCGCCCAGAGGCCGGCGCTCCCTGCGCGGACGGGCCGGGATTTACCGCACCGGCGCCACCGGCAGAGGGGAGCGAACCCGAGGATGGGTGGCCCCCGGCGCTTGGAGCCATCACCACGGTCGAAGGCGTGGGGGCGGGCGCTGCTTGCTTGGCTTGCCCCGGGTTCAGCGGTGCGATGCCGGGTCGTGCAACCCCGATCACGGTCTTTTGGTGGGACACAATTTGCGGCGCTGGCATGCCAGCTGCCGGTCGCGGTCCGGTTTCAGGAGGTGGGGGGGGCGTCGGGTAGCCCTGCGTTTGGCCAAAACCGGGAGGAGCCGCCGGAACCGACGGCGTGCTCGGAGCGCTCTGACCTGGCGCTTGCCCCGCGGGCCCGAGCGGAGCGATGCCGATCATGGTTTGGCGCATGCCCGGACCTTGCGCTCCAGGTGGCGTGGGGCCTGGCTGTGGCGGGGCCGAGGTTTCGGGTGTCGTTGGCGGAGCGATGCCGATCATCGTGCCCCGAAAGCGGCTCTCGGGTTGGGGCGGTGAGAAGCCGACCACGGTTTGACTCAAGGAAGCGATCGGCTTACCGCAGCTCGCGCACCCGGTCGCCTCCGGGGGATTTCGCGTTCCGCAGTGCGGGCACAGCCTCATCGCGCGCACTATAACCCCGGACGCACCCCCGCTACCAAGAGGCACGTATCGAGCCTCCGACTGCAAGGTCTTTGTCCAATTTCACCCTTTTCCCGTAAGGGACAGGAGATTCGAGTTCCATGCTCGCTAAACGCATCATCCCGTGCCTCGACGTTCGCGACGGCCGCGTCGTAAAAGGCGTGAATTTCGTGGGTCTCCGCGATGCGGGGGATCCCGTTGAGTGCGCTCGCCGCTACGACGCCGAAGGGGCGGACGAGATCACGTTTTTGGATATCACCGCTTCGGTCGAGGCGCGCGGCGCGTTGCTGGATGTGGTCGAGCGGACGGCCGACGTGGTTTTTGCCCCAGTCACCGTGGGTGGTGGCGTCCGCTCGCCGGCCGACGTGAAGTCGTTGCTCGATGCGGGCGCTGACAAAGTGAGCGTCAATTCATCGGCGGTCGCCGATCCAAACCTGATTGCTGCGATTGCGAGCGCGTGGGGGCGCCAGGTGTTGGTGTTGGCGATCGACGCCAAACGCAACCCGGATGGCAGCTATGAGGTGTACACGCATGGCGGTCGGCGGGGCACCGGGCTCGACCCCGTGGCATGGGCGCGTAAGGGCGCCCAGCTCGGCGCAGGCGAAATCCTGCTCACCAGCATGGATCGCGATGGGACTCGCGGTGGCTACGATTTGGAGCTGCTGCGCGCGCTCACGGCCGCAGTCGAAATCCCGGTGATCGCTTCGGGCGGCGTCGGCAATCTCGAACATTTGCGCGAGGGCTTGGCCGAGGGCGGCGCGGACGCCGCACTGGCTGCGTCAATCTTTCACGATGGTTTGTTTACGGTCGGGCAAGCCAAGCGCTACCTGGCGGAGCGCGGGGTTTCGGTTCGAGGAGGCTGAAGATGAGCGTGACACTTTCCGAGGTCAAACGAGCGGCACGAGCGCACCGCGCGCCCCTAGCTGGCGAAAGCGCGGGCTACTTGGTGTTGGCGGTCGCGGATCAGGTGTTGCAAGCACCGCGGCTCGTGCAAGTAGCGGACGTGCAGCTCGCCGAAGACGGCGCGCTGCGGGTGATGTCTGCGCGCGCCAGTTCCGATGAGGAAGCGGAGCTGTCGCTGCGGCGCACACTCGACCAGCTGCTGCTCGTTGCAAGTTCCGGAAGTGCGGCGCTTACGCGGGCCAGTCGGCGGACCGCGCCGGTTGGTCTGGCTGCGCTGGTCCGCGAGCTGGAAGCGGCATTGATTCCGGTCAATCGCTCGGCCGCGCGGCGCGCGCTTTCGCGGCTCCACCGCGAGACGGCGCGCGCGCTCGAAACCGGCAATCTACCGCCAGACGAGGAAGAGCAGGCCATGGTCGCGCCGCCTGCGCCGGTCGCGGCAATCGCGCCGCCTGCGCCAGTCGCGGTCGTCGCGGCGCCAACTCCGGTCGTGATTGTCGCGCCGCCCGAGCCCGTCGTGGTTCTGCCGACGCCGGAAGCGGTGGTGGTTGCGCCGAGTCAGCCGTCAGCGCCCGTTGCCGCGCCGATCGTCGTCGAGCTCAGCAAACCCACCCCAGAAGTCGAACCAGAGCTCGATCCTGAGCAGGATCTGGAAACCCCCGCGCGGATCGTGCCAGTGACGTTCGTTGCGCCTCCAGTGATCGGCGAGAGCCACCTCGACGGTGTTGTCACCGCGCTGTGCGACGCTCTGCCCGCGCCGCCGCAGTTCGTGGAAAGTGACGCCATGACTTCTGCGCTCGCCGTCCGCTCGGTGCTGCCCCCCGCAGTCGAACCCGAGCCGGAATTTCTGCTCGATGTCGACGTCGAGTTCGAGGCGGAGGCGACCGACGCGGTCGATTCGAGTGCCGCGCCGACGGTGATGCGCGCGGTCGCTGTCGAGCCGGTCACGCTGTCGATCGACGACGACTCGGATGATAACGACGACTCGGATTGCGTCACGCAGGCCCTCGAGCTCCCGCTCGAAGCGCGCACGAAACCGGAACCCGTGGTGTTGCGCAAGGCGCTACGCCCACTGCTCGACTTACTGCCCAAGCCGAGTGATCCCGAACCGCTGCTCGAGACCCCGACCTTGGGCACCTTGGCAGCCCAGCTGCCGGTGTTGGCCCCGGAGCAGATCGCGGAGATGAGCGTTGCGGCAAACCTCGTTCGAGAACTCTCGCTGAATGCGGAGCCGAGCCCCGAGTACACCGAGCGTATGCCTGAAGTTCAGCCGCTCTCGCCCGGAGTCGCGATGGTCGAGTCGAAAAAGAGCGACGTCAACGAGCTGCTCAGCTCGTTTCAGGTGGCCGAGCCGGACGTGAATCAAGGACTGTGTCGTGCAATCAAAGAGATGGCCGAGCTCGACCTGACGCCCGCGCCGTTCGCAGCCTTGATCCGCTAGGCGAAGTCTGATTAGGTTCGAGCGCAATGCACATTCAGAACTTGGCGATTCTGAAAGGGCTCGTCACCGTGGCCTGGGCCGACGGACGCATGGCAGGGGAGGAGAAGGAAGTGCTCGAAGCACTGCTTCAGGCCTTCGAAGCGTCGCCCAGCGAGGCGCACGAGGTGCGCCTGTTCGCGCGTGAGCCGAAGAAGTTGAGTGACGTGCCCCTGCACGATCTGAGCGCTGATGCGCGCCGCCTGCTCTTGCAACACGCGGTGCTGCTGAGCTTCGTGGACGGTGAACAAGATCAAAAAGAGAAGCAGATCATCGATGAGCTGTGCGAGGTGCTGCGGATCCCGGCCATTGAATCACGCGGGCTCGTCGCCGCGGCGGAAGAGCGCGCCAAGTCCCTTCTGAAATTGCTTTGAGCTGAGCTCAGGTCGCGCCGGTCAAGTTCTTCAGCCGTTCGATCTCTTTGAGCAGGGCGATCGGACTGAAGGGCTTGGTGTAATACGACGTCGCGCCGGCTTCGGTCGCACGGTTGCGCGATTCTTGATCGTCGAGCGCGCTGATGATGATGACCGGCACATTCGCGGTCAGCGGATCGGCGCGCAGGCGGCGACACACCTCGAAGCCGTCGAATTGGCCGGGCAGATTGAGATCCAGCAGCACTAGGTGCGGCGGGTTCGTCATGGCCACGTCGAGGGCCTTCGTGCCCGAGGCGACGGCGGTCACGTCATAACCACGCGCTTGTACCAGCGCCTCGATCATGCGGCGGATCGAGTCCTGGTCCTCAACGACGAGAATGCGCATTGCCCCCGAGCATAACCCAAGAGCGCTCAGCGCCGCTAGAGCACCGACCGGCGCTCAATCCGGCCGATTTCGCAGGACGGCCCAAATCTCAGTCCGCCCCGCGGTGCCTTCGCGCATTCCCGCGCCGTTCCCCAATACCCCGCCGATCACGTCGGCAACGAGCAAGGACACGCCTGCGGGGCGGCCGAAACTGGCGGGATCCGTGCGGTGTTGAATCACCGCGGTGCGCGACGCCTCGGGCACGACCGGTCCGCCGTCTTCCACACTCAGCATCATGCCCATCTCGGTGGGGACGATCGAGAGCGACACTTCCCCGCCGCGCGGTGTGGCGGCAATGGCGTGGTGAAGCAACGCACGCAGGAGCACGCGCAGTTCCGAGGTCTTCGTCTCGAACGGGGCGCGCTCGGGTAGGCGCGGAGTCAGCGTGACACCGTGACGCGCCGCACGTGACGCGACGGTTTGCAACGCGTCACGCGCGAGCTCGCTCACGTCGACTCGGCGCACGGGTTCGCTCAAATCACACTCGGTTAGCAGACCGAGATCGCCGAGTAGTTCAGCGCCGAGCGCCATGCGGCGCGCGAAGCTTTGCGCGAGCGGCGCTTGTTCCCCGAGTTCCTTTTGCAGCTCGGCGGTGTCTGCTCGCAAACCATCCAGCCAATGGCGCAGCACGCGTTGCAGCGCGGACGCCGTATTTTGCAGCAGCTCCAGACGATCGACGCCCGTTTCAGGGGGCGCGGTCGGCGGGATATCACTGCGCAGGTCACCCGCGGTGACGACCGCAGCGAGCTCGCGCGCGTACGCTTCACCCAGTTGCTGGGCTTGCTCGAGCTCTTTGCGCAACTCGACCACTTCACGCTGATCACTGGCGCCGTCGGCGGGCAGGAAGATCGACTGTGTGCCACCTTCGAGTTCGACGCGACCGCCGTAGCGTGTGGCCATGCGGCTCAGCCAGCGACGCTCGACGTCGTCGGCCGCGGCGGTGTCCGGCCCGAGTTGGACGGCGATCTTGACCCACTCGCCCTGGCGCCGAATTTCCACCTCTGACGGTCCGCCTTGACCGTGCGGGCTGCTGTCTTGATTGACCAGCATGTGGAACATGCGGCGCATGTCCGCTTCTTCACCGTTGACCTCGGTGCCGGCGCCCGGCTCGATCGCGATGCGCGCGTTGGGCGCAACCTCGTACAGCAGGGCGGCAAGGTCGATACGCCCACGCCGCTTTTTTCCGCGATTGCCCGAGTTGAGCGCGCTCAGCATATTGATCGCGTCTTCCAGAGCGTCGAGATTGGTCTCGACAGGTGGCATCGTCTCGCCGCCGGTCGGCACGATCTTGATTTCGGGGCCGGGTTTGGCTGGCGTTGCGGGCTGCTTCAGCTGCGTCACGCCCTCGCGTAGGGCGTGCGCCGCTCCGCGTGCTTCCTGCGCGAGTAGCCAGCTCAACTCATGTCGCGTGAGGCGATCTTTCGACACGGTAGCGACAATCATAGAACGAAGCGGGACTCGGCGGCTACCGCGTACTATCGTTCGGCGAGGACCCAGGTGCGAAACGGAATT
>Ga0164309_10001701_pt1 | contig 10606 bp, 11 predicted proteins | sample Whisoiple_247_MG_FD_109984 | JGI IMG/M metagenome (GOLD analysis project Ga0164309, IMG submission 109984) | Soil microbial communities amended with fresh organic matter from upstate New York, USA - Whitman soil sample_247_MG | ecosystem: Environmental > Terrestrial > Soil > Unclassified >... | reverse complement strand
TTCATCGACCGTGCGCTGGTGGCCGCCTACGACGCCGGAATCGAGCCGCTGCTGCTCGTCACCAAGGCGGACGTCAAGGATCCGGCGGAACTCCTCGCCAACTACCAGCACCTCGACTTCCCGGTGATCATCTCCAAGACCGCGGATTCGGCGGCCTCCGGCATTGATGCCCGCTCCGATGACGGCCTGTCCGCCCGGCTGGACAAGGCCGCCGTCTCCCAGCTGCGGGCCTACCTGGACGGCAAAGTCACCGTCATGCTCGGCCATTCCGGCGTCGGGAAATCCACCATGGTGAACGCCCTGACCGGGGCCGAGCGTGCCACCGGGGGCGTCAATGCCGTCACCGGACGCGGCCGCCATACCTCCTCCTCCGCCCTGGCGCTGAAGGTCAACGACGCGCCCGCCGGCAGCTGGATCATCGACACCCCCGGGATCCGCTCCTTCGGCCTGGCCCATGTGGACCCGGACCGGATCCTGCGGTCCTTCCCGGACCTGGCGCCCGGCACCGAGGACTGCGAACGCGGCTGCAAACACGACTCCGCCGCAGTCAACTGCGGGGTGGACGCCTGGGTGCAGGGCGGCCACGCGGGCCCGTCCGGTCCTGCCCGGCTCGCCTCGCTGCGCCGTCTGCTCGGCACCGACCCCCGGCTTGAAGCGCAGGAAACCAAGGAACTCGGCAGCGTCTCCTAGCAGTGCCTTCAAACCGGGCCTCCTCGGCGGCCGGCGACGTGGCCTCCCGGTCTGCGGCGGGTTTTGACGGTAGTTTGGAACCATGAGCCAACCCGCTTCGAGCTACAACGATGACCTGCGCCTTGCCCATGTACTGGCAGATTCCGTAGATTCCCAGACCATGAGCCGCTTCAAGGCGCTCGACCTTCGGATCGAGACGAAGCCGGACCTGACCCCCGTCACCGACGCCGACAAAGCAGCCGAGGAAGCCATCCGCGGGCAGCTGTCCCGTTCCCGCCCGCGCGACGCGGTCCTCGGCGAGGAATTTGGCAGCTCCGGCCACGGCTCGCGCCGCTGGATCATCGACCCGATCGACGGCACCAAGAACTTCGTCCGCGGCGTCCCCGTCTGGGCCACCCTGATCGCCCTCGTCGACGAGGGCGAGCCCGTGGTCGGCGTCGTCAGCGCCCCCGCGCTGGGCAAGCGCTGGTGGGCGGCCAAAGGCGCCGGCGCGTACATGGGCCGGTCCCTGGCGGCCGCCACCCGGCTCAAGGTCTCCAACGTCTCCCAGCTCTCGGACGCCTCGCTGTCCTACTCGAGCCTGGGCGGCTGGAAGCAGCGCGGCAACCTCGACGAGTTCCTCGGCCTCACCGAGGAAGTCTGGCGCACCCGCGCCTACGGCGACTTCTGGTCCTACTGCCTCGTGGCCGAAGGCGCGGTCGACATCGCCTGCGAGCCGGAACTCAACCTCTACGACATGGCCGCGCTGGTCCCGATCGTCACGGAAGCCGGCGGCCGCTTCACCTCGCTCGAGGGCGAGGACGGCCCCTTCGGCGGCAACGCCCTGGCCACCAACTCGATCCTGCACTCGGAAGTCCTCAAGCGCCTCAACCCGGATCTCGACGACCTGCTCTAGGGAATTCCGGGGGCTCCCGGGCGGGTCCCGTAACAAAACGCTTCACATTCCTGCCGCTCCTTTTCTGCGGCAGCGGCCATGGCCTACGCTCGAAACAGGTCACGAGTGCCAGCGCGAAACCCCGGTTTGCTGGCCGGCAACCCTCCATTCGCGGTGGGGTGCCCCGGGTGACGACCTGGCCGGTCCGGAACGGACCCGGCAAGCGCGGATCCCCGGTATGTGGGGTCCTTTTCGAGCGAGGTCCCATGACGACTGCCACCATCACATCACGTCCTGCCGTTGCTGCCGCCGGTCCGCTGTCCGCGGTCTCCGGCGCCGAAATCCAGGCCCCGCTGATCCAGGGCGGCCACGTCCGCTACGCCAACCTGGACTACGGCGCCTCCGCCCCGGCCCTGTCCGTGGTCTCCGCCTACCTGAACGAGATCCTGCCGTACTACGCCAGCGTCCACCGGGGCGCCGGCTACGCCTCCCAGCTCAGCACCTCGGTGTACGAAAACGCCCGGAACATCGTCCGCGGCTTTGTCGGCGGGCGCCCGGACGACTCCGTGATCTTTACCCGGAACACCACCGACTCGCTGAACCTGCTGGCCGGCTGCCTGCCCGTCGCCGACGGCCGGCACACCGGCGAGGTGCTCTACCTCGACATCGAGCACCACGCGAACCTGCTGCCCTGGCAGAACGTCCCGCACCGGAGCGTCGTCGCCGCCCGCACCCTGGCCGGGACCCTGGCGCGGCTCCGGACGGAACTCGCCCACGGCGGCGTGAGCCTGCTCGCCGTCACCGGCGCATCCAACGTCACCGGCGAAATCCTGCCGATCCGCGAACTCGCCTCCCTCGCGCACGAATTCGGCGCCCGGATCTCCGTCGACGCCGCCCAACTCGCCCCGCACCGGCGCATCGACATCGCCGCGGACGACGTCGACTACCTCGCCTTCTCCGGGCATAAGCTCTACGCCCCGTTCGGCGCCGGGGTCCTGGTCGGCCGCCCGGACTGGCTCGACGCCGGCACACCCCACCTCGCCGGCGGCGGCGCCGTGCGGGACGCCCGGCTCGACACTGTCAGCTGGACCACCGGCCCGGCACGGCACGAGGGCGGCTCCCCCAACGTCCTGGGCGCCGCCGCGCTGGCCCGCGCCACCCAGGTCATCGAAGCCCTCGACGAGCGGCAGTGGCATGCCCACGAGGACGCCATCCGTTCCTTCCTGGTCGAGGGGCTGCGGCGGATCGACGGCGTGAGCGTCCACCACATCTTCGAGGACACCGACCAGGCGGAGAGCCCCGGCACGATCGGCGTCGTTAACTTCTCGGTGGCCGGCTACGACGCAGGCCTGGTCGCCGCGTACCTGTCCGCGGAGCACGGCATTGGCTTGCGCGACGGCCGGTTCTGCGCGCACCCGCTGCTGAAGCGGCTCGGCCTGCCCGCCGGCTCGCTCCGCGCCAGTTTCGGCCTCGGGTCCCGGATTGACGACGCGCAGCGGCTGCTCGCCGGGCTTCAGGAACTGCGGCGCAACGGCCTGGGCTGGGACTACGTCGTGGACGCCGGCCGCTGGGTCCCGGCCAACGACACCCGGAGCTACCCGCACTGGGCGCCGAACACGCCGGGCACCGCGGGGGCCGCCCCCTGCACCACGGACAAGCGTCCGCGCCGGCATCGAGGGCCGGCGGGGACGGCCGGCGCCGGCCGCGTGCGGTAAATTCGGTAGGTACCCACCAGAGCCGGAAGGAGATCGCACGTGGCACGCGGCGGCCCCAAACTGCACGGGGGACCCAAACTCCAGCACGAACGCCGGCAGGAGCTCGGCCAGAGCTTCCAGGACGGCGGCGAGCACTACGACCGGGTCCGGCCCGGCTACCCCGCCGACTCTGCCGACTGGCTGATCCCCGCCGGGGCCCGCGACGCGGCAGACCTGGGCGCCGGCACCGGCAAGTTCACCGCGCTGCTGGTCGAGAGAGGGCTCCGGACCGTGGCCGTGGACCCGTCCCCGGACATGCTGGAACAGTTGCGCCGGGCCCTGCCGGGTGTGACCGCCGTCGAGGGGACCGCCGAGCACACCGGCCTGGCACCGGAGGCCTTTGACCTGGTCACGGTGGCGCAGGCCTGGCACTGGTGCGATCCCCTGCTGGCCAGCACCGAGGTGGCACGGATCCTGCGTCCGCACGGCGTGCTGGGGCTGATCTGGAACCAGCTGGACACCTCGGTGCCCTGGGTGCACCGGCTGTCACGGATCATGCACGCCGGGGACGTCCACAAGCCCCACTTCACGCCGCCGCTGGGTCCCGAATTCACCGGGTTGCAGAGCCACCTCACCCGCTGGGAGGATCCTGTGACGACGCAGGACCTCATGGAACTGGCCAAGTCCCGCAGCTACTATTTGCGGGCCGGCGAAGCCACCCGCGCCAAGGTGCTCGGCAACCTCGACTGGTACCTGCACGAACACCTCGGGCACACCGGCACCGAGGTCCTGCCGCTGCCGTACCTGACGCAAAGCTGGCGCGCCACCAAGGCCTGACGCCGCATTGCACCATCGACCGGCCCCACCTATGATTTCGGTATGCCTAACTTTTAAGTTCAGGCAGAAGGAACTTTAAGGGAGCGCGCAGTGCTGGACGTCACCGGACCCAAACCCCACCCCGGGGGTCCGCCGCCCGCGCGCAAGGGCCGGGGCAGCCGCCGCGCCCTGCTCGGACTGCTGGGCCCGGCGTTCGTGGCGGCGATCGCCTACGTGGATCCCGGCAACGTGGCCGCCAACCTCACGGCCGGCGCGCAGTACGGCTACCTGCTGGTCTGGGTCCTCGTCGTCGCCAACGTCATGGCCGTGCTGGTCCAGTACCAGTCCGCCAAACTCGGCATCGTCACGGGCAAGAGCCTGCCGGAAATCCTCGGCGAACGGCTCCGGCCGGCCTGGCGCCGCGCCTTCTGGGTGCAGGCCGAAATCGTGGCCGCGGCCACCGACCTTGCCGAAGTGGTGGGCGGCGCGATCGCACTGTATTTGCTCTTCGGCCTCCCGCTCCCCCTCGGCGCGGTGATTGTGGGCGGCATTTCGATGGCACTGCTGGCCGTGCAGAGCCGCAACCAGCAGCGGCCCTTTGAATTCATCATCATCTTCCTGTTGGGCATCATCACCGTAGGGTTCCTGGCCGGCCTCTTCATCAGCCCGCCCGACGCAGGCGGTGTCCTGGCCGGGCTCGTGCCCGGCTTCCGGGGCCCCGACACCGTGCTGCTGGCCGCGAGCATGCTCGGCGCCACCGTGATGCCGCACGCCATCTACGTGCACTCGGCGCTGTCGAGGTACCGTCACCGCCCCAACCCTCATCTCCATGTCCCGCCGCACGCCATCGCGCGGCTGGTCAAGGCCACCCGCTGGGACGTGGTCGCGGCGCTGGCCGTTGCCGGGATCGTCAATGTCGGCATGCTGCTGCTGGCCGCCTCGACCCTGGGCGGTGAGGAGGGAACGGACACGATCGAGGGCGCGCACGCCGCAATCACCGCCAACCTCGGCCCGGTGGTCGGCGTGATCTTCGCCGTCGGCCTGCTCGCCTCCGGTCTGGCCTCCACCTCGGTGGGGTGCTACGCCGGCGGCTCCATCATGCAGGGCCTGCTCAAAATCAGGATCCCGCTGATGACACGCCGGGTGCTCACCCTGATCCCGGCCGTGGTGCTGCTGAGTGTCGGTTTCGACCCCACCTGGGGCCTGGTGCTCAGCCAGGTGGTGCTCAGCTTCGGAATCCCGTTCGTCCTGGTCCCGCTCGTGGTGCTGACCAGCAGTAAGCCCCTGATGGGAGAGTTTGCGGACGGGATCGTCCTGCGCGTGGCCGCAATCGTCAGCGTGTTCCTGGTGGTTGCGCTGAACCTGGTCCTGCTGTGGCTCACCTTTTCCGGCGCCGCCGGACGGTAGGCTTGGGGCTGTGAAGACCAGTCCGCCCTCCTCCTCGATCGAGGACTACGTCAAGGTCATCTACTCCTTCACGGAGTGGCAGGACAAGCCCATCACCTCCACGCAGCTGGCCCAGCGCCTCGGCGTCGCCAATTCCTCGGTCTCCGAGATGGTCCGCAAGCTCAAGGACCAGGGCCTGGTGGACCACAAGCCCTACAGTGCGGTCACGTTGACCGACGACGGCGTCCGCCTTGCCCTCTCGATGGTCCGCAGGCACCGGCTGATCGAGACCTTCCTGGTCCAGGAGCTCGGCTACCGCTGGGACGAGGTGCACGACGAGGCCGAGCTGCTCGAACATGCCGTCTCCGACACCTTCATCGAGCGGATGGCGGCAAAGCTGGGGAACCCGGTCCGGGATCCGCACGGCGACCCGATTCCCGCCGCGGACGGCTCGGTCCTGATGCCGCCGGCCCACCGGATGAGCGAACTCGACGACGGGCACACCGGCCGGATCACCCGGATCAGCGACGAGAATCCCGAACTGCTGCGCTACCTCGCCGCCGAACAAATCGACCTTGACGCCGACGTCGAGGTCCTCGGCCGGAAACCCTTCGGCGGCCCCCTCGTGGTCAGGATCGGTGCCTTCGGCGAGGCCCGCGAGGTTGACCTCGCCGACGAAGTGGCCGCCGCGCTCTGGGTGCACAGCAACACATCCCACGCAGGCTGCAGCATGGCCGGGCCCTCAACGGGCGCTGAATGAAGGCGCTGCACGCGGACCGCCCGGCCGCTGTCTCCGGGATGCCGGGCTGGCGGGCGTGGGCGGCGGTGGCCGTCGGCGGCCTGATCGGAACCGAGCTGCGCTACGGCGCGGGCCTGGCCTTCCCCGAGACCGCCGGCGCCGTACCGTGGACCACACTCGCGATCAACGTCCTGGGCAGCTTCGTCCTGGCCGCCCTGACCACCCTCTGGATCGCGCGGCCCCGCACCGCGTTCTGGCTCAGGGCCGGGCTCGGCCCGGGGTTGCTGGGTTCCTTCACCACTTTTTCGGCGCTGGCCCTCGCCGTTGACCAGCTGGTCCGAGGCGGCTTCCACGCCGTGTGGCTGGCCTACCTCGCGCTGTCGCTGGTCCTGGGACTCGGCGCGGCCGCGGCCGGCTGGAAGTCGGGCAAGGCGCTGGCCGACCTGAGCGGCAGGGCACAGTGACCGCCGCGCTGCTGGTGGGCGTCTTCGGTGTGGCCGGCGCCCTGCTGAGGTTCGCCGTCGACTCCTGGTTTGCCCACCGGCCAGGCCCGCATCCGCACTGGCCCTGGGCCACCCTGACGGTCAACATCGTCGGATCCCTCATCATCGGGCTGTCCCTCGGTGCTACCCCGCGGCTGGGCCTCGGCCCCGAGTGGCAGGCCGCCCTCGCCAGCGGCCTGGCCGGCGGCTTGACCACATTCAGCTCCTGGACCACCGCCACCATCAGGCTAGTCAGCGAGGGGCGCTACCGGGCCGCCGCGCTCAACGTGGCCGCCAACCTGGCCGCCGGCCTCGCCGCGGCCGCCCTCGGCATCGCCCTCGCCGCCTAGGCACCACCCGCACCCGCACCATCCGCACCCGCGCTGTCCGCAGCCTCCCGCGGCGGGTTCCGGATGCCGACGGCGGACGCCACGGCGCCGGCGATGAAGAGCCCGGCGGTGACCATCGCCGTGCCGTGCAGCCCCGCCGTCGTAATCACCGGCCCGGTGATGAGCCCGGCGAACGCGATGGTCACCAGGCCGGCGATGCGGGCGACGGCGTTGTTCACGGCCGAGCCGATCCCGGCTTCCTCAGGATCGACGGCGCCAAGAATCGCCGAGGTCAGCGGCGCCACGGTCACGGCCAGGCCGATCCCAAAGACCACCATCCCGGGGAAGACCTGGCCAAAATAGTCCAGCGGCAACCCGACGCCCAGCAGCATCACGAAGCCCGTCGCGCACAACAGGGGCCCCGCGGTCATAAACCAGCGCGGACCGAAGCGGCCGGAGAGTGCGCCCATCCGGGCGGAGAGCAGGAGCAGGATCAGGGTGGAAGGCAGCAGGGCGAATCCGGCGGCCGTGGCGCCGAGCCCGGCGACCTGCTGCAGAAAGAGCCCCAGGACGAAGAAGCCCAGGTTCAGCGCACCGTAGATCACCGTGGTGGCGATGTTGCCCCAGCCGAAGTTGCGGATGGCGAACAGCCGCAGCGGCATCATCGGCGCCCGGGTGCTCCGCTCGTGGATCAGGAACGCGATGAGCCCGGCGAGGCCAACGACCAGCGGAAGCCAGACCTGCGGGGCGCCCCAGCCGAGGCTGCCGCGTTCGATGAAGGCGTAGACGATGCCGCCGAGGCCGATGACCGCGAGCACCGTTCCCCTGACGTCGATGGTGCTGCCGGGCGCGCGGCCCAGGTCCAGTTCGCGCAGCCTGCGCAGTGCCGGCCAGACCGCGACCGCCGGGACGACGTTGAGGAAGAAAATGAGCCGCCACGTGAAGACATCCACGGAGACGCCCCCGAGCAACGGGGCGGCGACGATGGCCCCTGACGTCCAGGCGGACCATTTGCCGATCGCCGCGGACTGCGCTGGACCGCTGAACACGGTGACGATCAGGGCCAGCGAACTGGGGACCAGCAGGGCACCGGCGACGCCCTGCAGCCCGCGGGCCACAATGAGCGACTCACCGCTCCAGGCCAGGCCGCACAGCACCGAGGTGGCGGTGAAGCCGGCCAGGCCCCATTGCAGGACCCGCACCCGGCCGAACTGGTCCGAGAGGGAGCCTGCTACCAGGATCAGCGCCCCCAAGGTCAGCAGATAAGCGTCCACCACCCACTGCTGGACCACCAGCCCGCCGCCCAGCTCCCGTCCGATGGCGGGGAGGGCAAGGTTGACCACCGAGCCGTCGAGAAAGGCGATAAAGGACGCGACAATCGCCACGTACAGCACGCGCTTCTCGACGCTGGACATGGCTGCGGCGGGGGTGCCGGACATGGCTGCTGCCTTCCTCACTGCCCGCCTGGGAGCGGGCACCGGCTTTGGACAGAGCCTAGCACCAGACGCAAGGAGACTGCCGGTGTCCCCGGGTCCGGTAAAATTGCAGGATGGTTACGAGACGTGAAGCTGCCCAGGTCCTTGATATTCCGCTGGAAATGGCCAACCGTCACGGTATCCCGTCCCGCCTGTCCGAGGCCGAACTCGGCGAACTCCTGGACAGCCCGCCGGCGTGGCTGCTCCAGTCCCGGGCCAACCGGACCGGCAAGCGGCCGGTCTGGGTCCAGCTCACCTGCGCCGTCTGCGGCTTCGCCGAAACGGCCAGGCCAAAGAAGTGGTGGCCGGAGTTCAGCTACGTCTGCTGCGCTCATCACGCGCCCTACGAACTTCCCTCGCTAGACGCCGGGCTGGTCCGCAGCGAGTATGAAGGCGTCGGGAGCCGCTTCATCGGCATCGTGGACGTCGCGGTACCCGAGGCGTAGCCTTAAAAGCACGGGCTCATCCCGGGCCCCCACCTTTTAGGGAGCGCGCAAAATGCCTGACAAGTCGCCGCACCGGCACCTCACCAAGAAGCCGGTCAAAACCATCAAGGAAAAACGGGCCGAGAAGAAGGCCAAGCACATCGTGGACGAGCACACCGATCCGGTGGCGCACATCAAGAAGCGCTGACCGCGGCCGTCCCGCGGCTACGGACTACGACGTCCAGCACATTAAACCAGCACAACAAAAAGGCCGGTAGCTGATGCTTCCGGCCTTTTGCTACGGGGTGGAGCTCCGTTGCCGGGGCTCCGTCTGTGGAGATGGGGGGAATTGAACCCCCGTCCGATGTCGTGTTGTCAGGGCTTCTCCGGGCGCAGTTTGCGTCGGATTTTCTCGGCCCCAGCCATGCTGCAAACAGCTGGCTGATCCGGGCCCAGTCACCTAAAAGTCCCGTTTACTCCGATGACGGGAGTAAACAGCAGTGGCTATCTAAATGACGCCAGGATCCGGGGCGATAGCAACCTCGGGCTGACGGACTGTCTTACTGCTTAGGCAGCAAGAGCGAAGTCAGTGCGCTTAGAATTGGCACTTATTGGTTTGCAGACAGCGTTTACGAGATAAATCTGCATCCTCGGCCCGCTTCACCTGTCGCGACTAACATCGTCGAAACCGATCATCCCCGTATTTTGTTACCAAACCGGCTGGCAAGCCTGCCGGACTACCCATACTAACGCATACCCGCCCGGAATAATTCCTAGCGGCGCCGGTTGCGCTCCCGCATCTCGCGCTGCGCCTCACGGTTGTCCTGCTGCTCGCGCAGGGTCTGCCGCTTGTCGTACTCCCGCTTGCCCCGGGCAACCGCGATTTCCACCTTGGCCCGGCCGTCGACGAAGTAGAGCTGCAGCGGAACCACCGTGTACCCGGCCTCCTGGACTTTGCGCGAGATCTTGATGAGTTCCTCGCGGTGCAGCAGCAGCTTGCGCCGCCGCCTGGCGGCATGGTTGGTCCAGCTTCCCTGGTTGTATTCGGGGATATGGATCGCTTCCATCCACAGTTCGTCGTTATAAAAGGTGCAGAATCCGTCCACCATGGAGGCGTGCCCCTCGCGCAGGGACTTCACTTCGGTGCCCATCAGCGCGATGCCGGCCTCGTACGTGTCCAGCACGTGGTAGTCATGCCGGGCCTTGCGGTTGGTGGCCACCACCTTACGGCCACTTTCTTTCGGCACGGGAAAACTCCTCAGGTTCAGGTTGGACGGTCCGGGCCAGTGGCGCCGGAGCTATACCAGTCTACGGCAGGCGGTTACTGCCTACAGCAGCCCCATGGGGTCGACGGCTCGGCCGTTGAGCCAAGTCTCGAAGTGGGCGTGGCAGCCCGTGGAGTTACCGGTACTGCCCGAGTATGCAATGAGTTGCCCCTGCGAGACCTTTTGGCCGTTCGAGACCACGATGCTGGAGTTGTGGTAGTAGATGGTGGTGAGGGTGTTGCCCTGCACCATGCCGTGATCGATCTTGACACGCCACCCACCGCCGTCGGCGGAGTTCCATCCTGAGCTGAAGACTTCCCCGGCTGCGGCCGCGTACACGGGCGTTCCGCAGGCTGCACCGAAGTCGATGCCGGTGTGCATGTACCCGCCCGTGCCGTAGAAGTCGATGGTTCCCGGCGGAGTGGTGCGGT
>Ga0164309_10001700_pt1 | contig 10607 bp, 13 predicted proteins | sample Whisoiple_247_MG_FD_109984 | JGI IMG/M metagenome (GOLD analysis project Ga0164309, IMG submission 109984) | Soil microbial communities amended with fresh organic matter from upstate New York, USA - Whitman soil sample_247_MG | ecosystem: Environmental > Terrestrial > Soil > Unclassified >... | reverse complement strand
TCGCCGAAAACGACGTTGCCTCTCACGAAAAACACGACCGGCACCGTCGAGCGAGTGATTCCTTTCGAGCATCCGTTTCCCAACAGGCAAACACAGAGCGCGAGCACGCTGCTAAATGACGCAAGACGCATCGGAAATGTCCGCGATTGGCATCGCGTACGAGAATCAGAAAACAGGATCTACCTCGCTTCCGAGGTAAATTTCCGCTTTTGAGTTAAGCCGCGACCGGCCTTGAACAATCACTAACGCCGTTATGGGGTACCATCACCATGATTTTGCCAGTACGCGCCGGGCGTCAGCCAAACTCCTCCCGGCTGGAGATAAACCAGACCTGAATCCCACATGGCGGTGTACAGATGCTCGGCGCCGGGCTGGATGTTCACTGTTGTCGAAGTTGGTGCGGTAAAGCCTGTAGCCGGCACCTTGGAGACGGTCAACACATGGGGTCCAGGTGGTAGCCAGGTGCTATAGCTGTGTCCTTGGGCGACGCTCCCCACAGACCTGCCATCGATCAGAAGATTGAAACCGAGATTCCATCCGAAGTTCGGCGTTCTATCCACGGTGAGCAGGCCAGGCGGGTAGTGGTGATTAGACCGGAGGTACCCAGGGGGACCTCCTTGCGCAATCGTGCTGATGAAAATTGCGCACCCAAAAACCAACATCAGAAGAACATTCCTCGCGAAGCTGTGTTTTGATTTCATGGCAGATAATGTAGCCATTAAACTCGGTTTTCGCCAGCAGGTTGCGGCTGAAGCTCTTAAAAACATTTCGAAGCGAGCAAAACGCGTCTTTTAGGATCCATCGTTTGCGCCCGCCTGGGTCGCCTGAGGACAATTTTAGTTGGCAGGGAGGGCTGCAAGAATCGTTACATGAAACGCGAAGGCATTGATGCTCGCACTCTGGTTCGAACCCAAACAATTCACTTGTGCCTCGATTCTCAATTCAACCTGCCCGGACTCATCGTCCCAATCGGCATCAACATCTACGATGTTCCAGGTCGCCGCTCCTCCCGGCGCGATGTTAGCGATTTGAGTTTTTACGATTGAAGCTGTGCCAATTGCTCGAACGAACTGTCTATTAGCGAGCTTGGGCCCGATCAACGCACTGAAGGTTTCTTTTGCTGTAGCGAAATTAGTTCCTTGAGATCCTATAGCCAGGCTTGCATCAAATTGTCCATCGATGATGAAGAGATGGTTCGCATCGTCGGGACCCGCGACAAGGACATCCATTTGCTGAAGATTTTGGATCTGTGCAATTTTGATTGCCATTATGACCTCCTCAATTCATTTCGTCTGGAATAAATCGCATTGCTAACAATGTGGCCAATCGTTGCAGCCCATCCTACGGGCGTCATTTGTGATTTACCAATCAAAAAGGAGTTCCAAGCCGGAATAATCGCCGTACACCGAGGAATTCTCGGTTACTTCTTGGATGGCGACGCCGAAGACCGGGCGGAAACCTTCGCGCGATTTTCGTTATTGATGTGCAACGCGACGGAAAGCGCTTCATTGTACGCGTAGATGAATCGCTGACGGCGTTTTTGGATCTCGAACGGGGGCGATTCCCGCTTGCGGCAAATGATCGGGACGCCTGTTTGGTGATGGGAGCCAGACGTGCGGGGAAGCTGCAGCTTTCAGGGCGTTGTTCCTTTGGCTTTTCCTGTTGACACCGCATCTGAATTTTTGCCAAAACGCTTTGGGCGTCAGGGCTTAGGCCACGCAAAACGAACACCCACTATAAACAGCCCCGAAATGAGTTCTCCACGAGAAATCAGAGAAGGCCAAAACAAAAGGAAATTAAGCTAATGAAAACTCCCCTCAAAATATTCACAACGATCCTGTCCGTGCTTGCCTGCTTTGTCGGTTTGCCGGAAATAAAGGCAGCTCCGCAAGTTCCTCCGCCAGCGGACGGGTGTTACCCCGGGTTCACAACAGCGGAAGGCTGCCTCGCCCTTCAAAACCTTACCACCGGCACTGGAAACACAGGAGTTGGTTGGCGTTCGCTCTTTTTAGTCGGTGACGCCAGCTTCAACACCGCTGTTGGCGCCGGAACGCTGGTCCTCAACACTGCTGATTCCAATACCGCAGTTGGCGCTGCAGCGATGATCCTCAACCTCAGCGGCGATGACAACACGGCCGTTGGAGTTAGCGCTCTCGCCTTCAACAGCGGCGGCGAAGACAACACTGCTGTCGGCTCCTTTGCGCTCTCTAACAATGACTCGACTGGGGCCGGCCTTGCCAGCAACAACACGGCAGTTGGCGCTGAGGCGCTCGAGTTCAACACTGATGGCAATCCCAACACCGCCATTGGTTATGCTGCGCTCAATAGTAATCTTACCGCCGGCGGCAACACGGCCGTGGGTTATGATGCGCTCTTGTTTAATGGCCTCCTTGCAGACGGCTTCCCATTTGGCTGGTACAACAATGCTGTCGGCGCCGGTGCGCTCCTTAATAACGTTAACGGATACAGCAACAACGCTTTTGGCAACGACGCACTTTTCTTCAATGTTATCGGCGTTGCGAACACCGCCATTGGTTATTACACACTGTGGAATAATGACTCGGACGCAGTCGGTTTGGCCAATAACAACACGGCAGTCGGCTCCGTGGCGCTCTTCAATAACATTGATGGCAGTGAGAACACAGCCGTCGGTACAGGGGCAGGACAAAACGTGATCGCGGGCTTAAATAACACTTACGTCGGGGACTTCGTTGGTACACTCGCCGCCGACGAAAGCGATACGATCCGCATCGGCGACGTCTCGAACGGGAACGGGTCCTTAGAGTGCTACATCGGTGGTATCTTCAACAACTTCCAGCCTGTAGGCGGTAGCGTTGTTGTAGTTACTCTGGACCGTGCCGATGACCATCTTGGCTGGGATTTTGGCCCGAGCCAGGGTGGTAGCGGACCCGTGCAACGTAGCACGCCTCAACGTCGTAGGGCGCCCGGCATGCCAACGCAGCGCCCCGCCGTGCTCGATGGCAAAGTTGGCAAAGTTGAGAAGTTGGAAGTCATGGTCGCTCAGCAACAGAAGCAAATAGAGACTCTCACAGTCCAACTCAGAGAGCGCGCACAGACCTTTACAGCTCAGCTCAAGCAGCAGGCCGCCCAAATCCAAAAAGTGAGTGCCCAGCTTGAAGTAAACAAGCGCGCGCTGCAAGTGGTCAACAATCCCTAGAGCCGAGCCCGCGCCAACAAAACAGCGAACAGTACACAATCAGCCGTCACACTTCACCACGTGGCGGCTTTGTTTTACGCGTTACGTTTTTTTGAACTCGCCCGCGTGTTCGTGCGTATCAATCACAGTACGCGTCTCATCGTAAACACGAATCACAGCATCATGTGAGCGGCTAAAAAACTGGTCTCGGCAATTCGCCTGTGCGCGGAGAGCCGTTTTTTACTCAGCCGCGCGGCGGGCTTGTATGAGCCTGTTTACGAAATGACTTCGGCGCCTGAGGTTTTTGGAGTTTAATGAAATCGGTAACTAATTTCTCGAAGAAGTTTGGCTGCCGGCGGACGACATGCATGTGGCGGCGCGGCGCTGGTTTTTCAGTCGTCGCCTGGGCGACTGAATAATAATGAACCGAACGTTCAGGAACTGCCTTCTCTTGAGGTGGCACCTCCTCTATTTGAGGTACCACCGGGTCCCCATAGTCCGGAAACGACTTAGGCGGATTGACTTTAATAACCGGAGCTTTTTCTTCCGCGGGAACGGCGAGCATCACAACCAGTCCGGTGATCCCAAAAATTGCGGCAAGCAAGGCGGATTTCATGGACTGGTACAACACATTGGAGAACGTCTTCGCACCAAACAATGTTACACTCCTTCTACCGAAACTGCGAGGTGCAGTTCTCGAAAAATTTGAAGCGCAATCGGGCGACGCGACTCGTGCCTCTCGATCACATTGCCGCTTTATCGTAAACGTGGGATCACAGCGCGATGTGAGCAGCCGAGAATGAAAGCGATGAGTGACGGGAGTTGTCGCAAAATCTCAAGCCTATCCAGCAGAGCGGGCACTCTCCAATGAACTCGCCGGGGTACGCCGTGAAACACCCTAGGTCAGCATCACCTTCGCGACCTCTTTAGGCGATCGTTAAGAGTAAGACCAAGGTCCTATGTCGTTCCGACTGGCAGGCCCGTAGATTCACGGGAAAAGGAGTAAAGTAATATGAAGATAAAGATCCATAATCTGACAGTATTTTCCGTTGTCGCCGCATCCGCCGTTCTACTGGGGGCTATGGGCACCACCAGAGCTGCTGACCAGTGGTTTGTGATGGGCCAGCAGGCGCTCAATTCTGCCGATTCCAGCGCGGAGATTAAGTCCCAAGGGGGTCGATGGAAGAAAGACGTCAAGCAGGTAAGGCTCTCTGTCGAGGGAGCTGACGTTCAGATTCTAAAGGTCGTCCTTGGCTGGGACAATCGCCCCGACACGACGCTCAACGCGGTCGGAACCGTAAAGGCAGGAGGACAGACAGCTCCGACGGATGCTCCGGGACGCAAAGGGCGCCTCACATGGACGAAGATCCAGTACAAGATCGTCGGTAAGGCACCGACGGCCACAGTTAAGATCATGGGACTTGATTGATCGGGGCGTAACCGCTGACCAGAGGATCAGCGCGACCTCCTAGCGGCGCGGAAAGCGATTAAAAGGCAGCACGGCGAGAAGCGTGCCGGATCATTCGGCATTTAGGAAGCGGAATAACGACGGAAGCATCATCGCGCTTATCCGTCCTTTCGCGTATCGCGACGCTCTTCCATAGTAGCTATCTGCTCTTGCACTCGGCGCCGAAACATCATGGGATTCGCAATCCTATGAAACGGTTCTTTAGAACCACCGTACCGCTGATGACGATTGTTCCGAAACCCAGTATGCGACCGAGAATGCTTTGAGCAACCCCTATGCTTTCGATCTTGCCGAGCAGAGTCTCCAATGAGTGGCGGCGAATCAGCCCTGTCTTAATCAGCACACGCTTGTTTGTGACGGCGAACTCAGAAGTCATTCGCTCGATTACGGCGTGGAGTCCGGTCACGAGGCCCCCGACGATTAAAATGAGTGCGAGAAATTTTGCAATGTTGCCGCCGAGAGAGAAAAGCCAAATAGCCGCGATAAACAGGAGAGTCGGTAATATGAACACCAACCAGTGAAGGTTTGCCCGGTACTCGATCTGCTCGCCTGGCATCAAATTCTTTTCAACGTAACTCATGCAGTGCGATATTGAAGGTCTAACGAGGGATTGTGCCGAATTATCCGACAGTTGGAAAGCAAAATCGTCTGGGAATGTCACACGTACGAGGCCGCCCAGAACGCTCGGAGTCCCGATCTGGATTGCGGACGCACATCGCGACAACGGAAAGCGTTTCGTTGTCCGTGCGGATGAAAAGCTGACTGCTTTTCTGGAACTCCAAGCAGCGATTCGATCTGGGCAGAACGGCTGAATAAGCCTGCATTGCTGTGCGTATCCGATCGCGTTGCTGGCAGCGTTCGGTCCGTCATAACAGAGCCCACCGAATGGCAGCGCATCGGAAATCAGATTGACGCCGCGATGATCTTTGCGCGGGCGGACTTCGTAAAGGTCGATGCTCATAAGCAAGTCTGATATCTCCCTAAAGGCATAGGACTAAGGTCCCATGTGGGAATCTGTCGGAAGCACTGTCAAACCTCGAATAAGGAGGCGCTAATATGAAGAACAGAAAAAACTACGTTATGACAAAATCAAACCTGACTCTTACGCAAAGCGGACTGCTTGCCGTTTTGCTGCAACGCCAGCGCCACAAAGTGATCGAGTTGTCCCAGCGTCGCCCAGACGGGAGGCAGGTGCGGTCTCCCTTTTGGAGTAGCCTCACTCGGCGGTGGGGCGCACTCACCGCACGAACGCTCGTCGACGATTCCGCCAAGTCCTCTGTGAGAACCGTTCCCCGCCACACTTGAACCTTTCACCAAAGCAAATTGCCATGTCTTACCAAATCCATACCTACAGCGAGCTTAGGCAACGGATTCACGACGATCTGCGGATCCAACATCCCGAGTGGGTCGAGCCAAATGGCGAATCTCCCAAGTGTGATTCGTACGAGGCGCGTCTCATAGAACAGCTCGATACTTTCGCGCAAAGGAGGATCCAACGAGTCCATCACTACTCCTCATCGCGACTTCAAACCGGGACTAAACAGGGATCGACACCATGACGGTGCGTAATACGTCCAGAGGTAAATTGAAACTTCCGGCGCACGTCCTGTTCCGCAAGGATTTGTCTCTCATGCTTTGGGAGCCGCACGGGACCCTGGATGAAGTATTCGTGAACGAAATCGTCGCGTTTATCGACATCGCAGAAGAGAAAGCCAGCAAACCGTTCAACAGATTCGCCGACTTATCGGCGCTCGATATGGTCGACCTGAACTTTAAGTTCGTCTTTCACATCGCGCTGCACCTGCGTCTGGCCTCTGCGTCGCATTCGCCGGTCAAGTCTGCCTTCTATATCACGAGCCCTGCGGTTGCTCATTACGCCAAAGTGCACGCGATGCTGACTGACTATTCCCCGCTCGACGTGGCCCTGTTTACGGAACGCGAAGCGGCTGCCAAATGGCTCAAGGTTCCAGTCGAAGTACTGATGGTGCAACACGCTAGTGAGACCAAAGTAATGGGAGATCATCGCCGACAGTCTAAGCAAAGCCGGTTGGAGTTGGAGCCGCGTCTCACCAATTGATTCCAAGGGGCGAACGATCTGGATTGCAGACGCGCATCGTGGAGACCGCAAGCGTTACGTTGTGCGTTCGGATGAAAAACTCACCGTGTTTCTGGAACTTGAAGCAGCGATTCGTGCGGTAGAGCGTTAGAGGACTACGGAGGGCGTGAAATAAACCTCGACAGACTGTCGCCGACTATCTAAGAACCTCCTCGATTACGTCATCCGACAGTTTCACCTTATCTTCGGCACGGCTGAATAAGCCGCAGGGGCCGGAGCTTCACTGAGACACCGTTTAGCGCGATCCCCCAGATCCAACTGGAGCCCCGGGTCAGCCGAAGCGAGGAAGCTGTTCAAAAGCGCCTCGTGAAGATGATCCCTTGGTTCCGCGTGGAACTGGATTGCAGATACATGCAGTTCAACAACCCAGCCTCAACAAAAAGACCAAAATATGACAATTCTACATTTTAAAAAATCAATCAACCGGTCGGTTCCGCGGCTTGCTCTCCTTCTTATCCCTCTCGTGGTCACCTGCTTTGCGCCTTTACGGAGAGCCCAGGGCGTCGTCCCACCACCGGACGGTGGTTATCCCGGGTTCACCACGGCAGAAGGGACCAAAGCCCTTTTTAGCCTTACCACCGGCTCTGCAAATACGGCGGTTGGTTGGTATTCGCTTGAAACAGTCACCACAGGCAGCTTCAACACCGGCGTTGGCGCTGGAACGCTTGTGCTCAACAGCGGGGATCAAAACACGGCCACTGGCGTTGCAGCGCTCTTGCTGAACACCACAGGTGGTTTCAATACGGCCCTTGGAACTGCTTCGCTTGTCTATAATGACACGGGGTCCTACAACACAGCGATTGGTGATAGGGCCCTCTTTAACAATACGACCGGCGATCACAACACGGCAGTCGGTACTGCAGGACTCGGTGGTGGTCCCGCACTTTTTAACAACACGATCGGCAGGTTCAACACCGCCGTCGGTGGCGCTGCCCTCGCGAGTAACACGGAAGGCGGCGACAATACGGCCGTTGGTGCGGGTGCGCTCGCTGACAACATCGACGGCGATGAGAACGTAGCTGTCGGTCTGAATGCACTCAATAATAGTACCGGCAACAACAACGTAGCATTAGGTAATTATGCGGGATTCGGAGCGACCACCGGCAGCAATAACGTTTACATCGGCTATCAAATAGAGGGCACTGCCGGCGAGAGCAACGCATGCTACATCGGGAGCATTTTCAACCAAACCTCGATGGGAGGAAGTCCCGTTTACGTCGATGCAAACAGTAAGCTCGGTACGCTCACTTCCTCAAAGCGGTTCAAGGAAAATATTGAACCGATGGACAAAGCCAGCGACGCGCTCTTCGCGCTTAAGCCGGTTACGTTCCGTTACAAGAAGGAGATTGATCCAGCGGGCAAATCGCAGTTGGGGCTCGTGGCCGAAGAAGTAGAAAAGGTAAATCCCGACTTGGTAGTGCACGATAAGGAAGGAAAACCCTACAGCGTGCGCTATGACCAGGTGAATGCGATGTTGCTAAACGAGTTCTTAAAAGAGCATCGCGAGGTCGGGGAGTTGAAGTCAACCGTGGCCGAGCAACGGAAAGGCATGGAAGCCATGGCCGCACAACTCAATGAACAGGCCGCGCAAATCCAGAAAGTGAGCAACCAGCTTGAAGCGAGCAAACCTGCGCCGCAAGTGGTCAACAATCCCTAAAGCAGCCTCATTTCACTATGAGCCGTCACACTTCACCGTGTGGCGGCTTTTTCTTTGCCTCGCTTACGGCTCTTTGAAATGGCCCGCGTGCTCGTGCATTTAGATTACGTTGCCGGGCCCGCGGCTGGCCGCGCTCGCTCACGCCATGCTCTTTTCTGTGTCCCCGCTTTCGTTGGATTTCGGTAGACTTGGGATGATTCCTGGGTACAAGGGGACCATGCATATCCAATCCCAGTACATTTTAACGATAGCTGCGCTTGCGTTTGCGAGCGCGCTCCCAAACCAGGTCAGCGCGGACGAGCTTAAAGAAGCCAAGGTGACTCAAGTCATCCAGGACGTTCGAGTGCTACCATCGAACGCGTCACCGCGGGCGGCTGCAGTGAACGATGATGTTCGCCACGGCACGGCTGTGCAAACCGGTGTGCAGTCCCGGAGTGAGCTGACTTTCAAGGATCAAACGATCACACGCCTTGGCGAGAAGACTATTTTTAGCGTGGGCGACGGGCCGCGAGCCATTGATCTTGGCAGCGGCCAATTTCTGCTGTATGCGCCGAAAAAGGCGGGTGGCGCAAAGGTTAAGATGGGGCCCGTCACGGCAGCGATCAGCGGATAAATAAATTCCTGTGACCCGGCTCGTCCGGGACTCCAAAATACCTTCACCTCACTTAGGTGCGCGTGAAGTAATGGGAGATCATCGCTGACAATCTGAGCAAAGCTGGTTGGAGCTACGGCTACGTCTCAGCCGTTCATTCTCAGGCCGAACGATCTGGATCGCTGACGCGCATCGTGATGACGGGAACCGTTTCGTTGTGCGTGCGGATGAAAAGCTGACGGCGTTTTTTGGAATTGGAATCAGCGACTCGCAGCGGCAGCGGTTAGGTTATATCGCCTTTCGTTTCGCTAGTATTGTCGGCGGGTTTTGTTGCGCCAACGGCACAAAGTTACACGGGGGAAGCAAGCACCCTCTCAAAGGCTGTGCGAGACGAAAGCGGTCTTTCACGCGTACTCCAAGCGCCAGTGCCGGAGCCTCGCGCCTACTCCCGTTCAAAACGAACGCCGTCAAGGTTTGGGTTGTCTATCAAAAGAACATGCGAAAGACAATGTTGCTTACGGAGTGCGCGCTGCTTCTGGGTACAATCGTAATCGCGAGCGATTTCGCGGCGGACCCACTCAATTCTGGAAACCCACAGCAAGACCTGTTTGTTAATCTGAGTGAGATGCTTCGCGAAACGAAGGAGCTTCAGAGTTGCGAGAAGCAACAGGAAGAAGCTTTGCGACGTTTTCTTAAAGCCGGTCTTTCGCTCAACGCTGCGGCTTTAATGGCCCACAACCAATATCCTTGCGACTGACCGCGTGAACGGGCGGGAAATCATTCGGCGTTAATCCTTTGAGCGGGCGGACTTCGTAAAGGTGCATTCTTCCAATTTTGTGTTGCGAATCTGTTGCGAAATCGTCTAGAAACCGGCATTTGCCATGGCAGCGCGTACGGGAGTCGAACCCGTGTACCAGCCTTGAGAGGGCTGTGTCCTAACCACTAGACGAACGCGCCGCAAACGGGGTGCGGTTAGGAATACTGTACTGAGCGCGCGCTGGCAAGATGCTGGCGAGAAGTTGTCCTGCTCGGAACTAAATTGGCGTTCGTTTTATCCTTCTTCATCACCGCTGCCGTCATCGTCTCCATCGTCATCCCCTGCGTGATCATCTCCGGTATCTTCATCTCCCGGCGCGTCACCGCCGCCATCGTCGTTCACGTCTTCGCCGTCATCGTTGGAAGCGGGTTCCGTGCTGTCGTCACCGTCGGAAGCCACTTCCTGGCCGGAGTTTGCATCATTAAGCAACGTTTTCGCGTCCGCTTCTTGTTGCCTCGGTACATTGTGAGCCGTCTTCATGTTCGGAACGGCTATGCGCGTTGGCTTCGTAGCGCGCGCCATAGTGAAAATGCTGAGTAAAAGGCAGAGCAAGAGAGGAAGAAATTTCTTCATAGCGGCACGCAACCCTCTCTTGAGGCTCACCAACTGTCAATCAGTGGATGGCCTGTAGGGCAAAGTACGCGACCTGGCTTTACGAGTCGCAGGCCACGCGCGATGCTCGCGCGCATGTGAAAACAATGAGTGTATCGCTGCAAGAGAGATGGCGACCGAAAGCGGGGTGGGGTGTGCCGCTGGCCTGGCTAACGCTCTGCGTTGTTTGGAGCTCCACCTGGCTTGCC
>Ga0164309_10001697_pt1 | contig 10607 bp, 8 predicted proteins | sample Whisoiple_247_MG_FD_109984 | JGI IMG/M metagenome (GOLD analysis project Ga0164309, IMG submission 109984) | Soil microbial communities amended with fresh organic matter from upstate New York, USA - Whitman soil sample_247_MG | ecosystem: Environmental > Terrestrial > Soil > Unclassified >... | reverse complement strand
TCGACGGTCTTGCTTTGATCGGCGATCACAATCATGCGGGTTGAGGCTGCCGCGACGATTTTCTCCCGCAAGAGCGCGCCGCCGCCGCCCTTGATCAGGCAAAGGTCGGGGCCAATTTCGTCGGCGCCATCCACCGTGAGATCCAGCTCAGGCACCTCATCCAAGGTCGTTAGCGTGATCCCACAGCGTTTTGCATCGGCAAAAGTCGTATCCGAAGTTGGCACCGCAACGATATCAAGACCGGAGCGAACACGTTCGCCGACCAGCTCGACGAAGTGCTTCGCTGTGGATCCAGTCCCGAGCCCGAGCCGCATGCCCGGTCGCACAAATTCAACAGCTTTTGCAGCAGCAGCGCGTTTCTGGGCGTCAGCGTTCATGAGTACCGGCTAGACGGTCGAGCATCGGGCTTTGGCGACGTCAGGTCTATCTAGCCTCGATCACCTCGCGTGAATAGCCGAAATTTGCCGTTTCCATCTTGGCCAGCAAATCGAGACTTGCAACGCCACCAAACGAAGGATAGCGATCGAGGATGGCCGGCCCCACGATCGTCTTCGACCTTGATGGCACTTTAATCGACACTGCGCCCGATCTCGTCGCGACGCTCAACGTTATTCTAACGCGGGAGGGATTGTCGCCTCTGGCCTACGACTTAGCGCGAAATCTGGTGGGCGGCGGCGCCAAGGCCATGATCGCTCGCGGACTTGAGGCCGGAGGACGTCCCTGTCCTGCATCGCGGCTCGAAGAATTGTTTGCGGACTTCATCGCGCATTACAGCGAACACCTCACGGAACGATCGCAGCCTTTTCCGGGAGTGACCGATGCGCTCGATGCACTTTCGGGACGTGGCTATCAATTTGCAGTGTGCACGAACAAAATTGAGCGCCTTTCGACAAACCTTCTAAAGCACCACGACCTGGCTGGTCGATTCGTTGCAATCTGCGGGCCGGACACTTTCGGAATCGAAAAGCCTGATCCGGAAATTCTGCGCCGCACTGTGACGAAGGCCGGCGGAACGCTGGAACAGGCCATCATGATCGGCGATTCAATTATCGATATTCATACCGCACGCGCGGCAGGCATTCCGGTCATCGCCGTGGACTTTGGCTACAGTGAACGTCCGGTGACGGATTTCGGACCTGACCGGACCATAAGCAGTTTTGCGCAGCTGCCCATGTCGGTTGCAGCTGTTGCGCAGAATATTTGACACTCCGGCGCCAAGCTGGACCTGGCATGGTGGGGTAAAAAAGGCACACCCCATGTTGCACGCGCGCGACGACACTCGTATCCTTGCTGTGGGGCGAGCGGCGCTATTCCGCTTGAGTGGGACTGTCTGACATGATCCACCGATTTCTTTTAGTTATCGGCAGCGCAGCTGTGCTCGCCGCATGTTCGTCGGACGCGGGGTTCAAATCGGGGCCTTTCCTGGACACTGTAAGTCTCGAATCCGAACCACCAGGCGCCGATGCAAAGGCTTCAAATGGGCAAACCTGCCGCACTCCGTGCTCGCTCGCATTACCGGTCGATGCCTCATCGTCGATAACATTCACTCTCAACGGCTACCAACCGGAAACTGAAAGGCTTGAGGCGATCACATCGACCGGTGAACCGCCGAGACTGCGTCCGAACCCAGTGGTCGTTGAATTGTCGCCAGCAGCGCCATCGACGACAAAAAAGAAGTCGACCAAATCCGTAAAGAAGCCGGCTGCCGCGCCAAAGACTTCGGCGGCTCCGCCGCCTCCACCCATGACGGCAGCACCCGCTCAGGCGCCATCATCACCTTGGCCTACAAATCCGCCGGTTGTACGCCAATAAATCGGCGCGACGTTCCGGCATAAATCGCGAGAATTGCTCCGATTGCCGACGCTGGCCAATATCGGGCAGAATTCCTATATGTAAGGTCGCGAGGCTGGGATACCGCCTCGCAGGCAATGGATGGCAGTAGTGGTCAGCACCGCTTCGACAATTGAGATTGAGCGCCCCGGACAGAAACCGCGGGCTTTGGTCGACCCGTTCCAGCGCGCCATCACCTATTTGCGCGTGTCGGTCACTGATCGATGCGATTTCCGCTGCGTCTACTGCATGTCGGAACATATGACGTTCCTGCCCAAGGCCGATCTGTTGAGTCTTGAGGAACTCGATCGCCTCTGCAGTGCATTCATCGCAAAAGGCGTTACCAAGTTGCGCCTGACCGGAGGCGAGCCGCTAGTGCGTCGCGGCATTATGACGTTGGTCCACTCCTTGTCGCGCCATCTGGAAAGCGGCGCGCTTGAGGAGCTGACGTTAACGACGAATGGTTCGCAGTTACAGACCTACGCGTCCGAACTCAAGGCGAGTGGCATCAACCGCGTCAATGTCTCGCTCGATACACTTGACCCCGAAAAATTTCGCGCCGTTACCCGCTGGGGTGACTTGAACAAAGTCATTGCCGGCATCGATGCAGCACAGGCAGCAGGCTTGCAGGTCAAGATCAACGCTGTCGCTCTCAAAGGCGTGAATGAGGAAGAAATTGCCGGCTTGCTTGAATGGAGTCACGGCCGCGGCATGGACCTAACGGTCATCGAAGTCATGCCGCTCGGCGATGTGGACGAGTCGCGGCTTGACCAATATCTCCCGCTGTCGATCGTGCGGTCGCGACTCGGCGAGAGGTACACACTTGAAGATATCGATTACCGCACTGGAGGCCCTGCTCGCTACGTGCGCGTGAAGCAAACCGGTGGGCGGTTAGGTTTCATCACGCCTCTTACACACAATTTCTGCGAGTCATGCAATCGCGTCCGCCTCACGTGCACCGGGACTCTTTACATGTGTCTTGGTCAAGATGATGCAGCTGACCTGCGCCGCACGTTGCGCGCCTCGGAAGGCGATGAACTCCTGAACCAGGCAATCGACGAGGCGATCATGCGCAAACCCAAAGGCCATGATTTCGTGATTGACCGTCGCCATCAGAAGCCCGCATTGCAGCGCCACATGAGCACGACCGGTGGATAAGCACGAGTCGCCTCGGTATAGGGCGGACCCACCCATTTTCATTGTCTTTCCTCCCCCAGTTAAACGAGACCCTATGGCTCGTTAGCGCGGGGTTCGGCCTTGGCCCCATCTTCAATCAATTTCTCCATTGACGCCTTATGCCAGCATCGGATTAAGGTGGTGGTCTTGGCGCTGCGTCGCAGGGCTGAGGTCCGGGGGGACACGATCTGGGGGTCGGGGAAACATCCCAAGCCTCCGTGGGGAGAGGGTGTGAAGGTTCTGCTTTCACTCAGTCGAGGGATCGACTGGCTAAATACCCAATTGGCCGTTGTTGCGAATTGGCTTGTCTTGCTGGCCGCTGTGATCAGCGCCGGCAATGCTGCGAGTCGTTATGTGTTCAGCGAAAGCTCAAATGGCTGGTTGGAAATCCAGTGGTACATGTTCGCCGGAATGGTTCTTCTTGGTGGGCCTTACACCCTCAAAATGAATGAACATGTGCGTGTTGATCTTGTTTACGGCATGGTGTCCGAACGAACACGAATCTGGATCGACATTGTCGGCGGACTTTTGTTTCTCCTCCCAATCTGCCTGATTCTTACCTACTTCACCTGGCCCTGGTTTGTTGAATCCTGGACCATCAATGAAGCGTCATCCAACGCCGGCGGACTGTTGCGTTGGCCGGTGAAGCTACTCCTGCCGGTCGGATTCTTCTTGATGGCGCTTCAAGGCATCTCTGAAATCATCAAGCGTGTGGCGGCGCTTGAGCACGTCATCGATGTCGATTTCAAATACGAAAAGCCGCTGCAATGAGCTGGGTCGCCGAACATCTAGCGCCTCTCATGTTCGTTGGCATGATTCTCTTCATGCTTATCGGATACCCCGCGGCATTTTCACTGGCAGCAACCGGTCTGTTTTTTGGTTTTCTCGGGATCGAGTTCGGTCTGATCCGTCCGGATTTTCTGGGCAACCTGACCTACCAATTGTTCGGAATCATTTCGAACGACCTGTTGCTGGCGATCCCGTTCTTCACCTTCATGGGCGCGATCCTCGAGCGCTGTGGACTGGCGGAAGACTTGCTCGACTCCTTCGGCCAGCTGTTTGGCCCCATTCGAGGTGGCCTTTCGTATGCCGTGATTTTTGTCGGCGCGGTACTTGGCGCCATCACAGGCACGGTTGCCGCATCGGTGATCGCCATGGGCGTGATTTCCATGACGCCCATGCTGAAATACGGATATTCGGTGCGGCACACGATGGGAGTCATCGCCGCGTCGGGAACGATTACGCAACTCATACCGCCGTCGCTGGTACTCGTCGTGCTCGCGGATCAGATGGGCCGGTCGGTCGGCGATATGTATGCGGGAGCGCTCGGTCCGAGCATCCTCCAGGTGCTGTTGTTCTGCGGATGGGTCCTGATCGTCAGCGTCATCTGGCCAGAGACCGTCCCCGCATTGCCGAAGGAGGCCCGCACGCTTCAGGGTTGGGCTCTGTGGAAGCGCTGTATGCGCGGCATGATTCCTTCCCTCGGCCTGATCTTCCTTGTGCTCGGCACGATCTTCTTGGGGCTCGCGACACCGACCGAAGCCGGTGCAATGGGCGTGATCGGCGCCCTGGCGCTCGCATTCTCCTATGGCACGCTGACGTGGCCCCTGCTCTACCAGGGCATGGCATCGACGATGCGTATCACGGCCATGGTCGTCTATATTCTGATCGGCGCGCGCGTATTCAGCCTCGTGTTTCAGGGCGTCGGCGGCAAAGTCTGGATTGAAGATCTGCTCACCTCCTTGCCCGGGGGACAACTCGGTTTCCTGCTTTTTGCGAACATTTTTATCTTCGTCATCGCCTTCTTCCTCGACTTCTTCGAGATCGCATTCATCATCATCCCGATGCTCGCACCGGCCGCCGACAAGCTCGGCATCGATCTGATCTGGTTCGGCGTTCTGATCTGCGCCAACATTCAGACGAGCTTCATGCACCCGCCTTTCGGATTTGCGCTGTTTTACTTACGAGGCATCGCGCCGAAATCGATCAAGACATCCGACATATATTGGGGAGCGATCCCTTGGATCGGAACAATGGTCATTCTGGTTGGCGTGGTTATCTTCTGGCCGCAATCCGTGACCTATTTCATCGACAAGTCCACCACGATCGATCCCTCCAAGGTCAAGATCGACATCCAATTGCCGGATATAGCGCCGCCGCTCAATTTCGACATGCCGAAGCGTTGACGGCGAGCTGAACGAAAAAAAGCCCCGGAGCTTGCGCTCCGGGGCTTTTGTTTTGCTTCTTTGCGATCAGCCGCGCGATTTGCGGATCATGAATGTGTCGTAGCTGAATTCGGCGACCTGAAACCACTGATAACCGTTTCGGGTAAAGGCCGTCATTGAATCGTTGACCTTCTTGAAACTGGCATTGTCTTTGGCGATCTCGCCATGCAATTCCATGGCAGCGTTATAGCTTGCTTCCATGATCGGCGGCGAGAAGGCGTGCAGCTTGGTTCCGCCGGCGAGCAGCTTACGCAACGACTCCGGATTGAGCTTGTCGTACTGCGCCACCATCCATGTGTTGGCGTAAGCACCCGCTTGTTCAAGAATGGCCTGGTAGTTCTTCGGCAAGGAGTTCCACTTGTCGATATTGATGAAGGCGAAGATCATCGATCCGCCTTCCCACCAGCCCGGATAGTAGTAGTGCGGAGCTATCTTATAGAAGCCGAGCTTCTCATCGTCGTATGGGCCGACCCACTCGCAGGCATCGAGGGTGCCTTTTTCAAGCGCGGGGTAAATATCACCGCCGGCGATCTGCTGCGGCACGCCGCCGAGCTTCTGCAAAACGCGCCCGGGGAATCCGCCGATACGCATCTTCAGACCTTTCAGATCGTCGAGTGTATTGATCTCCTTGCGGAACCAACCGCCCATTTGACAACCGGTGTTTCCGACCAGAAGCGAGTGCACGTTGTATTTTTTGAAGAACTCATTGAGCACTTCCTTGCCGCCACCGAGCGTGTACCAGCCCTGGTTCAAGCGCTGATTGGGTCCGAAGGCCACCGACGTTCCAAAGGCGAACGTCGGATCTTTTCCGAAGTAATAGTATGACGCGGTGTGGCCGATCTCGACGTTGCCGGCGGACGCCGCATCGAGCGCTTGCAAGCCCGGGACGATTTCTCCGGCAGCGAAAGTTTGAATCTGGAATTTGTTGTCGGTCGCTTCCCCGACTGCCTTTGCCATGATTTCGCAGCCGCCCCACAGCGTATCCAGCGACTTCGGCCAACTCGCCGTCATGCGCCATTTGATTTCGGGCATCGATTGAGCAATCGCCGGCGCGGCAACCGCACTAGCGGCCACTCCGAGGCCAGCTGCCTTCAGGAATTCACGTCTTTTCATTTTCCTCCCCCTTTTGCGTCCCTCCGGATTTTTCCGGTGCGCATTTTGTCTGTCATTTGGAGCCGCAGGCCCTTACCGCGGACGCGGGCGACCCGTGCACCTGAAAGCAGTGTGCACTGGTTCGAAAAGGCTGAAAAGTAGGTCGTGTGCAGGCCGCGCAACAAAAAGGGGCCGGTTTCCCGGCCCCTTATGCGTTAGCCCCGCGCCCGAGAGCGGATCATGAAGGAGTCAAACGAGTATTCGGCCACTTGCCACCACAAATACTCATCGTTCTTGAAGGCTTCCATCGATTCCAGCACCTTTTTGTAGGCCGGATTCGTTGCCGACGTTTCCGCGTTCACCTCATTCGACGCCTTGAGGCAGGCTTCCATGACCGATTGGCTGAACGGGCGGAGCTGGGTGCCGTTCGCAACGAGCCGCTTGAGTGCCCCCGGATTGCGGGCGTCATAAGCCGCGGTCTCTTCAACGTTGGCATAGCCGGCTGCCGCCTGCACGATCGCCTGGTACGATTTAGGAAGTTCGTTCCATTTTGGCAGGTTGATGATGAGGTGATTGGTCGTGCCGCCCTCCCACCAGCCGGGATAATAGTAATACTTTGCCACCTTATAGAAGCCGAGCTTCTCGTCATCGTAAGGACCAACCCACTCGGCGGCGTCGATCGTGCCCTTCTCCAATGCCGGGTAGATGTCACCACCGGCGATCTGCTGCGCGACAAGACCGAGCTTGCCGAGCGTTTTTCCGGCCCACCCGCCGATGCGCATCTTGAGACCTCTGAAGTCCCCAGGCTCCTTGATCTCCTTGTTGAACCAACCGCCCATCTGACAGCCAGTATTTCCCATCAGCAGGCACTTTGTGTTGTAAGTGGCGGCAAACTCATCGATCAGTTTCTGACCGTCAGCTGCCTGGAACCAGGCGTTCTGTTGGCGCGTATTGAGGCCGAACGGCACTGCGCAGAACAGCGCCCAGGTCGGGTCTTTGCCGATGTAATAGTATTGCGCGCTGTGCCCCATTTCGACAGTGCCGTTCTGCACGGCGTCGAGCACCTGCAGGCCTGGAACGATCTCTCCGGCAGCGAATGTCTGAATCTGGAATTTCCCGTCAGTCGCTTCGGAAACAAATTTTGAGAATGTTTCACACGCGCCGAACAACGTATCGAGCGATTTTGGCCAGCTGGCGGTCAACCGCCACTTAAGCGTCGGCGAGGATTGCGCGATAGCCGGCGCGGCGATCGCGGTGGCGGCAGCGCCGGCACCCATTGCAGTTAGAAATTGTCGTCGTTTCATCTGTTCCTCCATCGGGCGCCCTGACGTTTCAGCCTTCGCCCCTTAGTGAAGACGTCCGGCAGGCCCTTACCATGATGCCCGACCCCATAGCGTGCAAGGCGTTAGCTGGCAAATTGTCTCATTCTTTCGTCCCGGCAATGCCGGACTAGGCTTCTATTACGATCTTGGGAGCGGTCTTTCCGCCCGCTCCGCCTTTGAGTTGAGCGAGGACCTTGCTCGCAATATCGCGATAAATTCGCGCATGCTCGCTATCGGGGACGGTTGCAACTACCGGAAGTCCGGCATCCGATTTCTCGCGTATCGTCATGTGCAGAGGCACTTCGCCGAGGAAGGGTACGCCAAGGCGTTCAGCCTCGTGCCGAGCCCCGCCATGCGCAAAGATATCGGACCGTGTTCCGCAACTTGGGCAAAGGAAGTAACTCATGTTCTCAACAACGCCGAGCACGGGGACATTCACCCGCTTGAACATCGAAACCCCGCGCCGTGCGTCGATCAAAGCCAGATCCTGCGGCGTTGAGACAATCACGGCACCCTTGAGAGGCACCTGCTGCGCCATTGTCAGCTGCGCGTCGCCGGTACCAGGAGGCATGTCGACCACCATAATGTCGAGCTTGCCCCACTCCACTTCGCGCAGCATCTGAGTAATGGCAGACATCACCATCGGGCCGCGCCAGATCATTGGCGTTTCTTCGTCGATCAGGAAACCGATCGACATCACCGTGAGGCCGTAGCGCTGGATTGGTTTGAGCCTCGTGCCCCCGATGGTTTCCGGTTTCTCCTTGATGGCCAGCAATTTTGGCAAGGACGGTCCATAAATATCGGCGTCGAGCATGCCAACCTTCAGCCCAAGATCACGCAGGCCGAGGGCTAAATTGACCGCCGTGGTCGATTTCCCGACGCCCCCCTTTCCCGAGGCGACGGCGATCACGGCATCGACGCCGGGAATGCCCGGCTGAACTTTGTCGGCGGGATGGGCGGCACGCTGCGGCTGAGCAGCGACGTGAGCGGGCTGCGGGCCACGTGCGGCAGCGCCTGGACTACGTTCCGCCGTCAACGCCACAAGGGCCGACTGCACACCCGCGATACTGCGCACGGCCTTTTCGGCTGCATCGCGCACAGGCTCCCAAGCTTTCACCGTTGCGGCGTCGACAGTCAGCGAAAAGAAGACCTTCCCGTCGGAAACGACAACGTCGGACAACACGCGCGCATTGGGCAAGGCTGTCCCGTCGGGGGACGGCACTCTTGCCAGTGCCGCGAGCACCTGTTCTTTCGTCACCGTCATGATCAACCGTCCGAATTGGCCTTTTGCGCCGCCACCATAGGCATGAGCGCGCGGCGGTCAATGTGGTGTTCCGTGCTCAGACCTGTTGACGCACCGGCCCCCGCAATGACCTATTGGGAGATAAGTATCGGCAGCATCCGGCCAAGGGATGCTGGAAATTCTTGAAGGAGATCGACGATGGCGAAAGTGGCGTTTCTGGGCCTGGGCGTGATGGGGTACCCCATGGCGGGGCATTTGAAGAACAAAGGTGGGCACGAAGTGACCGTGTACAACCGGACCGCCGCGAAGGCCGAGCAATGGGTCAAGCAACATGGAGGGAAATCCGCCCCTACCCCCAAAGCTGCAGCCGAAGGGCAGGACTTTGTCATGGCCTGTGTCGGCAACGACAACGACCTGCGCGAAGTGACACTAGGTGCGAGCGGCGCCGTTGCCGGAATGGGCAAAGGCAAAGTTTTCGTCGACCACACAACAGCATCCGCCGAAATCGCACGGGAGCTTTATGCGGCCGCCAAAAAAGGTGGCTTTGATTTTATCGATGCCCCGGTCTCTGGTGGCCAAGCGGGCGCTGAGAACGGCGTTCTTACAGTGATGTGCGGCGGCGATGCTGAACCTTTCTCGCGCGCCGACAAGATTATCGCGGCTTATGCACGAGCGTGCAATTTGTTGGGCTCGACCGGCTCGGGACAGTTGTCGAAGATGGTCAACCAGATCTGCATTGCCGGGCTGGTCCAGGGCTTGGCCGAAGGTTTGCATTTCGCACAAAAGTCCGGACTGGATATCGAGAAACTCATAGCCACTATTTCCAAGGGTGCAGCACAATCCTGGCAGATGGAAAATCGCTACAAAACGATGGCGGCGGGCAAATTCGACTTCGGCTTTGCGGTTGACTGGATGCGCAAGGATCTTGGGATTTGTCTAGGTGAGGCACGCAAGAACGGCGCTCACCTGCCGATTACGTCGCTGGTCGATCAATTCTATTCGGAGATTCAAGCGATGGGCGGCAAACGCTGGGATACATCAAGCCTGATTGCCTTGCTCAATCGTTGATCGACCGGATTCATCCGCACTAGGACAATCGGGATCACGCCTTTGCGCTCGGTCGGGCAGATACGGCCGAGTGCCAACGTTTGATGTTGGCCGCGCCTTCGGGAACCGGAAGGCGCGCCGGTTTCATGAAATCCAGAGCGACTTGGGTGGTGATATCGGCGACTGTGTAGCGGTCGCCGGCAACAAACTCTCGCTTGGCAAGTTCTCGATCGAGCAATTCGAGGAACCATGTTACGCGCGGCCTGTTCGCGTCGGCCCAGGCCGGTACTTGCGGGATCTCGAGCTCCTTCATCGCCGGATGCGTGTGACGGAAAACCGCCGCCACGTTCGAGAAAAAATTGATCTCTGCCCGGCGATTCCACATTTCGACGATCGCGGTATCTTTCGGGCCAACCCCGAACAATGGCGGCTCCGGCTGCATCATCTCGAAGTAGCGACAGATCGCGATCGATTCCGTGATGATAGTACCGTCATCGAGCACCAAGGCCGGCATTCGCTGCAACGGATTGATCGCCGCATATTCGGCCGTCTTGTGCTGCATGGCCGCAATGTCGACCTGTTCGGTCGGGATGGCGATGCCTTTTTCCGCAAGAAAAATGCGCGCGCGCCGAGGGTTTGGTGCGACCTTGGTATCGTAGAGCTTCATTCGCG
>Ga0164309_10001694_pt1 | contig 10611 bp, 8 predicted proteins | sample Whisoiple_247_MG_FD_109984 | JGI IMG/M metagenome (GOLD analysis project Ga0164309, IMG submission 109984) | Soil microbial communities amended with fresh organic matter from upstate New York, USA - Whitman soil sample_247_MG | ecosystem: Environmental > Terrestrial > Soil > Unclassified >... | reverse complement strand
TGATGCCCGCCGAACTGCAGGATCTTCGCTTCGTCCGGTCCGCCGACGTCTACAAGAACGGCCTGCTCGCCGGGCAGCTGGCCCGGACCGGCCAGGGCGGAGTGCGTTTTTCCTACCGCGCCGACTACCTCGCTGGCGGGCACCCGTCCGTCGCGGTGTCGCTGCCGCTGTCCGAGGCGGCGGTGGAAGCCGCCGGCGGCGCGCTGCCCGCCTTCTTTGCCGGCCTGCTCCCCGAGGGCCACCGGCTCACGGTGCTGAAGAACGCCACAAAGACCAGTTTCGACGACGAGTTGACCCTGTTGCTCGCCGTCGGGTCCGACGTGCCCGGCGACGTCCAGGTGGTGCCCGCCGGCGAACCTCCGGCGGAGCCGGCGGCGCTGGCCGACACCTCACGGCCTGAGGAACTGGATTTCTCCTTCCTCGCCAACACCGTCGACCTGCACGGCATCCCCGGCGTGCAGCGCAAGACGAGCGCCTCCATGCTGACGACGCCGCTGGCCCTGCGCGGGCACCGCTACCTGCTGAAGCTGGATCCGCCGGAACATCCCCATCTGGTGGAAAACGAGGCGGCCCATCTGAAAGGCGCGAAGGCGCTGAAGATCCCGGTCGCGAAAAGCTCCGTCATCGCGGACCGGAATGGCCTGCCCGGGCTTCTCGTGGAACGGTTCGACCGCGTCAGGACTGCCGACGGCGTGTGGCACCGGCTGCCGCTGGAGGACGGCACGCAGGTCCTGGGCCTTCCCCCGGCCTCCAAGTACGGTGTGAGCTCCGAGCAGGTGGCTGCCGCCCTGTCCGGCATTTGCAAGGCGCCGCTGGTTGCCAGCCGCAACCTGTACCTACAGTTCCTGTTCGCGTGGCTGACCGGAAACGGCGACCTCCATGCGAAGAACGTGGCGGTCCTGGGCGGTCCCGGCGGCTTCGTCATGGCCCCCGTGTACGACGTGCCGTGCACCTTGCTGTACGGGGACGAGACCCTGGCGCTCCCCGTCTCCGGCAAAACCAAAAACCTGAAGGCCAGGCACTGGGCAGAGTTCGCGGACACGCTGGGGCTGCCGCAACGGGCCGCAGCGGGGGCCAACCGCACCGCGCTCGCGGCCGCGGCGGCCATCCGCCTGGAGGAACTGCCCTTTGGCGGCTCCCCACTGCGCGGCGCCCAGCGCGAGTTGCGGTTCAGGCGTCAGGAACTGGGCTCCTGAGCCAAGGATTTCTCAAGGTCCGGGCCTTGCTACGCCGCCCTCCGGCGGGCAAAATTCAGGGACTTTGAAGTCCCTCGGTTGTTCAAGTGCCTTGGCCTGGAGGAATTGCATGCCTGTATCCGCGCCCGTTGGCACCGGCCAGCGAATCTACTCGACCGGCCGGGGATGATGGCCAGTGGGTTTCGCACGGCAGGGCGGCTTAGGCCGGCACAGGATGCGACATCCGGGGCCGGAGCGGTCCGCGCGGCCCAGCGCTGAAACCCTGTCCGGAATCGGCGCCATCCTCTCGCTGGTGCTGGCTACCACCGTTTATGCCGTGGGCCAGACGGACGTCCCGTCCGGCGCGGCGTTCTCCGCCCTCCCGCCGGCGGTTGCGATGACCGGGACTTCCGCGGCGCCGGTCGGCCCGACGACTGTCGCCGTGCAGCCGGCGGTACCGACGGCGGCCCCGGAGCCGCCCACGTCGACCGCCCTCCGCCTGCCCCACCGGAAGCCGCCGCCGCGCCGCCCTCGTCAACGGCTGCCGCTCTGCCTCTCCCGGCGGAAAGCCCCGGGAACCAGGGTGCGCCGCTGGCGGCGGCCGCCGCCGCGCCGCCGCCGCCGTCCATCGGACCGGGGCTCGACGCACGACTGAACGGCATCATCCGGACATACTCGGGCTACCAGTTGGGGGTGGCACTGATCGATCTGTCGGACGGCGCAGTGCACGAATACGGTGCGCGCGGCAAATTCACGGCGGCCAGCACCGGCAAGATCCTCGCCGCGGCCGCCTACTACCGGCTCGCCGAAACCGGGGAGCTGTCGCTGACCGAGCCGATGGGCACGAGTACCGCGGGCTTGCAGATCCGCCAGATGATCCAGCAGAGCGACAACGACTCCTGGGCCTTGATCCTCGCAGCGATCGGAGACCAGCGCCTGGCCGACTATGCGGAATCGATCGGCATCACCTACGACCGCAGCTACAACACGCTAACGCCGGCCGAGATGGCCCGGACCCTGTCCCTGCTCTACAGCGGCCAGTTGCTCAGCGCGCCCGATACCGCCGAGTTGCTGTCCTACATGCAGAACACCAACCTGGAAACGCTGATCCCGGCGGCGCTGCCGCCCGACGTCGTGGTGTTCCACAAATACGGACTGCTGTACGGCAACCTCCATGACGCCAGCATCCTGGTCCGGGGCGGGAAGGCATATGTGTTTGTGGTGTACACCCTGGGCCGGAGTCCCGCGGAAATGACGAGCCGCACCCGGGTCATCCACCTGCTGACCCGGGCGGTCACGGCCGAGCTTTTCCCTGGCTGACCCTCTACCTGGCTGCCGTTCTTATGCGGGCTGGCCCGCTATTCCGCACCCTTGGCAAAGGAGGCCGCGCTCAGGAATTCCACGCCGACAAACGGGTCCCCGCCTTCCACCCAGGCGTCGTGGCCCGGCGGGATGGTGTAGGAATCGCCGGCGCCGATGTCGATCCGGCCGCCGTCGGTCGTTTCGACGGTCAGCTTGCCGGAGACACAAAAACCGACGTGGCTGTTCTGGCAGGAATCCGTGTGCACCACGGGCTTGATGCATTCGGACCAGCGCCACCCCGGCTCGAAACTGAACCGGCCGATGGTGTAGTCGCCGACCGACACGATATCGATCTCGCTCTTGTCGGGCCGGCGCTTCTCATCGGGGGAATTGTGGGACTTCACTTGCAGCTGAGTAACAACGTTTGCGGACATTGCACTCCCTCTTTTCGATCAAGGAAATGAACTGCTTACGGGGCCTAGAATCCTCGCTTGGCCGCCCGTTGTCGATAAGAATTTCCTAGAAGCCGGACGAACTGCCGGAGCCGGAGAAGCTGCCGCCGCTGCCGCCGTATCCCGTGGTGGTGCCGCCGCGGGCCGTGCTGACGCTACTGACGCCGGTGCTGAGGCCGGTGTTGAACGTGGGGACCGAGAAGAAGTAGTAGGACGGGTAGACAGTGCCCAGGATGCTGGGCTCGTAGCGGGGCCGCTGCTTCTTGCCGGTCCCGGCCTGGGCCTCCTCCATTTCCTTGCGCATGAGCCTGGCCTCGCGGTCGTTGCGGGCGTAGCCGGCGATCACCGTCTCCGCATGGCTCCGCAGCAGCTCCGAGAGTTCGGTCCGGGCGTCGCGCAGCCGGTCCAGCGCGGTCTCCGGGCTGATGCTGCCGTCGGACAGCTCGGCCGTCCAACGCTCGATGTCACGCTGGCTGCGGTCCCGGAACGAACGAAGCGAGGCGGCTGTCGCCGACCCGCCCTCGCCATGGCTTTTCGCCAGCAGGCCTTCGATGCCGGCCAGGTCGCTGCGGAAGGGGGCGAGCTGCCGGTCCCAGGCCGTCGCCCAGATGGACCCGCGGTTCAGCAGGGCATTGGTGTCGGAGATGACGTCGTCCAAGGCATCGAGTTCGGCCGCCGCATCCGCATACTGCCGGGCCAGCGACAGGCTCGCCCGGCGCCCCAATTGGCGCCGCGTCAGCGCGTGCACCTGGTTGGAAAGGCCGGTGGCGGCGGCGTACCGGCTCAGGAAGGTGCGGTGTTTTTCCAGCACCGTGCTGCCGTAGCGCGAGGACTCCGGGATGGTGCCGGCGTTGAGCTCGGTAACCTGCAGGTCCATGCTCACGTTGGCGTAGTTCGCGTCCCCGCGGGCTATCTCCCGGCGGCTGCCCACCCTTGTCCGCCAGCGCACCAGCAGCCACGTGCCTGCGCCGGCCACCACGGCCCCAGCGGTGCTCCAGGCCGTGACGAGGAAGGCGGTGGAGCGGTACCAGGGTTGGTTGATCAGCTCTGCGCCGCGGCGGATGCCGGCAATGGTTCCCTCGGTCCACTGCGCATCGCGGAACAGGTCCTTGGAGGCGTTCTGGATGTCATCGCGCTGCTCGAGGGACACCTTCCGGTCCTCGCCCATGTAGGTTCCGACGTGCCGGCCCACCGGATCCAGCGCGAAGATGAAGAGGCCGTCGGCCCACTTCTGCCCGTCCTGGCTGATCCAGTCCGGGTGCTCGGCACGGGCGAAGCGCAGCACCTCTTCGTTGAGGTTGTCCGCGGCGCTGCCGTTGTACGTGTACACGGCCACCTTGGTGGGTTGGTAGAAATCGATCTTTCGCAGGGCCGGCAGCAGGGTGTTGCTGTCGAGGACACCCGCCCGGTCCGCCACCACGACGTCGGCGGGCGGGACCGCGAGCGCGGCCGGCGCCGCGCCCAGCATGATGCCAGTCAGTCCGACGAGCAGCAGCAGGTAGCCCGAGAGTTTCGGGCCGAAGGTTTTCCGCATGGTTCCCCGTATGAACGTAGTCTTTGCTGCCAGCGTTGCCGACCCGCGCCGCCACTGAAAGGGCCTAAAGACACCATGACGGTGCTGTGACGGCCATCCATACTGACGGCATGAGTCAACCGCCGTATGACCCCGGACCGCCGGCAGCGGCACACGACGACGCAGCGAAGGTTCCGGACCCGGAGCCGGCTCCCGGACACCGCCGGCCCGACAGGGTCCTGCTGGGCATTGTGGCGGCGATCGCCGTTCTGGTGGTGGTGGCACTGGCCGTGGTGTTTCTTCGCGGCGAACCGCAGCCGCTGGACGAATCGTCCCCGGCGGGAGTCGTGCAGCGCTACAGCAAGGCCGTCATCGACGCCGATTCCGCTGCAGCCAACGCCTACCTCACGGACAACGCCCGGTCCCGGTGCGCCAACTACTATGGCAGCGCCCAGGCAAGCCGGGTTGTGCTGATCACGACCACCGAACGGGGCGAAACAGCGACGGTGAAGGTCTCGATTGTGCACTCTTCCCCGGACGGTCCATTCGGCCCCTCGGAGTACGCCGAGGAAGGCGTCATTGGGCTGGTCAAAGTGGCGGGCGCGTGGAGGATCAACGAACTGCCCTACAGCCTCCAGACCTGCGCGGGCGGGGTGCTGAAGAAATGAGCGACACTCGGGTGCATGCCGGCCCGGTGACGGGCTCGGCCCAGGCGAAGGTGCGCCGCCTGGTGGTCTTCGTGCTGCTGTTCGCCCTCGTGGTAATCGCAGCCAACGGGCTCAGCGGGCTGCTGGAGCGGCTGCTGCGCTCCGGGCAGGTGCTGGCCGGACAGGGCGTTGAGGGGCTGGCGTTATCGCTGGCGTTCACCCTGATCGGCGGTCCGCTGGCCGCCCTGCTCTGGTGGCTCGTCTGGCGCCGGCTGCCCGAGGACGCGGAGCGGTCCGCGCCGTCGTGGGGCCTCTACGTCGCGGCGCTTTACACGATGTCCCTCGTGCTGTTCGTGACGTCCCTGCTGGCGATGGCCGCCTCCTTCATCGGCGCCGACAAGCCGGACTGGCGGTCGCCGCTGTCCGTCGGGCTGGTCTGGGCCCTGGTCTGGGGGTGGCACCGCTGGATGTGGCGGCACCCTGCCCGGGGTCCGCTCGAGCTCGCGACCGTGCCCGCCGTGATCGGCACCTACTTCGGGCTGGGCCTGGCTGTCGGAGCGGCGGTGACGGCCCTCGGCGGCCTGCTGGACGTCGCCGTCCGCGGGTCCATGGACCTCACCTCGACAACCGACCCGTGGTGGCAATCCATCCTCCGGGACCTGATCTGGGCGGCCGGGGGAGCGTTGGTCTGGTGGTGGCACTGGATCCGGGGCGGCGCGCGCCGGCTGCGGGGCGGGTTCGCCGACGTGGGGCTGATCGTCGTCGGCGTGCTGGCGGCCGGGTTGCTGGCGCTGGGCGGCGCCGGCACCGTGCTCTTTGTGTTGTTGCGGCTGGCATTCGACCGGCAGGGTTCCCTGCTGGAACTGCTCGCCCCCCTGGGGCCGGCGATCGCGTCGGCCGCCGTTGGCTCCCTGGTCTGGCGCTATTACCGGACCGCGGCCGCCGGCCGGGCCGAACGGACCCGGCAGGCGGGGGTGCTGGTGACTTCGGGCGTGGCCCTGGCGGCGGCAGCCACCGGCGTCGGCGTGATCGTGAACGCGGCACTGTCCATCGCAGTGTCACCGCTGGCCGGCGGCAACGCCCGGACCCTGCTGCTGGGCGGGATCAGTTCCCTCGCCGTGGGCGGCTGCGTCTGGTGGCTGGCGTGGCGGCCGGCGCGGCAGCACCGGCAGGCCGACGCGGTGACGATGGGGCGGCGTGTCTACCTCGTCGCCGTGTTCGGACTCAGCGCCGTGGTGGCCCTGGTGGCCCTGCTGGTCATCGGGTACCGGCTCTTCGAGTTCTTCCTGGCCGAGGTCACGGGCGGCAGCCTGGTGGACCGGATCCGCGCGCCGCTCGGGCTGCTGGTCGCCGCAGCCCTGGCCTCTGGTTACCACTTTGCCGTCTGGCGGCAGGACAGGTCCCGGCAGTCGGCGGCGGGGACCGGCCGGAAACGCACGATCGGGCACGTGATCCTGGTGGCAGGATCCGACCCGGAGCCGCTGCGCCGCGCCGTCGAAGAGCTGACCGGGGCCGGGGTCACGCTCTGGAGCAGGGCCGACGTCGGCGTGCCGGCGCTGGCGGCTGCGTCCGCGGCGGCCGAGCCGGTGCCGGCCGCCGGTGGCGGAGCGCCACACGGGCCGTCCGCCGACCGCCTGGCCGAGGCCTTGGCCGGGGTCAGCGCCAAACGGGTGCTCGTGATCGCCGGACCCGACGGCGGCGTGGACGTCATACCGCTGCGTGGCTGAGCCTGCCCGCGCCGGCCCGGCGGGTCCTCCGGCGGGTCGCTGGCCGGAAGGCGGGCTCCGCAGTAGCCTGTGGATTATCGGCCGTCCGGCCGGATCATCGACGTCGACGTCAGGGGTGCGAAGTGGCTGGAAAATTCGAGGTCTACAAGGACAAATCCGGTGGTTTCAGGTTCCGTCTCAAGGCCGCCAACGGCGAGGTGGTTGCCTCCTCGCAAAGCTATAAGTCCAAGGCAAGCGCGATGGGCGGCGTGGAGTCCGTCAAGAAAAACGCTGGGGCCGACGTCGTCGATCTCACCGAAGAGCCCGCGGGCAGCATCACCGGGGTCACCGGCTAGGGGTAGCGGCGACCGGCCCGGATCACGGAAGACCGAATTCCCTGCGGTAGCTGCGGACAGCGTTATGCACCGTGGGGAAGAAGTGGTCCGGGCCGAACCGGCTGCTCACGCCGAAGCGGATCAACCGGTCCTTGATCGGACCCTTCATCTCCGCGAACACCAGGCTGATGCCCTTCTGCGCGAGCTCGTCGTCCAGTTCCACCACATCGTCCAGGGCGGTGGTGTCGAGGTCCGTGATGGCCTCCGACGCGACCACCACCCAGCGCACCGGAGCGGGGGCACGCGCCACGAGCGTCCGGATGTGTTCGGCAAACACCGCGCCGTTCGCGAAAAACAACGGAGCATCAAAGCGCGCGATCACCAGGCCCGGCACACGCTCGCCTTCCGGGTGCCGGTTGAGGTCATGGTAGCCCGGTATGTCTTCGACGCTGGCCAGCTCCGTCCGGTAGGGATCCCAGGCGCGCAGGACAAACGCGATCAGGGACAGGGCAATCGCGACCACAATGCCTTCGAGGACGCCCACGAAGGCAACACCGAGGAAGGTTGCGAGCAGCAGCGCGGCTTCGGTCCGGCTCATCCTGACCAGCCGCGCGAGCGTCTTCAGGTCGATGACCGAGGCGGCAGCAACGATCACAACGCCGGCCAGGGTGCTGGAGGGCAGGAACGCGGTGACCCCGGGCGCCGCGGTCATGAACAGCACCACGAGAGCCGCAGCAATCACGCCGCTGAGCGGACTCCGGGCGCCCGCCTCGAGCGCGATCGGGGTGCGGGAGGCGCTTCCGGAGACCGGAAATCCGCCAAACAGCCCGCAGGCGGCGTTCACCAGGCCGAGGGCGCCCATCTCCTGGTTCCCGTTGACGTGGTCGCCGCGGCGGCGGGCGAGGCTTTTGGAGAGCACCGAGGTGTCGGCGAAGGCGATCAAGGCGATGCCGGCCGCCGGACCGAGCAGCGCAAGCACCTCCGCCGGGCGGACGCTTCCCAGGTCCGTGGGGGTCGGGCCCGTCGGAAGTTCGCCCACCACCGGCACGGCGGACCCGAGGCCGGCCGCCGCTGCGACGGCCATGGACGCCAGCACCGCGAGCAGCACACCGGGAACCCGCCAGGGCAGCGTGCGGCAACCGAGGATGGCCGCGATGGTGCCGACCCCGAACAGCAAGGCCAGCGGTTGGGCCGCGCCCTGCGCCAGTTCCCTGGCCGTAGCGGCGAGGCTATCGGCGAGCGAGCCACCGGCGGCCGGGATGCCGAACAGCTTGGGCAGCTGGCTGGCGATCACGACGAGGGCGATTCCGTTGAGGTAACCAACGCGGATGGGCTTGGAGAGCAGGCCGGTAACAAACCCGAGCTTGAGGAACCTGCCCATGATCAGCATCAGGCCGATCAGGAGGGACAGCACCCCCGCCAGGGCCACGGCATGCCCGGACTTCGCGGCCGCCAGGGGCAGGACCGCGGCGGCGATCATCGGAACCAAAGATGAATCCGGCCCCACGATCAGCACCCTCGAGGGACCGAAGACGGCGTAGGCCAGCAGCGGAATCACCGAGGCGTAGAGACCCGTGACGGCGGGCAGTCCGGCAGCTTCCGCGTAGGCCATGCCCGCCGGGATCAGGGCGGCGCTCAGGGCGGCTCCCGCGGCAAGGTCGGACTTCAGCCAGGCCCGCCGGTAGTCCAGGACAATCTTGAGGCCGGGCGGGGCCCCGCGGATCCAACGGCGGCGCACGGCGGCGCGGCTCAGTTCCGGGCGGAAGGCGGGCTGGCGAGATTCATGTTCGATTCTACGTCCGCCCGCCTCCGCCGGGCCGGGAGTGCCCGGATATTGCGCCTAGATGCAGCTGGGCTGGTACGCCGGGTCCGCCGGTTCACCGGCGGGCCGCCCCAGCGCGTTGGAAACAAGACGCTGGACCACGGGGTCATTGGGCGTCTGGTCGTGCTCAATCACATCTGCGGGGCACTTGTCCTGGATGGTGATGTTGGTGACTTTCTGGGCCGGCCCAGCCAGGAACTGGCTCTGGTAAGGCGTCACCACCTCGTCATGGGTTGTCGAGATGACCGTGTACGCCGGGCCGGCCACCGTATCCCCGATGGAATTGAGCTTGGTCAGGAACGGTGAGCCCGCCTGCTGGTCCGCGCAGGCCTGGCAGTTGGAGCCGCCCAGGGAGGTGGCCGGCGGCACGGAACCCGGAGTGGGAGTGATGAGCCCCTGGGTGCCGTGGTTGGACGGGGCGATGCCGACCAGCTGGTTGACCTTCTTCGCGCCGTTCAGGAATCCCATGTAGTAGCGCGGCATCATGCCGCCCTGGCTGTGACCCACCAGGTCGACCTTCTTTGCCCCGGTCGAGGCCAGCACGGCATCGACGAACGGGGCCAGTTGCGCGGCGGAGTCGGCGATCGGGCCGGTGGCGTCGACGCCGTTGGTTGCCCCGTAGTTCAGGGCATAGACGCAGTAACCCTCGCTCTTGAGGGCCGGCGCCATCGTGGCCCAGTTCTTCGCCATGTTCTCGAAGGTTCCGGGGACGAGAATCACCGGATTGGGGTGCGCCGCGGTGGGCTTGCACGACCAGTCGTTTGCGCCGGGAGGAGAGACATCCACGGTATCGGCGCTGGCCGCGGGGGAGACGGCCATGGACCCGCACAGCAGGGCCATTGCGCCCAGTGCTGCGGCCTTGGCCCTGGTGTGGTTGGTGCGGACAGATTTGCTTGGGTGGGACACAGAAATACCTCTTCGCTTGGACCCCTCATCGGCGAGGGGTCGGTGGAGGTGGAGGTGAGTTAGGGATCCGTCCCCACTGTGATCCGGCTCACGTCCACTGTTCCAGCGTAGGAATGGGGCCCGCGCGTGCAGACAGTTCTGCACGTTTGTGCAGCGTTTTCTTCCACCCGAAGGCTACTGGCGGGTAATGAGGCATCGGCGACTGCACGAATGTTCATTTTTGGCCCCGTGGGGGCGGTATCGGCCCCACCGCCGGCGGGCGGCCGTGCATCAGGCCTTGAGAGGCATGGCGAAGGACCGGGCGGCACGTGCTCCACCAAGCGAGCTTGCCGCGATGGTGACGAGCGCGCCGAGGAGCAACGCGGCATCCTCTCCGGGTTGCAGCACGTGGAGCTGCGTCCCGATGCTGGCGGCCGCGACGGGGATCCCCAGCTGGGCTGCGGAGAGCACACCCAGCGGCAGCGGCAGGCCGGACGCCCTCAGGCCGGCGTGCAGCAGTACCGTACCGACTCCCAGCGAAAGGCCCAGCGCCGCCATCTCCGGATGGCCGGCCAGGTCGCGCAGATTCAGGGAAGCACCCAGCCAGACAAAGAAGATCGGGCCGAGAAATCCGTCGCTGACGGCGAAGAGCTGCCGTGCCAGGCGTCTTGGTTCGCCGACGGCCGCCACCACCAGGCCGAAGGAGAAGCCGGCCAGCATCACAGAGACGCCGCCGAAGTTTGCCACTCCGGCCAGGGCAAACAGCAGCGCCAG
>Ga0164309_10001690_pt1 | contig 10633 bp, 8 predicted proteins | sample Whisoiple_247_MG_FD_109984 | JGI IMG/M metagenome (GOLD analysis project Ga0164309, IMG submission 109984) | Soil microbial communities amended with fresh organic matter from upstate New York, USA - Whitman soil sample_247_MG | ecosystem: Environmental > Terrestrial > Soil > Unclassified >... | reverse complement strand
GGACGCCCTTCGGACCCTGCCGCCCGACGAGCGTCATCTCCGGGCGACCCTGCTCGGGCGCCTGACCATCGTCGGTCGCGCCGATGTCGACGCGACCGACCAGGTGCGGGCGTGGGCCGACGAGGCGGTGGCGGTGGCTCGGTCGACGGGCGACCCGGTCCTCGTCGCCCAGGCCCTGCTAGACCACTCGATGGCGCCGACGAGCCCGGCGGAGATCGACGCCAGCCTGGTGGCGGCCGACGAGGTGGTCAGCATCGCTGTGCGGGCCGGGCGGCCCGACCTGGCCATGAGCGGGCACCAGCGCCGCGCAGGCTACTACCTGAACCGCGGCGACCTCGGCGCGGCCAACCTCGCGCTGTCGCGCGCCGAGGTGCTCGCCGCCCTCCTGCCGTCACCCGGCTGGCGGCATACCACGCTGGTACAGCGAACGACGCTTCTGGCGCTCAGCGGGAGTCGCGAGGCGGCCGTCGCGTCGATGGAGGAGGCGGTGCGCGTCGGCACCGGGCATGTCGAGGCGGTGGTCGTCACGGGGTGCGAGGCCATCCATCGGGTGATGCTGTTCGACCTGTACCGCCACCCCGACGCCGCCGCCGAGGAGCTCCACCGCGTTACCTCGGAGATGATCGCGGACGTGCCCTCGCCGGTCTTCCAGGTGCAACGCGGGTTCGGTGCCCAGCTGTTCGGCGACAGCGCGAGCATGCACGATGTCCTGCACCGCTACGGACCCGAGCCGGAACTGCTGCTGCGGTCGATGACCGGGGACAACCTGCTGAGGGTCTTCTCCGACACCGTCGCGCGGGCGGGGGCCACCGCCTACGCCGCCCGCTGCTACCAGGCCCTGCGGCCGTACGCCGGACTGCTCAACGTCGGTGGCGGCCACAGTGCCGGCCTCCCGGTCGACGACGTCATGGGCCGCCTCGCGGCGCTGGACGGTGACATCACGGCCTCCATCCGTCATCACCGGGACGCCGTGGCACTCGCGAGGTCGATGCCCTCCCCACCCCTGCTGGTCCACTGCCTCGACCACCTGGCCGAGGCGGTCGAGCAGGCAGGCGGTAGCGACGGTGAGCCGGAAGCCCTGCGGGCCGAGGCCCAGGCTCTCGCGCTCGCGTGCGGCGTCCTCCGATCGGGGCAGGACGTCGCGCCGCCCGACCCGCCGTTCACCGCGTGGGTGCAGTGCGACGGTCCCACGTGGACCTTCGACACACCGCTCGGCCACGCTCGGCTGCCCGACAGCAACGGCCTGAGGCAGCTCGCTCGGCTGCTGGCCACGCCGGGCGTCGAGTTGACGGTCCTCGACCTCACCGGCCGGACGCACGCGTCGATCGCCGCTGACCTGGGCGCCGGCCTGGACGCCCGGGCGAAGCGGGAGTACCGCCGCCGACTGGTGGAGCTGCAGGCCGAGATCGACAACGCCGAAGCGGGCAACGACCCGATCGGCAGCGAACGGGCGCACGTCGAGATGGACGCCCTGCTGCGAGAGCTGAAGCGCGCGGTCGGCCTCGGCGGTCGCGACCGTCCGACCGGGTCCGACGTCGAGCGGGCCCGTATCAACGTGGTCCGCAGCCTGCGACGCGCGATCGCCGCGATCGCCGTCCAGGCGCCCCTGCTCGGCGCCCACCTCGACGACTCCGTCCGCACCGGCGGCCGATGCATCTACCTGCCGGACCCAGCCGCCGCGATGTCGTGGCGGGTGGACACCACCGAAGGGCGCCCCGCCTGACCCCCGTTCGGACCGCACGGAACAATTCGTTCCACCCCGGTGAACGCCTCCTGGGTATGGGGACCCACACGGACCGCAGCTCGGTGAGCGTGCCGTGCGGCGTCAGCCACGTCGCGGTGGTGACCGGGGACCTGGACGGCTACCGCGCCTTCTACGAGGAGGTCATCGGGCTCGAGACGACCCTGGTTCTCGGCGCCGGCCGGGGACACGGGCGCCAGGCCGTGCTCTCCGCCGGGGAGGTCATGCTGCACGTCTTCGAGCTGCCCGGGTACGACCCGACGATCAACGGCTTCAGTCCGGCGATGTTCGAACGCGGTCGGTTGGACCACCTCGGATTCACCGTGGCCGGCGTGGGCGAGCTCCACACGCTGCGTGACCGGCTGGTCGCCGTGGACGCGTCGAGCGGCGTCATCCGCCGCGTCGGGCCGATGCTGTCGCTCCGGTTCCACGATCCCGACGAGTCCGAGGGCGAGATCAACTGCCTCGACCCGGGCTACGACCCCTCGATGCTGCGCGACGAGGACGACGTGATCAACCCGTTGTGGTTCGCACGAATGGCGTCCGCGCTGCACGCCGATCCGACACCGCCCGACCCAGGAGGACCGAAGATGAGACCTTCCATCGAACAGAGCTCGACGGCGGCACCGCGATGACCGGACCTCGCCTGAGTCGCGCAGCCCGTCGGCGCGCGTCGGTCGCTGCCGTGGCCACCGCTCTCGTCCTCTTCGCCGCGGCGTGCAGCTCGGCCCCGACCCCCGCCACCACACCGTCGGCAACGACCGCGGCGGCCTCGGGCTTGAAGACGATCGACAAGGCCGCCCTGCAGTCCCTGGTGGACGAGACGGCACGCCAGCTGATGGTGCCGGGCTACCTGGTGCTGCTGCGCACGCCGCAAGGCGAGTTCACGGCCGCGTCCGGCACCACCACCATCGGCGAGCAGAAGCTGCCCACCGTCGACACCCACTTCCGCATCGCGTCGGTGACCAAGACGATGACGTCGGCGGCGACCCTGCTCCTGGTTCAAGACGGCAGGCTGCGGCTCGACGACCCCGTGTCGAAGTACGTTCCTCAGGTTCCCAACGGCGCCAACATCACCATCGCTCAGCTCCTGGAGATGCGCAGCGGCCTCTACAGCTTCACCGACTCCGACACCATCGTCAACAGCCTCGACAACACGCCGACGAGGGCGTGGACGCCGCAAGAGCTGCTGGACATCGCCTTCGCCCACCCGCCGAACTTCGCGCCCGGCGCCGACTACGAGTACAGCAACACCAACTTCGTCATCCTCGGACTGATCGTCGAACAGCTCGAGGGCAAGCCGCTGGCCACGGTGTTCGAGAACCGGCTGTTCAAGCCCCTGGGCCTGACCAACACGATGTTCCAACCAGTAACGTCCAGCACGATCCCCGAGCCGTTCTCGCACGGGTACCTCTACGGCAGCTCCTCGACCATGATGACGGGCCGGCCTCCGTACACCCCGGCGCAGGAGGCGGAGGCGAAGGCCGGGACGCTGAAACCGAAGGACTACACCGACATCAACCACTCCTTCTCCTTCGCGGCCGGAGCCGTCACCTCCACCGCCGCCGACCTCGCCACGTGGATCCGGGCCCTGGGGGGAGGCAAGGTGTTCAACGCCGAGTACCAGAAGATCTGGCAGGACAGCGCGAAGATGGAAAACCCCAAGAACTCGTACAACTGGTACGGGTACGGGATCGCCGAGCTTCGATGGGGACAGAACGTCATCGACCTGCACGGCGGCCAGACTCCAGGCTTCAACAGCGAAGCGCTCTACGACCCGAACAACGACATGACCCTCGTCATCTGGGGCAACCTCACCATGGCGTTGAACAACCAGTACACGGCCGTGGTGCTCATGCTGAAGGTGCTGGACATGATCTACGTCAACTCACCGGTGCCACCCGCGCCGCCGACGACCGGCACGACCGGCACCACGAACAGCCCTACCGGCTGACCGCTCGACACGTCCCGGACCTGATCCCGTAGCGCGAGCCTGTCGGAGACCCGGGATCCACGAGCGGCTGACGACAGCCACGTGAACCAGAAGGGGAGGCGTGGGCGCGGGGAAGCTGTAGGAAATCTGTAGGAACGGCTGCGGACGGGTCGGCACTGGCTGGACCAACGGGACCACCTAGCACGAAGGTGTTGGACGTTTCCGCAGGTCACGGACGTGCCAGAACTGGACGAGACGACCTGGACGAAATCCGGGTTTCCTACGGATCAGAAGGTTGGGGGTTCGAATCCCTTCGGCGCGCTCTTGTGATGTCTCAAGACATCGGCGACAGGGTGAACCCTCAGGGTTCGCCCTGCTTCGCGTTTTGGGGTTGACGTCGGCGGGTGGGGTCGAGGGTGAGCTGGCGCATGAGTTCGCCGGTGTGGGCGTGGATGACGGTGATGTGTAGGCCGTTGACGAGCAGGGTGACGGGTTGTCCGGTCCAGCTGCGGCCGATGCCGATGGAGTACAGGGTGCCGGCGTGGCGCAAGGTGATCTTTGCCGTTGTTGACCCGGGTCAGGCTCCACCCTTGGTGAGTCGCAGCGGCTACCCGACCCAATGTTTGAGACCCAGACCGATGTCCCGCCCAACGCCCGGCCGGACCATTGAACCCCACCCCCAAGGAGACGACTGACCGTCCACTCATAACCGGACACACTGACCTGCTCAGAGAGGACTCGTCGACCTAAACAGTGGAGCCGGCCCGCTGGCGGCGGAGTGGGTCACTCGGTGCGCCGGCTCGCGGCGGTATGAGTCAGCGCTTCGTCCGTCCCTGAAAGCGAGTTCATGTCGTTCGGCTGGGTGTCGCGGGGGCCGGTGCTTTCATTGACGTGGCTGTTTCGGGCTGTGAGCAACGCTCCCGGTGCCTGAAGTGGGGCCTGGTTTGGTTACTGGCTTGGCGTGGCCTGCTGTGTACTCGGGGCTGGCTTGGTTGAGAGGGGTCGCGGTGCGCGGTGGTTTCGGTCGGGCGGTCGTGGTGGTGGCGGGGTTGATGGGACTGGTTGGGGTGCCGGCCGGCGTGGCGTCCGCCGGGGCTGGGCCGGCGGTGCTGGCGTTCGAACGGTCGCAGTATGCGTACGGCTTGGTGTCGATCGGGGGCAGGCCGGAGCGGGCGTTCACCCTGGTAAACAGCGGCGGTAGGGCCTCGGGCGCCTTGACCATCTCGGCTGCTGGCGCGGCGGCATTCACGGTCACGGCGGACACCTGTACGGGCGCCAGTCTGGGGCCGGGCAAATCGTGTTCGGTGACCGTGCGGTTCGCGCCGCGGGCTGTCGGTCCGGTCTCGGCGACGTTGGCCGCGGTCGGTAAGAATCGGGCCGCGTCCGCGAGTCTTGAGCTTGGCGGCGCTGGGAGGGGGCTTGGGGCTGGAGCCGACAACATTTACTTCACCATCGGCGACGGCACGATCAACGTTGGCACCCTGGCGGGCGAATGGGGCGGCATCCTTGTATCGCCCCTGAGCCATCCGAACCAGAACAACCCGAACCAGATCCTCGTGTACGGCGATTACCTGTACTGGGCCGACACCGGTTTGGGGACCATCAACTCGGTGCCGTTGGACGGCGGCGACGACAACGTCGTCACGCTGTATTCAGGGCAAGACAACCCCACCGGGATCGCGGTGGTCGGCGACAGCCTCTACTGGACCAACACCGGCGACAGCGCCAACAACGGCACCAAGAACGGCACCGTCAACACCGGCCAGTTAGCCGGCGGCAACACCAACGCGTACCCGCTGATCAGCAACCAGGACCACCCAATCGGCCTGGCAACCGACGGGACCTACCTCTACTGGGCCAACTCCGGGGACGGCACGATCAACAAGGCCACACTGGCCGGCGAAAGCCCGTACCCAATCGTCAGCGGCCAAGCCCAGCCGTACGGGGTCGCCGTCAGCGGTAGCTACCTCTACTGGACCACGTGGAACTGGATCCCGGGAACCGGTCCGTCAGGACCGGGCAGCATCTATCAGGCTCCCCTCAGCGGCGAGTTCGCGAACAAACTGGTCGACGGACTGCATTTGCCGTCGGGATTGGCGGTGGACAACACCAGCGTCTACTGGGCCTCCTTTGGCGACAACGCCATCGAACAGGCTCCACTCGGCGGGGGGATCCCCAATGTTCTCTTCGACGTGTCGGGCGCAACGTCCCCTCCCAACGGCGTAGCGGTCCCGCCCCAAGGGTTCGGGTGAGCAAGCCAGAAACCGCGATTGCGGTGCCGCTCTCGCGGCGGAGTGACGCGGCCGCTCTCGCGGTAAGACGCGGGCTGAGCCCGCTGTCGCCGCGACGTCGATGAAGCCAACCTGGGCAGAACTGGACGTTTCGGTCACATCAAACGTTTTTTACGAGGGGAACATGTCGTCCGCTGTGGGATCATGCTCTAGTTTTGGTATGCGCTTGTAGCCCGGATCGTTCAGAATGCTTTCGGCATATTGATGGTCTACGCCATATTTCTGCGCATAAAAGTACCGTGCCACATACGGCATGGCATCGACGACGTTGGCGTGGCCCTTAACCGGCACCTTCAGGTCGGTAAATTTGACGCCCAGCTGTTTAGCAAACCCCGTGTCGTAGTCGGGAGCGGCATTCTGCACGTCTACCGTTGGGTCGGTCCAGGCCTCTTCCGGTCGCACGTAAACGATCTCGCTGTTGGGCGTGAAGTTGTGCTTAAGTGCACCGACGTTGCCTGATATATCCGCTTTGTCCAGATACACCAATTGGCTGAAATACATCTGAGGAGAGGCGTTGTTGAGCGTTTCTAGGATGGATGAACGGATGAGCTCGGTTTTGTCAACAATCTTCTTGTCTATTACCTGCCCGACCATGGTGGCCAGAACACGGGTCAGAAAGTCGCCCTTGAAATTGATCGCGTCTAGGCTGGCGACGGGTCCAACTTGCCCGCCTCGAAACGCCGTCCATTTGTTGGATGGGCTTTCAAACACGATATATTTGTCTACGACGATGTCTGTGCCGGTTATGAGGTCCTTGGCCGTGAGGCCGCCCAGGCTCACGGCCATGACGATGAGCCTGTCGAGCTGATTATCCTTGTAGAACTGTACGAGCGCCTGTCGTTCCTGCTCAATATCCATGGCGCCAGCCGGCGGGTCTAGTGCTGCTACAGGAGAGCCGGCATTGAGTACGTTGTACGCCCTTAATTCCTCTAGAGCGGCGTCCGCTTCGCCGAAGGGCAAACGTTCGTTGATACCCCCGATCACCACTCCGCCTATTCGTTTGTGCGCTCCCGGGCCAACGGTTGAATGCGCCCGGTCATATACACCGCCTTGATAGTCGAGGCCGTAGTGCTGGTGCGAGAAGGGATCGAGAAAATCATTGGCCAAATGCACTGCCCCGGATATCGATAACAAACCAGTAGCTAGGGCCGTAGAAGCCTTCTTGCAGCGCTTGCCCACCCACGTCCTGGCCCGCTTGAGCGGTGACGAATTCTGCGTCTCCCAATAGTCATCTATGTCTGCAGACTGAGGCATGGGAAGTGGAGCGTGTTCCATCCGTGTTGCGTCGAACTCGGCCAGATCGACACGAACGTTCGGATCCAGCAAGACCGTGTCACCGCTTGCCACGATGTTTCAATCCGCTCAGCACCGTCCACATGGTCACATCGACATCCCCCAAGTCCGGGCGCAACAACGCGCTGCGCCTCAAACCAGCCTCAGATGTTTCTTGTGTCATGACAATAGTTGCGGAATGACGATCGAGTTACTGTTTGATGTTGCGGGCGGAAGGTGTTGATTCAAGGTGTCCCGCTTCATGCTTCCTGGCAGGCCGCTTATAGGGGCATTTCGGCCGATAAATGAGGGATGCCGATGGGACGACCGCCCGTGACTCCGCCGGAGACGAAGACCAGAGTCGTGCTGGCGGTGCTCGCCGGGGAGGTGTCGGTCGCGGAGGGCGCGTAGAGAATATGTAGGTCTCCGAGCAGTCGATCCACCGGTGGAAGGACGCAGGTCTGGCCGCGCGTTGGCCGGCAAGGAGCGGTCCCCGCCGTGCCGCTGTCAGACGCGGGTGTTCCGGACGGGATGTGCGACGTGATCGGGCTGGGCTGGCTTGCCGGGTGGCGCCCATTCTTATCGCCTCCTGCCGTGGCTGCTGCGGATGCTGTTCGGCCGTGGGCCGAGTTAGGAATCCCGGTGGCCGGCCGGGGCGAGGGTTCTGCGCAGGGTTGATCTGGTGCTCACCCCGTAGACGGCGCCCATCACCAGCCCTGCGCAGATGAGCGCCTTCGCCGAGGGGAAGTCCTCGGGCTGGAGCCAGGGGATCAGGTACACCAGCCCAAAGCGGACCACCAGCGCGGCCGCCGCCAGGCCAGCGAACAGTCCGCCCAACGTCACCCACGGCCAAGCCCACGCCCGCGGGGACCGTTTCCGCAGCATCCTCCACTGGAGTGTCCCGGGCAACAGCGCCAGGATCAGGACCGACAGGACCACCCCGGCGATGAAGCCGACCACCCCATGCTGCGGCCCGATGCCGGTCACCGTCCCGCCGAGAGCTCCGCTGACGGTGCCCGCCACCGCGCCGCCAACCCCGAAGCCGCCGGCGGTGGCCGGGACCCACCAGACCGCCCGCAGCCGAGTGCGCAGGACGAGCCACTCGGCCAACCCGACCGCGGCACCGAAGAACGCCAGGCCGACCGCCGAGCTCAGGGCCTGAATCCGCGCAGCCTCTCCCGCGTCCGTGACCACCTCGAAGTACGGTCCTAGCCACACTTGCTGGCTAGCACCGAAGATCCCAGCGCCCGCCCCGAAGCCGACGACGTTGGCCACCACCCACCGACGGCCGAGCCCGCCGACGGCGCCCTCCGACACTCACCCAGTATCGGTCCGTTCGACTCCTTGTGCTTCCGTGCTGCCTCGAGTGCCCCCGACGCCCAGGCGTCCAAGGACGTCGACGCAGGCCGCGGCGAGGTTCATGGCCGCGGAAGCACCGATCGCCGGCAGGCGGCGGAAAGACGACAGGCGAAACTGCCCTCAACACAGCGAGTCAGGACGTTGCGCAGGACGAGTCAAAGGGGCTGCCGGCCCGCGACCGGGTCACCCTGGGAACCCCCGTCGGGGAAGCGGCGCTGATGCCTTCGGCCCTAATCGCTCAGCTCCCGCCGACGATCATCACGCCGGACCTGGACTCGCTGCCCTTGGAGGGCTCATGACTGCGTTCGGCTGGTGACCTTCGATGCGCACCATGGCGGGCTGTCGTGGCGTCAGACCCGCGATGAGGTGATCCGGTAGCGGAGTCGTAGGGGGAGCTGAGCGATCAGCGCGGCCATCTTGGCATCGCGTCCCACCAGGTACCTGGGTCGCGGATTGGTCGCGGTCAATGCCTTGGCGATGACGGCAGCCACGACGGAGGGTGCCTGGCCCCGGGAGGCCAGTCGCAGTGCTTCGGCCCGGGTCCGGTCGATCTGAGCCTGGTACGCACTGGTCGCGTCAAACTGGAGGCCCGCGAGCAGTTCATCCCCTCGGGCCGTGCCGGAGCGCCAGATCCGGGAAGCCACGACGCCGGGCTCGATCAGGACCACGCGAATCCCCAAGGGGGCCAGTTCGGCTCTGAGGCTGTCGGTCAGACCGAGAAGTCCGAACTTCGACGCGTGGTACGCCCCCAGCATCGGCCAGGCGATCCGATCACCGATCGAGCCCACCATCACGATCCGACCGCGGGTTGCTCGCAGGACGGGGAGAACCGCCTGAGCGACAGCCAGCTGACCCACAAGATTCACCTCCAACTGGTAACGGAACTGGTCGAGTGGGAGCACCTCCAACGGTGAGGGGACAGCGATTCCGGCGTTGTTGACTAACCCCACGAGGCTTCCTCGGCTTGTCAGTTCGGTTCCCAGCGCACGAATGTGGTCCGGGTTGGTGATGTCGCACCGCCGCACGGTGACCGCTTCACCGTGTCGGGCCAGCAGCCGGCGCTCGTCCTCCTCCGTCCGGACGCTGGCCCAGACCTCGAAGCCGCGCCCAATCAGCGCCGCCACCGACGCCTCCCCGATACCGCTCGAAGCCCCAGTCACCAAGACCGTCCCGCCACCCATAGTCAGCACAACCTCCGTGGAGCCGCATCCGGTGTGACCCGGCAATGCAAGCCATCACACCGATTGTGGCGATCCAATCAAGCCCGCTGCTCCGTCTCGGCTGGTCTGAGCGCTAGGTGGCGTGCGACTGGTAATGAGCCCGCGGCTGACAGGCGGTCTGGCCCGTTGACCCAGCCCGGCTAGCTCGTGTGGTGGTCCAGAATCCTCTGAGGTCCCGGCGGATGGCGCGTCAGGTGCTGTCGCCGGATGTCACCGTGATCTAGTCCCAGTTCGAATGAACGTGGCATCGGGCTTGGTGAGCAGGTGCCAGAACCGGGTCGAGAGCGTCGTCGCGGTCTCGTCCTGCGGCACCTGCGCTTCAGCCGACGGGAGCACACGGCGCGCGGTTGGTGCGTTCTCGGATGGCGCAGCTGCAGGGAGCGGTCCATGCTCGGAGGAGGTGGTCGTTTCGAAAGGAAGTTCGTGGTCATCCTCGGCATCATCTTGATCATCGTGGGGTTGCTTGTGGCGTCGCTGAAGGTCCTCCTCTGGGTCGGCATCGTGCTGCTCGTCGTCGGTCTCGTCGTCAATGCGGTCCCGATCGGCGGTCGGCGCCGGCGCGTCTTCTAGCTCCCAACGGCGATGCCCGATGGGCCCAGGTCGGCGAGACGGTGAACGGTTGGCGGTACTACACCGCCGGCGGTCGTGCATCACCCCACCGGCTTGCCCTCGAGAGGGCGACAGGGAAGGACTCCATTGCCTGCACACCGGGTCTGAAGCTCTACACCGATCCTTTTGGGGAGCCGCCTCGCTGGGCCCATCACCACCGAGGCTCCGACCCCAGTGGCCGCCTCACACATGCGCAGGCAAACCTCCG
>Ga0164309_10001689_pt1 | contig 10635 bp, 9 predicted proteins | sample Whisoiple_247_MG_FD_109984 | JGI IMG/M metagenome (GOLD analysis project Ga0164309, IMG submission 109984) | Soil microbial communities amended with fresh organic matter from upstate New York, USA - Whitman soil sample_247_MG | ecosystem: Environmental > Terrestrial > Soil > Unclassified >... | reverse complement strand
CGATAGGCTTCGAGCGCCTCTGTAACTGATGCGAGCGCGCGCTCGTACTCGCCGGCGATCCAGCGGTTGATGGTTTGCTTCGCGGAGGCTGGATCGAACCCTTTGACCGGCACGCACCCATTGATCTCGGCGAAGCGTGCGGCGTTCCACAGCTTGGTCGCGAAGTTGCGATAGCCTTCGACGCGAGAGGTGCTGAGCTTGATGTCGCGGCCCTGCGCCGCCATAGCGGCGAGCGTGAAGCGGAGCGCGTCAGCGCCATAGGCGTCGATCAGTTCGAGCGGGTCGATGACGTTGCCTTTCGACTTCGACATCTTCTGACCCTTCTCGTCGCGGACCAGTGCATGGATGTAGACGTCCCGGAACGGAACCTCCTCCATGACGCGCACCCCCATCATCATCATGCGGGCGACCCAGAAAAAGATGATGTCGAAGCCGGTGACGAGGACGTCGGTTGGGTAGTACCGCTTGAGTTCCGGCGTCTCGTCGGGCCAGCCGAGCGTCGAGAACGGCCAGAGCGCAGAGGAGAACCAGGTGTCGAGCACATCTTCGTCTCGCTTCAACTTGTAATTCTTAGTCCTGAGCGACGCGGCGTATTGCGGCCCTGTCAATTTCGGATGGATGCCGCTGACATCCCATTCTGGGTATTTCTTCTCATAGTGCGAAGCCGCGGCGTCGATTGCCCCAGCCTCATCTTCTGCAACGAAGACCGCTCCGTCAGGGCCGTACCAAGCTGGGATCTGGTGACCCCACCAGAGTTGGCGCGAGATGCACCAAGGCTGAATGGTCTCCATCCAGCCAAAATAGGTGTTCTCCCAGTTCTTGGGCACGAACACGGTGCGGCCGCGCTTCACTGCCTCGATGGCGGGCTTCGCCAAGGTCTTGGCGTCCACGTACCATTGGTCGGTGAGGAAGGGCTCAATGACCACGTTGGAGCGGTCGCCGTGCGGCACTGTGTGGACGTAAGGCTCGATCTTCTCGACTAAGCCTTGCTCCTCGAGTATTTGGACAATTTGCTTTCTGGCATCAAACCGATCCAGTCCCCGAAGCTCTAGGGGGATCGAGTCAATGGCTGGAGTGCCGCGAGTCTCATCTGCCCAGACTGTACCTGCTACTGTCCCCGGCGCCCGGTGACCGAACGTGTAGTCGTCAAAAGGACTGGATTTCAGTTTTCCTTCGGGCGTGAAGATGTTGATCTGATCGAGTCCGTGGCGCTTGCCGACCTCGAAATCGTTGAAGTCGTGGGCCGGCGTGATCTTCACCGCGCCCGAACCCTTCTCAGGGTCGGAATATTCGTCGGCGACGATGGGGATGCGGCGGCCGACCAGCGGCAAGATCACTTGCTTGCCGACCAACGTCTTGTAGCGCTCGTCATCGGGATGCACGGCGACGGCGGTGTCGCCGAGCATGGTCTCAGGGCGCGTGGTCGCGACGACAATATAGGTCGATGGATCCTCGGGATCGAAGGCGCGATGCTCGAGTGGATAGCGCAGATGCCAAAGGTGGCCCTTCGTCTCGACCTGCTCGACCTCGAGGTCGGAGATGGCTGTGAGTAGCTTCGGGTCCCAATTGACCAGGCGTTTGTCCTTGTAGATGAGCCCGGCGCGATAGAGATCGACGAACACCTTGCGCACGGCGCGCGACAGCCCCTCGTCCATGGTGAAGCGCTCGCGTGACCAGTCGCAGGAGGCGCCGAGGCGCTTCAGCTGATTGATGATCAGTCCGCCGGACTCGACCTTCCATTGCCACACGCGGCGCACAAACTCATCGCGGCCAAGGGCGCGGCGGTTCGGCTCCTGGCGCTCCATCAATTGCCGCTCCACCACCATCTGGGTGGCGATGCCGGCATGATCAGTTCCAGGCTGCCACAGCACGTCGCGCCCGCGCATGCGCTCGAAGCGGACGAGCACGTCCTGCAGCGTGTTGTTGAGCGCGTGCCCCATATGCAGCGAGCCGGTCACGTTGGGCGGCGGAATGACGATGGCGAAGGGACGGGCGCCTCTACGATCAGGGCGGCCGGCGGCAAATGCCCCCTCCTCCTCCCAGAGGCGGTAGGTCGGGCCCTCGATCGAGGACGGCTGATAGGTCTTGTCAAGCATCGGCGCTTAGGCTCGCGAGAGAAAAAGGGCGGGCCTCGCGTCCTACGATTTCGGCTTCCGCGCTGTCAACAAGAGCAATCGCGTCGTTCCTGCCCTAGATCATGTCCCGGGCAGGGTCACCCGAGATCCAGTTTTTATTGTTTGCGCTTTGCGCGCCGGATACCGGCTTTCGCCGGTATGACCGAGTATCAGCCGTCGCGCCGCTGCGTGTCGAAATTCTCAAGCTCCTCGCGAAGCGCCGCGGTGAGCACGCGCGGCATGTTCTCGTCGAGCCATTGCTTGAGCAGCGGGCGGAGCATCTCCTTGACGCTGTCCTCCAGCGATTTTGACGACACGGGTTCGGCGAAATCGTGGGGCTCGTGGTCCGAGCCGCCATTGACCCGCGCCGGGTTGAGCTCGAACTCGTTTGCCGGTGTGGTTCTGCCCCAGGAGAAATCCTCGCTGCGCCATGGCGCAGGTTCGGGCTCCGGCTCTGATTCAGACTCCGGCTCAGGCGCCGGCTCGACGATTTGCGACCAGGAGGGCGTTTCCGCCGTCCAGGCCGGAACGCTCGACTTAGGCTCAGGCTCGTCTAGGAAGACGACCGTCTCCTCCTCGATGACCAATGTCGGTTCTGGCTCTGGCTCGAAGCTTAAAGGTTCGTGCTCGCTCTGGAACTCGGCAACCGGTGCCTCAGGCTCCGGTTGCGGCGCCGCATAGATGGATGCGGGCGCCACATAGGTTGGCTCGGGTGCCGCATAGTCTGACTGCGCCTCGCGGGCGAAGGCCGCAAGATCGCCGGCCTTCAGCGCGGCGATGGCGCGCTCGAGCGCAGTGGTCGGATCGTCGAGCGTGGGCGCTGGCTGCGCCGTAACGGGCGGCCCAGCCGCCGGCATCTCGACCACGATCGCGGGCTCATCCGCATAGCTTTGAGATGGCTCCTCATAGCTTGGCGTCGGCTCGGCATAGGTCGGAGCGGCCTCGTAGCTTGGAGGCGCCTCATAGTTCTGAGCCGGTTCGGGCGGGCTCTGCTCCTGCGGCGGGAAGGCTGCCGAGAAATCGAGCTTTGGTCGCGTCTCGACATAACTCTCGGTTTCGAGAACGACCTCGTCGAGGACGGCGACCGGCTCGTCGGCCATGATCACGTCCTCCGAGGCCGAGCCTCCAGCATCTGTCAGATCGAGAATGTCATCGACCTCATCGTCGTTTGCTGCCGGCTTGGCGCCGCCACCCAATGCACGCGCGAGATGATCGATCATCTGCGTGTCGGCCGCACCATCCTCGGTATCATCGGCCCGGACCTGCTCCGCATACTCTGAACTTGTTGCGCGCTGTTGAACCGAACTCGCTTCGTCGTCAGAGATGATCCGACGAATGGAGGCCAAAATCTCCTCCATCGTCGGCTCGGGAGCCCGTTCCGTGCTGCTCATAGCTGGATTCCCTTACCGCCATTGCCCCGCTACACCCCGCGGTTAACCCGGGTAACTTCCTCATACCCCCGCAGCTTAACACACGGTTAACGTACAAGTCTCGGACTGGTTCGGGGACGGCTTTATGATTGTAAAGTTAACCGGCGCGGCCGATCACTCGTCGGGGGCCGGCGGAGGTGGCGGCCTGAGCCCAAACCATTTGTTCTTAACGATGTTGTAGTGCTCTAGTGAATCATAGTAAGGCACTGATAAACCTAGGCTTTGTGCATCAAGCCGGCCAACCGAAGAGTACACTGAATATTCGGCCACCACGCGGTCGCGTTTGGCGGTGACGAGCTGGATCTGTGAGCCGAGATATTCGAGCTCCGCGTTTAACACGTCGAGCGTGGTGCGCTGGCCGACTTTTTCCTCCTCGCGCACGCCTTCGAGCGCAATCCGGTTGGCTTCCAGAGCATCCTGGGCGGATTTGATCTGCGAGGCGGTCGATTGCAGCAAGGCCCAGCTCGAGATCACGTCGGCATGGACTCTTAGCCTCGCGTCCTCGACCTCCTTCTTGAGTTGATTGTTGGTCTCCTTGGCCTGGCGGATGCGCGCCGCGACCCCGCCGCCTTGATAGAGCGGCACGTTCACCCGCCCTATCACCGTGGTAACTTGCTGCTCTTCCAGCGTGCGGCTTTGACCGAAGCGTTGCGTATAATCGACGTCGAGCGTGACCTGGGGCAGGAGTTCGCCCTCGATCTGGCTGACGTTATAGAGGGACGCCTCTTCCTGATATACGACGTTGAGGATAACGGGGTTCTCGCCATCGCCCAAGGTCATGGCGTCCTCGAGCCTGCTCGGCAGCAGACTAACGATCGTTGGCGGATGGATCAGGTTTGACGGCGGATGTCCGATCACCTGCTCGTAAGTGGCGCGGCTCGCCTTGAGGTTGGCCTGCGCCGCATAGAGCTGAGTGATGGCGTCAGACCGACGCGCTTCGGCCTGGGCTACGTCGGTGCGCGTCACCTCGCCGACGTTGAATCTGTCCTTGGTTTGCCTGAGCTGCTCGGTCAACACATCGACATTGGTCTGGCGCAAACGGACCACCGCCTGGTCGCGCACCACGTCGACATAGGCGGTGACCGCGTTCAGAAGCGTGGTCTGCTCCACCGCGCGCAGGCCCTCGCGGCCGGCTTGCACCGTGGCTTTGGCCTGGCGGATGGCGTTGAGATTCTGAAACCCCTCGAAGATGGGCTGACTGAGCGTGACGGAATAGCCATGCGGATGGGTGACGCCATCATCGCTGAGTTGTGTTTGTTGTTGTTGTGCAGCGAGAAAGGCGCAAAAGGCCGGCTCAATCCCTTGGGTCGTCGCATCGCACTGTTGAACCTGCTGGCTGCCTCCGACAACGTCGGACTCCTGGTTTCGGAAGGCCGCGTCGCCTGAGGCGCTGATGTTGGGGCGCAAGCCGGAGATGGCGACGGCGACCTGCTCGTCGGTGGCCCGCTGCCTGGCCCGCTCGGAATTCAGTACCGGGTTGATGAGATAGGTGTTCGACAACGCCTCGTTCAGCGTCTCGGCCGTGGCTGTTCGCGCGCAGAGAACGACCCCAACGGCAAGGCAAGCGATAACAGTCGCCCCGCCCCGCAGCCACGAGCTTTCCGCGCAGGGCATTCGGTGCCTGCTAAGGACGCCTGTCACCTTCTAAAGCCTCCGCAGTCAGGAATCGGCCCCCGCCCCCGACTGCGCTTTGAACATAGAGCACCGAAGCGGCAGAGGTAACCCGAGAGGCGCATTTCCACAGAAAAGCCCGAGCAAGTGTGGGATCGCGGCAACAGTGCGGCCAGAGGCCGCGCAAAAATTCCGTGGAAAATTAGAAGGTAAAGCTGGGCAACGCAGCAAAGCCGGGCAGCGGCTTGGCGTTGGCGTCGAAATGCGGCACCCCGCTCGCCTCACCATCGACTTTGACGAAGAGAGTGGCCTTGCCTTGGCTGGGGCGCCCGGCGCGGCCGGCTGCAATTATGGCGCTAAGCCTGCCCCCCTTTTTCAACTGCGCGAGCAGCGCGTCCGGCACCTCGGGCACTCTGCCGTTCAAAAGGATCACATCGAAGGGCCCAGCGTCCGGCGCGCCACGCACAAGCGCGCCGTCGAGGACCGTCGCATTGACGATGCCAAGCGCCAGCAAATTGTCGCGCGCCGCGGCGGCAAGCTCCGGCTCGGCCTCAACCGCGGTGACGGAGCGGGCGAGATGCGAAAGCACCGCGGTCGAATAACCGGTGGCGCAGCCGATATCGAGCACAGCGTCGTTCGCTTCGACAGAAGCCAGCTGAATCAACCGCGCGAGCGCCACAGGCGGAAGCAGGAAGCGCGCCGGCCCGCCGTCGAGCGAAGGCCACACTTCGAGGCTCGCATCGCTATAGGCAAGCTCACGTTGATCCGGCGGCACGAAGCGTTCCCGCGGCAACGCTGCAAACGCAGCGAGGATGCCCCGGTCGGTGACCTTGTCGGTGCGAAGCTGCGACTCGACCATGGTCGCACGTGCCCGCTCGAAATCGATCATCGCCCCCTCATCCGACGGACCGCCCCCTCACAGCATATTGACGGGCAAGCCAATCCGCACCTAGTTACGGGTTCACGCACCCCTACCCTGGCCACGTGGCGGAGTGGTGACGCAGCGGACTGCAAATCCGCGCACCCCGGTTCGATTCCGGGCGTGGCCTCCAATTTTCAAACTGACGCATCACTCGACCTTCGTTCCGGCGGAGTCGTTCGCCGGCGCGATGGTCCCGGCCGGCTCGCTCGCATCGCCATTCTCCTTTCGGCGATGCCACCACACCGCAAGCTTGCGACGCCAGCGACGCACGATGGGAATGTCGACCGAGAGGACGAGCAGGCCGAGGGGGATCATCCAGAATCCCAAGACCGGAAGGAAGCCCAAGAGGCCACAGGCCACGAGCAGAATGCCGAGGCCGATGCGGATCGGCTTCGACTGCGGCAGGTGGAAATAGCGGTTGGCGAAGCGAACCTTGGCGGCCATGATCGATCTTTCGGCAGGTCGTCCCCACATAGACATGGATCGGACGCGCCGCAACCAGCCCTTTAGCCGCAAGGGTCCGGAATGCCTTGCCTGCAAAGCTCTGGCAAGCCCAGCCGTCATTTGCTATGACGCCCGAAGCTGCGCTTCGATAGCGCGCTCTGCTCCCCGGTAGCTCAGCAGGTAGAGCAAGCGGCTGTTAACCGCTGGGTCGCTGGTTCGAATCCGGCCCGGGGAGCCAATCTTACCAACGGGTTGCGCTTCTCGCGGCTTCTCCTAAACCTGGTTAGGGTGCACTAGGGGTGCACAGGAAGTCGCGCCCGTTTGAGGACGTTTCAATTGCACTTTGTCAAAGTCACCCGGTCGTCCCGCTGAAGCTGCAACCGGATGGTCAAATTTCTCGAGCTGCCATTGCTGCGCTCTATTGAGCGCTGCTTGGCTAAATGGAATTGAGTGAGCACCGAGCAGCTTTGTGAGCGCGCAGAGTCGGATGGCAAGGTTTCATTTATGACTTAAGCGGAGCGAAAGGGTAGCCTGAGTTCAGACTGAGTTAGAGCTCCTGGAAGAAGCTCGCTTACTGGACTCTAGCGTGGACGCTATTTCTGACAGCAGTTGCCTTGCATCCTCTATGCGTTCAGGCGATGCCTTGCGCCGGCAGCCAGTTCGCCTCCCTGTCGGCTCCGGGGCTCTCATTCTCGAAATAGACCGCTATGAGGTGAACACGCGCTACCGCAACAGGCTCGAGGGCGCAGGCTTGCGGTTTCTCAGGACTTTCACCTGACGGGCTGTTACCGGAGATCGTGGAGATCCCCGACCATCCCTGGTTCATCGGCGTGCAGTTCCACCCAGAGCTGAAGTCGCGGCCCTTCGAGCCGCACCCGCTCTTCGCCTCCTTCATCGGCGCCGCGGTGGAGCAGAGCCGACTAGTGTAGGAGCCTTTTTCTTGAATCGTCATGCCCGGCCTTGTGCCGGCATCCACGTTTTTGAGTTAAAGGCGTGTCATGGCCGGGACAAGCCCGGCCATGACTCGGTAAGGGTAATTGAGAAGTGGGTGGATCGAACTGAGTACGGTATGTCAAATAGCGTGCATAAAGGCGGCTGCGCCTGTGGCAAGGTCAGCGTCGAGGCGAGGGGTGAGCCCTATCGCGTTGGCGTGTGCCATTGCCTGACCTGCCGGAAGCTGCACGGCATGCCCTTCAGCTTCTATGCTGTGTTCCCGCCTGAAGCGGTGACGATCACTGGAGAGGTCGCCACCTTCGCAAGCTCCGAGCACGGGCGGCGATATTTCTGCCCGGCCTGCGGCTCTCAAATCTACTCACACTATTCTCGGGCCGACGAAATCTATGTCTATCCCGGCTCGTTCGATGATCCCGGGCTGTGGCAGCCGACCTACGAATTGTGGACGATCCGGCGGGAGCCCTGGCTGCCGGAATTTCCGAGCGTCGTCAGCCGTTACGAGAAAGACCGGCCGAAATGGAGCCGTACGGAGCCTGAGTGACCCCGGGCCCCACAACATATCCAATGGGTTAGCCCCTATCGATAACGGGGTGGTAACAATTTAGCCCGTTGCCCACAAAACAGCAGAAGGTCGCTCACCGCCGGGAAGCCGTTTCGGCCGCTGTAGACGCTCTCTGCGAGCCGCTCATCGAGATCAAACATTCCACCGCATAAGACGTGCGGGCTGCGGCTTGTTGTCAAACACCAGCCTCTGAATCTCTTCCTCGGGCAACGTGTCGACGCAAGGCGCCAGCCTCATCGCTTGCCAGATCTCCAGCTCGAGCCGCATCACGTGGTTGGTGATGCCGTGCTCGGCGAGCGCGGTCTGATACTCCCGCCACAACTCAAGCACCCGATCGGGGACATCAGCCATCGGATTCCTCGCGGTTTATGGGAAGGCGATCACCCCCTTGGCGGTCACCCTTAGCTCGCTGACGCACTCCTTCGGGAACGCCTATTCGAGGCGATAGCTTAGGGCCGCCTTCGATGGTGCTTATGTCGCACTGGCGCTGCGACAAACATTGCTTGAATCGCGTGCAACAGAAGCTCGCGCACGATGGATGCCTGACTCGAATAATTGCCTGGTTCGCCGCAGTCGATGGGGTGCAAGCGTTGGTACAGGCCCGAACCACCGTTGTCCGAATTGTCGGCAAAGACCGTGGCGAGTGTCTCACGCGATTGAGAGTTTGAATTTAGCCCTCTCATTCGGCTTCGGCCCGGGGCCCCTCAAACAATCCAACCCAACTCGCGCGCCTTCTCGTTCGCTGCCTGCCATGCTTGGGCGAGTAGTTCGTGGTCGTCCGTGTCCGTGCGGCGTCTTACTTTGAGCTGAGGGTGATTGGGACGCCTCCAATACTCCACGCGGAAGCCAGTCTCGCTGGTGACGACGATTTCATTGCCTTGCACCACCACGAATAAGCGCATGGCCTGCCCTCAGCCTATTCGGCCAGCATTAACTAAAAGAGATTTTCGGCACAAATTGAAACCAATTTTAAAAGCCTAGACTGCGACGCTGTGGGCAACGGGGAGGTGTTGCCCATGCTGAAACTCGACGCAACGGAAGCGAGGAGCCGGTTCACTCTAATTTATCGGGGCTATGACCTTGAAGTAACCCGCGCACCATCTGGTTGGTTTGTCGGGGTCTATCCGCGAAGGGCCGACCTTCCTATTTTAAGACAGAGCGACTTTTACGCGTCTGACCAAGACAAGGCAGTCGTCCAAGCCAGGGACCGAGTGGATTGGGCGCTGCTTTCATAAACGCGTGTCTTTTTTTCACCGTTCTTGGAAGGAAGTATGGTTTGCGCGCATGGAGAAGCCCCGGACGGGGGAGACCGAGGCTTCTCCGGTTCCACGGGGGAACCGGCGACGGGAGGGAAGCACCGTCACCGATAAGTAGGTAGTTTCATTGCCTTCATTATCACGCGGGGGCGTCGGCCTTGGTCGGCGCCCTTTGTTCGGCTAGTTGTATCTCCGCCACGTCAGCAAGGATCAGGATGTGCTAATTTTGCGGAGCCAGCTCAGATGTTTCCCAAGCCTAAGGAAGCTCCGGTGGCCACCCCCTCGGGGCTTCTTTATGAGAAACCCGGCCTCAGGGTGTCGAAACCGGGCTTCTCTCAGCTTCTAGGGGCTCTGATACTGGCGTGGCGCTTGTGACGATGATTTCGTCCCCCTTCACCACCACGAAAAAGCGTTGCTGCTTTTCCAACGCAGCCGAATTTCTCGGACGCCCGTAATAGCGAAGGAAGCCCGGCCTTTGGGTTCCGGGCTTCCTATCGCTGGGGCCGACTGGAGAGGGGACTCTGGTCGACCTGCTGAGACCACCACGAAAAAGCGTTGCTGCTTTCGAACGCAGCATCGAATTTCTCGGACGCCCCGCGCCAGCCGAGTTGCGGTTTTTGCAGGGCCTACAATTAAACAATGACGTTGCAAGCGCGCCACAGCTCACACCGGCCCAAAGTGGTATAACTCTTATTGTTCTGAGCCTTAATGGTCGGGCAAGTGAACATGTCTCCCCTTCCTGAAGCCCCCTATTGCATACCCCGCTTCGGGCCTTTTCTTTGCCCCCACAACAAACCCGGCGGACGCGACGGCAGATTGGGTCGCTCAAAACGAATATTCAAAAAAGAATTGCGCGCTGTTGCGCTGAACCGTCTCGCGGACGGCGTGAGGATAGAACCCTGTTGGCCAACCGTGCAAAGTCCTCCAACGAATTAACGCTGTGGAAGAGCCGGGCCACCGTATTACCAGCGGCTATCAATAGACCGCCCCTCCTGTGATTTCCTGGCCGCATCCGCGAAGGCTCGGCCTCGATGCGGCCGAGCTGTGGGGAGACGACGGCGCACTGAGATGCGTTCGCCCGGTACCGGATCAGGAGATCTGGCAGCGAGGAGGCTTTGGCCCCCCGCGGTCAGATGAAGGGCGCGCGAACCATGCGACCACAGGCTTGCCAGTATCGGCGTCGGTCAACTCCAGAAGTAGAGTTCTTCTCCCGAAGGACGCAGTCATGCAATGCGGCGTCGCGATATGCGCCTCTCCAGGGCACATCAGGCGGATCGCGTCCATATGGCGCGTTCCCGGAGGGAAGCCCTTGGCGACTCAAATGCCTTTAGTGCGCAGGCTT
>Ga0164309_10001687_pt1 | contig 10640 bp, 10 predicted proteins | sample Whisoiple_247_MG_FD_109984 | JGI IMG/M metagenome (GOLD analysis project Ga0164309, IMG submission 109984) | Soil microbial communities amended with fresh organic matter from upstate New York, USA - Whitman soil sample_247_MG | ecosystem: Environmental > Terrestrial > Soil > Unclassified >... | reverse complement strand
ATTATAATGCCTAACCACATCATATAATGTGCAACTCTTTAATATCAGACTATACAAAATTGAGCAACAATTGCTGTATAAGACAAAGCAACCCCAAATCCTTTGCAATGAATTGGAGAAGATATTGTGGAGTACTTATAATTATAGTAATGATGATTGATAGTTTAGGCATATTTGTTGTTACTGTTGATTCAGTGGGAACGGCAGGTTTTCTTATAGGATATTTTCTTCGCAAACTACTCAAATTAGTCTTATTTGCTATATGTGGAGTGCTTTCTTTCTTATTGTACTTACAGTACCAAGGATTAATAACAATGAATATGGATAAGATTCAAAGTATTGCGGATAAATTTGTAACTACCATACAAGTCCATTTCTGTCATCTCGCAAATAGAAGACCAATTCAATATTGTTCCATACAGATAGGCGATTTGCCATTCCATTTACAGGAAGTATGGCAGTTGGCATTACTGCTGGATTTTTGGGAGGATGAGACAGTTTGAATTTTGGTATACTAAATAAGGTCTTGAGAAAATATCGATCGTAGATAATAACATTATTAGATATGGAGGCAGACATGCTGGCTGTAGATTATTTGATCCTGTCATTGAATTCGATGACTTAAAAAGAGATATTTCAATTATCTATAAATGCAGACAAACCTGTTCATATTCTGCTAGTTGGACCTCCTGCATTTGCTAAATCGTTATTTATGAGTTCTCATACCAAATTGGAACGATCTTATTATACCGTAGGTAGTAGTTCAACAAAATCAGGGATATTTGATTGTCTGTTTGAACGTAGACCAAGATACCTTATAATAGACGAGATTGAGAAAATGAGTAAAAGAGATCAAGCCAGTTTACTGGGTCTAATGGAATCTGGTCTGTTATCTGAATTAAAGCATAGACAGCAGAGAATGACTCAGTTAAAGACATGGGTTTTTGCTAGTGCTAATAATGCAGACAAATTGTTCGCTCCATTACTAACAAGATTTACAGTCATACATCTCAAACCATACACTAAATAAGAATTTGTAGAAATTGCTGTTAATATCTTGAATCGAGATGAAAATATTGAGAATGATGTTGCTGAATTTATCGCTGAGTCGGTATTTAACAACTTAAGCGCAAACATTAGAGACTGTATTAGAATCGCTAGGTTGACAGACAATAACATTACAAAGGCTCAACGAGTTGTCAAGATGCTACCTACATACGGTAATAGACGAGTAAAACTATATGGATATGATAAGATCTTGACAGCATTTACTTTAATTTTAAAGTATTACTATATCCGCTACTGAAGCGGATCTTCCTTCTCATTCCCATATGTTTGTATAGGAAGCACAGCCTTTGAATTTAGAAGTGACTTTTTAATCAACTGCGATGATATTGAACCAGAAATAACCATTTCTATCAATCGATTAATATCACTCGCTCCAACTCTTTTACCCTCTCATTAAAGAATTGCTCTGCTCCATCTATTAGAAACTTCCAATAAGCAAAGTCATTGGCATTTTTATGTTGATAGTACGACTGTTCATTTAATAATCCCGAATTATCATTTGTTAGGGTCATACCAAATTCTGCTAACCGCATCTCTATTATTGTAGCAGCTGGTGGCAAATTGTGATAAAGAATTTTGAATTTCACAGGATCACTTCTGCACGAATCTATAACGGATTGAAGAGATATTTTCAGTATATATCTATAGTTCGTTGGACTCAGCTCAACTATTTGTTTGACTAATTGTTTAATCCTGCGAAAATCCTCATTATTATTTGAAATTGTTTAACGAGAGATTCTAGTTTTACCTCTTGCAATCGCCATTAACTTAGCTCAAGTCGCTATTCCTTGCAGGTAGAACGGTATTGACAAACCACAATAGATATTGCCAATCGCGCCTGAATCTATTCATTTCATCTGCAGAGTTTAATTCTAGATTATCATTCGGCCTAGGCAATATGAGTTTGCTTCTGAGACTTCAACCATGTTCTATAACCATCTCAGTAACGAATCGCTCTGATATTAGCGACATATTTTCATCTGTGTTGTGATAATCTCCCATTTGCACCCAGATACTGCCAGTTGACTTACTCTTGGAGTCTTTAGCATTATTGCTGTAAGTTCTTCCATCTCTTTGTAGTTGTATGGTGGTTCCGGCGATGTGAAAACTCAATCTACGGATTCGTCTTCAATGTCTTCAAATTTCTTTAATGCGTCACCTTCAATGATTGTAAAAGTCAGCTACTTCTCTCCTGCACATATCACACAACATCTCAGTCCTACCTTCGTTAGACCAGGTAACTATCATTACTTCCTTCTTGCATCTGGGACATACCATCAAATCATGATAGGTGTCAGACATTTGATTTAGTCGCTCTCCTTTGTTCTAACTCCTGCTGTGTCGTTGCTTCCTGTTCTCTTACTTCCTCATGCTTTGCTTCATCTGCTTTGAAAATCTGTCCGTCTGGATCTAATCTCACTTCAACACTTTCGCTATCGATTACTACCTTTTGCCCAATTCGGATAGTGTTTTTTGCTACAAATTCCTGTGGTTTACCCGATTCTGTAGCGGATTTAGCTACACTGATTACGCTTTGGCCTGTTCCAGTTGAAGTGAATTGGAAACTGGTTGACATGGAACCATTAATAGTGTTTGCTCGGTTAAATTTGTATGGTGAATACCAAGTCTTCGTATGCTTTGGGATCTTTTTCTCTGTGAACTCCAATATTGATTACAGTCTTGATTGCATCTATTTTTTCCTGTCTATGTTGTCAGATGTGAATGTGTGACCGTTTATTTCCATGTGACCATCTATGCAATAGAAGCCTTCAACTAATCCTAGTCGGGCGTCCTGATTCGTTTGTCATATTCAGGTTGCCGGATCATATTCTATCACACCTTCTAACACATGGCCTTCTTTATCTAGAAACTTTGTGCGAACTTGCACATTTAGATTATCCTGATGATTAAGTTACTATTCCTGGGAGTTTGATTTTGTAGAAATTGATTCTTCTTATTATATGATTCCTAATGCGTGTATGGTAAAGAACTGGTGTAAAAAGACTCCAGACCATTTTAGATTTATTGCTAAATTTCCAAATCAGACGCTCAAATTGCCGGCGATGGATGTTGTCTAGCCTCGTAAGTGGTTTTACTAATACAGTCAACGTAAAGATGTAAATCTGAAATTTCTTAATGTTTTAATTCTCTGTTGTGATATTATTCCACTAGCAAATACAAGAGCGCGCCATATGTATTGCATCGTAGCATTATACGCCTAGTCTTGGTAGGTTTCAATGTAACCGTACTATTACAGAATATACAGAATACAATTCGTTCCCAGAAGTCGATAACGGACATTATATCATAGCTAAGATACATATAGCTCCAAAAGAATTTCTCCTGACATACACTTAGGTTTATTCGCCGGCTTTATGGTGACATAGGAGATCGCCCGGCAAATCGGCGAACGGCAAGAAAAAAACAGGTAACCGCACTTCTGTTCTGAGCAAAAAATATGGGTATGTGATGGATACAATAGAGACTTAACTTGCTCGAAATATATTCTGCTAACCTAGTCTCTTCCAATGAGAGCCAGTCCAAAGGAGTAATTGACCGCCTAAGGCTAGTGTGACACCAATTAGCGTATCCGATAGTCGTGTTTGGGCAAGTGACGTCTGCCCTGGACTTAAAATATTCAGGAGTACTAGGATGAACGGAGTTAAGAAGAGCGTTGTCAGGGCGTAGTTAGTGTTTCTCACGACAAAATACACACTGGCGAACAGGAACAGAAACAATAATAGTAACGACTGGTTGTGCACGTATGTCGTTGTTATAGAGCCAATTGCTGCACCAAAAATAGTACCAATAATACGCATGGTACTGAAGCTGAATGTAGTTGAAATCTCAGAACGCAGGAATAAGACGCAGATTGTTATCAGAACCCATGAGGCCTTCATTAGTCCTAGATCTACAGCAATAAGCAATCCAATTGCACTTATGATCGAAAAGACGATTGAGAATCTGAACGGTTGTGATCTTACAGATAAATTGCTTAATAGCGGTGTTATCTTCTCTCTATAAGTGGACCCTGGATGATGTAGCAGTACAGAGACGGTCGTTGATTTTGGCTTTGAGTTCGAATGCAGAATTGGGATCACAACGCCGAGTAGTGCCCACAGTCCACCGACAAAATAAAGAAAGAAACCTTCACCGGCACTACTGATACTAGGACCAGATATACCAATTCCTATAGAGAATACGATCGAGCATACTAACGAGATGTTGACGAGTCTAGGATATACTCCAGCATATGAGATGAGGAATAATCCCAGGGCATAAAGTGGGATCACAAGGAAGCCGGTTGTGCTAACGACTATGCCAACTGCGAATGCTGATGCATAAATAACGCAAACTAGTATGAGAATGTTATTCGTGGCCCATTCCGGTCTTTGGCCCTCTACCATTGACACAGTCATCGTTCCCAAAGTGGCAAAAATCGCCTCGGGAACGCGATTTGAGAATAACCCTATGACAAGTGGCGTAATCACGAAGAGCCCTATCCTCACACCAGAGATTACCGTGATCTGGCCTACGTCGAAACTTGTGAGACTATAAAGGAAATTACGGGGCCAGGCCTTCCCTTTAAAAGGAGTCATGCTATGGCAGGTATAGAGATGGTGGTTAGGCTAATCTTATTTGCTTTATTAGATCTAACCGGACCACTAGTCGAAGTTTCGAGGCTTAGTTCAAAGTAAAGCATTCTATACTCTTTTGCAAATCCGTCGCCATTTGTCATTTCAGATTCATTTTGATATATAAGAATATATGAATATCCTCCGGGTCATTATATACGCATACTGAAACAACGAGATTTTATTCCTATGGGTTCGGTAGGTCTCATACGATTTGGACACACCTTATAAAGGTGTTCCTTGCAGCGGAGCTTCTGAGGCGTTGTTTTATTTCTAGTAATCGTGACATCATATAGATAAATTTAGCGTATGAATATGACACCATTTGCTAAACTTCAGCTATACTATTAGATTATACTTAAAGTTATGAGACTGAAGCCAACATAATAGAAAAGATGTTCCTTGTCCAGTATATCAGACTTGATAATCAGGACGGTATAATATTAAATGTACCGAAGATGCCTTGCAAATGCTTAATTACTTTAGCATTCATACTACTCTGTTAAGATATAACTTGCGTAAAATTAGTATCTAATATTCTTAAGTTCTAAATTTAGATACTCTTGGTTGTTATTGTACTATTAAACGCTTGGCCTAAAAGTTTTTACAGGGGTACTTTAACTTGTCATAAGATATAATGTGTTACTACGATTAGATCGATTATTAGCGTTTAGTGATTCTGTAATCGTAGTTGCTGTTGTATTACTAGTATATAACCTTGCTACCTTTGCAACTACTGAACCAAACGCTTTTCAGTCACAAATTTTCTTTAGTACACTGATAGTGTATGTAGGTAGCTTTATCGTAGTCTTCTTCTTCTGGTTAACCTTTACTACTCTATTAGAGTATATTAAAAATTTGAACGATATAGTGGCTTCACTCTCTTTAATATTTCTAATACTTGTTACTCTTACGCCAGTTGGAAATGTACTAGAACAACAGCAGAAAAGTGAAAAATCATTACTTTTTACGTCATTGGTCGAAATTTCTGCTGGGTCGGTGCTTCTCATAATGTTTTTTTATGTCACAAAAGGTAAGGTGCCTCCCAATCATGTTGCCAAGCTTACGCTGACATATACTTGCGTGATTCCCTCAGTTTATACTGTATGTTTGTTTGTATCTTTTTTGAATTTCACAATAGCGCAACTGCTTACATATTCCATTGTTCCCATTTTTATACTAGTACGAATTACAGTCAACAAGAGGTATCCTGAAAATCATATCAATTGATAGTGTTTGATGATTGAATAACTGTAGTAAGTCAGTATGTTAATTAATGGCTCATACTGTACTATTACTTATCATGACAAGCAATCAGGCTTGCGGTTTTATTTTTAATCGTAGAGCGCCTTCTATATCTATCTTAATCATAGCTTTGTTGAATATCACAACAGTCATAACACCTTTTGTTAATAATGGGAATATTGCTTTAGCTCAATCTAGTCAACCACAACGGCAAAACCTACTACCTTCATCTTCCTCATCTCAACAACCAAAAACTCATGAATATACTCTGATAGCAGAAAATACCACACTTGAAATAGCTCCTGGAGTTCGCGTTGATGCCTGGACGTATAATGGTACTATCCCAGGACCAACCATAACAGCGACTGAGGGTGATAGAGTAATAATTCATTTCATTAATAAAACTCCTCTCCCACACACAATTCATTTGCATGGAGATCATCCTAGTCAAGAGGATGGAGTATCTGAGATAGTACCACCAAATGGTACATTCATTTATGATGTAATTGCGCAGCCAGCTGGCGCTTTAGCATATCACTGTCATGTATCACCAGTAATGCAGCATGTCAGAATGGGACTGTATGGAGCATTTATAGTATATCCAAAAACTCCATTACCACCTGCAAGAGAATATGTTTTAGTTGATGGCGAATATGATACTCAAAACCAATTAAATCCACTGCCAGAATATTACATGTTCAATGGTTATGCAGACCAATACATGACACATCTTCTTCCAGCTAGAACTAATGAGACTGTTAGAATATACCTTGTAAATATGGGTATGTCTCCTGCCTATGGTATGCACATTCATGGAACCTTGTTTAAGGCCTATCCTTCTGGTATACTACAGAATCCTCCGTTCATGGTGCAATCGTGGGAGCTAGCATCAGGTAATGCTGCTATATTGGAGGCAAAATGGCCATGGCCAGGTAAATTTACATTCCATTTCCATGGTATACCTGAGGAGAGAGGAGCTATGGGATTCTTTAACGTGACAGATGCTCCTGCAGGTGCGATAGATGGAAAGGATATAGCTATCACAAAATCTATAAACATGAATGATTGGCAAATGAACCTAACAAGGAGCCTTCAGAAAGCAGATCCAAATGGGAAGATCACAACCACAAATACTGGTGAACACCATGGAATGCAAATGGGGATGGAACAACAACATGCTCCTTCTCCATCCACAAATAATAATAATAATAATAATAATAATAATAATAATAATAATAATGCAATACAAGTATCAATTGTAAAAGGGGCAGCTACCTTGGCTAACAAAGCTTTTTCACCTGATCATGTTAAAATAAAGGTTGGAAATACAGTTATTTGGACTAATAACGACAATAATATACACACAGTTACTTCAGGTGTAGCTAATACTCCTAATGCAGGAGAAGTATTTGATTCAGGCTTAACATCTCTGATAAGTCCATCTAAAACTTATTCCCACAAGTTTACAAATGCAGGAGAATTTACTTACTTTTGTAGACTACATCCTACCATGGTAGGAGAAATAGAGGTGACGCAGTAGTAGAATGGATATAACCTATTGCAATTTTCTACTAATACCAAGCGAAGTAATAAAAGATGGCGTAATTATAAGGCATCAACATACCCTTAATTAGTAAGTCTAAAGGCCTCTAAAAAACAATTTATCTTCGTATAAATTAAGAGACGCGAGGTCGATTGAGGCCAATTTGTTATTTGGGATTAGATCCACGTTCCCTTCTCTCATGTACTTTCACTAACTCAAAGGCTTCTGGTGCATGCTCAAGTGGAAGCACTTGATTTATTGACCTTACGTCTGACTGAAGGCTAAAGGAGAGTGTATCTTGTGAATCGATAGAAGTACCACTGGGCCAACCTATAATCGATCTACGCCCACCTATCACTAGATTTGGAGACACTTCAATGCTTTCATCAGAAGCACCTATGACTATATGTTTTCCATTGACAGATAAACCACCCAATACTTCACTCATTGCTTTTCCACTTGGGGCTGTTGCAAGATGACTTTGACACCATCTGCTCCTTCTATTACTACACCGTTTTGACTACTATTGCCAAACTTGACAAGTTCTTCAACAACATCTTGAGACTGACTATCAACGTAATAAATTGCACCAAGCTTTCTTACCATCTCCTCCTATCCTTTCCTCGTCCGATCGCAACGGTCCTAAAACCCATCTTGGCTGCAAACTGAATTCCCAGATGACCAAGTCCACCTATTCCAAGGATAGCAACTGCATCGCCTATTCGTGCACCGCTATTTCTAAGAGCATTATATGTAGTAATACCAGCACACATAAGTGGTGCGGCTTCTACGGCTGAAAGATGCTCTGGGATTAAGGCTAAAGCTGAAGAAGGAGCAATCATATAATCTGCGTAGCCGCCATCATATGAAATCCCAGGCACTTGTGTATACTTACAAGTAATAAAATCCCCACGTCTACAGGAATCACAGTGGCCACAATGACCCACATACCAGCCAACAGCGACTCTCTGTCCGGACTTCCATTCAGAGACTACATCCTCTCCCACTTCATCTATAACACCTGCTGCTTCGTGTCCTGGAGCCCTCGGATATTTGATTCCTGGAAATAATCCTTGCTTTGTGATATTATCGCTGTGACAGATGTCGCAGGCTTGGACTTTGATACGCACTTCCATAGGACCAGGCTTTGGAACCTCTCGTTACATAATTTCAAAAGGCCCGTTAGCTTTAGAAACTTGGACTAAACGCATATACATTGTTTTTTTCTACCATAAGCTGCATACGTATAATACTATAATAATACACTGGCGAGATAAAGTAAACTGAGTTACTCGATGGTAAGTTGGTCCTGAATACTACTTACTTGGATAGTCAGTGAAAGTAAATAGGAGTTGAATTGGGGTATGAGTATGAGTAATATGCTATGCCTTCAGGGTTAATGAGGTATTATCATAGATGCTATCTATACATCATGTATTAGTTGCTGTTCACTTCAAGCTTTCCATTGTATCATCATGGATATCACCTTGAGTTTCGCTAGCTGAATAGGTGAAAAGCCGGGGCAGTCAAGTAATAAGTAGCATACGTACGATCATGTCTCGCCTCCTTTAGACGATGTCCTAGTAGTTATTTAATTTAGAATCTGTGATTTCATAACTATTGCAGTAGTACAGAGAATAAGAGCCTATCCGAAAAGTAATTGATATTAGTTGAGTTTTAGCCATACTATATTTGTACGATAAAGCTAAGCCGTACTGCACCCTCTTATGATCTATAGTGATATCAGAAATTACAGGTGTTGATTCGCTGTATGAAGTACCTGATGTCTTATGGAATAGGATCACTCCATTGTTGCCATCTAGAAATAGAAAGAGGAAGAAGACTGGTCGTCCAAGAATGAATGACAGGAAGGCTATGAGTGCCATTTTCTACGTCCTACGTACAGGCTGTCAGTGGAATGCTCTACCTAGAAGTCTTGGTGCTTCTAGTACTATACATGACAGATTCCAGGAGTGGAGGAAAGCAGGTGTATTCAAACGTATGTGGATTGATAGTTTATTGCGATATGATAGAGAGACTGGGATTGACTGGAAATGGCAGGCTATGGACGGTGTTATTACAAAAGCACCTCTTGGGGGAAAAATGTACAGGCGCAAATCCTACTGATAGAGCTAAATCAGGTACTAAGCGCAGTGTATTAGTAGATGGTAAAGGAGTTCCAATTAGTGTATCTGTAGATGGTGCTAACAGACATGACATGAAGATGAGTAAAGCAACACTTCAGAGTATAGTAATCTATAGACCTAAACCAACAATGAGATCAAAGCAGCACATGTGTCTTGATAAGGGTTATGACTTTCCTGAAGTATACGAATTACTAGAAGAGTTTGGATATACAATTCATATTCCATTGAGAGGAGAGAAAACAAGCAACAAACGAAATACAGTACCTGGATACAGATCTAGACATTGGATAGTTGAAAGAACTCATTCGTGGATGAACAGGTTTAGACGGTTGTTAATTAGATGGGACAAAAAAGTAGAGAACCATATAGCAATGTTACATTTTGCTTGTGCTTGGATCACTTACAGAAGAGCAGGAGTTTTCGGATAGGCTCTAAGCTGACCAGAAGAAAGATGCGTTATGCCGAATATGACTTTGAACATGATCCCGATGACAGCGGCGGTAACTTCATGTCTCACTTTCTTTTCCTCGTCATCTTCTAGTTCAGACGTTGCTGCTCGTCGGGTTTTTGCTCATTGTCTTTTCCCATATCTTTCGCCGGGGAATTTACTCATTTGAGCAATCATTCGAGTATTTCCCTTGGTTTATTCTTGCTTTTGTAGGTACTCGCGGTGGCAGTCATTTATTTCTTATTTTATAGTTCGCCGGTTTTGCCAGCGAGGATCTCATAACGCAGTCATAAAGACTGGAAAGGGTCAAAATTGTTCCGCGACATTCTCTTGGGGCTATATACAGCTGATGTATAATGTATCATACTATAGTAACTTGTCAGTTATTGATACATGGGAACTGACTGTCCATTGCCTCTTCTGCAATAGTTTATCTACTCTGAAACCGACCAAGACTAGATGTATTATGCTACGATGCAACACCTGTGGCGCTTTGGTGTTCGTCAATGGAATTATATCACAGCAGAGAATTAAAACATTAAGAAATTTCAGAT
>Ga0164309_10001686_pt1 | contig 10652 bp, 10 predicted proteins | sample Whisoiple_247_MG_FD_109984 | JGI IMG/M metagenome (GOLD analysis project Ga0164309, IMG submission 109984) | Soil microbial communities amended with fresh organic matter from upstate New York, USA - Whitman soil sample_247_MG | ecosystem: Environmental > Terrestrial > Soil > Unclassified >... | reverse complement strand
ATCGGCCGCATGGTCGAGTTCTTCCCGGCCGTCAAGCAGCCGCTGATCCGGTCGATCCTCGCCGGGGTTCTCCGTGGTGTCCTCAGCCAGCGCCTACTCCCGCGCGTCGGCGGCCGGCGCATTCCTGCCGTCGAGGTCATGATCGGCAACGCCCGGATCGCCGACCTGATCCGCGACAACAAGCCGGAGGAGATCACAGAGGCGATTGCCGAGGGCGACTTCTTCCAGATGCAGACCTTCAGCGACGCACTGGTCAACCTTGTGCTGGAGGAGATGGTCGACCGTGAGGTTGCGGCCAACGCCGCGTCCAACCGTCATGACTTCCTCATCGCCCTCGAGCGGGCGCTCAAGGAGCAGGCCGTCAAGGCTGAAGAGTTCAGTTCCGTTGCGGATCCCGAGGAAGCCTCGGAACCGGAGGCGCCCGGGGACGAGGCAGGCGACGAGATCGTCGAGGCCGACGAGCTGCCGAGACTCCGCGTCGCCGGCCAGCAGTAGCCATGAGGCGCCTAATCCCCCTGTTCGGGGCCGTGCTCGCGCTGGCTTTCTCGAGCACAGCAGCTGCGGACACGTTCCGCGTGGAGCGACCGCACGGAAACGGCAGCAATGCAGGTGCCATCGCGTTCACACCGAACGCCGCGGTTCCGTTCACCGCAGCGCAGAGCGGCCCGCTGTCCTTCGCGCAGTTGCGCGGCATCTGGCAGGCGGCCGGCAACACGTACGGGATTCCGTGGGAGGTACTCGCCGCCATCAACAAGGTCGAGACCAACTTCGGCCAGAACCTCGGGCCGAGTTCGGCCGGAGCCGTCGGGTGGATGCAATTCATGCCCTCGACCTGGGCACGGTGGGGCATCGACGCAAACGGTGACGGGATCGCCGACCCGGACAATCCGACGGACGCCATCTTCAGCGCCGCCCACTACCTCGCCGGCTGCGGCGGGCAGTTCAACATCTCGGGCGCCGTCTACTGCTACAACCACGCGACCTGGTACGTGAACGAGGTTATGGCGCTCGCCGCCATGTACGGCCGGGGCGGCGGCGACAACACCCTCTTCGCGGTCGACCAGCTGCAGCCTCGGATCGACTCCGCGAGCGCCCGAATCCATTCGGCGCGCGCGCAGCTCGCCGACGCGCGCGCGCGGGCAAGGGCGCTCGAACATGCCCAGCGGCCGTTCCTGCACAAGGCGTCGTCGGCCAGGCTTCTCTCCGACCAGCTCGAAGCGCGCAAGCACGCCGTCCAGCTCGGCGCCCGCCGGGACGCGGCGGACGCGCGCATCGCCCGGCTGCGCAAGCTTCTCGACACCGCCACCAAGCAGCTTGCCAGGCTGCGCGACCAGGAGAGCGCCGCCTCTCTCGCATCGAGCGCGCTGCTCTCGACCCCGCTGACGAGCGGCGCCTACGGCGGCGTCGTCTCGATCGCGATGCAGTACCTCGGTGTCCCCTACCTGTGGGCGGGGGCGACCCCGAGCGGCTTCGACTGCTCCGGCCTCGTCCAGTACGCGTACGGGCAGATCGGCATCTCCTTGCCGCACAACACGGTCGCGCAGTGGAACTACCCCGGCGCGGTCTCCGTGCCGCGCAACCAGCTCCAGCCCGGAGACCTCGTCTTCTTCAACAAGCTCGATCACGTCGGGATCTACATCGGGAACGGCCAGTTCATCGACGCTCCGCATACCGGCGCGTTCGTCCGCGTGGACAACCTCAGCGGAGCCTGGTACACGGCCAACTACGACGGCGCGAAGCGGATCGTCGGCGCCTCGCTGGGCGGCGGCGCGCAACTCGGCGGCGCCACGATGGCATTCACGACGTCCGAGGACGCGAACACCGTCGCGTTCACGTCCGAAACCATCTACTTCACCCGTTAGAGGGTCATGGGCGTCTTCCGAGCTTCCGATCCCTCATTCGTGTCCCGCCGCGTTATAACGCTTCCCCGCGTCACGGCCGTCGCCGCTGCTGCCCTCCTGGTAGGCGCGACGATCAGCCTCGCCGCCGACAAGCCGGTAGCCAAGAAGCCGGCGGCCCGCACGCACGCCACGCGGCAGACCATGGTTGTCCCGAACGTCCGCAACCAGGTGTTCGTATTCGCCTCCGGAATGCTCGAGGACGCAGGCTTCGGCTGGAAGGTCAGGGGCTCCGTACACGGCTATCCCGCGAACCTCGTCGTCTCGCAGTCGCCCAAGCCGGGCACGCGCGTGATCGACACGGGAGCGCCGACGATCACGCTCCGGCTCGCGCAAGGCCACGGCGCGCAGCTCGGCCAGCCCCAGGACAGGTCCTCCTATGGAGCGAGCCTGATCCGGCCGACAAGGCACTCGAAGTCGGGGTAGGCGTGATCGCGCGGCTCCGGGCACGGCTCGCGCAGGAGGAGGGCATGACGCTGATCGAGCTGCTGTGGACGTTGGGGATTCTCAGCTTCGTCCTGAGCGGGATCATCGCGGTGTTCGTGTCCGGCCTCCACTCGGAGTTCGACATGAACCAGCGCTTCGAGGCCCAGCAGGAGGCGCGCCTCGCGTTGCAGACGATCCGCACCGACCTGCGCACCGCCTGCACGGTGACTGGGCTAGACGGGGTCAGTGCACCGACGGCCAATTCCAGCGCGGTGATCCTCGGCTTCTGCAGCAACTCGACCACTACGTGGAGCTCGACACCGCTCTCGTACTCGACGTGGTGCGCCCGCAGCCAGGGCGGGACTCCGGCCCACTACGGCCTCATCCGCGAGAGCGTCAGCGACGCGAACTGCACAACCGGCACGACGGGCCTCAAGGAGGCGGACTGGCTGACCACGAACGCCGTCTTTACGCCTGTCCTGACCTCCGGCCAGCGGCCCCAGCTGACGGTAAGCGTCCCCGTTGACGCCTATCCCAAGAACACCACCGGGGTCTACAAGCTCGCTGACACGATCACGCTCCGCAACGCGGCGGTGTCGCCGTGATCGCGCGCACGCGTCTCCACCGCCTCTCCGACGAGCGCGGCCAGTCGCTCGTGCTGGCGCTGCTCGTGCTCACCGTGCTCGCGATCGCGCTCGGCACCGTGATCTTCTTCACGAGCTCGAATCAGCGCAACTCGGCGTACGAGAAGGCCACGCAGGTCTCTCGCTCGCTCGCCGAGGCCGGTGTGAACAACGGGATCTCCGTGCTCGCCAACGCGGCACAGACGAATTCGGCCAATCTCATCAGCTCGACGCTGCTGTCGACACAAACGAGCACGTACCCCGGCGGGAGCGTCCAGTGGTGGGGGACGTTCGACGGCAACGAGCAGAGCACGAGCTGTCCGCCGCCAGCGGTCGGAAGCACCGTTTACGCCTGCGTCGGGACCTGGACGCTCAACGGGACGTCGACGGTTACGAACCCGACGGGCGGCACCGCTGCCATCCACCGGACGGTGACCGCGAAGATGCAGGTCTACCGGGCGCAGACCTCGAACCCGGCCGATGTCTGGAACTGGGTGTTCTCGCCGAAAGTGAGCGGCACCAACGCCTGTGACACCTCGTTCACCAACAGCCTGACCCTCAACGTCCGCGTGTGGGTCGGCGGCAACCTCTGCGCGAACAACACGGTCAAGTTCCAGAAGTCGCTCTATGTCGGTGGCTACCTCAACCTCGGGAACCCGCAGGCGACCGTCGGCACGAACAGCACCCCCATCGCCGCCCCCGAAGAGGTGTACGTCGGGGCAGGCTGCGTGTACTCGAACAAGCCCTTCTACAACCCCTGCGTCAAGGACGGGACGATCGTGAGCGGCAAGGCGGCCCAGACGAACGTCTTCACGAACACCCTCTACACGCAGAACGGGACGCCCACACCGCCGTTCAATCCCCTTCCGGCCACTGACCAGATCTTCCCGAACGTGGCGCCGCCGCCGCTGTGCTGGGGGCTGGGCGACTGTCCTCCCAGCTCCTCGACTCCGATCGCCGGCGGCTGGTACTCGGTCGCCTCGCCAGGGCCGCTGCACCCCTGCACTACTTCGAGCACCAGCCCCGCGGGCAATGCGCTACCCCAGTTCGATAACAACGGCTCGTTCGACAACAGCGTCCCCGGCGTCTTCAACCTCACTCCCGACAGCTACAGCTACACGTGCAAGACCGCGGGCGGCGAGCTCTCCTGGAACACGACGACCCGCACCCTCACAGTGGAGGGAGTCATCTTCATCGACGGCAGCGCCACCGCGAACACGAGCGGCAACCAGGCGATCACCTACAAGGGCTGGGGCAACAGCGGCGCGTGCACGTCGATCGGCTCGTGCGAAGCTGTTCTGTTCCTGTCGGGGACCTTCCTGATCTCGGGCGAGCACCTGTGCGCCGTCGCGAACGCCGCCGGCACCGACTGTGACCAGAGCGGTGCATGGGACCCGAACAAGAAGCTCCTGATCATCGCGACGCACAACCAGGGCGGACAGCTGTCCGCCAACGACGGCGTCGAGATCAACACGAACAAGTCGACCTTCCAGGGCGGCCTGTACGCGAAGTACGCGATCGCCATCCAGTCCGGCGGCACGGTGCAGGGTCCGCTCGTCTCCGGCACCCAGACGATCGCTGACGGCCAGAGCGGACTCCTATCGTTCCCGACGCTGACGATCTCGCCGTTCGCGATCAACTCGCCGCCGGCGTTCATGCTCTGCATTCCTTCGCAGCCCTGTCACCCCTTCGCCTACACGGGCTGAGGCGCGACGCGGCTCCCTCAAGGGCTCCGGCCCGGATGTCGATAACCAGAAGGTGGACTTCGTCCTCCCTCTCGTCTTCGTGCCCGGACTCGCAGTCGGCAGCTTTCTCGGCGTGGTCGCCGCCCGTGTCCCGCTGCGCCGCTCCGTCGTGCACCCCGGATCAGCGTGCATGAGCTGCGAGACGCCGATTCGCTGGTACGACAACGTTCCCGTCCTGTCCTACGCGCTGCTCCGCGGCCGCTGCCGCCGCTGTGGCATTCGCATCCCGCCGCGCGACCTCGCGATCGAGCTCGCGACGGCTCTCCTGCTGGTCGGCTGCGTGCTCGCGTTCGGGCTCACGGCCAGGGCGGCGGCGGCCGGGATCGCGTGCGCCGCGCTCGTGGTCGTGACGGCGACGGATCTCGAGCGGCGCATCGTCCCGAACCGCGTAGTGCTGCCGGCCGCAGCGGCCGTGCTCGCATTGAACACGGTCTGGCATCCGTCGCCGGTCTGGGCGATCGGCGCCGTCGGAGCGGCCGGGTTCCTCTTCCTGGCGGCCCTCGCGTACCCGGGCGGCATGGGGATGGGCGACGTCAAGCTCGCGCTGTTGATCGGCGCGCTCCTCGGCCTGACGACCCCGGTGGGGCTCATGCTCGGGCTCGTCTTCGCCCTCGTTCCGAGCGCCGTCCTGCTCGCCCGCCACGGCGTCGGCGCCCGCAAGCTCGGAATCCCCTTTGCACCATTTCTCGCCGCCGGCGCTGTGGTCGCGCTGTTCGCGGGCGAGCCGATCCTCCACGCCTACCTCGGGGTCCTGAAGTGAGACGACTGCGGTGTCTGCTCAGCCTGCCATGAGCCCCGGTGGCGGCCCCAAGGGTCCCGCCACACCGGCCCCGATCTCACAGCTGATGGGCGAGCTCGTCGTCGACTTGCTCGAGACGACGGGTCTCATTCCTGAGGCGAAGGTCGGAGTCCTTAGAGAGAAGGCGAAGCACCAACCGGTCGTGCAGGTGCTGATCGACGAGGGACTCGCCTCGAGCGAGGCGATCGCCCGCATCGTGGCGGCGCAACACGGCCTTCCGGTGGTCGAGTTGGGATCCGGCGGCATCGACCCGATGGCGGCCGAAGCCGTGCCGCTGCACGTCCTCGAGCAGGTGAACGCGATGCCGTACGCCTTCGACGGCGACGAGCTCTGCGTGGCGATCTCCGACCCGCAGAATATCCACGGCATCGACGCGCTTCGCCTCGCTAGCCGCCACCCAATCGCCCTGCGCGTCGCCTCGAGCGAAGAGATCACGGCCGAGCTCGGCCGGCTCACCCGGACGGCAGAAGCATTCGGCACCCGCTCCGGGATGAACGACGTCGACGTGCTCGAGGTAATCGACGAGGATGAGCTAGACGATCTCGAGGTAGACGACGGCATCTCCGACGCACCGCTCGTCCGCCTCGTAAACTCGATCATCTTCGAGGCGGCCGAGGACGGAGCGAGCGACGTCCATTTTGAGCCCCAGTCCGACGCGCTCGTCGTGCGCTTCCGCATCGACGGCGTGCTCCACGAGACCCAGCGGGTCCCAAAGCGAAGCGCGATCGGCGTGACGACTCGCCTGAAGGTGCTCGCGAAGCTCGACATCGCCGAGCGCCGGAAGCCCCAGGACGGGCGCATCTCGCTCTCGGCTTCAGCCGCGGGTCGGATGCTCGACGTCCGCGTCGCCACGTTGCCGACGGTCGAGGGCGAATCCGTGGTGATGCGCCTCCTCGACAAGTCGAAGAAGCCGCCGACGCTCGAGCAGGTCGGGCTCGGCGTGGCGATGCAAGAGCGGCTGGGGGGCTTGATCCACCGGCCGACCGGGGCTCTCCTCGTCACCGGGCCGACCGGGTCGGGCAAGTCGACCACCCTCTTCGCCGCGATGGCCGAGATCAACCGGCCCGAGATCAACGTGATCACCGTCGAGGACCCGGTCGAGTACCGCCTCGCCGGCCTCAATCAGGTTCAGATCAACCAGCGCGCCGGGCTGACGTTCGCCACGGCGCTGCGCTCGATCCTCCGCTCCGATCCCGACGTCGTGATGGTCGGGGAGATCCGCGACGTCGAGACTGCCAAGATCTCGATCGAGGCGGCCCTCACCGGCCACTTCGTCCTCTCCACGCTGCATACCAACGACGCGCCGAGCGCGCTCACGCGTTTGAACGAGATGGGCGTCGAGCCGTTCCTTACCGGCGCCGCCGTGACGGGCGTACTGGCGCAACGTCTTGCGCGTCGGCTCTGCGAGCACTGCAAGGAGCTCTACGTGCCGGGCAAGGAGGAGCTGGACGCGGCGCGCATCCCGGAGGAGCTCGTGCATGGCAAGATCGAGCTCTTCCGCCGAAACGGGTGCGTCCGCTGCCGGCAGACCGGCTACAGCGGCCGCACGGGCGTCTTCCAGCTCCTGGCAATGGACGAAGAGCTGTCGGCCCTCGCCGCGCGCAAGGCGAGCCACGAAGAACTCGAGCGCGCGGCGCTCGACGGAGGGATGTCGACCCTCTGGGCCGACGGCATCGAGAAGGTCGTCGCCGGTCTCACCTCCCTCGAAGAGCTCGCGCGCGTCACGACGGTATAGCCTCGCCCTTGGGAGAATCGTCCGGCGTGGAGGCCGGATGGAACGAGGTGCGGGCGCGCCGTCTGCTGCGTTCGTCGCTGAACGAGCGCGCGACGGGCGACCGCCTCGCAGAGGTGGTCCGGGCTGTGTGCGGCGTGCACGCACAGGTGCAGGCGTCTGCCGAGCTGCAGCTGGCCACCCGTGTCGACGTCGTCCAGGCCGACATCCGCGAAGCGCTGTGGGAGCGCCGAGCGCTAGTGAAAGCGTGGACGCTGCGCGGAACGCTTCACCTACACCCCGCGGACGAACTGCCACTTTGGTTCGCGGCGCGGCGAGCGGTCCTGCGGTCGGTCGACAGGGCGCTGCCTCCCTGGCGTGATCCCGCCGGCGTGCTCCATCCCGCGGTCAGCGCCGAAGAAGTCGAAGCGGTTCGGGCCGCGGTTTGGGAGGCGTTGGCCGATCGCTGTCTCTTGCGCGACGAGCTCGCGGACGACGTCGTGAAGCGCGTCGGAGGCGCCGCCCGGGGGCGGTTGCGCTCGGGGTTCGCCTTCTTCCTGGGCGAGCTGTGCCAGGGACCGCCACAGGGGTCGCGGATCACGCTCGCGCGGCCGGACCGGTGGATCGAGGGCTGGCAGGAGGTCGCCGACGAGGACGAGGCGCTCCGCGAAGTGTGCCGGCGGTTTCTCCACACCTACGGCCCCGCCCGACCCGCCGACTTCTGCGAGTGGTTCGCCCCGTCCGCGTTCACCGTGACCGATGGGCGAACGCTGTTCGAGAGCCTCGCATCGGAACTGGAGGAGATCGGAGTCGAGGGCCGCCGGTCTTTCGTCCTTGCCGGCGACCGTGCGTTTCCCGAGCCGAACAACTGGGTGCGGCTGCTCCCCGAGTACGACGTCTATGTGATGGGGTTCCGCGAGCGCGACCAGCTCGTGCCGCAACGGGTGCGGGAACTGGTCGCGGAGCACGGCCGCGGCCGTTACGAGGGGCCCGCCGGGGTGCGCTTCGTGCTCGTCGACGGGGTCGCCGCGGGACTCTGGGAGCGCCGAAAGCGCGGCAAGCGGATCGAGCTCCAGGTCCGGCTGGCGCGCCCGCTCGGCAAGTCCCGCCGCCGCGAACTACAGCTCGAAGCGGAGCGCATCGGCGCCTTCTTCGGCCTGGAGCCCGTGCTCACCGTCGAGCCGAGCTGATCGTCCGGTCTACTGCTTGTTCCGGATGCTGAAGCGCTTGGGCCGGCTTGCTGCGGCGAGATCCTCGAGCGAGCTCGGCGGCGGCGTGAAACCGGAACCGGTGTTCGGCTCTTCGTGCGGCTCGGGCTCAGCGGCAGCCGCTTCGGGCTCGGGTTCGGCGACGTCCTCCGGTTCGGGCTGCGGCTGGGGCTCCGGCTCGTGCTCGGCCTCGGTCTCGCGCGCGTTTGCCCCGGCGAGCATCTCCGCCGCATCGCGCGCCTGCGCCTGCAACTCGTCGGCCGCGACGCGAGCGCTCTCGGCCGTCTCCGCAGCCTCCGCGCTCGCCCTGGAGAGCATGTCATGCGCTTCAGCTCGAGCGGCCTCCAGAGCCGCTTGCGCTTCCGAGCGAATGGACTCTGTCGTCGCCTCGGCCTCGGCGCGGGCCGTGCCGAGGATATCGTCGGCCTTTGTCCGTGCCTCAGCCTGCAGCGCCTCGGAGCGTTCGTTCGCGGCTGCGAGCGTCGCTGCCGCCTCCTCCTCGACGCCGGCTAGGCGCGCCTGGGTCTCGCGCTCCGCCGCAGCCACTTGTTGCCGCTGTTCGGCGAGCTCCTGCTCCGCCTGCTTTATCTGCCGGTGGGCGGCCTCGAGGCCACGCTTGAAGTGATCTAGCTGTGTCTCGCGCTCGTCGAGCGCCAGCCGACGAAGCCGGACTTCCTCCTCGGTGCGCGTCAGGCGGTCCTTCGCCGTTTCCTGGGCGTCCTTTTCGATGCGGTCGGCGATCTCGACAGCCGCGCGTACGAGCTCGAGCGCCTCGAGCCGTGCCGAGCGGTTGTCGGAGGTGAACCCGGCCGCGCCCGAGCTCGTGTCGAGGCTGTCCGGGTCTGGCGGCAGCCGTTCGAGCTGAGGAAGAGCGATGATGTCGGCGCCGGGCTCTGGGTCGTGTCCCAGGAATTCGCCCTCGTCCCTCTGAGCCGGGTCCACGGCGTCCTCGCCCTCGCCGCTCAGGCGTGGATCTCGCAGCCGAGGTAGACGAGGGCCTCGACGGCCTCCGTCACGAACGTGCTCGCCTGCTGGGCGTCGGCGAAGCTGTACGACGGCGGCTCGGTCCCCTCGTCGCGCCCTTCGACCTCGATGTCCACGACACACGCGTCGCCGAGGTCACGCGCTCGCATGGTCACGACGGGTCGCCCGTACCGGCTCGCGCTGCGCACGAAGAGCTCGCGCGGCTCGGGCTCGGCTGCCTCGGGGCGGCCGCCCTTTCTCATCAGCGCGCGTCGGCGACGGCCTGGGCGACCACGTCGCGGTCGACGAAGCCCTTGAAGTCCGAGTAGACGGCGCCGGGACGCTTGACCACGAGAACGGCCGGAGTGTCGACGATCCCGAGCTTGTGGAGGATGGCCATTCCGGGCCGCTGGTGGCGAACGTCGAGGTTCACGAAGCCCGAATGAGTCGCGGCCGCACCGGCCTTCGCCTCGCCGGCGGCGATCTGATCGACCGCCGCGCCGGGCGATGAAAGAGAGACGACGACGACGGAATGCTTCTTGAGCGCGAGCGCGACCTTCACCGGCAGGCCGTGGGTATTGAGCTTTGCCGGCGTCGCAGGCTGCGTGTGCGCCTTGCTCGGGGCGGGAGTCGTGTGTGCGGGAGTGGTCACCGCAGGCGTCGAAGTCACGGTGCTCGACTGCGTCGACTTGTGCGTGACGGCGAAGTAGCCGCCACCGAGCACGACGACCAGCACGAGAAGGACGACGAGCCGAAGCTGGGACGTGCTCAACGACGCGTTCATGCCTCACGTATCGGCAGGCCCGGCGGCCCGGGCCTCCCTGAAACGGGGGATACGTGGGGATTCGGGGAAAAAGAGAGGGCGCGGTTTCCCGCGCCCTCTCGAGGGAGGCTGACGAGTTCAGCCGACTTACGGACAGGAACCGAGCACAGGACCGCTCAGGTCCGGGGCTCCAAGGGAGCCCGCACTGCCGGCAGGCCCGATGTAGCGGGCCACGTGCCCGCCCACCGTGCTCTGGAGGCAGTAGTCGTCGCCGGCGGTGCCGACCTCGACCAGGTCGAGCTTGCTGCCGGCGTCGATGGCCGTGATCGCGGCGAGGTTCATGCCCGCGTAGTTCGAGGTGGCGCTGCTTTCCATGTACGCCTCGGCGGAGGGAATCTCGGTGCGGACGTTGGCCTGCGCCGCCCGCTCCTGCGCCTTCTGGCGGAAGCCGAGGTACGACGGAACGGCGATCGCGAGCAGGACGCCGATGATGATCAGGACGACGAGGAGCTCGAT
>Ga0164309_10001680_pt1 | contig 10664 bp, 13 predicted proteins | sample Whisoiple_247_MG_FD_109984 | JGI IMG/M metagenome (GOLD analysis project Ga0164309, IMG submission 109984) | Soil microbial communities amended with fresh organic matter from upstate New York, USA - Whitman soil sample_247_MG | ecosystem: Environmental > Terrestrial > Soil > Unclassified >... | reverse complement strand
TGGTCAAAAATTCCGCTACACCCCAAAAATTCCGCTACACCCCAAAAATTCCGCTACACCCCAAAAATTCCGCTACAGGGCTGTTCAGCTTGCGTTCAGGTTGTTCAGGTTAACGAAATTTTAACAACCCAACATCTTGGGGTCCGGGGCAGGTCCGACCCCAATATCTAGTGGTATGCCCTAGAACCGCGTCAATCGCCCGGTATGCCCGTTGACACCTATCAAGCTAGCTCCCTACCTGCCACCTATCAACGCGCGCTTGGCGGGTCGCGCGTTGCGCTCCAGGGGCAAAAGAAAACCCGCCAGCCTTGCGGATAGCGGGTTGCCTGTTACCAGGGTTGCCGAAAATGAAAACGCGCCTAGCTTTGGAAGCCTAGGCGCGTTTGAGGGTTAGTCAGTTGGCGCGTGTTAGTTGCACCGGAGTTAGTCTGTCATGTAGTACCGCCATGATCCCCGGCTATCTGCCTTGCGGATACAACGCGGGTTAGAAAATCCGCCGGCTGAGCACCATTCGCGCTTAGATACCTTGCGCCAACTGTTCATAGCGTCCCCGCCTTGCGCACGCTACCGGCGAGTCTCTGCCAAAATTCCCCAGCGTTCACGCGGGCGAGACAATAGGCTAGGAACCGGGCAGGCTCCCCGGTCCCGTCAAAGCTGGCTACGGGCTTGCCATCGCGCCAGAGCGTGACAGTTTCACCAGATCGCGTGGCCGCATGGTCGCAATGCGTGGCGAAGGATTCGCGCGCCAACTTTTCCCAATTGCTAACTAACACAAGCCCGGAAACGCTAGCTGTCACTTTCCATTCGGTCATCAGAATTTCTCCATATCAAAGCGACCGAAGCTGAAAGTTTCCAACTCGTCGCGCAAGCTGATAACCAAATCCGTTATCTGGGATGGGGACATGCGGAAAATCATGTCCTCTATGTCCTCATCAGACATGTCTAAAAGGTCCATTGCGCCGCCATCGTCAAACGCACCAGGAACGCGTGCAATGGCAAGGCGGGGTGAATTTTTGAACGTAGCAACGCACGCACGTGCCAGCCGCTCTAAATATTCCGCGCGCAAGGTTTCTTGCGCGGAATGCTCAAAATCATAGCCAACGGAAACATTTGTACATTCAGGGATAATGCCCGCAAGGTTCGCCGTGTCGGTAAAGCTTCCGGTATCGTCCAACTCGTGCCCCATTGCCAGCGTGTCAGCTAGCGACCGCGCAAATTCATCCGAGCATGTGCGCCCGACTGCCATATGAGTAATGATTGATTTTGTGTCGCGCCTATCAAATTGGATGGCCGCATCAATGCGCGCAAACATGCCCGCGCGATTTTCTGCAATCCAGCGGGAACCGATTCCTCCGCGTTCCTCCCCACGAAAGAAAACGTAAAGACCAGGGACGCGCGCGGCAATCATTTTCAGTAGGACATAACATCCCGCCGCATTGTCAGCGCCTAGACAGTCGCGCTGATTCTTGTCCCCAACAATATATTCCCCCCGGATTCCGTCAAACGCGACCGGCTGGCGCGTGGCCGGATTCTGCCTGTTGTGCACACTGTCAGTATGGGCGCAAAAGGCAAGGCGCGAACCCGTGCCAATTGTGACAGTGTAGGCGTGGATGGTCCCATCGGGCGCCGCCACGGGCGCCGCCACGGGCGCAATGTAGCGCGCGATAAATTCGCGCTCGCCTGCACTGTCATGCGCGCGACGATAAGTAAGCATCTCGGAAATTTTCACGGCTGATAATCCTCATGTACGGTTTTCTCTTCCTCGTCTATTTCAACGGTTTTTACATCGCATGAACGCGCGTATTCATCCCCACCGTATGGAATATCAAGGCGCGTGCAAAGTGAAACTAAAACGTACTCATCCAAATATTCCAGGTAAACGCAATCATCCAAGTCCTGCCAGTCACCATCTTCATCTTGAACGCAATTGTGATGAGAAAGGACATCAGAATCGTCCAGGTATGCTTGACCGTTAACGGTAACAACTTCATCATCCCTAACCCATGTTTCATGACCGCGACGGTTATAGATGGCGAAAGTAAAATTTCTGCTAACGCAATGATCGCAAACCGTCATGTCATGGTAGTCAGAATAATTACTGTCATCATCATCCATGTAATCCCCGCAATGATCGCAGGCCATACGGTCCTCGTCGTACTTCGCGGTCCCGTCCGTTTGGGTAGCGTCATAGTTACCATCGGAATGAATCATGCAAGTGTCGGATTCATCATCCCAACGGATGCGCTGGATAGCGTCAAGGTATGGCGCTACCAAGTCTCCGTTTATTTGGCGCGCGTGGCATTTCTGGCCGCGCAACGCACGTTCCCCGGATTGAGCATAGCCGAGCCCGGTTAGCAAGTCGGACAGGCGCGCGTCCCCGTAAATCCGGACATAGCATTTATTCGCCGTGTTAACGATCGAGCGCGCGACGGTTTCGCCACCGGGCTTGTTATTGTGCGTTAGATACGCGAGCGCCAAATCGTTTTCAGGATGAGCGTAGAAACGGACAGGATTGCATTCTTCATCCCCATCCCACTCTCCCGCCATGCATGACGAGAAACCGCGAGCGCTTGCATACACTCGTGCAAAATCGTCCTCAGACTTTGCAAAATGAACTTGAGCGGGCGCAACGGCGCAAGCGTATTTTTCCGCCATGCGTTGAATGTCCTGGGGAGACTTGTCCGGATAAATCGCGGCAAAGAATCGCCCCGGCGCCATGACGATTTCCCGTCCCCGCTTTGCATCAGCAAAGGTCGGATAGCAGGCGATTTTGCTGGGGTCAGTTTGCGACGGATGCGCAGCCGCATAGAGAAAGGCAAAGGAAGGTATGGCCGGATGCGTGTCAAACTTTTTAGCGTGCAACTTTTCATAGAAATAGGGTTTCAAGTCGGAATAACCCAAATCTAGATAGGTTGCAGCCAAAGCCGCTAGCGCGAAACGCTTATCCTTTTTCAAGTCTTTCCATTGCGATGCCGCCATTTTGGAAAGGTCGCGCCTTTTCTCTTTGGAACTTCGTTTATTGCAAAGCCCGCGCCAATTGCGCGTATCGTTAAACCGTTCGTCTTTCGCTAGAATGCTCATGCGATCACCGTAATAATGTAGGCGGCAAACAACGGGAGCCAATACAAGCGGCCGTTGTTTGGGGTCGGCGGAAAGTAGGCGGGACCGTTTTTCATTGCGGGTTATTCTCGGCGTACACTTCGCAACGGATGCGACGATCCGCCAGCATGCGCGCCTGTTCCATTTCGAGCGAACGGAAAGTAACGCGGCCAGCGCTACTGTAGACAGCACGATTAAGACGCGCGCGGTAACTGATACGGGACGGGCCGCGATCAACAAGGCGCAAGCGCGGGGAAAATGCGGCGGCAGTAAGGAAGGAAACCAGAAGGGAAAGGTTCATGGTTTAGCCCTTGAGAAAATGGTTGCGCGTGGTTTCAATTTCGGCGCGCGTGAATAATTCGCCATCATGCGCGGCCACATATTGTGCAAGGCAACTGACAACTAGTGCGCGGTCAAACTGGTGAATGGTGGCGGGAGTGGCAAACGCACCAGCGCGCGGGCCGCATACGTTATATGCACTCGCTGCAATGGCGTTCATTTTATGGAGGTTCATAGTCAGAACCTCACCAGACGGCTAGCGTCGCATTCACCAGAAACGGCAAAGTTCATAGCAGCGTCAAGCGTGCTGAACTTGCAAACTTCCTGCCTGCCGTCTGCCCACTCTCTGATTGCACGGAAAGTATGGCTGGCGGGAGTAGCATTGCAGAAAACCTGCCCGACCATGCGCTCGCCATCCATATAGGCGAACTGCAGAAAGGCAGAAGGAAAAGACTGGTCTATGATTCGCAGGGTATTCATTGTGCGTTACTCCTAGTGGGAGGTTGGCTAGTGCCGTTGCGGCACACAATCAGAATACAGGGTTATTGATAGGTGTCAACAACTATTTTTGTGAAACGTCGCAAGCTTCCAAGCATTAAGCAACGCCTAGCGCCTGCCCCTGTGTCTACCAGGACGGGCGATAGCTGGCGCGATGGCAGGAGTAGCAGCACGGCACGCGGTTATGGGTATGCGTGGCAGGTTGCACGGCTTGAGTATCTAGAGGCGCACCCCCTCTGTGTCATGTGCGAAGCCGTGGGGACAGTCGAGCCCGCGACGGTTGTAGATCACAAGCGTCCGCACCGTGGCGATGTGGTCCTGTTTTGGGACAGGTCCAACTGGCAAGGGTTGTGTAAGCCGTGCCATGACATCCGGAAGCAACGTCAGGAAGCGCGCGAGCGCACCAGGTAGCAACGCTGGCCGCGCAAAAGGGCAAACCACAAGATGTAGTGGTCGGGCTGGCCGGTTGCCACAATATCTAGTAGGGTAGGCGGGGAAAGAGTTCGGGCGACGGGTTGCCACCTAGACCGCCCGTTCCCCCATGCACAGATTATTTTCCCCTTAAAAGCATCAATCACATGAGCAAATTCACCGTAAAGCAGCAGCTTTTCATCGACCACAAGGCGATGGGCTACTCCAACGCAAAAGCGATGGTGGCCGCTGGCTATAGCGAAAAAGGTGCAGCACAGGCGGGTTCGCTACTCGCTCAAAGGGCCGATGTGCAGAAGGCAATCAAGAAAGCGAAGTCGGCGCGCAACTCAAAGGCCGAAATTGAGACTGCGGTGCGCGGAAAGCCGGTTGACAAAGACATGGGCATGCCGCGCAAGAAATACACCGACCCAATGCAGTTCCTGACCGACCTGATGAACCACGAAGGCATGCCGATGCTCATGCGCAAGGACGCGGCGAAGGACTTGATGGCTTACACGCACGCGCGCATCGGAGAGAAAGGCAAAAAGGAATCTGCGAAGGACGAGGCGCACAAGATCGCGCGCGGCGAGAAAGGCAAGTCGAAGTTCGCCACGCAGAAGCCACCGACCCTGGCCAGCGTGACCGACCTGAGCAAGAGGCGTGCTGCCAATGGCTGACAAACCGATTGAAATGCCTGCAATGTGTGAAACGCACCAGGCGCTTTTGGTGCATCAAGTCGGCGTGCCGGAAAGCGGACCCTGGCGCAGCCTCATCATCGTCGCCAACGTGGTGTTGTTTCAGATGGTGTCCACGGATCAGAACGTGTACGACCGCGTTGGTGGGGACGCACATCGGCTCAAGGAACTTGGGTGCTTGGCGTGTCTGCATCCCGACTACTTTGGCGAAGTGGTGCAGGCTGCCCAATCGTCCGACATGCAGGCAATGAAGAAGCTGGGCGAACGCTATGTTTTCAACAGCCAGATCAAGCGCAATGGCTAGGATCATCCTGCTGGTGCTGATGGCAGTCGGCTATCCGTTCTCCGATCGACTCGCCGGCAATGCGTGGCTGTATATGTTCGCGCACGCCAACCTCGCGCACCTGGCCGTCAACGCGATCACACTGTGGTCCTTCGGCAAGCCGGTCGAGCGTGAACTTGGACCGGCGCAAACGCTCGCGCTGTTCATGGTCGCGGCGGTCGCGGGCGGTGCGCTGCAGTCCATCGTCACGCCGAGTGCATCGCTGCTAGGTGCAAGCGCCGGGATATTCGGACTCGTCGCGTGCTTTGTGATGCACAAGCCGAAGGTGCGCATTGGCTTGCCGCTCCTGATGTTTCCCGGTGCCCACGTTCTGATTGCACTGTCAGTGCTGAGTACGCTGTGCCTGTCCTTCGGCTGGCTGCCTGCGATCGCACACGCGGCGCATCTTGGAGGCATTGCCATCGGCATCACTTGGAGCCGCAAGTAGTGGCCCCGTGGTCAACCGCCTGCCTGGATTGGGAGCGGCGGATTGTAGAACGCCTGACGCTGATCCCCTTCGATCCGCTGTTCCCCGAGAACGCAGCGGAAGCGCTCGACGTATTCGACTCGCTCATCATGGTGGATGCGGCGAACCAGCCGACGATGGGCGAAGCATCGCTGCCGTGGATTCGGGATTTCGTCGCGCAGATTTTCGGCAGCTACCAGAGCGACACGGGACGCCGACACATCCTTGAATACTTCCTGCTCATCAGCAAGAAAAACGGCAAGTCCACCGACGCTGCCGCGATCATGCTCACGGCGCTCATCCTCAACTGGCGGCATGAGGCTGAGTTCCTGATCCTGTCGCCCACGATTGAAGTGGCGAAGAACAGTTTCGAACCAGCCGCTGCGATGGTGCGTGCCGATCCTGAGTTGAGCAAGCTGCTGCAGGTACAAGACCACATTCGCACCATCACGCATCGCACTACGGGTGCGAAGCTGAAAGTGGTGGCGGCAGACAGCAACACGGTGTCGGGCAAGAAAGCGACCGGCATCCTTATCGACGAACTATGGGCGTTCGGCAAGATGGCCAACGCGGAGAACATGATCCGCGAAGCCACTGGCGGTCTTACCAGCCGCCCCGAGGGTTTCATCATCTACCTGACCACGCAGAGCGACGAACCGCCTGCAGGCGTGTTCAAGGCGCGTCTTGAGTATGCGCGCGGCGTGCGTGACGGCACGATCAACGACAACCGCTTCCTGCCGCTCATCTACGAGTTCCCGAAGAGCTACCTGGACGATTTGGCGCGTTGTGTGGACTGCCACACGGTAGAGGATGCGTTGGTGTTGCAACCGGCGAACTTCTACATCACCAACCCGAACTTGGGGTTGAGCGTCGATCCCGACTACATCGAACGCAAGATCAGCCAGGCGCTGATGGGCGCGGAAGGCACGCTCAACGGCGAACTCGCCAAGCACCTGAACGTCGAAGTCGGCATGAACCTGCGCGCGGATCGTTGGCCGGGCGCGTTGTTCTGGTCGAAGGGCGCGCAACCCGAGCGCGTGCAATCACTCGCGCATCTGCTGTCGCAATGCGAAGTCGCATGCGTGGGCATCGACGGCGGCGGCTTGGATGACTTGCTTGGACTGGCGGTGGTTGGCCGCACGAAAGAGGAAGAGGACATCCATCACGAAGCGTACAAGGACGAAACCGGCACCTGGGTCCCGGCTGGCGTGCGCCGCGCAAAACGCCTGCTGGCGTGGACCTATGCGTGGGCGCATCCCACCGTCCTGTCGCAGCGCAAGGACATCGTTTCCAAGCTGCGCGATTTCGAGAAAGCGAAGGAAATGAGCCTTGTTTCCAGCGTCGGCGCGGATGTCGATGAATTGGTAGCAATCGTCATGCAAGTGGAGGACTCCGGACTGCTGTGGCGGGTGGGACTTGACCCTGCGCTAATTGGCAGTATCTTGGATGCGCTTGAAGCGGGCGGGTTGCCTGTCGATCCGGAAAACAAGGACGAGTGCAAAGCGGTGACGGTGAACCAGGGTTGGCGCTTGGCCGGGTCGATCAAGAACACCGAACGCAAGTTGGCATCAGGTGTTTTGTTGCATGCGGGCACGCAGTTGATGGCATGGTGTGTCGGCAACGCGAAGGTGAAAGTGGTAGGCAATGCCATCGTCATCACCAAGCAGGTAAGCGGCACGGCGAAAATTGACCCACTGATGGCGCTGTTCAACGCGGTTTCACTCATGGCGCTAAACCCGCCAGCACAAGTAGATCAATACGACTTCTCAGCAATGGTGATCGGCGGATGAGCATACTGACGAAGGGTATCCAGTGGATTCGCGGCGGCTGGCGTACTTACAGCCCCGGCAACAATCTCGTCGGCCCCTTCTACGGTGACGCACCAGGCGATGACCTGGTGCCGGTCGATGTTGCCGCCGCCGCGAAAATCTCAGCCTGGTGGGCGTGCATCTACCTCAACTCCGAAGTGAAGGGCTCGCTGCCGCTTCAAGTCCGCGACAAGAACAAAAAGATCGTGTACCAGCACGACCTGTCGGAACTCCTGCGCGTGTCGCCCAACGCGATCCAGACCGGCCAGGAGTTCTGGTCGATGCAAGAAGCGCACAAGTGCATGCACGGCAACGGCATCAGTCGCATCACGCGCCGCCGTGACGGCAGCATCATTTCGCTGGAACCTTTCATTGACCCGTCGAACTTTTCTATGCACCAGCGCCCGAGTGGCGCGTGGTACTACAAGAACGGCGAGGAAGAGTACGCGCCGAACGAACTGTTCCACCTGAAAGATTTCAGCCTCAACGGTTACATGGGCGCGTCGCGCTTGGACATTGGCCGCGCCATCCTATCTGCGCAACTGACGGCAAACGCCGCCGCGTTGCGCGGCTTCAAGCAGAGCATCAAGGTCGGTGGTTTCTTCGAAGTCACCAAGTCGCTCGACAAGCAACAGTTGATCGACTTCAACGCGCGACTGAACACCTATGCGCAGCCCGAGAACGCAAACAAGTGGATGACGTTGCTCGCTGGCATGAAGCCAATCGAAGGAACGAAGTTCACCATGAAGCCCGCCGAGGCCGAGTTGTTGACTTCGCGCGCGTTCGGTATTGAAGAGATTTGCCGGTTGCAGAACACGCCGCCGCAACTCATCGGCCATGTGGACAAGGCGAGTTCGTGGGCGTCCTCATTGGAGAACGTCAACCTGTTTTACCTGATGTACCGCATCATGCCGGGCCTCATCCGCGATGAAGCCCGCATCACCAAGTCGCTGATGACGCGAGAGGATCGCGCCAAGGGCCTGCAGGTTCGCTTCAACATCACCGGCCTGCAGCGCGCTGACGCCAAGACGCGCACGATGATGTACGCGAGCGCGCTGCAGAACGGCTACCTCAACGTCAACGAAGTGCGCGACCTGGAAGATCGTATGGCCGTCGATGGCGGCGACGAGTACCGCGTGCAAATGAACATGGCGCAAGCCACCCCATTGCCAACCGCTGAATAAGCGCTATATTCCGCGCCAAGCAGGAGCCGTCACATGACCATTCGCCGCAAAAAGCTGTCAATCGCGTTCGATGTCAAATCCGTCAAGGCGGATGGCACGTTCACGGGCCTGGCATCGCCGTTCGGCACGATGGACTACGGTGGTGACATCGTGATGCCCGGCGCGTTCACCAAGTCGCTCGCGGAGTACCGCGCCAAGGGTCGCCGCGTGCCGATGCTGTGGCAGCACAAGGTCGATACTCCCATCGGCGGCTATCCGGTGCTGGAAGAAACCGATCAGGGTCTGAACGTCGAAGGCGAGTGCAACATGCTCGTCCAGAAAGGCGCGGAATGCCACGCGCTGTTCCAGAAGCGCGACATCAGCGGCCTGTCCATCGGCTATACCAGCATCCGCGACGAGTACGATGACAAGACCGGCGTGCGCCGTCTGTTCGAAGTCAAGCTATACGAAATTTCGCCCGTCACCTTCCCCATGCACGATGATGCGCGCCTGGCGACGGTGAAGAGCATCCAGTCCCTTGCCGACTGTGAACTCTACCTGCGTGATGCAGGCTTCACACGGAAGGAAGCGCTCGCGTTCATCGCGCGCGTGAAAGCCAGTCCTGCGCAGAGTGATTCTGCGGATGCGGATGCGGCTGCGATCCAACGTGCCATCAACATCCTCCGCTCTTAAAAAGGAATCACCGATGAAGAACTATCTGTCGCGTTTCACCATCAGCCAGGTGCTGATGTTCGCTGCGGTCATGGCGCTGGTCGCGCTCATGCTGCTGACCGCCAACCCGGCCTACGCGCTGCTGATCGCGCCCGTCGCGCTGACGATCGAAGAGGTTGCCACCGAGGCGAAGAGCCAGATCAAGGGTCTGGAACAGAAGCAGGAAGGACTCAAGACCGACCTGCAGAGCATGAAGAACGAAGTCGATGCGCGCCTCAAGCAGTTCGGTGAAAAGGACATTCCCGAAAGCCTCAAGGCGGCTATCGACAAGGCGCTGGAAACGTACAACGGCATTCCGGAAAGCGTGACTGCGCTCAAGGGCGTCGTGACCGACCTGGAACAGCGCTTCGCTGGCGGCAACGTGCAGAACCCCGACGAAGCCAAGTCCTTCGGTGCGCAGTTCATCGAAGGTGCGCAGTTCAAGTCGCTGCTGGAAGCCGGGAACGCCAGCAACTTCCGTGGCGTCATTCGCCAGCAGGTCAAGACCGTCACTGTCGCCAACGCGGGCGGGCTCAACAACCGCACCGCGCGCGATCCGGAAATCGTGCGACTGGAACAGCGCCGCCTGGTGGTGCGTGACCTGATGCGTTCCGTGCGCGTGAACTCCATCGCCGTCGAGTACGCCAAGCAGACCACGCGTACCAACAACGCCGCGCCGGTTGCGGAAGCCGCCGCCAAGCCGTACAGCGATTACGTCTGGACGACTGCGACGGTGAACATCCGCACGCTCGCCCACCTGGCCAAGATCACCCGGCAGGCGATGGACGATGCGCCGCGCCTGATGGACGAAATCGACCAGGAACTTCGCTACGGCCTGGGCTACGTCGAAGAGCAGCAGTTCCTGTACGGCAACAACACCGGCCAGAACCTCAACGGCATCATCCCGCAGGCCACCGCGTCGAACTACGGCAGCACGGTCATCGCTCTGCCGAATCGCATGGACGTTCTGCGCCTGGCGGTTCTGCAGGTCGTCACCGGCTCGCTGCTGCCTGCGGACGGCATCGTGCTGCATGACGATGATTGGGCTGCCATCGAACTGTCGAAGGATTCGACGGGCAACTACCTGTTCGGCCATCCGCAGGGCTCGACTGCTCCGCGCGCGTGGAACCTCCCCGTGGTGGTCACGCCCGCGATCCTGACCGGCGACTACCTGGTGGGCAACTTCGCGCTGGGTGCGACCGTCTACGACCG
>Ga0164309_10001679_pt1 | contig 10666 bp, 11 predicted proteins | sample Whisoiple_247_MG_FD_109984 | JGI IMG/M metagenome (GOLD analysis project Ga0164309, IMG submission 109984) | Soil microbial communities amended with fresh organic matter from upstate New York, USA - Whitman soil sample_247_MG | ecosystem: Environmental > Terrestrial > Soil > Unclassified >... | reverse complement strand
GCGTCCATCGGCACAAGGCCTCGACCCCGACGGGATGCACGGGCAGACCGGCCTCGGCCAAGGCGAAGAGGGGCTGATATTCGACCGTCAGCCCGCCCGTCGTCACTGCTTCGCGCAGCTCGGCGGTAAGGGTCGCTGAGCTGTTCATGGGTCCAGGCTCCCCGCATCCCTCGAATGAGCGCAACACCCAACGCCGCGCCCAAAAGATCGTATAATGCCCGCCAACGCATCGCCGGGCGTCGGCTCGTGCCTCATCCGTGCCGGATGAGCGGCCTCTGCAACCGCGGAACCCTGCGCCGGGATACGCTAGCCCCGATGGGTACCCTCACTTACGACTCGAAGCTCACCGTGTCTCTGGACGACCGCGTGCTGGCCCATCTGCAGCCTGTCATCTGGTCGAAGCTCCGTCGCGGCGAGCCCTTCTCGTTCACCTGGACCGATCCGATGCGGCCTGGCCTCGGCCGCACCTCGGTGTGGCTCAGCCCGAACATCCCGCTCGCGTTCGAGTACTTCGGCAGCCGCGCGCCGCGCCTGAACCCCCTGTGGCTCGACGCGCTCAGCAAGGCCGCCAACTCGCCGACGGGACTGTCGATCGTGCCCGAGCCCGAGGCTCCCGAAGCTCCCTGACCTCGCCGGGTCGAGGCATCCGCTCACTCTCGCAGTGCGCCTGCGCACGACGCGCCCGCATCAGCGCCCTCGCGTCATACCGCCGAGTGTGCTTTTCGTCAAGGACCCATTCGCCGGCGTGCCGCGACATAGCGTCGAGGCATGACCAAGCTGGACGACCTGGACACCCGAGTCTCGCCCCGACGTCCTCAGCATTTCGCACTCTCCGATGCCCCTCACGTCGCCGTCGCCGGCCCCGTGCGCACCGACCCTCTCTCGGGCGACGTCGCGCGTCCCGCGCGCGCCGGACGCCTTCAGTCGATCGTCGCCGTCTTCAGCACGATCGGCGCCACGGGGTTCACGAACCCCGGCGAGCAGGTCCGCGCGTGGACGCTGCTGCTCAGCGCGATCAACGTCGTGATGGCGATCGCGCTCGGCCTCTCGCTCTACGCGATCCTGCGCTGACCCGCCGCTTCGCAAGCCTGGGCTGACCGGCCGCTTCGCGTGAAGCGACTCTGGCGTCACTCCCAGACGCTGGGTGCGGGCGCCTTGGTCGACGGAAGAGAGGATGCCGCGGCCCAGTCGTGCACCCACGGCGAGACGTCCGGCAGATCGTCGGGGCGCCCCACCGCCGCGAACAGCTCCTCGTGCGAGAGCGTGCCGCCTTTGCGCTTGAGCATGCGGGCACGGATGATGGCGCGGGCGTAGACCTCGCCGTCCACGACGGCGCGATGCTCGAGGTACAGCGCCTTGTCGTCGTGTCCGAGCAGACGGGATTCCACGACGAAGCGCTGCCACAGCTCGAGCGACTTGCGGAACGTGACGGTCTCGCTCGAGACGACGGCGTACCAGCCGTTGCGTCGCATCGCATCGGCCAGGCCCGTGCGCACGAGCAGGTCCCAGCGGCCGAGGTCGAAGAGCGACAGGTAACGGCCGTTGTTCATGTGCCGGAGCACATCGATGTCGGTCGGGAGCGTCGTGAGCCGGATGCGGCCGATCGCCGTCGGGGGGAGGCTTCGACCGAGACGCAGGCGCAGCCGGGCGCCGAGGGTGACGAGGATGGTCCGCCAGATCACGTTCACGTCGAGCGATCGTAGCCACTCGCCTGTCGATCGCCGATTCGGTTGTCGCTTCCCCACCAGGACCGCGCGGCGCCGCGCCGACGATCACGTGCGCCGCGACATCCGTTCCCGCATCCGGACCCGGCGCGACCTCCGCCGAGCGGAGGGCCTCGCCGGACGGGAGGGCGATGCCGGACCGATCCGCCCTCCCTCGCGGTGAGAACCTCCGCCGAGCGGCGTCGCCGGACGGGGCCGATCCTGGGCCGATCCGCCCGATTTCCCCCGCGCGAAGCCCGCGCGTAGAGTCAGGCCATGGAAGCCGAACTGCAGACCGACATCGTCGTCCGTCCGGTGCGGGACGTCGACGCAGAAGCCCTCGGACGCGTGCACGCCACCTGCTGGCACGAGACCTACGACCACCTCATCAGCAAGGCCGCGCTCGAGAAGATCTCGCCGCGCCGCATGGCGGAGCTGTGGACCCACTGGGCCGTCCAGGGCCCCGAATTCAAGATGTTCGCGGCGCTCGTCGACGGCGAGATCGTGGGTTTCGCCGGCTCCGGCCCCGCCCGCGACAAGGACGCCCCGCGCTTCCGCGAGCTCTACTTCATCTACCTCCTCGACGCCTGGCACGGCACGGGCATCGGTCAGCGTCTCTTCGACGCCGTCACCGAGGCCGGCGAGGGCCTCTACCTCTGGGTCGCCGAAGACAACCCGCGCGCGCACCGCTTCTACACGCGCAACGGCTTCTCGCTCGACGGCGCCGCGCACACCGAGCCCTTCCTCGGCGAGTCTCTCACCGAGGTGCGCTTCGTGCGCTGAGCAGCGAATCCGCTGAGCGCCGACGGCGCTTCGTGCGTTGCGTGCAGCTCGACTGACGCGAAGACGGGCCCGGCCGATCGGCCGGGCCCGTCCTCGTCCCCGGGAAGCCACCGGGAGAACGGATGCCGCGCGCAGCCCTCGCGCGCGGCCTCCGCAGACTCAGCCCGCGCGGAGCACCGCCTGACCCGCCGAGACCTGCACGCGGATCGTGCTGTCGGCACCCGGCGTCGAGCCGAGGCCGTTGTCGAGGTTGCCGGCCGAGACGTCCGACGTGACGTCGTACTCGCCCTCCGGCACGGTCACACGGGCAGAGCCCGAGCTGACGTCGAGCTCGATGTCGCTCGGCTGTCTGCCCGACAGCGCCACGGTGAGCGAGCCGGCCGAGACGGAGAGGTTCGCCTCGTCGACGTCCTTGAGGTCGAGGTCGCCGGAGCCGGCGCTGATCTGCGCGTCGAGCGACGACGCCGAGCCGTCGAACGTCGCGCGCCCCGCGCCGAGATCGAGCGTCAGGTCGCCGAACTCGCCGTCGGCGGTCAGGTCGCCGGCGGCGAGCGAGAAGTCGGCGTCGGTCCCCGCGAGGGACTGGGGCAGACGCAGGACCGCATCGCCCGTGCCGCCGAAGATCCAGCCGTTGCCGAACCAGTTCGACCAGTTGTCGGGCGTCGAGACGACGAGGGTGCCGTCGTCGCGGCGGAGCGTCCACCGGTCGGCGCCCCACGCGCTCGTGACCTCCAGCTCGGCATCCTTCACGTCGGCGTAGACGACGCGGAGCGATCCGGCCGACACGTCGACCTTGAGGTCCTCGACGCCGGAGGCGCTCGCGCTGCGGACGGTGGTGTGGACGGATGCCGCGGCGATCGTCGCGACGACCGCCGACGCGATGGCCCCGACGATGACGAGGGCGCCGAAGACGATGACGAGGATCGCGACGACACGCGACGAGCTGCGCGTCGGCGGGCCGGCGGGAGGCGTCGGCGGGCCGGCGGGAGGGGGCGGCGGGACGTCGGTTCCCGCCGGCGGCGGGGTGAGGGTGGTGCTCATCGGGATGCTCCTGTCTGCGGCGCGGCGCCGCCGAGGTCGGTCTGCGGCCGGGTGCCGCCGTGTTCGAGGTGGGCGAGCGCTGCGAGCACCCGCCGGTTGCCGGACTCGTCCTGCTCGAGGTCGAGCTTCTGAAAGAGGGATGTCACGTGCTTCTCGACGCTTCCCTCCGAGATGAAGAGGGCCTTCGCGATCGCCTGGTTCGAGCGTCCTTCGGCGATGAGCGAGAGCACCGACGATTCGCGGTCGGTGAGCCGCAGCATCCGTTCATCCCTCGTCCTGCGACTGAGGAGCTGGGCGACGACCTCCGGGTCGAGGACGGTGGCTCCGCCGCCGATCCGCGCGATCGCGTCGAGGAAGTCGGCGACGTCGGCGACGCGGTCCTTCAGCAGGTAGCCGAGCGCGGCGCCCTTGGCCGAGATCAGCTCGGACGCGTAGCGCTCCTCCACGTACTGCGACAGGACGAGGAGGGGCAGGTCGGGGCGCTCGGCGCGGAGGGCGAGCGCCGCGCGGATGCCCTCGTCGGTCCAGGTCGGCGGGAGCCGCACGTCGAGGATGCACAGCTCCGGCGACGTCTCGGCGACGGTCTCGGAGAGTCGCGCCGCATCGGGGAGGGCTGCGACCACGGTGTGTCCGGAATCGTCGAGCAGTCGAACGAGGCCTTCGCGCAGCAGGGCCGAGTCTTCGCAGATCAGGATGCGCACGGGATGCTCACCTCCACCGTCGTCGGGCCGCCCACGGGGCTGTCGATGCGGGCCTCGCCGCGCGCCGCGAGCACGCGGTGCACGATGCCGTCGAGACCGCCGCCCGGGATGACGCGCGCGCCGCCGATGCCGTTGTCTTCGACGCGCGCCCACAGCGTGTTGCCGTCGCGCAGCCGCACGAACACCCGCACCTCCGTGCCGCGGGAGTGCTTCGTCGCGTTCGTGAGGGCCTCCGCGATCGCGAAGTACGCAGCCGTCTCGGCGTCGCGGCTGCACCGGCCGTCCAGGCGCACATCGAGGTGCACGGGAACGACGGAGCGTGCGGCGAGGGCAGAGAGCGCGGCATCCAGTCCCCGATCGTCGAGGACGGAGGTGTGGATGCCTCGAGCCAGTTGTCGCAGCTCGGTGATGGCCGCCTTCGTCGAGGTGTGCGCCTCGTCGAGGAGGGCCTTCGCGGCCTCGGGATCGGAGTCGATCTTCTGCTGCGCGAGGCCGAGCGTCATCCCGACCGACACGAGCCGGGGCTGGACGCCGTCGTGGAGGTCACGCTCGATCCGCGTGCGCTCGACGTCGGCGGCGTGGACGGCGCCGGCACGCTGCACGTTGGAGGTGCGCGCCGCTTCGGCCAGCTGCGCCTCTCGCGAGGGAACCATGATCGAGCGGCTCAGGATGCCGTGCAGCAGCGCGAGTCCGATGATCGCCGCCGCCGAGACCAGCGCCGCGACGATGCCGGCGGGAAGAGCCCAGGCGACGGGGAACTCGAGCCCTGTGCGGGCCAGCGGCACGACGTCGGCGCTCGCATAGAGCGGCGCGAAGGCGAGGACGATGCCCGACGACAGGACGCTCAGGAGCAGCACGACGATCCACCCGAGGATCGTCGAGACGGCGAGGTTCGCGATCGCCCGCCACGTGGACGGGTCGATCGTCTGCAGCCACAGGGTGCGCAGGAACCCGCCGAAGCCGGGGCGGCCGCTCGATCGCAGACGCCGCGGCGGCAGGCCGAAGTCGTACAGCCCGTCGACGCGGGCCGCCTCGACCCACCCGACGCCGAAGAGGGCGTAGACGAGTCCGACGAGGAAGACCACGCCGATGAGGAGGACCGGGAGGAGCCCGAGGCCGAGGCCGAGGAGGGCGAAGAGGATTCCGAACACGGCGGGGCCGATGACGCCGAGTGCCGCGAGCTGGGCGACGGCGCCGGCGACGCGTGGCGGAGACGCGAGGGACGGTGCGGTGGCAGGGGTGCCTGAAGTCATGACTCCAAGGTAGGACGCGCCCTCCGCGGGCGCTCCCGAGGCATCCGGAGTCTTCTCTTCGGGTTATCCCCCAGGTCGCGGCGCTATCGCCCGCGTCGCGGGGCTATCGCCCGCTCACCTTGCCGAACAGGCGCGCGATGGGCGCGAGCACGAGGGGCCGCGCGGCGACCCAGCCGACGGCGATCACGACGAGGCTCGCGACGAAGATCCAGAACCCGGCCCAGTTGACGGCGTCCTGTGATGCGTACATGTGGTTGAGGTTGCGCAGCGCCCCGGTCGCGAACACGAGCGTCACGTGCACGACGATGAACAGGACGAAGTAGAGCATGACGGGGAAGTGCACCGCCCGCGCCCACTCGACCGGATAGGCGGCGCTCAGTCGCTTGGCGTTCTTGGGCCAGATGCCGCTCATGCGGACGCCCGTGAGGATCGCGAGCGGCGCCGCGAGGAACACCGTCGCGAAGTACGCGAGCTGCTGCAGCGAGTTGTAGTTGACCCAGCCGTTCTCGGTCGGCCAATCGAGCGACACGTACTGCAGCGCCGCCGACACGGCGTTGGGGAACACCGCCCAGCTCGTGGGCACGATCTTCATCCACTGCCCCGTGACGAACAGCAGGACCACGAAGATCACGCCGTTGACGATCCAGAGGATGTCGAGCGACTGGTGGAACCAGAGGTTGAGGCTGATCTTGCGGCGGTTGTTGTTGCGCGGCGACCAGAAGACGCTCGGCCGCTTCTCGGTGCGCACCTGCAGGCCCGACCGGATGATCAGGACGATCAGGAACGTGTTGAAGAAGTGCTGCCACCCGAGCCACGGCGGGATTCCGACGGGCGCCCCCTCGGGCAGGGGGTACTCCCCGGGGTAGGCGGCGAGGAAGTCCTGCATGAAGTCGAGGCTCAGGAACCACCGCGTCGCGAGCACGGCCATGGCCGCGGCGAAGAGCAGGCCTGCACCGGCGACGATGACGGAGCCGGCCCACTGCCCCCTCGTGAAGGGTCCGTACCGCTTCGGCTCGGGCCGCGGTGCGGGCTGCGAGCGAGCGGCGGTGCCCGGCCAGACCGTGCGGGTGAACGGCAGCGGCGGGCGCTCGGCGAGGGCGACGGCTGCTGCGGCGGGGGCTTGGGGGGCGGCGGGCGCGGGCTGTGCGGCTTGGGGTGCGGCGGGTTGTGCGGCGGGAGCGGCGGGTTGCGCGGCGGGCGTTGCCGGGGTCGCGAGCGGCGCGGTGGGCGCGGCGGCCTGTGCAGCCTCGGCGGGCGACGAAGGCGCCGCGGGCGCTGCGGTCGCGGCGGTCGTGCGGGGAAGACCCGTGCGGATGGGTCGCCCGGCGGCTGCAGGCGGTGCCGCCTCTGCAGGCGCCGAGGGCGGAGCCGAAGAATCCGAGGCGGTCACGTCCGGTGCTGCGGTGGCCGCGGCGACAGCGGGCACCGACGGAGCGGCTGTGCTGCGCGACGAGCGGACGGCGGATGCCGGGGGCCAGGGCTCCCCGCCCGCAACACGCGGAAGGCCCCGGCGCAGCGCACCGCCTTCGGCGACAGCAGGCGTCTCGATCGACGTCGCGGACGGGCCGGCTGCCACGGCGACCTCCTCTGCGGCCTCGCGGGACGGCGACACCTCCGCCGAGCCGGCACCGGTCGAGCCGGCGCGGGTCGACCCGGCGGCCACGGTCTCGGCCGCCCCCGCCGCAGCCACGGCCGCGCCGGTCGCCGCCCCCACGGAGGCGCCCGCCTGACTCCCCGCGGTCTCGCCCGCGGTCGTCTCTGCCGCTGCATCGGCGGGCGGCCAGGGCTCGCCGCCGGGCACGCGCGGCAGGCCGCGCCGCAGCATCCGCCCACCGGGGGTGGCGCTCACAGCCTCGCGATCGGCCGGCGCGGGATCCGTCGCCTCAGGCACGCCGGACTCGGGACCCGCGACCTCAGGCGGGCCCGCGGCATCCGGCGGCGCACTCGTGTCGGTCCCGGCATCATGCCGCGGCGCAGCCTCGACGAGCGTCCTGACGAGAACCTCAGCTCCCGCGCCGTCGCCGTTCGTGCCCGGGGCCTCGCCGGAGGGCGGCCAGGACTCGCCGCCCGGCGTGCGGGGCAGGCCTCGGCGGATCGACCGCGCGTATGTCGCCACCGTCGCTCAGGCCTTCTTCGCCTCGAGCGCCGCGATGAGCTGCGGCACGACGGTGAAGAGGTCGCCGACGACGCCGAAGTCCGCGATCTCGAAGATCGGGGCATCCGCGTCCTTGTTGATCGCGACGATCGTCTTGGCCGTCTGCATGCCGGCCTTGTGCTGGATCGCGCCCGAGATCCCGAGGGCGACGTACAGCTGCGGCGACACCGACACCCCGGTCTGCCCGACCTGGTACGACTGCGGCACGTAGCCCGCGTCGACGGCCGCGCGCGATGCGCCGACGGCCGCGCCGAGGGCATCGGCGAGCTGGTCGACGAGCGCGAACTTCTCGCCCGATCCGAGCCCGCGGCCGCCCGAGACGACCTTGGCGGCTCCGCGCAGCTCGGGGCGCGTCGAGGCGACGACGACCTGCTCGACGGAGTCGACGGAGGCCGCGGCCTTCCCCGACGCCGTGACGCGGACGATCTCGACCTCGGGCGTGCGCGACTCGGCACGGGCGTCGACGGCGCCCTGGCGGATCGTGATGACGGGGGCGCCCCACGTCACGGCCGCGTCGACGTTGTACGCCCCGCCGTAGACGGAGTGGTGTGCGACGACGCCCTCCGCGTCGCGCGAGACGCCGACGGCATCGACGCAGAGCCCCGAGCGCGTGCGCGCGGCGAAGCGTCCCGCGACGTCGCGGCCCTCGATCGAGTTGGAGATGAGCACGGCGTCGGGCCGGACGAGGTCGGCCGCCGCGGCGAGCGCGTCGACGCGCGGCACCGTGAGGAGTGACGAGTCGCCCTCGGCCGTCAGCACGACGGCGGCGCCGAGGTCTCCTGCCTGCGCGGCGAGGGACGAGGCATCCGTCGACACGATCAACGCGACCGGAGTGCCGACCGAAGCCGCTGCACCCAGCAGCCCCGCCGACGACTTGGCCAGGTCGCCCGAGGGCGTGACGTCCAGGAGGACGAGGATCGAATCCGCAGCGAACTCCGTCATGTCTGCCTCTCTCACGCCAGCCGGTTCTCGATGAGGAACGCGGCGAGCTTCTCGCCCGCGTCACCCTCGTCGACGATCTTGACCCCCGCTTCGCGCGGCGGCTTCTCGCTCAGCGCGATGACGATCGAATGCGCGCCGCTGTGGTCGTCGGGCTCGATCTGCAGGTCGGCGAGCGAGAGCGTCTCGAACGGCTTCTTCTTGGCCGCCATGATGCCCTTGAAGTTGGGGAACCGGGCATCGGGCAGCGCCTCGGTGATCGAGACGACGGCGGGCAGCGCCGCCGACACGCGCATGGTCGCGCCGTCCGAGGCGCGCTCCCCCGACACGGTGCCGTCGCCGATCTCGACCGAGTTGAGCGAGGTCAGGTTGGGTACGCCGAGGAGCTCGGCCACCATCGCGGGGATGACGCCGCCCGATCCGTCAGTCGACAGGTTGCCGCCGATCACGAGGTCGTAGCCGATGCGCTGCAGCGCCGCCGCGAGCACCTCCGCCGTGAGGGCGAGGTCGGCACCGAGGAGCCCGTCGTCGACGACCTGCACCGCCGAGGCGGCGCCCATCGCGAGCGCCTTGCGCACCGTCGTCGTCGCCGATTCGGGCGCCATCGACAGCACGACGACCTCGGTGCCGGGCGTCTTGTCGGCGTGGCTCAGCGCGACCTCGAGGGCGCGCTCCCCGATCTCGTCGATGACCGCCTCGCTCGCGGAGCGATCGGCCAGACCCGTCTCGAGGCTGAGCTTGCGATCCCCGTAGGTGTCCGGGACCTCCTTGACCAGGACAACGATCTTCATACGCGTGCGCTCCTTCGTCTCGACGAGTCTATGCGGCGGGTTCGGCCTGGACGCACCGGTCTGCGCGCCGGATGCGGGCGGCGCGGCGCGCTACCGTGGAGAGCGCGACGAGGGAGGTGACCGATGGCGAGGAACTCGCCCCTGCCCATCGATCCCATCGCCGAGGCGAAGCGGCAGTGGATCGCCCACGGCTGGACCGATGCCGCCGCCGGCATGTCGGCCGTGACGTCGATCATCCGCGCGCAGCAGCTCATGTTCGCCCGCATCGACGCGATCCTGCGGCCGTTCGGGCTGTCGTTCGCGCGCTTCGAGATGCTCCGCCTCCTCGCCTTCACACGGCAGGGACGGATGCCGATGGCCAGCGCCATCGCGCGCCTGCAGGTGCATCCGACGAGCGTCACGAACACGGTCGACCGTCTCGCGAAGGACGGCCTGCTCGTGCGCGAACCGCATCCGGTCGACGGCCGCGCGGCCGTGCTCGTGCTGACCGACGAAGGACGCGATCTCGTCGAGCGCGCCACCGCCGTACTCAACGCCGAGGTCTTCGAGCAGCCGGGCCTCAGCGACGAAGACACGGCCGAGCTCGTGCGGATCATCGCGCGCTTCCGCAAGGACGCCGGCGACTTCGCCGACCCCCGCCCGATGCCCGACCCCCTCTGACCCCCGCCCGCGCGCCCGGTCCCGCGCTCGCCGAAACATGGGATTCTCGTCGAAACAGGGGCGATAACCCCATGGTTCGACGAGAATCCCATGTTTCGCGGCCGGGGTCAGCGGTGGGTGAAGTCGGGCGACCGCTTCTCGCGGAACGCGGCCATGCCCTCCTTCTGGTCGTGCGTGTCGAAAAGCGCGGCGAAGACGTGGCGCTCGAAGCGCAGGCCTTCGGCCAGCGGCGTCTCCATCGCCGTGTCGAGCGCGGCCTTGGCGGCGTAGACCGACGGAAGCGACTTGGCGGCGATCGCCTCGGCGACGGCGGCGGCCTCGTCGAGGAGGCCGGAGGCGGGCACGACGCGGGAGACGAGTCCTGCGCGCTCGGCCTCCGCGGCATCCATCATGCGTCCCGTGAGGATGAGGTCGGCAGCCTTGTAGTACCCGACCGCGCGGAAGAGGCGCTGTGAGCCGCCCATCCCCGGGATGACGCCGAGGTTGATCTCTGGCTGCCCGAACTTCGCCGTGTCGGCGGCGAGGATGAGGTCGCACATCATCGCCAGCTCGCAGCCGCCGCCGAGCGCGTAGCCCGACACTGCCGCGATGACGGGCGTGCGCACCGCCGCGAAGGTCGCCCAGCCGCCGAAGTGGTCGC
>Ga0164309_10001678_pt1 | contig 10669 bp, 5 predicted proteins | sample Whisoiple_247_MG_FD_109984 | JGI IMG/M metagenome (GOLD analysis project Ga0164309, IMG submission 109984) | Soil microbial communities amended with fresh organic matter from upstate New York, USA - Whitman soil sample_247_MG | ecosystem: Environmental > Terrestrial > Soil > Unclassified >... | reverse complement strand
GGCCAGTATGCTGCTGCGATGTATCCGCTACGCGGCGGGAGTACGCGCTACAGCTTCGAATTGCCGTATCTGCCTTCGCACTCGCTCGGTTTGGCCGAACTCAGCGAGTTGCGACGTTCACGCATGCCGTGGCACTCGCACCCGCTCGACGCGGTCGAATGGTCAGGGGTGCGTTCATTTCAACCGGCACTCGCCGATCGATTCGGACGCGGCAGGGTTTGGCTGGTGGGTGACGCGTGTCACGTCGCAAGTCCGATCGGTGCTCAGAGTCTGAACGTCGGATTGCGTGAAGCCCGCGAGCTCACCGAGACGGTCGTCGATTGCCTCCACGGCCGTGACCTCGAACACCTCTCGACCGGCTACGCCGAGCAACGGCGCCTCGAATGGCGTCGGTTACTCGCCATCGGTGACAAGCCGAGCTTTGCGAGTCGAACGCCAGCGTGGGCAACTCAGCACTTCGAGCAATTTCTCTCGTGTTTGCCGGCATCCCGCGACGACCTCGATGATCTGCTCGAACAACTCGGGATTTGCGTGTTGTGAATTGGTCCGCGGTGGGCGAATGCACGGGCTTTGGTCAGCTGCGTGGCGCGCGGCTATCGCGTTCGGCGAGTTCCGCGCGCACGGCGGCCCGCAGATAGACGCCCGCGATGTCGGCTTCGTCGAGCATGCCGATCACCTGGCGATCACTCGAAACGATCGGAATTTCACGGAGATCATTGGCGATCATCGCTTCAGTGGCGTCGCGCAGGTCGTCGTCCGGGGTGACCGAGATGGGAGGTTGAAGCAGATCTGCCGCGAGAGTCCAATGCGCGTGCGACATCTCGGCCGATAGCAAGCGGATGGTGTTGGCCGTGACGAGGCCAATCAAGAGACCTTCGGCGTCGAGCACCGGGAACACGTCTTGTTCGTTGGCGCGGCTGGCGTGCCGAATGAGCTCCGCGGACGGGGTATTTTTGAGAAAGCAGACCGGCAGCGAATGCCCTTTGATCAGATCACGCACGTGGATCGTACGCAGGACGTCGAGCAACAGCGCGTCGCGATGTACGGGTGAGTCCCGCATCGTCGGCATCTGAGATGGGTAGAGGGAGCGATTGCGCAAAGCCACGAAGGCGATGCCCTGCGCCAGCATCAGCGGCACGAGTAGATCGTAATTGCCCGCAAGCTCGCAGACCAAAACCAGCGCACTCAGCGGAACATGGGCAATTCCCCCGTAAAAAGTGCCCATTCCTACGAGCGCGAAGGCGCCGGATTGCAGGCGCGGGTCGTGAGTCAAAAGCTCCGCAGCCCGTCCGAACGCGCCACCAAATAAGCCGCCGATGGCGAGCGAGGGTGCAAAATCCCCCGCGCTGCCACCCGAGCCAATGGTCAATGAAGCTGCACACAATTTCGCGAGCGATAACGCGACGAGCAGCCCCACCGAAATCCAACCCACGGGCAGCCAAGGTGAACCAGAGATCGCCATCTGCACCGCGCCATAGCCGCCGCCAAACAGACCGAGCCCCTCACCTGGTGCGTGCAGATAGTTGCCAACCAAGACCACTGCTGGGGTGCACAGCGCACCGAGTGCCAATCCACCAGCAGCCGGTCGCGTCCAGTCCGGAATTGGCAAACGGTCGAACACCCGGTGAACGCCGCGGTAGACGCGCACGAAAACCACCGCCAGCGCAGCGATCAGCAACGCAAGCAAACCAAACAGCGGCAAGTGCGCTGGCACGAACGGAAAACGCGGCACGCGCGCGAACAGCGTACTTTCGCCGAAGATCGGGATCACGACCGAGTAAGAAACGACACTCGACAGCACCGCTGGGATCAGTGCTTCTGATTCGAAGCCGTCCTTGTACAACACCTCGACCGCGAGCAACGCGCACCCGAGTGGACAACGAAAAACCGCCGACATACCTGCCGCGACCCCCGAAACCATCAAGATGCGACGCTCGCGAGCGGAGGCGCGCAGCCAACGACTGACGAGTCCGCCGAGCGCACCGCCGATCTGCATGGTCGGCCCTTCACGACCGCCAGCTCCGCCCGTCCCGAGCGTGAACATCGAAGCCAGGGCCTTCACCCAGATCACCCGACGGCGAATGACGCCGCCATGCAGGTGAAACGCTTCGATCATTGCGTCACCTCCGCCCCCTCGCGTCTCAGGAGCGAAGCGGCAGATGAGCCCGCAACACAAACCGCCCAACGCAGGCAGCAGGAACAATAGCCAGGGGCGAAAGCTGTGCGCGCCCTCGCTAGCCGCGAAGGTCTCGCCGTCCGCTCGGAGAGGAATATAGCCGGCGAGTTCCTCGAGCACGGCGCGCTGAAAATACTCGAATGCCGCAAACAACGCGGCGCCGACCAAGCCGGCAGCCACGCCGACCGCGACGCCGTCGAACAGGTTTCGACCCACCACACCGAGCTGCAAATGCTCGGCCTGAGCCAATAGCCCTCGACCGAGCGCCAACTTGCGAAGCGCCGCGACTCGTCGGAAGAAGGCTGCGGCGCGGGGCGAAGCTGGCATTCGAAAGCAGCTTCGTTTCTAAGCCGCATGACCTTCGGGATCAAGCGCAGCCAGCCCGGTGAACTGGCTAGCGCCGCGCGAGCCAGTTCACTGAGACCACTCCCACTCTATTCGACCGCGATGCTGACCTTGAGCACCGAGCTCACCGCCGGATAAGTGAAGCCGTCGTTCACCGCGCTCAAGAGCTGGACTTTGCCTTCACCGCCTGCGCCGGTGTTGGGGGCCAATTGGTTGGTCACCGTATTCGGGCCGATGCCTGGCTCTTCGTTGCCTTCGCTGCCCGTGTCCCAAAACGAAACTTGGTCGGTGATATCACCGCTGATTGGCGCGCCGCTCGCGTCGAAGAGCGTAATTCCGGTCGCTTTCGGGGCGAAGAACACATCATTGGTCGCGGCCAGCATCGTGGCGAAAGAGAGCGCGTCGCCGGGGCTCGCGTCGAACGAGAATTGATACTTTTTGCCGGGCGTGATCGCCCCCGGTGCGGTCGCACCAACTGGCGTGTTGAAGATCGCGCCTGCTCGCTCGCCGTCGAGCATCGACAATTTCGCCCCAAGGTTCGTTGGGTTGCCATCTTCGGCGATGGCTTCGATGCCGTCACCGTAGTCAGGCGAGCCCGAGGTGAAGAGCGGCTTGGAACCAGCCTCGTGCACGACCCAGACGCCAGGCGACGCGGGATAGGTGATGCCTGCGTTCGCAGTCACGAACGCAGCGAGATCGGTTGGGTTACCGTCTTCAGCGATGTGTTCGAGGCCTTTTCCGCGGTCCGGCATGCCCACGGTAAACAGCGGATCGACCCCGCTATGGACGACCCACACGCCCGGAGACAACGGAGCTGCGCGATTGCCCGCGCTGGTCATCAGCGTATCGGCCGTAGACACGTCTTTGATCGTGATTTGAAAGAGAGTGCCGGTCGTGTGCGCGACGGTCACCTGAATGATGCTCGCCACAGGTGGGTAGTCGAAGTGCACGCCGTCGGTTGCGTTTGCGATTTCGACGACGTTGCCGTGCTCGTCAGTGCCCATGTTCGGGCCCGCTTGCTTGCTGACGGTGCTCGGGCCGACGCCGGGCTCTTCGTTGATTTCGGTGCCCGCGTCCCAGAGCTTGATTTGCGACGTAACGTCCCCGGAGATCGGCGCGCCGGTCGAGTCATAGAGCGCAATCCCGGTGCCGTCTGGACCAAAGAACAGGTCATTGGTCGCGGCCAGCATGGTTGCGAAAGAGAGCTTCTGTTTGCGGCCCGCGTCGATCGTGAATTGATACATCTTTCCGGGCGTCGCCGGGCCGGGCGCGCTGTCACCGACAGGGGTATTGAATAGACCCGCGCTCGTGTAGAGCTTGGTCTGTGCCACGTTCTCGAGCGTCACGGTGAATCGTTTGCCGATTTCGCTACCGGCCGCGCCGCCTTCGCCCATGCCGCCTTCGCCACCAGCGCCAGCTGACGGCTCTCCTCCGGCAGAGCCGCCTTCGCCCGCTCCCGCCATTGCTTGGCCGCCCTGCCCAGCGCTCGCGCCGCCCGCCGAAGTACCGCCTGACGTCCGTCCACCACTCGAGGTACCGGCGCTACCAGCCATGCCGTCGCTGTCGCTGCTGCAGGCGCTGATGAGCGTTGTGGCGCCGACAACCGCAAGCGCCGTGAATTGAAGGAGAGAGATCTTTTTCATTTTGCTGTTCCTTTGAAAAGCACGGATCACGACCTGTTCGCGGCCCTGGCCGACGATGGAGCTCCGCCTGCACTCGACTGCCGTGGCTACGCGGACGAGAGACCTAAGCGGTCACGTCACTCGTACGGACTTGGCGCAGCACGGTTACAGCTCGTCAGCAAAAGACTGCTAGTCGTTTTGGTCGGACCGGATAGGTCGGGTTTGATTGCGGCCGCGACCAATGTTACTCAGGGCGGCACAGACGATGCCAGCCGAGGGACCGGAAGAGTCGTTCCACAAACGCCTCATTGAAGGCAGCCCGGATTGCATCAAGGTGTTGGATCTCGACGGGCGGTTGCTCGCGATGAACGCGGGCGGCATGGCCGCGCTCGAGATTTGTGACCTCGGACCATTCGTCGGCAGCTCCTGGATAGACTTTTGGCAAGGGGATGACCGCCGCGCCGCGCAGGCCGCGGTCGAAGCCGCGCGACGCGGAGAGATCGGCCGCTTCGTCGGTTTTTTCCCGACCACTCAGACGCGCAAGCCGATGTGGTTTCACGTCGTGGTCAGCGCCATCCCAGACGAGCACGGCAAAGTCGAAAAACTGCTCGCTTCCTCGCGCGACGTGACCGAGTGGAAGATCTCCGAGCAGCAACTGCGCGCCGCAGTCGACGAAAGCGAAGAGCGTTTCCGCGATCTATTCGATGAAGCGCCAATCGCGTACGTGAACGAGGGGCTCGATTCGAAGTTCATTCGCGCCAATCGCACGGCCATGAAAATCCTGGGTATCACCGAGGGGGACGTGCCGCACACCTTCGGTCGCGACTTCGTACCCGACACGCCCGAGGCGCAGGCGCGCCTGCGCGACGCCTTCGCGTCGATCGGCAAAGGCATCGACACCAGCGGTGTGGTCTTGGAATTGCGTCGCAAAGACAACGCGGCTCCGGTTTGGATCGAATGGTGGTCGAGGCCCAGCCCCGACGGCAGCCACACGCGTACGATGTTTCTCGACATCAGCAAACGCGTGCAAATGGAGCAAGAAAAGGCCGGCCTCGAGGCACAAAACACTTACCTCCAAGAAGAGATCCGCAGCGAGCACAACTTCGGAGAAATCGTGGGCAACGCTCCAACTCTCCTGGAGCTACTCAAGCGAGTAGAGCAAGTCGGGCGCACCGACTCCACCGTGCTCGTGCTCGGCGAAACGGGGACTGGCAAAGAGCTGATCGCGCGGGCTATCCACGATCGCAGCCCGCGCCGGAATCGCCCGTTGGTGAAGGTCAATTGCGGGGCGATTTCCGCGGGACTCGTGGAGAGCGAGCTGTTCGGCCACGTGCGCGGTGCGTTCACGGGTGCAATCGCCAATCGGGACGGGCGCTTCAAGCTCGCGCACGGCGGGACGCTCTTCCTCGACGAGGTGGGTGAGCTGCCGCTCGAAACGCAGGTCAAGCTGCTACGCGTGTTGCAAGAGCAAGAGTTCGAACCACTCGGCAGCAGTGCCACGCTCAAGGTGGACGTGCGGGTAGTCGCCGCGACGAACCGAGATCTGGCCGAGCTGGTGCGCGAGGGCAAATTCCGTGCGGACTTGTACTACCGCTTGAACGTCGTGCCGTTACACGCGCCCGCGCTGCGCGATCGCGCGAGTGACATCCCTGTCTTGGCGATGTTCTTCGTACAAAAGCTGGCCGCACGAATGGGCAAACAAATCACGACCATCGGCGAAGAAGCGCTGAGTAAACTGGCGAACTATCCTTGGCCCGGCAACATTCGCGAACTACAGAACGTGATCGAGCGGGCGGTGATTCTGTCGCCGAGCAGCACGTTGCTGATCACTGAAGAGCTGCGTGCGCCCGCGCCGTCTTCAATCGGCAGCCCTTCCCCTGCCCGGCGCTCCCAAGAGAAGGACGCGACTGTCGATGCCGCGGGTCTGAGCTCGCTGGAGGACGCCGGGAGGCGCCACATCGAGGCCGTACTGGCGACGACCAACTGGATGATCGAGGGCGAGCGTGGCGCCGCGAAGCTGCTCGGTGTTAGCCCGAGCACGCTTCGCAGCCGAATGCAGCGACTCGGCGTCAAACGCCCTGAAAAGCCGCTCTGACAAAGAGAAGCGAGGCCAAGAGCTATGTCTCCCGACCTCGGTTCGAGTGCGCATCTCGTTACGGATTGCCCTGCCCGGACAACAGCGTGATGCGGTACGCCGGCAGTTTCCACTGGCCATGGCCACTGAACACGAAGCGCTGCGTGATTCGCTGACCAGGCTGCAATACGCCTCCCGGCAGGAACACGCGAATGTAGGGGTCACCGCTACCCGTGAGCCCGCTTGCGTTCTCGAGCCGCACTCGCCCGGCTAGCCCGTGCACGATGATCAACAAGTGAGTGTCGACGACCGCGTCACTGACGTTGCTGAGTCGGTACGCTTCTTCTATCTTGGAACCAGAACGGTCACTGTCGATTCGGTCGAGCCGCACCTGTGGCGTCACATCGAGAAACTCGAGGCCTTCGTCGCGCCGAGACAGCGGATCGTCGTTGTCGATGGCGCGACCGCTCAATAACTGTCCGTCCTTCGCTCCTAGAGCCACGAGCTCCGGGTGGTTCTTGGAGTAGAGCAAATCGGCGTCGTTCGGCTGGAACGCTGCCGCGAAGCCGGAATCGTACAGGCCGTTCTCGAGGAAGTCGGCGATCGCGTCCATTTGTGCATCGTTCAAGCCTAGGCCGCGGGGCGCATTGTCTCCGCGCGGATTCGTGAAGCGCGGCTCCAACGTCCGTGCTTGGCCCGCGAACTGTCGGTCCTGAGCAATGCCGTCGTTGAAGTAGCCGACCACCTCTCGGATGTCGGAAAATGAGCCATTGTGGAAAAAGGTGCGAGCATCCTTGAGCTGCCGCAACGTCAAGCTACGGAACTTGTACGCGTCGTTCGACTCGTGCGTGATTTCCTGTCGCCCCGTGTCTTCGCCATGTGGCAGCGGGTTTCCACGGCGATCGAACTGTAGGTGTCCTCTGCGCAGCGCGTTCAGCGCCTGTACCGGGTGATCGCCGATGCCGATGTTGAAGAAGTTCTGTTCGACGAACTCGCCGATACCGGTGACGTCCGGGTCATTCGGCTGCTTGTTGAGCATCGGACCGCTGTGGCAACTGAAGCAACCAGCGCCGCCTTGCTCCGCCTTGGTAAAAAAGAGCCGCGCGCCACGGCGCTGACGGGCGGACAGTGTGTCCTGTCCGGCGAGGAAACGATCGAAGGGCGTGTTGCGAGTGACCGCGGTGCGTAGGAACGTCGCGGTGGCGCGCAAGACGGTCTCGTCATTGACCAGTTTATCCAATGCGGGCTGACATCCTCCGCTTGGCGGAGCCTTCTTGCAGGCATCGTATTCTTTGGCCTCGTCCGGGAACGCTTGCCGGAAGAGCTCGACGAACGCCGGGATTTTTTGCAGCGTAGCCGACTCGAAATCCAGCATTCGGTGCGCGTCGAGCAAGAGCAAGGTGAGGTTTTCTTGGGCCGGATCGTTCAACGGGTTCAGGCCACCGGGCAAAGAGTTCGACTCTCCGGCGAAGCCGCCGAAAAGCAGGCGATTGTTGAACGCGAAGCCGACCATGGACGGCGATTGGCGCCCCACGCTATCCAGCTGATCGAGGCGGCCCGTGGCGAGCAATGCGTCTGCCAGCGGATCGGCCTTTTGCCGTGCGGGGGTCGCGACCTCTAACGTGCCACCGACTTTGTAGATGTCGGTGAGCGTCGGTAGCGAATCCACACCGGTATCGCCTTCGAACAATTTGACGCGAGGTAGATACGCGGCTTCGCGAGGGATCAGATCACGTTGTGGTCTGCGACGAATGACGTAGTTCCCGTTCTCGTCGGTGTAGCCACGGCCCTCGCCGCCGACGTTGAAGTTCAGCACCGCGCCAGCCTTGCCCGCTGCTTCACCGAGATGACAGCTTCCGCAGGAACCAGTGCCGCTCGTCGCTTCAACGACCTTCTGCACGTTCGGGTTCCACGCGGGCACCGTGCCCCCGAACGCGGTCCGCTCGGGCAGATCTCGCGGCTCACCCGCTCGGATCGGCGGATTCACGTTCTTGTTGATGTTGATGCGCGTGGTGCGCACCGGATCGTGAAACAGCATCTTACCGAGGAAACGCTTGGCTTCGGTCGTCCGATAGCGCCCCGGGCGAGCAGGATCTTCCGGTGGCAGCGGGATCGATGCGTCATCCACGGGCACCTTGAGCTTATCGAGCCCGCCCACCTGGGTGGAGATGAACTCGCGCAGCTGAACCGAACTATTACTCAGTGCCTCGGTCTCGGTGGCGATCTCGTGCTCGTCCGAGGACTCGGCTTGGCAGGCGCTCAATAGGCAGAAAGCCAGCGGACCTAGCGCGAGCTTCGTCAACGTCGCGTGTTCTCTTATTCTGCGAAACGTATTCATGCATTCCTCCTAGGTGGCGAACAAAGCACTGCGCGCTCGCTACGCCGTGTTCGATCGAGCGCGCGAGTCGCCCATCGAATACACGGCGAGCGCTCCGTATTTGGGCCGCCCACTTGCTGTTCCGAGACCGTTCTTCCTGACCCCGGGTGCTCGGTCATCCCAGGCACACTCTGTACTCGCAATGCGAGGCTCGGTTTCTGCGCCGAGCCGACAACGGGAATATTTCTCGAGCGCCGCGCGGGAGACTCAACCGAGCCGTTCCAAGATCCGATCGCCGACGCGCAATGCGTTGGCCATGATTGTCAGCGCTGGGTTCACTGCTGCGCTCGACGGGAAAAAGCTACCGTCCACGACGTACAGGTTGCTCACATCGTGAGCACGACAATTCCGATCGAGCACGGAGGTCTTGGGATCTTCGCCGAAGCGAATCGTGCCATTTTGATGCGCCACGCCCGCGAGCGGAATCCGCTGCGCCACGTGCAGATTCCGCGAAAACAAACCTTGATGGCACTCGTGTCCGTGCACCGAGCAGCGGGTGCTCCGTTGCAGCAAATCCTTGAGCTTGGCGATCAGCCGTTGGTGGCCCTCGAGGTTATTCGGGCGATAGCTCAGTACGATGTTTCCCTCGCGGTCGAGTGAGACACGGTTTTCTGGGTCCGGCAAATCTTCGCTGGTTAGCCAAAAATCCAGCGAGTGACGCGCCATCAGGTCCAGGGTCCAGCCCGGGGCAATCGCAGGTGCACCGGCCCGCAGCGTGTCCGCGTCGAGCTTACCAACGAAGCTGATATGGCCCATGGGTAGCGGCCACTCTTCTGAGCCGAAGTAGAAGTCGTTGATGCCGAGGGTCTTCTGGAACACGGTCGGATTTGGGCACTTGGAGATGGCCATCATCACCGAGTTGACGTGACCCATGTAGTGACGCCCGACCAGATCGGAACCGTTGGCGAGCCCGCGTGGGTGCTTGCTGCTCGCAGAGCGCAAGAGCAGCGCAGCCGAGTTGATGGCTCCGCAAGCTGCGACCACGATGTCAGCGCTGTAAGTTTCGAGCTCACCGTTCCGCATCACGCGCACCGTCGTCACTTCACGACCGGAGCTGCTCGTCGCGAGCTTTTCAACGTAGGCGTTGGTGAGCAAGGTCACGTTCGAGTATTCGAGTGCTGGATCCACGGCGCAGGTCTGCGCGTCACTCTTGGCGTTCACGAGGCACGGATGACCGTCACAGGTCGCACAGCGAATGCAGGCGCTTTTCCGCGGATTCTTCTCGTCCAACTTCACGCCAAGGGGCACGTGAAAGGGTTTGCAGCCGAGCGCGGCCAGATCATCACTGAGCTGCTGAATGCGTGGCTCATGGCTGACCGCAGCGTACGGATAGGCCGAGCGCGCGGGCGGTTCCGTGGGATCCTCACCGCGGTTCCCGTGCACGCTGTACAGCGCCTCGGCCTGTGCATAGTACGGCTCGAGTTCGGCATAAGTGATGGGCCAAGCCGGCGAGAGCCCACCGTGGTGCTTGATTTCGCCGAAGTCTCGTGCGCGAAGGCGAAACAGCGCGGCTCCGTAAAACTTGGTATTGCCGCCGACGAAGTAGTTCGTGTGCGCGTGCAGCGCCTCGCCGTGCTTGTCGCGCCAAACCTCTTTCGTGTTGTAGCGCCCATCCTGATTGACCGCCTTGGTGCTCCAATTCTCGGCCTCGCGACGAACGTAGTCACCGCGTTCGAGCAGCAAGATCTTCTTGCCCGAACCCGCGAGGCGATGAGTGAGCGTGCCACCGCCGGCGCCCGAGCCGATGATGATGACGTCATAGTGAGTCGAAGCCTGGGTCATGATTGATTACTCCGGTTGGGATCGAGACACTTGCAACGCACGAAACAGGCCACGGTTTCGCTGTGATTCAGCTTTCCGCACGGCACCGAGTGCCGAGCCAGAAACCGACATTGAAGCTCCACGGCCAGCAACATGCCGCTCACGGGCGCGCTGAGGTAGATCCAGAATCCTCGAAAGGAATGCGCGAGCAACGCGGAAGCAAAGCTGCGCGCCGGGTTCAGACTCATGCCGGAAAGCGGCGCTTCGAAGGTGATGAACAGAGCCACGAGCGCAGCGGCGAAGAGCCCCGCGCG
>Ga0164309_10001677_pt1 | contig 10671 bp, 12 predicted proteins | sample Whisoiple_247_MG_FD_109984 | JGI IMG/M metagenome (GOLD analysis project Ga0164309, IMG submission 109984) | Soil microbial communities amended with fresh organic matter from upstate New York, USA - Whitman soil sample_247_MG | ecosystem: Environmental > Terrestrial > Soil > Unclassified >... | reverse complement strand
TGGTTGAGCAAATCCATGCACTGACAGACCGAACGAGGACGTGGCAAGAAACCACAAAGCTGGTTGACAAGGTGAACCGCACGCTGGGCGGGTGGGCGAACTACTTCCCAAGTAGGCACCGTGAGCAAGGCGTATCGGGCACTCGACAGCTACACAGCGATGCGGTTGCGCCGGTGGTTGCAGTTCAAGCACAGAACCAGGCGTCGCAGGGGCGGGACCTATCCACTCTCGCATCTTTACGGGCACTTTGGGCTCGTACGCCTGAGCAGGCTTGGGCACGACGTGCCGTGGGTGAAGGCGTGAAGTTTTGTCCGAGAGCCGGATGCGGGAAATCTGCCTGTCCGGTTCGATGAGCGGGGTGTGAAAACGGGGCCATGGTCGAACCAGTGAGGCACCGCCGAACGAAAGGGGCGGCAACAGATATGCTCGAACCTAAAGCTACCGCGTCACACCTCGATTCTACACTTTTCGGACGTTGCTGAGTCCGTAAGCGGATCCAAAACGGACATTGACCAGCTGTCGTTCATAGCGCCGACCTTAACTATGCTCGCCACTGGGAGGAAATGATTCCATCGATCTTTGGCGGTGAAGGGAAGTCCAGGTTTCGTTCTCCCGCCCAATCATCGAGATCGTTCCGGTTTGCTGCCGCCATGGCGCCGCCCTTCGTCATCGTTCTCCCGGTCAAGCTCGCAGCCGGAAAATGCCGTTGGTGCGGAGGAGTCCAGTGACGGTGCGAGAGGCGCTGGCGGCCGGATGCTATTGACTAAATCTGTACGGTGCTGTACGGTTGTTTCGGAGACAAGCCATGGTGAACCTCATCTTGCGCAAAGGCGCGGAAGAAGCTCGCAATCAGCTTCCGGATCTTCTCGAGGCCGCCGAGAAGGGCCGTTCGACGATCATTACCAGACATGGCCGTCCAGTTGCAGCGTTGGTGCCGATCGAGGCGTATGGCGCCGCCATTCGCCAGCAGCCGCTGATGCCCGTCGCAGGATCCGGTCGTGGGCTATGGGGAAAAAATAGTACCCGCACGCTTCGAAAGCTGCGTCACGAATGGAACCGCTAGATTTTGCGGATCTGCCGGCGGATGCGCTGGTTCTCATCGATTCGGCGCCCATCATCTACTTCCTGGAGGGGCACCTGAAATTTGGACCGCGCTTCAAGCCGCTCTTCGAAGCCCATGGAACTGGGCACCTGCGTTTCGCCGTAACGACCATCACCATCGCCGAGGTGCTGACTGGGCCCCTGCAGGCGGCTGATGACGCACTCGCGCGGCGTTATCGTGCGATCCTCGAATCGTGGCAGCCGATCGCGCTTGACGTCGACATTGCGGAAAGCGCTGCAAGACTGCGGGCGTCGCTCCGCCTCAAGCTGGCAGACGCTGTTCAAGCGGCTAGCGCATTGGCAATCAACGCGGCCGCCCTGGTGACCCATGACCGCGATTTCTCGCGCGTGCGTTCGCTGCGTATCATTTCTTGAAGGCCCAGCGCGTCGACTTGACGATCGTTCATTAAATGCTGTCCAGCTTACCGGGAGTTACCATGTCGTCGATCGGTATCACGTTGCTCAACAGTCTTTGTTCCGTTGAGCGTCCGGGCGACTTTTGCGTCGGCGGAATTCGGGAAATCTTCATGCCGACGATCGATGTCGACGGCGTGGGCAGGATCGCCTTTCCGATCCTGCCCATCCAGGCCGAGCGGCTCGTCGCAATCGCCGAGGCAGCACCCTATGGGCGGGGCGAGGAGACGGTGGTCGATCGCGAAGTCCGACGAACCTGGCAGATCGATTCCGCCAAGGTTCGGATCGGAGGGCGTCACTGGGACAAAACCCTAGCCGGACTCGTCGCCGACATAGCTCTTGGGCTCGGTGTGAGCGAGCCGGTTGCGGCCGACTTCTATAAGCTTCTTGTCTACGATACCGGCAGCTTCTTCGTCGATCACCGCGATACCGAGAAGGCCCCCGGTATGTTCGCGACGATGGTGCTCGTGCTGCCCTCGACCCATAGCGGCGGCGAATTGGTCATAAAGCATCTTGGCCGGGAGGTGGTGCTCGACCCGCGTCCGGAGGAACCGTCGGAGATCGGCTTCGCGGCCTTCTATGCCGACTGCGTGCATGAAGTGCGTCCTGTTACGACGGGATGTCGCCCGACCCTCGTCTATAATTTGCGTTTCGTCGGCAAGAGGTGCCCGCTGAAGGCACCCGACTATCGCCCAGAGCACGGACGGGTGGTGGAGTTGCTGTCGAGCTGGGCGAGTGCTGAGGACGAGCCTGACAAGCTGATCCTGCCGTTGGAGCATGCCTATACGCCGGAGGAGCTGTCGTTCAGTGCACTCAAGGGTGCCGATGCGGGTGTGGCGTCCGTGCTGGTCAAGGCCGCTGCAGAGGCGGATTGCGATCTTCACCTCGCTCTCGTGTCGATCGAGGAGAGCGGCAGCGCCGAACATACCGGCTATTACGGCCGTCGCCGCCGGAGTCGAGACGATGAGGATAGCGAAGAATTCGAGGTTGCCGAGGTCATCGACCGGGCGCTGTTCCTGTCCGAGTGGCGGCGTCCGGATGGCAGCGAGGCCGGGTTCGGCGATTTTCCGTTCGCCGAGGACGAACTATGCCCGCCCGATGCCTTCGAGGATCTCATGCCGGACGAGGAGCACTTTCACGAGGCAACGGGCAACGAAGGCGCGTCCTTCGAGCGCACCTATCGCCGCGCCAGCCTTGTCTTGTGGCCGCGCGCGCGGCGTCTTGCGGTGCTGAACCAGGCTGGCCTCCGCACGACACTGCCGCATCTCGAACATCTGACGGCGCGCTGGGAGACGAGCAGCGCATCGATCCAGTCGCCGTTGTGGCATGAGGCCGATGAGCTTTCGGGGCACATGCTGCGCTCCTGGTCCCGCTCGTCTTGGCGGGCGGACGACGACGCCGAAGCCGGCCGGATGCTCGATTTGCAGATCCGGCTGGGGAACGGGAAGCGCATCGATGCGTTTCTCGCCGAACTGTCCTCCGAAGGCCATTATGCCGCGTCCGACAACGGGACGATCGTGCGCGCCGCCGCCCTTCTTCCGGCCCCGCGCGCAACGGAGCTGCTGGTCCGGATTGTCAGGCGTAACGCTCCGGCCCATCCCAGCGCCTGCGGCGATCTGCTGCTGCGCTGCGTCGTGGCGCCGATGGGTGCGGCCGGCGACCTGGAGCAGATCGGCGCAGCCTTGATAGACGTCTTGCCGGGCGACCCGACGAGGCGAGAGAAGGCCGGCACTTGGACTCGGCCAACGCCCGTGACGCCGGGCTTCGTCGTCGATCTTCTGACGGCGACGAGCCGGATCGATGCGGGGCTCGCGGCGCGTGCGATCGAGCACCTGCTGGCCTGGCCGAAGACATACAAGCCGGACGACGTGCTGATCCCCGCCGCTCGTGCGTTTGCCAAGCAGGTGGAAAGCATGGCGTGGCCGGCGGTGGGGCGTCTCCGAGAGGCGTCTCTCGACCACCTGCGCAGGCGCATCGCCCAGCCGCTGCAGGCGCCACGGGACTGGACCAGGACTGACCTTCTCAAATGCACATGCGGCGACTGCCGTGGGCTGGGCGCGTTCCTGGTTGCGCCGGATCAACAGCAATGGCGCCTGAAGGCGGTCCAGGATCGGAGGACCCATGTCGAGCAAAGCGTCCGGAGCGCGGCGTGCGACCTTGACCTCACGACGGAAAGGCGCGGCAGCCCCCACACGCTGGTGGCCACCAAGAACCAGGCCAGCCACGAACGGCGCGCGAAGCAGCGCCGGCAGGATCTGGAGCATGTGTCGGCGCTGGGCGGATGACATGAATCACTCAATTGCTGATTTGGGCATCCCTAACTGAACATCGGCCTAGCGAGCTCTCGTAAAAGTTGTCCATGCACAACTAAAGAGAGCAAAATTTCGGAACGGAAAACGAAACGAAACCGACACTCGGGTTTCAGAGTTGGAGCGGATATGGATTGGCTTCGCAACCGAATGCTTCATCTTATCACGTCTGTGACTGGGCGAGTGCGGGATGGGAGGCGCTGCTCGGCGCTGGCTCGTGAGAACCTTGGTCACTTGCAGACGATCGCCTGCCCGAGGCGCCAAGGGCAATCTCCAAAATCCCAGTGGATACACGACTGACGGTGTCGAGCCTCGCCAACTTGACGCTGTCCGATTGGCATTGAGCGATTCGTTGTACGCGAGGTGGTAGTCGAAAGCGGTTCCGGGGGAAAGGCGCGCTAGGAACGCGGAAAGGCCTTAATCTTGCTTAACGAAGCGTTAATCATTTTGGGAGGAACATCGAGCCGACGATTCCAGAGGATTTTTTCCAGAAGGAGTTTTCGATGTCGAAGTTTGCAGTTGGCGACACAGTCGACAAAGCAGCCGACGACCATGAGGTGGGCATGGTCATTGCCGTGTTCCCGACAGTTGACGGTAACTTTCGGTACGCCGTCGATATGGAGGGATACGGCGCTCTCCAGTTTTTTAACGAGGAAAAACTGGTCGGTCACCGCAGCCAGGCTGAACACGACTCATAAGGCCCGCGTGGCGGAGCCCCTTGGGTGCGCCCAAAACTTGCTGCGGCGTTTGCGAGGTAATATACGTTGATAGCGACGTATTCCCCGTCCGAAGTTGCCTCAAAGGCATCAGCCCAATATGCGTCGGCTTCACCGCAACACGACACCGCGGGGTTATCAGGCTGTTTCAAATCCTGGTTCTACATCAACCTGTTTTGTACGCGTTGGAGGAATGGGGCGGGTGAGCGGGCGCATGCCCAGTCGGTTACGGACCGAGCGGCAGCAGCGCGCCGGGCAAGCTGCGGAAGAGGTCGGCTTCGGGACATGCCGCGGCGATCGCAAGGCGAATGCGGCTGGCGGTCTCGACGACACGGGCGGCGATTTCAAGAGTCATTCCCCGCACCATGCCGCCCCATCGAGCCGGCCCGCCACAACCCTGGAAGCGCGGGCCGTTTTCGTTTGGCGGCTGAGACTGGACGAATCAATATTCGCGCGTAAGGCCATTGAACACGCGGCCGACTCCACCGCGCAATGCTATAGTTGTGCTAAGGCAGCCACCATCGCGGAATAGGATAATAGACCTCGGATAACAACTCGTGCTCGGAAAGTATCCTTCGGGTATTTCATTTTCAATTGTAGCACGTCCTAGTTAATGGCAAGTTCAAGTTGTGGATCTCTGACCAAACTAAGGTAGTCGCCATGCCGCAAACTAGATTACTGAAAACGTCGCTGGCCGTGATCGAGGCTCTTACAGCTTCTCTGTCAGTTGCGAATGCCGATCCAATTCAAGTTTGTTATACAAATGATAGCTCGATCACAGTTCAAATGGGTTTGCAGTTGCCCGCCGGTGAAAAGTATTTCTCCTTGGCGGCCGGGCAGTCTTTGCGGACAGAAGGAGATTCAGACGGAGCCTATTGCGTAAGTGCTACGTACACCGGGAGTCCAGAAAATTGTCCAGTAGACAGCGAAGATACTGATGGAGGCATTCAAATTGAACTGCAATGCACTTGACGCCCAATGATCTTTTGCGGATATGCGCGACTTGAACGGCGATTGCCCCAGTCAAGTCTTTGGAAAATGCACGCCGGTCACGCTCTCGCGGATGTTGTCCCAATCCCAGTCGGGCCGTATATCGGCGCCCCTTCGGCGGCACGCCTGACAGACGAATAACGGCTCAAGGTCTGACAGCCGAATATAGTCCAGTCATCGGTCGGCGCTCATTGTTAGCCCGTGGCTGCACTTGTAATCGGCACAATAGTCCAACAGGTCGCGGACGCCTGATGCGCGCATTCACCGAGTGTGATTTTCTGTTGGCTTGTCACCATGGGCCGTCCATAACCAACCAGGGTGACCAGATCACGGTGCCCGCGGGCCTTTACCCGCATGACACAAAAGCCGTTCTCGGCGTTCTGGTAAGTCACGCGCTCAACTAATCCAGCCAATACCTCGCGATCAGATGGTGTGGGTTCTATATTCATAATATCCGCCACACGCGAGGGCGCCCCTTCAACAAGCCCGGCTGCGTGAGAAAACCTGTTGATTCGGCCCTTTCGAGGATAGCCCAGCGTCGAACCGATGACGACCGTCTGCTAGACTACATTGCGGCGAAGGCTAGGGGCAGTGACCGATGATACCACGACGCGAGCAGGAATTATGACAGGCGCGCATTCGCTCCAAGGGCTGATGAAATGGCTGACCCGCGACGAATGGAGCGATCGGTTCGCGGAGGTCTACAACGATCATCTGCTGCCCGCCTGTGACCAAACTGATCTCGATGTCGACGAGGTCATCTCGATACTCGGCGAAGACTGGTTCATGAGTACGGTCTGGGGTTGTGCATTCGAGGACTTTCTAACCCGAGAATTCGAAGATGGTAGCAACATCGTCGATGACTATCTGAAACGCCGAGGGTGGAAGGAAGGCGCATCCACTCGGGCCTACATGGCCGCATTGCGAACGTCAGTGATGAGCCTCTATGAAGTCAGCGATATCGTCCGAGACACCTCGTTCCGCGCACGAGACCTTGTACGCGGGAGCGAACCGGTCTTGATCAGTGAGCGATCGGCGACCCGTTCCCTCAAACAGTGGGACCGCATCGCGACGCGAGTTGTGCAGGTTGGATCACAAACACAGATCAGCGGTGCCGTACTGCCGTTCGATCGCGATACATCGGAAGAACTCCTAAAGTTGTTGCGCAAGATCGCGAAGCGCGCCGAAAAGGAGAAACAAACGTTTGCCGATCTGGTTGGTCGCGGCGTCGACAACCCAGCAATTGCCAACGGGTTCTCGGAGACTGCGATTCTGCATGCCGTAACCCCAACGATCACTACCGTTTGGCTCATTGACACTATTGATCACGCTTTAGGTCCGCAAATTCTCGAGGTGTGTAACGCCGAGGGTGATGAGCTGTTGTTCTGTACCGCGTATTATCCGTTCGTGGCTGGCACTACCACCGACGACATTCGATCGGCGTTAGGGCGTTGTCCTGAGCTTCGTCAGGAAAATGCCACGTTCTGGAATTGGATCAGTCCCGAGAAGCCCGCCAGCACCTTGGGCAAGCAGAAGTTAGCGCTGAAATCGCAAGCCTTCATCTCGACGCTCGGCGATGGCTCGCTCGTACTCGGCAGTTTGGAATTAGAAGACAAGGCGTTGGTGTTGTTGGCAAATTCCCGAGCGCGATCCGACCGGGGGCGCGCGCTACTATCCAAGACGCTCGGGTCATTGGTGGGACAGCCCTTGATCAAGATGCAATCCGTCGAACAGCTCATGGCATCACAGAACAGCACCGCGCCGCCGATGCCGAACATGTCTGAGGAGGAGCGCCGCGCCATCATTCATGACAGCCTGGATCGGCACTATCGCAACTTGCTCGATCAGCCGATCCCGGTACTAGGAAATAAGTCGCCACGCGCTACGGCCAGGACCGCGAAGGGTCGCGTCAAAGTTGTTGATTGGCTTAAAACGCTTGAAAATCGCGCGGCTGAGTCCGCCGACCGTAACGGCGAGATAGCAAATTACAGCTTCAACTGGCTATGGACGGAACTTGGCGTCGCAGAACTGAGACGATGAGAACAGCAGGTGCGCCCAAAACTTGCTGCGGCGTTAGCGAGGTAATGTACGTTGCGGACCTCGCCGGCCCAGCTAGCTACGCTTCATAACGATCTCGTCGAAGTAGAGATACGAACGCTAGCCCTCGATCCGCCGGTTATGCCAGCCTCGATCTTGGCGTAGACCTTGTTCAGGTTCGACACCGTGTTCGGCCTGACCTTCGGTGATGTCCTCGACAGGGCGGACTGAAATCGCCGCCAGATAGATCTCGATCAGCGCCCTTGAGGAGAGCTTGAAGCGAGGTTGTTGCCTAGCGCCGAAATCTGACCTATGGACCGACACGCCCCGGAGCGCAGGCACCGCCGTCTGGCCGACCACGTAGGTTATCGGCGATGCGACGCTTCGCAAGCGAAGTAGCGCCGCCAAATAGTCACCTTGCCGGCAGATTGCAGCCAAAACCATGGATAAGTTTTTCAACGAGGAAAAACTAGTCGTTCACCCCAACTAGGCCGGCCTCGGAGATACGCGTGATTAGCCTGCGTTCACGGCTCCTTGGTGCGCTCTAAACGTAGTGCGGCGCCTGTTAGTAAGTTGCGTATCTCGCCGGCCCAGCCGCGCTTCACGACCACGCCGTCGAAGTAGAGATACGGATGCTCGCCCTCGATCCGCCGGCTATGCCAAGCCTCGATCTTGGCGTAGATCTTTTTGCTCAGGTTCGGCACCGTGCTCGGGCTGACACGGGTGCCCCATAGTGGTTCCGTGATGTCCTCGACCCGGCGGACTGAAATCCCCGCCAGATAGATCTCGATCTGCTCCTCCTGGACCGAGCTCTCCCGCCGACGATAGCGCTCGATGCAAGCGGAGGAGGAGCGGGCGTCCGTCCCAGCGAGCCTCGACTCCGAGAAGATTTCGGCGGCAAGTAAGTCCGGCCACCTTCTCCGCCCAAACCTCGCCCGCCGACCGATCTTGGCTCGTTTTGTGGCAATTCTCAATTGACAATGCCGCGTCGCTCAAGAGGCATGAGCGTTGTGACAACCCCAGGCTGTTACGCCCTTGATCGCACCGAATGCGGCAGCGGCTAGTCGTGATCGAGCACCGCGCAAAGATCGCGCATATCGAAGCAGCCGCCGCCTCACGGCGATTGCATCAAGAGAGAAATCGAGAAATCTGTATGACCAAAGATAGAGACAAAGGACAATTCGCGGATTAGGTTGAGCGAGCAGTTGGATCAGGCGGGGATTTGCATGAATATAGGTAGTCAGCTCTCAACTGGCATTGTCACGGCAATATTGAGCGGCGGGATGATTTCGCACTGTTTCAGCGAGCCAAACAAAGTTCAGTACGAATTGCGTGACCGTTGCGGCAAACGGACAGAGGAGATTTGGAAGAAAAAGTTTGGAGTTGATGATCTTTCGAACACAAAGGATGGGAAGATCACCACTAAGTACGAAAATCATTACAACGCAACACTCGACAAGTGCTTCTATTTGACGAGGGCAGATATCGTCGGAAAAAAGAAAGTGACAAAGGTTGAGAGGCTGTTCGACGCTGATGAGAACAAAGAGTACGGAAGGTTCACGGGCGGTAACGGAGACACTTTTCATATTTGCGTTATCTTCGTTGAGAAGGGCACGCATAAGTGCAGTTCGGAAGATGAATGGCGTGTGCTTATCAAGCGATACATGGAAGACGCTAATTGATTCCGTCGTAGGCCAATGTCCCGTCGGATGTTGAAAGAGAAGGAGCGGCGCTGCTCGCCTTGAGCCGGTAGGCTCGGGGTGCTGATTCCACGAAAGGAAAGCAACGCCATGAAGAGATTTAGCACGAATACGACCGCCAGGCCGAGCGGGCCTGTGGGTAAGGCCTTCGAGGAAGTATCCGCGAGTTTCGAGCGTTTCTGCTTGGCCGCCGGGGTCGAGACGCTCAGCGCCATGCTGGAGAAGGATGCGGAGGAGGTGTGCGGGCCTCGCCATGCGCGCGGCGGAGGGCGACGCGGTCACCGCTGGGGCCGAACCCGGGGCAAGATCGGATTCCATGGCGGTAAAGTAGAGCTCGAGCGGCCGCGGGTGCGCGATTTTGACGGCCAGGAGTTACCGCTGCCGAGCTGGGAACGGGCCAGCGAAGGACTGGCTTGGTCGGTGGGCGATGAACCTGATGCTGATCAACGCGTCGACGCGGAAGTTTCGTCGAGCGGTGCGACTTCCGGAAGGCGACGTTCCGGCTCCGCAAGGGTGCGGGCGTGTCGAAATCGGCGACCTCGCGCCGCTTCGTGGCGTTATCAGCGGCGCGCATGAAGGAATGAATGGTGTCGGACCTCGGCCATCTCGACATCATGGTGGTGCAGATCGACGGCATCCATATCGCTGACGACATCGTGCTGGTGGCGGCGATCGGCATCGACGGCGAGGGCGCAAAGCATCCACTCGGGCTGATCGAGGGCGCGAGCGAACATTCCGCCGTGGTCCAGGCGCTGATCGACAACTTGATCGAGCGCGGGTTTGATCCGGCAGTGCCGCGGCTGTTCATCATCGACGGCTCGAAAGCGCTCTCCAAGGCCATCCGACGCAGCTTCGGGCGTCACACGCCGATCCAGCGCTGTCAGATCCACAAGGCGCGCAACATCATGGAGCGGCTGCCGGAGCCGTTGCACGCCTCGGTTCGGCGGGTGCTGCGACAGGCCTGGGAACTGGACGATGCCGACAAGGCCGAGAAATTGATCCGCAATCTTGCGCAACGCCTCGAACGCGATGCGCCCGGCGTCTCCACCAGCATCCTGGAGGGCTTGGACGAGATTCTCACGGTGACCCGTCTCCGATTGCGGGCCGAACTTCGACGTTCGCTCGCCTGCACCAACATCATCGAGAACGTCATGGGCACGGTGCGCAGGGTCTGCCGCAACGTGAAACGCTGGCAATCGACCTCGATGGCGCTGCGCTGGACAGCTGCGGCCATGAACGAAGCATCGAAGGGCTTCCGCAAGCTGAAGGCTCACAAGCAATTGAACGCAGCGATGACGGCCCAGCTCGTCACTGACGCCCTGGTGATGGCGATCTGGCGACGGGGCAAACCGGACGCGCTGCTGCATCATTCCGATCGCGGCAGCCAATACACCAGCGAGCAGT
>Ga0164309_10001675_pt1 | contig 10677 bp, 12 predicted proteins | sample Whisoiple_247_MG_FD_109984 | JGI IMG/M metagenome (GOLD analysis project Ga0164309, IMG submission 109984) | Soil microbial communities amended with fresh organic matter from upstate New York, USA - Whitman soil sample_247_MG | ecosystem: Environmental > Terrestrial > Soil > Unclassified >... | reverse complement strand
TGCGCGTCCCGGTCGCGGGCCTGGTCCGCCCCGAGGCCGGCGCCCGGCTGTCGCTCGACCCCGCGCACCGCGAGGAGCTCGTGCCGCTCGACGACGCGCAGGCGCGCGACCAGGCGTACCTCGTCCGGGTGCACGACCACCTGTCCTCCGGCGCGTCGCGCGACGGTCGTCCCGCGGCGGGCGACAACCGCGAGGTGTACCTCCCGTCGTTCGGCACGGGCGCGCCCGGCCCGGTGCTGGAGGTCGTGGTCCCGGTCTGACGGGCGGGCCGCGGCTCCCGGGAAAAGCAGGCGACGACGCGGGGTCCCGTGGTGCATGCTCGACCGGGTGCGCCGCGCGAACCGCCGCGGCGCGGAGCAGCACGAGGAGTCCGCGGATGTCCGCAGGGAGCGAGGTCGGCCGCCACGGCCACCTTGTGTGACGAGGAGGTCCCCGTCGCGCCGGACCGGACCGGTCCCCCGCGACGGCGCTCCCCCGTGCCCGCGCGGCCCTGACCGCGCCGGCCGTCACCACTCCCCGAGAGCGAGCTCCGCCATGCGTGCCCTGACCGTGCCCGAGATCCGCGCGTCCTTCGTCAACTGCTCCCGCCGCGACGCGGCCCAGGCCGTGCTGCCCGACCTGGCCCCCCTCGACTGGGACCGCCTGGACTACCTGGGCTGGACCGACCCGAAGAACCCCCGGCGCGCCTACGTCGTGACCCGGCTGGACGACCGCCCCGTCGGCATGGTGCTCCGCGCGTCCGACGGCACCACCCGGCGCAGCGCCGTGTGCGCCTGGTGCGAGGACGTCGTCGCGACCAACGAGGTCGCGCTGTTCGTGGCGCGGCGCGCCGGGTCGGCGGGCCGGAACGGCGACACGATCGGCACCCTGATCTGCGCGGACTTCGCCTGCTCGCGCAACGCGCGGCGCCGCCCGACGATCGTCGAGGCCGGGGACGACGCCGCCGCGGTGGTCGCCCGCCGGGTCGCCGCCGTGCAGGAGCACAGCGCGCGGTTCGTGGCGGCGGTCGCCCGCGGCTGAGCGCCTCGGCGTGCGCCGCGCCGGTCGGCGTGCGCCGCGCGGGGGTACCGTGCGGCGCATGCCGATCGCGCTCGAGAACGTCGGGATCGCCGTCCGGGACCTGGACGCGGCCGTCGCCTTCTTCACCGACCTGGGCCTGGCGGTCCTCGGCCGGGACGAGGTGAGCGGCGAGTGGGCGGACACGGCCGTCGGGCTCGACGGCAACCACGCCCGGATCGCGATGCTGGGCACCCCGGACGGCCACGGCCGGCTGGAGCTGTTCGAGTACCTGCACCCGGACGCGATCGAGACGGAGCCGACGCGGCCGAACGAGATCGGCATGCACCGGGTCGCGTTCTCCGTCGACGACCTCGACGCGGCGCTCGCCGCCGCGGCGCGGCACGGCTGCCTCCCGCTGCGCGCCGTCGCGACCTACGAGGACGCCTACCGGCTGACGTACGTGCGCGGGCCGAGCGGCATCATCGTGATGCTCGCCCAGGACCTGCGCCGCGGCTGACGGCCGTCACCCCATCTCGGCGCGCACCCGGGCCAGCCAGTCGGCGACCAGCGCCGCGGTGAGCGACGGCTGCTCCACCTGCACGTCGTGCCCCGCGGCGTCGAGCACGGCGAACGTGGTCCGCGGGTAGTGCGCCCGGCGCGCCCACGCGTCCTCGAAGCCGACGACCGCGTCCTGGCGCGCCGTGAGCACCAGCCCGGGGCGGGTGAACGGCTCCGGGTCGGCGTCCTCGGGCTCGCGGTCGAGCGCGTAGCGGGCGGCGATGCGGTCGAGCGCCTGCTGGTCGGCGGCGAGCAGCCCGGGGCGGACGTGCGCGAGGAACGCGCGGGCGTGCGCCACCGACTGCACGACGGCGCCCTCGGCGTAGTCCGACGCGGCGCCGCCGGCCAGCGCCAGCGCATCGGGGTCGGTGCGGAGCACCGTGGCGGGCGGCACGGTCCGGCGGGCGTGCTCGGCGACGAACACGCCCGCGAGGGTCGCCAGCCCCAGCACGCGCTGCCGCCGGTCGTGCGCCACCTGCCGCGCGACCATGCCGCCGAACGACTGCCCGAGGACCGCGAACGGCTCGTCGCCGATCCGGCGGTCCAGCTCCGCCTCCACGGCGGCCACCACGTCCTGGGTGCTCGCGACGTCGCCCACGGGCGTCCCGCCGGCGCCGGGCAGGTCCAGGTAGAGCCGGCGCCACCCGCCGGCCGCCTCGACGACGGGGTCCAGCGGCAGCAGCAGCCGGTGGTCGACGCCGAAGCCGTGCAGTAGGACGAGCGGCGTCCCGGTCCCGCGTTCGATCACGTTCACCGGCGCACCGTAGCGCCCGGCACCGACACCCGGGCCTGCGCCGTCACTGCAGCCCGAACCCGCCGTCCGACGTCAGCACCTGCCCCACCACCCACGACCCGGCCGGGCTCACGAGCCACCCGATCAGCCGCGCGGGGTCGGCGGGCTCGCCCCAGCGCCCGAACGGGGTCGCGGCCCGCAGGGCGTCGAGCTCGGCCAGGGGCCGGTCGGTCGACCCGGGGTCCAGGTACCCGGTGTTCACCGGCCCCGGGTTCACGGTGTTGAGCACGACCCCGACGTCCAGGAGCTCGGCCGCCACCGTGGCCGTCACCCCCGCCAGCGCGGCCTTGGACGTGGCGTACGCGACCTCGCCGCGCATCGGCCCGTGCTGCTGCCCGGACGTCATCCAGACGACCTTCGGCGCGCCGGCGGGGTCGGCCGGCGCGGTCCGCTCGCGCCGCTCGCCCGGTCGGGTCCCCGCCGACGGCGCGGCCGCGAACCGGCTCGCGAACCGCTGCGTGAGCTGGATCGTCGACCGGGTGTTGGCCTGCCAGAACGCGTCGAGCACGTCGGGCGTCATGTCGAGGACGGAGCCGTCGCCGCCGCTGCGGGCGTGGTTGCACACCAGGACGTCGACGGCGCCGGTCAGGCCGAGCGCGGTGTCGAACAGCGCGTCGACCTGGGCGGGGTCCCGGAGGTCCGCGCTCGCCCGGCCCGCGAGCGCGCCGCCCCGCAGCGCCGACCGGACGCCGTCGGCGACCGCGGCCAGGTCGTCGCCGCCCCAGGGCTGGTCCGCGTCGTGCGGGGCGAAGTCGTGCGTGAACACGCTGGCGCCGAGGCGCGCGAGCTCGCGGGCGACGGCGAACCCGATGCCCTGTCGCCGGGACACGCCCGTGACCAGCGCCGTGCGGCCGGCGAGGGGCAGGTCCTCGAGATGCATCCCGCCACCGTAACGCGGCCGGTCAACGGGATTTCCGGCCGCGCCACGCCGGGCCGGCGCCGGCGCCGGGCTAGCTCAGCGCCACCACCGCGCTCACCAGCGGGCCGACGACGACGAGGTGCATCAGCCCGAAGAACGCCCCGCAGACCAGCGTGAACCCGGCGGCCTCGACCAGCCGCCCGGGCGCCCGGAGGTGGGTCACGACGCGGGCCACGAGCCGCCACGGCCGCAGCACGTCCCAGCTGTTCACCCGGATGTTCCGCCCGAGGTAGACGCCGAACGCGGCGAGCAGCAGCACCGCGACGGTCAGCCAGCGCACCTCCGCGGACAGCAGCGCGTCGACGTCGTCGAACCGCAGCGCCACGTAGGCGAGCTGGACGAAGAACACGTTGATCAGCATGTTCAGCACGCCGGACATCGCCAGCGACAGCACGAGCAGGATGTCGTACCACTCGGGCACCCGCTCCCCCGGCTTGCGGTGCGACTGGTTCAGCTCGGTGACCAGGTAGCCGGCGTTGGGCAGCAGGAGCAGCCACACCAGCACGACGACGACCTCCGCGGCCGCGCCCACCGCGCGCGGCGCGCCGGCCGCGAGCAGCACGGCCACCACCAGGACCCCCGCGCCCAGGACGACGACCGGCGCGACCGACAGCCCGATGTTCAGCAGCATCGGGCGGTACAGGCGGGTCCGGAACAGGGGCGCCCGCGCGAGCACCAGCAGCAGGGCGAGCGCGTTCATCCCGACGATGCCCAGCACCGTGTCCTGCAGCAGCACGTCTCCCCCGTCCGCGGGCGTCCGACCCGCCCGTGACGAAGCCTGGCACGGCCCGGGCCTGCTGACCTGCGGATCGGTGCCAGGATCGGGGGCATGCCGAGCCAGCGTCCGCCGACCTCGCCCGCGCACCGGCCCCGGTGGCTGCGCGCGGTGAGCCTCCTGTTCGTCCTGCTCGTCCTGCTGGCGCTCGCCCTCGCGGTGGCCGGGGTCGCGGGCGTCGGGGGCGCGTGGCCCGCGGCGGGCGTCGGCACCGGGGCGGCGCTCGCGCTGCTGCTCGTGGTGGGGGTGCTCGCGGTGCGGCGGGAGGGGCGACGGCCGGCGGCGACCGCGTACGACCTGGTGGTCGGCGCCGAGCGGGCACGCGAGCACCGGCCCGGCGGGCCCGCCCCGGTCCGCGTCGGCTGGGCGGGCCCCGAGGGTCCCGCCATCGACCCGGCGACCTGGCCGCGGTCGCCGCGCACGCACCAGCCGATGATCCACTGCGCCACGTTCGAGGTCCCCGCGGAGTTCCGCCGGCGCGACCCGGCGCTCGTGGGCGTGTCGGTCTTCGACTGGCCGGACGCGCTCGGGTTCCGTCCGCCGCCCGCCTTCGTGACGGAGGCGCTCGCCGGTGGCGCGCCCGCCGACGCGTTCTGGGCGGACGTCGCCCGGTCGCGACCGCACCCGCACGCCCACGTGCGCTGCGACGACGACACGGGCTGCTTCTACGCCGTCGTGCTGCTCACCGAGCCGGAGCTGACCGGCCCCCGCACGGCGCGCCCCCGGCAGGGCGCGGTGCTCGGAGAGGACGAGGGCGTGGACGAGGCGAGCCGGCGGCGGTCGGGCCTGTTCGGCGACCTGTACCGCGTCGAGCGGGACGACCCGAACGCGGGCCTCGCCCCGGCCGACGACGCCGCGGACGGCGCGCCCGGCTTCGTCGACGTGGCCGACCGGTACGAGCGGTTCGCCCACAACCACCTGGGCGGGACGCCCATGGACCCGTTCGGTCTCGGGCGGCGCGCGCCGTCCCCCTGGTACCTGGAGGTGCACCGCCTCGGCGGGCTCTGGGTGGGCGACGACGAGAACCTGGTCGTCGACCTCGCGGCGGACGCACCGGTCCTGCACCGCTGAGCCCCGGCCGGGGCCGGTCGCGCTCGGCGGCACCGGGATCGTCCCCGAGGCGCGCAGTCGCCGCCCCGGGCCCCGCGGGCGGTCAGCCCGGCGCGCCCACCCGGTCGGGGGTCCGGAGCCCGTCGGTCCCGGCCCGCGTCACGGTGAGCGTGCCGCCGAGCACCGCGAGGAACGCGAGCACCGCCAGCCAGGTGAGGCCCGGTCGGGCGTGGTCACCGGCGACGAGCACGCCGAGCGCCGCTCCGACCGAGGTCTCGGTGGCCACCGTCGCCGCGGTCGCCGCCATCACCGGGGTCCGCCGCAGCGCCACGACCGTGAGCCCCAGCCCGAGCACGCCGCCCAGGCCGCCCGCCCAGGCGGCGGGGTCGGTCAGCAGCGCCGGCAACGAGGAGAGGTCCACCACGCGCGCCCCGAGCGCGAGGAGCCCGTAGCCGAGCCCCGCACCGACGGCGAGCAGCAGGCCGGAGCGCGCGGAGCCGGTCCGTGACGCGACGGCCCAGGCGCCGACGGCGATCAGCAGGGCCGCGACCACCGCCCCGAGCCGCACCGCGAGGCCCGGCACCGAGCCGGGCGCGGAGGTCACCGCGACCGCCAGGCCGACCAGGCCGGCGCCCAGCGCGCCGAGCCCGCACCAGTCCCGGGCGCGGAGCCGGGCGCCGAGCAGCGGGACCGCCAGCAGCGCCGCGACCGCGAGGCTGGACGCGCGCCCGGACTGGACGACGAACACGGGCAGGCCCCGCAGCGCGGTGAACGCGAGCACGAAGCCGGCCACGACCAGCGCCAGCGCCCCCAGGTACACCGGCGAGCGGAGCAGCCACCGCGCTCCCCCGATGCCGGCGCTCGCGGGCAGCCGCCGCGCGGCCACCGCCTGCAGCACCACCGCCGACCCCGAGCACAGCGCCGACGCGCCGACGGCCAGCCATGCGAGCACCGCGACCTCCCCCTCGCACCGCTGCCCCGCGGTGCCGTCTGCTGCGCCGGACGACCCGGATGCCGAAAGGCCCAGAATCGGACGCCCCCGGATCCTATACTCGCCGCGGAGGAGGCCAGAATGTGCCTCCGAACAGGGGGAACACCGATGCGCGGACCCGCGCTCGTCACGCACGAACCAGCACGGACGGGCCCGTCCGCGCGCTGGACCGCCGCAGTCGCCGGCGCGTTCGCCGCCGCCGTCGTCCTGCTCTCGGTCGTCGTGTCGGTGGCGTACAGCGGCGTGGAGGACCGAGCCCGCAACGCGGTGCTCGCCGGCCCGACCTGGCTCGACGGCTGGTTCCAGTACGACGCCGGCTGGTACGTGCACATCGCCACCACCGGCTACGAGTACACGCCGGGTCAGCAGTCGTCGATCGCCTTCTTCCCGGTGTACCCGCTCGGGGTCCGGGCGCTGAGCGGCGTGCTCGGTGACGACGTCCAGCTCGCCGGGCAGCTGCTCGCCGTCCTCGCCGGCCTGACCGCGGTGGTGGTGTACGCGCTCTGGGCCCGGGCCCGCCTCCCCCACCGGGCGGCGGTGCTGGCCGTCGTCGTGCTGCTCGTCTACCCCTACGCGCTCTACCTGTACGGGCCGATGTACGCCGACTCGCTCTTCCTGCTGTCCGCCGTCGGGGCCTTCGTGCTGCTCGAACGCCGCTGGTACGCCGCGGCCGGCCTCGTCGGCGCGCTCGCGACCGCGGGGCGGCCGGTGGGGGTCGCGGTCGCCGCCGGGCTCGTGGTCCGCACGCTCGAGCTGCTGGCCGAGGACCGCCGCGCCCGCGCGGGCGAGGTCGTGCCGCCGGAGACGGCCGGTGGTCGGCGCGCGTGGCCCGGCTGGCGCGACGTGCTGGGCGCGGTCCGGGACGTCCGCGGCCGGCACCTGCTGGTGCTGCTGTCGGGGCTCGGCCTGGCGGCCTGGGCGGGGTACCTCTGGGTGGAGTTCGGCAACCCGCTCGCGTTCGTGGAGGTCGAGTCCGCCCCCGGGTGGAACCAGGGCGTCGGGCCGCACACCTGGTTCAAGATCACGTACCTCGGCACGCTGCTGAAGGGGCCCTACGACGTCGCGGCGCTGCTCACGCTCCAGGCCCTGGCCTGCCTGTGCGCGGTGCTGCTGCTGCCCCGGGTCCAGCGGCTGTTCGGCTGGGGGTACACCGCCTACGCGGCGCTCGTCCTGCTCATCCCGATCGTCGGGACCAAGGACTTCATGGGGACCGGCCGGTACGTGCTGGTCGCGTTCCCGGTCATGGCCGCCGCCGGTCACCTCCTCGCGACGACGCGCCGCCGGTGGCTCGCCGTCGCGGTGCCCGTGCTGCTCGCCGCTCTGCTCGTCCTGCTCACCACGCTGTTCGCCCGAGGGGTTGCCGTCTCATGATCCGTGCCGTCGAACCGGAGCCGCTCGGGCGGATCTCGGTGTTCTTCCCGATGTGGAACGAGGAGGCGTACGTCGAGCGCGCGGTCGGCGCCGCCCTGGTCACGTGCCGCGAGCTCGTCGAGGCGAAGGTCGTCCTCGACTACGAGGTGATCGTCGTCGACGACGCCTCGACCGACCGGACCCCGGAGATCGCGGACGCGCTCGCGGCGGACGACGAGCACGTCCGGGTGGTGCACCACCCCGTGAACCGCAAGCTCGGCGGCTCCATCAAGTCGGGCTTCGCCGCGGCGACCGGGGACGTCGTGCTGTACACGGACGCCGACCTGCCGTTCGAGATGCGCGAGCTGGTCCGGGCGCTGCGCGTCCTGCAGACCTACGAGGTCGACCTCGTCTCCGCCTACCGGTTGGACCGCACCGGCGAGGGGCCGCGGCGCGCGGTCTACTCGTTCCTCTACAACGGGCTGATCCGCGCGATGTTCGGGACCCGCGTCCGGGACATCAACTTCGCCTTCAAGCTCGTGAGCCGCCGGGTGCTGGACCACGTCGTGCTGCGCAGCGAGGGGTCGTTCATCGACGCGGAGCTGACGATCCGCGCGCAGCGCGCCGGCTTCGAGATCCTGCAGATCGGGGTCGACTACTTCCCCCGCACCCGCGGGGTGTCGACGCTGTCCTCGCTCGGCGTCATCCGCACGATGCTCGGCGAGATGTGGACGCTGCGGCAGGAGCTGCGGGCCCTGCCGCAGCGGGAGGGCGCGTGAGGCGGCTGCTCGTCGTCACCGCGGACGACCTCGGGCTGACCCCGGGGATCAACGCGGCGGTCCGCCGGGCGCACGTCGAGGGCGTGGTCACGGCCACGTCGGTGCTCGCGGTGGGCCGGGCGTTCGACGGCGCGGCCCGGCTCGCACGCGAGCAGCCGGACCTGGAGCTCGGCGCGCACCTCGCCCTCGTCGGCGAGGACCCGCCCCTCCTGCCGCCGGGGCGGATCCCCAGCCTCGTCGACGCGGACGGGCGGTTCCCGCTGTCCTACCGGGCCGTGGTGGGGCGCGGCCTGGCCCGCCGGCTCGACCCGGCCGACCTCCGGCGCGAGCTCGGCGCCCAGCTCGAGCAGGTGCGCGGCATCGGCGTCCCGGTCACGCACGTCGACACCCACCAGCACACCCACCTGTGGCCGGGGGTCGCGCGGGTGGTGGTCGACCTCGCGCGCGAGTTCGGGATCCCGGTCGTCCGGCTCCCCCGCAGCCGCGCCCGCGGCGTGGTGGGTGCCGGGGTCGGCGTCCTCGCCCTCGGCCTGGGGCGGCGGCTGCGTCGCGCGGGCCTCCGGACCACGGCGGACTACGCGGGGCTCGACGAGGCGGGCCACCTGGACGCGGCGCGGTTCGCCGGCGCCCTCGCCGCGGCGGCCCGGCGTGGCGCGCCGACCCTCGAGATCAACAGCCACCCGGGCACGCCGGGCGAGCCCGGGCTCGCCCGGTTCCGGTGGGACGACTACCAGTGGGGCGACGAGCTCGCGATGTTGGTCGACCCGGCGACCCGCGACCTCGTGCACCGGCACGGCTACGCGCTCGCGGGGTTCCGCGACCTGGAGAGGACGACACCGTGACCGCACCGCAGCCGCCCGGGCAGGGCACCCCCGGGCAGGGCACCCCCGGGCCGGGCGACCGGGGTCGTCCGCCGCGAGGCGCCGCGCGCCGCCCCGACCGCGCCGGCCGCACCGCCCTGGCGCTGTACCGGCGGGCGCCCCTGGCCGACCGGGTGCACGTGCACGTGCGGTGGTGGAGCGCCCCGTTCCGGCGGCTGGTGCGCACCCTGCCCGCCGCGGGGCGGGTCCTCGAGATCGGCTGCGGGCACGGGCTGTTCGCCGCCTACGCCGCGCTCGACGCGCCCGCGCGGTCCGTCGTGGGGGTCGACATCGACGCGGACAAGGTCGCCGTGGGGGCCGCCGCCACCGCCGGCCTGCCGAACGTACGGCTCTCCGCCTCCCCCGACGGCGACGTGCCCGCGGGCCCGTGGGACGCGGTCGTCGTCGTCGACGTGCTGTATCTGCTCCCCGCCGACCAGCAGCGCCGGGTGCTCACCGCGGCGGCCGCGGCGCTCGCCCCCGGGGGTCGCCTGGTGGTGAAGGAGATGGCGGCCACGCCCCGGTGGAAGGCCCGCTGGAACGCGTTCCAGGAGACGCTGTCCGTCCGCGTGCTGCGGATCACGGCGGGGTCCTCGGCCTTCACCTTCCTCGACCCCGCGGAGACGGCCGCGACCCTGCGGGCGGCGGGGCTGGCGGTCACCGCCGCGCGGCTGGACCGGGGCCGGCTGCACCCGCACCACGTGCTCGTCGGCGTCGCGGAGGCCTGAGCGGGGCGAGGTCCCCCGGGGTCTTGACGCCGCACTTGCTTTTTGCAAGTGTGGTCCGCGTCACAGTCAGCCGCGTCCGAGGGAGAGCACCATGTCCGCGATCTTCGTCAACCTGCCGGTGACCGACCTCGAGCGCGCGAAGGCGTTCTACGAGGCGGTCGGGTTCACGATCAACCCGCTGTTCACCGACCACAACGCCGCGTGCGTCGTCGTCGAGGAGGACCACGGCTACGTCATGCTCGTGACCCGGGACTACTTCCAGACCTTCAGCGACCGCCCGATCGGCGACCCGTCGACGACCGTCTCGGCGACCACGGCGATCTTCCTCGACAGCCGCGAGGCGGTGGACGACACGATCGACCGGGGCGTGGGTGCGGGCGGCGTCGAGGAGCGACCCGCCGCCGACTACGGCTTCATGTACCAGCGGCAGATCGCCGACCCGGACGGCAACCTGCTCGAGTTCGGCTGGATGGACCCGGTCGCCGCCGCGAACGGCCCCGCGGCCGTCGCCGACCAGCAGGCCTGAGACCGGTGGCCGCGCGCGACTACGGGCAGTACTGCGGCGTCACCCGCGGGCTGGAGCTCGTGGGCGAGCGCTGGGCGCTGCTGATCGTGCGCGACCTGCTCGTCGGGCCGCGCCGCTACGGCGAGCTCGCCGCGGGACTCCCCCGCATCCCGAGCAACGTGCTGGCGGCGCGGCTCAAGGAGCTGCAGGAGGCCGGCGTGATCCGGCGGGCGCCACGCTCCCGGGTCATCGTCTACGAGCTCACGCCGTACGGGCGCGAGCTGGAGCCCGTCGTGCTCGCGCTCGGGGCGTGGGGGTTCAAGGCGATGGGCGACCCCCGGGAGGGGCAGGTCGTCACGCCCGACTCGAT
>Ga0164309_10001672_pt1 | contig 10692 bp, 13 predicted proteins | sample Whisoiple_247_MG_FD_109984 | JGI IMG/M metagenome (GOLD analysis project Ga0164309, IMG submission 109984) | Soil microbial communities amended with fresh organic matter from upstate New York, USA - Whitman soil sample_247_MG | ecosystem: Environmental > Terrestrial > Soil > Unclassified >... | reverse complement strand
CGGTTTCGCCTCCCGCCGCCGGCAGAAGGCCGGCGTCATCATCGGCGGCGCGGGTGGTGGTGGCGGCGCCAAGGAGCAACCCGACTCGCCGCCACCGGCCCCCGAGGCGACCGAGCGCACCGCATCGGCCAACCCCTGACCAGCCCGCTTTCGAAGGGTCGGAACCTGTTGTCCCCAAGGAGTCTTCGCATGTCTGCAGCCCGCCGGCGACGCCCTCGAACGGTCGCCCTGATCGCCTTGATCGCCGTGTCGGCCACCGTGCTGAGCGGTTGCGTCCGAGGTTCGACCCTGGCTGCCGAGGCGGCCGCCGCCACCTCGGTCGACGCCGCATCAAGCCCCTGCCCCGAGGCGCTGGCCGACGCGCAGACGGCGGTGAAGGCCGCGACCGCCGTCGACAGCCCATGGAACGGACCGACAACCGGGCCGGCGGCGCAGGCCGGCAAGCTCGTCGTCTATGTGGCGGCGGCGATGACCAACCCCGGGGTCGCCGGTGTGGCCGCCGGAGTGCAGCAGGCCGGCGAGGCCATCGGCTGGGACGTGCGCGTGCTGGACGGTCAGGGGGACCAGGCCACCATCCAGTCCGCCCTGGGCCAGGCCATCGCGCTGAATCCCGACGGGATCATCATCGGCGGCTTCGACCCGAAATCGTCCCAGAGCCAGGTCGACCAGGCCACGGCGGCCGGTATCCCGCTGATCGGCTGGCATGCCGTGGGAGACCCGGGTCCGAGCACCGACCCCAAGCTGTTCACCAACGTGACCATCTCGGTCGACGAGGTCTCCAAGATCAGCGCCCAGTGGATCATCGCCCGGTCCGGCGGCGACGCCGGCGTGGTCGTCTTCACCGACAACTCGATCCCGTTCGCCGCCGGTAAGGCCAAGTCGATCGAGCAGGACCTGACCGCATGCGCCGGTGTGAAGATTCTCGACGAGCAGAACATTCCGATTCCGGATGCTGGATCCCGTACTCCACAGGCCTTCTCGTCGCTGGCGTCGACCCTGGGTGATTCCTGGAACTATTCGGTGGCGATCAACGACCTGTACTTCGACAACGCGGCCACCCCGCTGCGAGCCGCCGGGAAGCAGGGCTCCGGCGCACCTTTCAACGTCGGTGCCGGTGACGGGTCGCCCGCCGCGTTCCAGCGCATCGCGGCCAAGGAGTTCCAGGCCGCCACCGTCCCGGAGCCGCTCACCCAGGAGGGCTGGCAGATCATCGACGAGTTCAACCGGGCCTTCGCCGGCCAGCCGCCCAGCGGGTACGCCCCGGAGGTCCACGTCACCGACACCACCAATGTGGGGACCACCACCGCCTGGGACCCGACCAACGGCTACCAGGATGTGTACCGCAAGATCTGGGCCGGCACCGGCTCCTGAGCGCAGCCGCCGGACCCGCGGACGGTGTGCTCGGGATCGAGCGGTTCGGCGAGAGTGGACCGGGCCGCGAGGTCGCCGAGCACCTCGGGTTATCGGCCCCGGCTGTGGTCCGGGCCGCGCTCGGCCTGCTCGGCCGGGACCAGGTCACCCGCCGGCAGCGCCTTCGGCTCCCAGCGCAGCAGGTCGCCCGGCTGGCAATCGAGCACCTCGCAGAGCGCCGCGAGCGTCGTGAAGCGAACCGCCTTGGCGCGGCCGTTCTTGAGTACCGCCAGGTTGGCGGGGGTGATCCCCACCCGGTCCGCGAGCTCGCCCACGGACATTTTCCGGTTGGCCAGCATCACGTCGATGTCGACGGCGATGGACATCAGATCACCTCGTCCAACTCGGCCCGCATCTGCGCCGCCTCGACGTCGCGCGCGACAGCCTGGGCGAGCAGCATCCGCAGCACGAGCACGATGAGTGCGACCCCGAGGATGGCCACGCCAACCCCGCCCATGATGACGGTGACGCCCGGGTCGTCCCGCTGGCCCGGCGCGTTGACGATCGTGACCGCGAACCACAACAGGGCAGCCGACACGATCGCGCCGATCACCAGGTCCACGTACCGAAAGGCGGCGTGGGAGAACACAGTTCCGCGGCGCACCATCGTCACCAGCCGCCATACGCAGACCAGCGCCACCTGGGCCGACACCATGCCCAGGACCGTGATCAGCCGGAACACGTTCAGCGGCAGCGAGCCGCCCTCCGGGTCGCTGCCGCTGACCAACGCCCACGCCACCGATACCTGTACGAAAACGGTGCCGGCGAGCACCACCGCGAGCACGACGCGCAGCGCCCGCACTGTCAGCTTCCCCACAGCCCATCCCTCCATCGAGTCACGATAGAAATCTATCGAATTACGATAGGTTGGGCAAGCCAGTTGCGCGAAACGGACACCAGCAGGACCGTAGTTGGCCCGGTCACCCACCCCGCTTCGGCGCCACCACCGCGTGCGCGTCACCGATGATCTCGGCAATATTCATCCAGTCGTTCCCATCCAATTCGACGTCCAGGTTCACCCCGATCCAGCCGCGGCCGCCGACGTACGGCGGCCGGAAGAACCGCTCCGGGTCCAGGGCGAGCCAGCGCCCCTGCGCGCCCTCCGGCGCAGCCGCCCAGAAGCCGAACCGATCGTCGTGATGGTGGTCGGCCAGCGTGACGAACTGACGTCTGACGAACCAGGACGGCTCGCCGTGGCTGATCCGCTCGCTCACACCGGGCAACGCCAGGCACAGTTCCCGCAGTCGCCGCACGCACTCGTCCGGGGAATACCGGGTCCGGCCGGTGCGCTGCATCAACCGGACGCTAGCCGTGTTCGCCACCGACAGAACACCCACGCGGTGAACTGTGGCAACCTCGTCTGGTCCCGACCGTCGGCCGAGCTTGCGAGGCCGCCGGTCAGCACAGTAGGCCGGAAGGACGTCGATGACGTCAGCTCAACCCACAACCAACCCGCCGGCGGCCGCCCGGATCGGCATCCTCACGGTCGACGACGACCCGAGCGTGTCCCGGGCCGTTGCCCGCGACCTGCGCCGCCGCTACGGCAAGGACCACCGGATCATCCGCGCGGAGTCCGGCCAACAGGCGTTGGACACCCTGCGCGAGATGAAGTTGCGCGGCGACCAGGTGGCCGTGCTGCTGGCCGACCACCGGATGCCGCAGATGGACGGCATCCAGTTCCTGGAACGCGCGATGGACATCTATCCCAAGGCCCGGCGCGTCCTGCTCACCGCATACGCCGACACCGAGGCCGCGATCACCGCGATCAACGTCGTCGACCTGGACTACTACCTGCTCAAGCCGTGGGACCCGCCGGAGGAGAAGTTCTACCCGGTCATCGACAACGAGCTGGACCAGTGGAAGCGCAGCGACCACCAACCGCCGCCGCAGACCAAGCTCGTCACCACCCGGTGGTCCGCCAGGTGCAGTGAGGTGAAGGACTTCCTGGCCCGCAACCAGGTCTCGTTTCGCTCCTACCTGTCCGACGAGGCCGAGGGCGAGCGGTTGCTGGACGCGGCCGGCGTCACCGCCATCCAGCTGCCCGTGGTGATCACCGCCGACGGGCGGGTGCTGGTCGAGCCCAGCGACTCCGAGCTCGCCCAACAGGTCGGGCTGACCACCGACCCGGCCAAGGACTTCTACGACATCATCGTGATCGGCGCCGGACCCGCGGGGCTGGGTGCCGCGGTGTACGGCGCCTCCGAGGGCCTGCGCACGGTCCTGGTGGAACGCCTGGCCACCGGTGGGCAGGCCGGCCAGAGCTCGCGGATCGAGAACTACCTGGGCTTCCCGGACGGCGTGTCCGGTGCCCAGCTCACCGAGCGGGCGCGGCGCCAGGCGCTGAAGTTCGGCGCCGAGATGATCACCACCCGGGACGCCTCGGCCGTCGAGGTGAACGGCTCGGCCCGCACGGTGCGGTTCGCCGACGGCGGCAGCATCGATGCGCACACCGTCATCCTGGCGACCGGGGTGTCCTACCGCAGGCTCGAGGCCCCGGGCCTGGACGAGTTCGCCGGCCTCGGCGTCTTCTACGGTTCCGCGTTGTCCGAGGCGCCCGGCAGCAAGGGCCAGGACGTGTACATCGTCGGCGGCGCCAACTCCGCCGGGCAGGCCGCGCTCTACTTCAGCCGGTACGCCCGATCGGTGACCATGCTGGTCCGCGGCGCATCGCTGGCCGCCTCGATGTCGTACTACCTGATCAAGCAGCTCGAGCGCATCGAGAACATCACGGTCCGCACTCGCACCGAGGTGATCGCCGGAAACGGCAGCGATCACCTGGAAGGGCTCACGCTGCGCAACAACGAGACCGGCGAGCAGGAGGACGTCAAGACCGGCCTGCTGTTCGTGTTCATCGGCGCAGCGCCGCGCACCGAATGGCTGGACGGGGTCGCCGTCCGGGACGCCCGCGGGTTCGTTCTGGCCGGTCCCGACCTGGTCGTCAACGGCGAGCGACCGACCGGCTGGGAGCCCGACCGGGACCCGTACCACCTGGAAACCAGCGTGCCCGGCGTTTTCGTCGCCGGGGACGTCCGGGCCAATTCCGTCAAACGGGTCGCCTCGGCCGTCGGCGAGGGCGCGATGGCCGTGACCCTGGTCCACCGTTATCTGGAGACGCGATGAACGATGCTTACCGGGGTGAGGCGCCCGAACAGGGAGACATGATGACCGATCAACTCATCCCCACCGATCCGCCGTTGCGCTGCAGCCCGGCGGAGTTGCGCACCCTGTTCCTGTTCGAGAAGCTCTCCGACGAGCAGCTGGACTGGCTGTGCGAGAACGGTTGGGTCAAGACCTTCCAGCCGGGCCCGGTCTACACCGAGGGCGAGCCGGCGACCTGCTTCTACGTGCTGATCGACGGCACCGTCGTGCTGTCCCGGCGGGTGGGCCCGGACGACGTGGAGACCACCCGGACTTCCCAGCCCGGCGTGTATGCCGGCGCGTGGCGGTCCTATCTGGGCGACCGCGCGCCCGACACCTACAACAACAGCATGCGGGTCACCGAGCCGTCCCGGTTCTTCGTGCTCGATTCACCGCTGTTCGCCAAGGCCATGCGGGAATGGTTCCCGATGGCGGTGCACATGCTGGAGGGCCTGTTCTATGGCATGCAGAGCGCCAACGACGCGATCGGTCAGCGGGAGCGGCTGCTGGCGCTCGGTTCGCTGTCCGCCGGGCTGACCCACGAGCTGAACAACCCGGCGTCCGCGGCGGTCCGCGCGACGGCCGCGCTGCGGGAGCGGGTCGCCGGCATGCGGCACAAGCTCGCGTTGATCGCGTCCGGCCGGTACACCCTGGCGTTCGAACCCCTCATCGCCCTGCAGGAGGAGGCCGCGGCGCTGGTGGCCAAGGCCCCCACCATGTCTCCGATCGAGGCCGGCGACGCCGAGGACGAGATCGGCGGGTGGCTCGAGGAGCGTGAGATCTACCGCGCCTGGGACGTCGCGCCGACCTTCGTGCAGGCCGGCATCGACGTGCCGTGGCTGGAGCGGGTCGCCGACATCGTGCCCGACGACTGCCTGGACGGCACCATCAAGTGGCTCTACTACACGGTCGAGACAGAGCTGCTGATGAACGAGATCAGCGACGCCAGCACCCGCATCTCCAGCCTGGTCGGCGCCGCCAAGCAGTACTCGCAGCTGGACCGCGCCCCGTTCCAGACCGTGGACGTGCACGAACTGCTGGACAGCACGCTGACCATGCTCGGCGCGAAGTTCAAGGACGTGCGGGTGGTCAAGGAGTACGACCGGAGCGTCCCGACCATCCCCGCCTACCCGGCGGAGCTGAATCAGGTGTGGACGAACCTGATCGACAACGCGCTGGACGCGATGGGCGAGCAGGGCACGCTGACGGTCCGCACGTCGTCGGACGGGGAGTGCCTGACGGTCGAGATCGCCGACACCGGCCCGGGAATCCCGCCGGAGATCCAGGGTCGGATCTTCGAACAGTTCTTCACCACCAAGCCGGTCGGCGAGGGCACCGGCCTCGGCCTGGACATCTCCTGGCGGATCGTGGTCAACAAGCACCACGGTGACTTGACCGTGCTGTCGGTGCCCGGCGACACCCGATTCCGGGTGCGGCTGCCGTTGGCCGGGGCGGACGAGATCGCCGCGATGGCCGCCGGCTCGTCGGAAGACGTGACCGCCCAGGGCGCTTCGTGACGGACGTGGTGGTGGCGGGAGCCGGCATCGTCGGACTCGCCACCGCGTACGAACTGACCTGCCGCGGCCACGCGGTCACCGTGCTGGACAAGGAGACCGAGGTCGCCGCGCACCAGACCGGGCACAACTCCGGCGTCATCCACTCCGGGCTGTACTACACGCCGGGCAGCCTCAAGGCCACCCTCGGCGTGGCCGGTGCCGCGTCGATGCGCGACTTCGCGCGCAAACACGATGTGCCGGTGGACATCTGCGGCAAGCTGGTGGTCGCCACCACGACGGCGCAGGTGCCGGCGCTGCTGCGGCTGCTGGACCGGGGCCGTCGCAACGGGGTGCCGGTCCGGCTGATCTCCCCCGACGAGGCGCACGACTACGAGCCGCACGTGTCGTGCGTGGCCGCGTTGCGGGTCGAGTCGACCGGGATCGTCGACTTCCGCGGGGTCTGCACCGCCCTGCTGCGGCTGATCGAGGAAAACGGCGGCCGGGTGCGGCTGGGCACCGAGATCGTCGGTGTGCACGGCCGGTTCGACGCGGTGACGCTGTGCACGACCGGGGCCGACGGCACGGGCGAGATCACCGCCGGGCAGTTCGTCAACTGCGCCGGCCTGCACTCGGACCGGCTGGCCCGGATGGCCGGGCTGAACCCGTCGGTGCGGATCATCCCGTTCCGCGGCGAGTACTTCGAGCTCGGCCCGCAGCACGAGCACCTGGTCAGGGGGCTGATCTACCCGGTACCCGACCCGACGCTGCCGTTCCTGGGCGTGCACCTGACCCGGATGATCCACGGCGGGGTGCACGCCGGGCCGAACGCGGTGCTCGCGCTCGCCCGGGAGGGGTACACCTGGGGCGCGGTGGACCGGCGCGACGTCGCGGACAGCCTGGCCTGGCCGGGCCTGTGGCGGCTGGGTCGGCGGTACTGGCGCACCGGCATCGGCGAGGTGCGCCGCTCGGTGTCCGAGAAGCGGTTCCTGGCGTCGCTGCGGCAGCTGGTGCCGGACCTGCCGGACGGCTGCCTGCGGCCCTCGCACGCAGGGGTGCGCGCGCAGGCGCTGCACCGGGACGGCCGGCTGGTCGACGACTTCCACTACGAGCGCGGCATCCGGCAGGTGCACGTGCTCAACGCACCCTCCCCGGCGGCGACCGCGTCGTTGGAGATCGGCCGGCGGATCGCCGATGAGGTGGAGGCACCGCTGTGATCGCAGCCCGAACCCGAACCCGAACCCGAATTGATCATGGGAAGGCGGCCCTCATGCGGGGCTCACAGGGGCCCCGTCCCCATGATCAACACCAAGAGTGAGAGGGAACCGGAAGCCTGATGAGCGAAATCCCCGGCATCGACCCGACCGCGACGCCGAGCGGCAACGGCTGCGCCGAATGCCTGGACGGCGGCGGCTGGTGGTTCCACCTGCGACGTTGCGCCCAGTGCGGGCACATCGGCTGCTGCGACAGCTCGCCGGGCCAGCACGCGAGCGGGCATGCCCGGGACTCAGGTCACCCGCTGGTGCAGAGCTTCGAACCGGGCGAATCGTGGTTCTGGAGTTATTCGGACGAGCAGTTCTACAACGGTCCCACGCTGGCTCCGCCGCATCACCGGCCACCGAACCAGCCGGTACCCGGCCCGGCCGGCCAGGTGCCCGCGAACTGGCGCAGCCACCTTCACTGACCGCCGCGCCGGGGACCGGGCGCCGTGGCCCCTGTTGCCGGGGCGCCCGGACCGGGCATAGCCTGCGGGTCCGCCCACCGGCCATCCGGATGCGTCGGCGGGCCAGAGGGGAAGGACACCCATCATGGGCCTCGACGACCTGGTCAACCAGGCCAAAGACCTGCTCGGACAGGGCGAGCAGAAGGCGCAGGACGCGGCCGGCGCGGCAGCCGCCGGCGACCACGAGGCGGCGGCCGCCAACGCGAGTTCAGCGGCCGGGCTGATCGACAAGGCCAAGGAGCTGCTCACCGACGAGCGGATCGACCAGGTCGCCGGCATGGTCAAGGACCGGACCCCGGACAACATCGACACGATGGTCGACCAGGTCGCGGACAAGGCCAAGAAGTTCAACGACTGACCGAACGGTCGTGACCGCCGCGGACCGCGCTCGGTGATCATCCCGGCAGCTCGGCCTCCAGGGTGAGCAGTTCGTGTTCCACCCACCCGGTGCCGGTCAGCCCGGCCAGCCCGCCGGTGCCCGAGCCGGCGACCACCCGGGCCCACTGCACCGTCTCGACACCCTCGCCCATGGACGCGCCGTGCTCGAGGACGAAACTGCCGGTCCGGCCGTGCACGACCCCGACCACCCGTTCCTGCGCGACGTAGGAGGCACCCAGGTCGCCGCGGGTGGTGACCGCGTGCCCGGTGGCGGTGGCGTCGACATCGTCCCCCGCGTACTTCTTGGCCAGCACCACGGCGGCCAGTTCCGGCGCGCCCGGGTCAGCGGGCGACCGGTCGGCCTGCCCGTCCCAGGTGGTCACGGTGAACGGCATCGCGAGCGTCAGTTTCATGCGCCCGAGTGTGCACCCGGGGTTCGACAGCTGGCCGCCCCGACCGGGTCCGAACCGGCCTACCCTTGACCCACCCGGTCCTGACCCGGCCCAGGACCGACCGGGCGCATCGGGGTGATCGCAGATGCAAACGCTGGCGCAGCGGAACTGCCCTCCGCGCCGGCGCGCGCCCGCCGCCGGTGGGCCGGCCGCACCGGTCTCGCCCGCACAGGCCCTGCTGGAGCTGCAACGCACGGCCGGCAACCGGGCGGTCGTCTCACTGCTGTCCGGCCGGTCGCCGGTCGTCCAGCGCTATGAAGCGCAGGACTGCGGGTCGTCGCCCGGGTCCCCGCACCCGGCCACCGAGGTGTACGCGGCGCACGGCCGGGCCCGCACCATGCTGTCCATCGCCGAGATGGAAAGCGCCTCGTCCGCCGATCCCGCTGTGCAGGCGGTGGCACGCAAGTACTTCAAGCTGACCGTGCCGCCGGCGACGGACCGGGACAAGAAGCTATGGTTCGGCCGGGTGCGGCAGGTGCTGTCCGGGATGGCCAAGGGACAGGACTCCACCACCTACGAATGCGAACCCCGCCAGTCCTGGAAGGACGGGTTGTGCACGTCCGGGTCGATGGCGGTGACGATCCTGAACATCCATTTGTGCCCGCAGTGGTGGGGCCTGACGTCCGTGGACGACCGGGCGTTCGTGCTGCTGCACGAGTGGGCCCACAAGTACGGCCCGTCGGTGCACCAGATCTTCGAGACATACTGTGATGCCAGCGATTTCGCCAAGCAGCCGGCCGAGGACCTGGTCGCCGAACCGGATGCGTACGCCGGCTACGTCTTCGAGTTGGTGACCGGCGCGGCACCGTCGTCCACGGTGTGCTGAATCGGAGCTTGAATTCGGTACCGGGGTACGGGCTTACCGTCGGATCATGAACCCCATGACGTCATCGCCCACGGACAGTGCACCGGACGCGTGCACCCTGCCGACCGCGGAGCGGCCGCTGCGCGTCGCCGAATTCGACGACCTGTTCCGCACCGCCGCCACCTCGGTCGACCGGCTGGATCCCCGACGGGCCCGGTGGTCCCTGCTCCCGGACCCCGCCGTCCCCGCCCGGGCGGCGGACCTGGTGGCACGGGAGTCGTTGTGCTGCTCCTTCTTCGGCTTCACCCTGACGGTGTCCGCCGGGGCCGTCGGCCTGGAGGTGTCGGTGCCGGACGAGCACCGCGCGGTGCTGGACGCCCTGGTCACCCGATCCCGGTCGGCGATGGCGGGCGCGGGCAGGTGACCGGAGGGCTGCGCTCCGGTGAGGTCGCCGCGGCGGCCGGGGTGAACGTGCAGACGCTGCGGTACTACGAACGTCGCGGCCTGCTCGACCCGCCCGAGCGGACCCTCGGTGGGCACCGCCTCTACCCGGACGACACCGTGACGCTGCTGCGGGTGATCAAGGCCGCGCAGCGTCTGGGTTTCAGCCTGGCAGAGGTCGCGGACATGCTGGAGGGCGCGGCGGGGCGTTCCCGGCGACGGAGCATCGACCGGAGTCTGGCCGATCGGGCCCGCGCGAAGGTGACCGACCTGGATCGGCGGATCGAGGAGCTGACCGCGGCGCGGGAGATCCTGCGCAGCACCGTGGACGCGGGTTGCACGGACCTGATGACCTGCGCGCACGACCCGCGCTGCCCGGTGCCGTTCGATGATCAGCGCTGATCCCTGACACGCGCGGGAGGGCATTGGCTGATCGGGTGATCGGGGCCGCTCAGGCTGCCCCGTCGACCTCCCCGGTCAGGAAACGGGTGATCCGCGACCCCAGATCACTCGCCGATGTGACGATCTCCAGATGCCCACCCGGCACCAGGGCCAGGGTCGCGTCGGGGATCAATCCGGCGAGGATCCTGGCATTGGCGGGCGGCACGATCGGGTCGTCGAGACCGCCGACCACCAGCGTGCGCTGCCTGATCAGCGGCAGGAACGGCAGGCTGGTCCAGCACATCACGGCGGACAGCTGATACAGGTAGCCGCGCAGGTCGGTGGGCTGATGCGCGCGGGTGAAGGCGGCGCGATCCGGGTCGACGCCGGGGTCGCCGGAGATGAGGTCCGAAATCGTCGCGGCGTCGGCCGGGTCCATCAACTCCCGAGGGACGAGCATCTCCCGGAAGG
>Ga0164309_10001671_pt1 | contig 10698 bp, 11 predicted proteins | sample Whisoiple_247_MG_FD_109984 | JGI IMG/M metagenome (GOLD analysis project Ga0164309, IMG submission 109984) | Soil microbial communities amended with fresh organic matter from upstate New York, USA - Whitman soil sample_247_MG | ecosystem: Environmental > Terrestrial > Soil > Unclassified >... | reverse complement strand
GGGGCAATGGGTAAAGCCGAAGAAGATCAGCGTCGGGCGACCGAGCAGGTTCTTTTCGGTCACCGTCTGGCCGCCCGTGTCGGTGAGCTGGAACGGGCCGCCGATGGCGGCTGGCGCGGCCGCATTCCGCAATCCGCCGAGCGCCCACAGCATCAGTACCAACCCAATGACCACGCTCGCGGAGAAGGCGCCAACAATGACCAGCGGGCGTGTCGTCCGATTCATCCTGAATTCCCTCAAAATACCGTCAGAAACAGGCCGAGAAGCCTGCCGCGATGGTCTGGTAAAACACCGCCGTGCCGTAGTGGAACCACAACAGCAGCGTCCCGAGCAATGCAGCCACACCAAGCCCCACACCGCCCATTACAATGACCTGCGCGACCCCCAACCGGCGAGGCGTTGGCGGATGCGGCGTACTGTAGGACGGCGCCATGCGCGAAGACCTCGATGAGCAGGCATCGGCCGGCCGGCGGCTGCCGGCTACCGAGATTGTCCGTTCAGATAGAGCCAGTTAAGCCGGCCGGCAAGCGTCCAGGCCCGGCGTCCGATCACGTCATGCTGAAGGCAAGTGCGGCGGCGGGCCGCCTTGGTGCGGGGAGGCTTAATGCGAAGAGGCTTAATGCGAAGAGGCTTGGGCGTCGAGATAACAGGGCTTGTACATGTTCATCAACTGCTTGCCACGCAGGAAGATCATGTGAGGGGTCAGTCCGCCACGCGCGGCAATCCAGCGCCTCACTGCCGGCGGGTACATCGAATACAGCATCTGGGTTGCTTCGGGGTTGGTTACGGCGCGGCCATTGGCGCCGAAATCCCACGCCGCGTGGAACCCGAGATTGGCATGCGATGTCACGCAAATCTTGTCATGCGGCACCGCACCGAGGACGATGGTACAGGCGGAGGCGCACAGGCCGTCGATGATCACGGTCTGGCCCGAACTGCGCAAGTCCTGATATCTATCGACATAGGTTCCGATCCGGCCACCACGATCCTCACCGATGCGAACCACCGCATGACTCGCGCCGACTCCTGCCAGCAGGAGAACCGCCGCGAGCAACCCCGTCACCAGCTTCATCTTCCAGCCCCAGTCCAAAAACCTGTCGAACCCAGATCCGATCATCTTCGGTGATGCATCGTCACCGTGTTGCGGGATCGGGTTTTTGTCCAGATGCCGACGCTTGCTCAAAACAAATTCAAATGAAGTGTTGCAAGCCCGCTGCACCCATAAGTCGCGCGGTCCCATACTGGAACAATGGCGCGTCGATGCTCGCGACGTAGATCGTGTCACCGGGCCACATCAGGAACCGTTTGTCGTTGACCATCGGCGACGCCCCCGCTTCGCTCCCGGCGCGAAACAAACGCCAGCAGTGGCGGGCGGCGCATCGGCGCGCTAAGTAACCGCCGGCACAGCCTCGGAGAAGAACATGACCATTCAGCGTTTCGAAACCGGCCCGCGCATGAGCCAGGTTGTCGTCCATGGCGACACCATCTATCTCGCGGGCATCGTCGCCGACACGACGGCCGGTGAAAGCATCACCAAGCAAACGCATGAGGTGCTTTCGATCATCGACAGCCATCTGGCGAAGGCGGGGAGCGACAAGTCGAAGTTGTTGACCGCGACGATCTATCTCACCGACATGAAGAAATTCGCGGAAATGAATGCGGTGTGGGACGGCTGGGTGCCGGCGGGGAATACCCCGGCGCGCGCCACCGTCGAGGCCAAGCTGGCGGCGCCGAAATACGGCGTCGAGATCATGGTGACCGCGGCGCGGTAGCCCCCTCGGGCCATGCCCGCTTTGAACGATAGCCCAAGTTGTCGACGGCGCGGAAACCATTATGATTTTCAATCGATTCCCGCGATTTTCGGGCTAAATTAACCTCGAATCGGCCCGGCGATAGCCGGCGGGAACCTATTTGCCGCCGCGCCATCTAACGGACATCAGTTCAGCACGACCCGATGGAGCCCAAGATGAGCCCCGCACAGACATCTCAAATCGCCCCGGCCCCTGCCGTGACGGCCGATGCGGACCTGGTCCGTCGCGCGATCGCGCGGGACGAGGCGGCGGTCCGCTTGATCATGCAGGCCAACAACCGCAGGCTTTACCGGCTTGCTCGCGGCATCCTGCGCAACGACAGCGAGGCCGAGGACGTCGTGCAGGATACTTACATGCGCGCCTTCACGCATCTGGAGAGTTTTCGCGGCGACTCCAGTCTCGCGACCTGGCTTTCACGCATCGCCATGAACGAGGCGCTGGGCCGGCTGCGCCGACAGCGGCCGAACGTCGACATCGACAATCTGGCGCCGGGCGCGCTGGAAGCGCAAATTATTCAATTCCCTCTGTCGGCGGCTGTCGAAGATCCGGAAAAGTCCATGGCACAACGTGAAATCCAGCGTGTCGTCGAGCACGCGATCGACGAACTACCCGAAGCTTTCCGCATCGTCTTCATCACCCGCGTGATCGAGGGGATGAACGTCGAGGAAACCGCCGAGATCCTCGATCTCAAGCCGGAGACCGTGAAAACCAGGTTGCACCGCGCCCGCACCATGCTGCGCGAGAATGTCGAGAGGAAAATCGGCCCCCTAGCGATCGAAGCCTTTCCGTTTGCCGGCAAGCGCTGCGAACGGTTGACCGAGGCGGTGCTGAAAAAGCTCGGCTTCCCCGCTTAATCCTGGGAACTTTTCGGCGCGCGCGCCATCCAACCCCTGTTGCAACCAACGCCCCGGCGGCTTCGGTCCCGGCGCCACAGGACAGGAGTGTCAAAACATGTTCGTTCGATTGAGCACGGCAATTGTCGCGGTTAGCCTCATGGGCGGCGCCGCCTTCGCGACAGGCCCGACCGATCCGCAGATCGCCCATATCGCCTATACCGCGGGTTCGATCGATATCGCCGCCGCCAAGCAGGCGCTGTCCAAGACCAGCAACAAGGAGGTCAAGGCATTCGCCCAGGACATGGTGCGCGACCATGAAGCCGTGAACAAGAAGGCGTTGGATCTCGTCAAGAAGCTCAAGGTGACGCCGGAAGACAATGACACCAGCAAGACCCTGCAGAAAAACGCCAGCGCCAAGCTCGACGAACTCTCGAAGCTGAAGGGCGCGGAGTTCGACAAGGCCTATGTCGCCAATGAGGTCGCCTACCACAAGGCGGTCGACAACGCGCTGGAGACCACGCTGATTCCGTCCGCCAGCAACGCCGACCTGAAAAGCCTGCTGGAGACCGGCCTGAAGATTTTCCAGGGCCATGAGCAGCACGCCGAACACGTCGCCTCCGAACTGAAGTAAGGAACTGTCGATGACGCCGAGATGGATTTTCCCGATCGTTGCAGCGCTGGCGCTCGGAGTCTCCGTCTCGGCGCAGGCGGCCACCATCGAGATATCGATGGAAAACCTGGAAATCTCGCCGGCCGAGGCCTCGGCCAAGGTCGGCGATACCGTCAAACTGGTCAACAAGGACGACTTCGCCCACACCGCCACCGCGCGAAACGGCGATTTCGACATGATGATGCCGCCCAAGAAGACCGTCAGCATGGTTTTGAAGAAAGCCGGCAGGATCGAATATTATTGCCGCTTCCATCCCAACATGAAGGCGACGCTGAACATCTCGCCGTGAATGCGTTGTCCTGCGCGAGCCGGTCTCGGCGCGCGACCATTTCCGATTCAGTTTTCAAACAGCCGCGCTGACTTGACTTCGCCCCCTCATCCTGGATGGGAAGGGAAGGAAGCCGCGCACGTTGCCATTCTCGCGACGCGCTACGTCCGAGTTTCATGAAAATCGTTCGCCCAAAGAAGAAGGGCGCAGGGAAAGCCGGGTGCGCGCTGCACCCGCGGTCTCGTGCGCAAAAATGCATGCAAAAGCGCACACGAGCATACAGGTTCAGCGGAGGCAATCCGGCCTTCCCTGCGCAATGGCTTTACGGCTTATGACGCGCTCTCCTTGGTGACCGGGCTTTCTTGCCACCATCGTTGGCAAAGGTGCGCAGGCATCCCTACCAACTTGACGCCAGCGTCGGGGCGTCAGGACCACACGACTTCGCCGTGCGGGCAACATCATTCGTCTTGTCCCCGCCCCACGTTTCGTGACGATCGCGATACGTCCCTCTTCTCGGGCACGGGATGACCGGATAAGGCGGTGATTTGGGCCGGAAGAAAACAGGAATATTTTTTCGCGGGCGACTGGACGGCCCAAATCGGCTTGAACCGTCAAGCGAATTTCGATTTTACCCGCACTCGGTTTTTGCCTTGGCTCGCCCGCGCTTTGCGGCCTCGAGCGCCGCTTGCTGCGGGTCTCGATGAATGGCTTCATGCACGCGGCGAGTTCGTACCCCAACGCTCTCAGCCTCCCGGCCGTCTCGCCGCTCTTGAGCTTGGCAAAGACGTAGTCAGCCCGCCTCCGAGATCACTATTCCGGGCGCGTGCTGCCTGGCTGTGCGATGCAGCGTAACATTTGACGAAAGCCTGATGGAACCAGCAGCGCGTACCACCGTTGGGGCTAGGTCGGAATGCCTTGTGCATTCTCGACCAGCTCAAAGCTCGGAAAGATCGGACATGCGCGCCTTGATCGTCTTGTCACTGCTGGCAATCGTTTTCGGCTCAAGCGCTTGCGAGGCCGGTATGAGCACCGGACCGCACGACACCACCGTCAGCACGCCAACCGCCCGCCATGCGACGGCGAGCCATCATCGGGAAAGAGGACGTGTCCATCACGCCCGGCGGCGCATTGGCGGTCCAATTGCCGCGGTTGGCAATGCGATCGGCAGCACGATCGGCGGAATATTCCGGTAAGTCGTCCAGGCCTGAACGCCAGCGGCGTCAGAAGCCCAATTTGCCGGCGCGCGCGTAACGGCGGCCGCCTTCGAATGTCGTGCTCAACAACAGTTCGAACGCATTCTTTCGCTTCCGATCGGCACCCGCGCATCGTCAAGGCATTCGCGTCATTATTGCTAGCGGCACAACCGCGCGCCATGACATCTTGAACCATGACATCTTGCGCCATTATATCGGGCGCCAGCGCGCAACGGATGTGCGCCTGACGATTGGCGCCCATCTGATCCCGCCCAACGTTCGTGACGATCGCGATAAGTTCCCTTGTGGCTGCGATGTCCGCAGGTCCGCTATTCAGCGAAGAAGGCTGTAATGAACGGGCCTCGTGCGCAACCCACGCACGCCACAAGGTCGCCAGTTGCGGCAGTCTCTCTATTTCGATTTTGAGTGCGGGCTGTTTTTGACCTCGTGCACGGTGGAGTTGGTTTTGGCGTCTGACGCTGTGGAACCGGTTTTGGCGTCTGGCGCTGTGGAGCTGGTTTTGACTTCCGGCGCTGTGACCGAAGCAACCTGCTGCGAAAGCTGATCGAAACGCGTGTGCAGGTTTCCTATGTCGGCCTGAAGAGCGTCGATCGATTTCTTGACGGACTCAGAATTTGCCGTCGCAGTCCTGTCGCCCTTTGTGTCGACCTTCGTCTTGAGAGCGTCGAAATCCGACACCTTGAAAGAGCCCAACTGCGTTTGTAGGGCCGTAAGCTGGGATCCCAGATCCTTAATCTGTGCTTCGAGCTGCGAGGTATCGAATGTCGGCGGAGTCTTTGCCTTGGCTTCGAGGCTGACTACGCGCTTTTCAAGCCCGGCGGTAGCCTCCGCTGGGGACGCGGCCTTAGGCGGAGGCGGGACTTCCGCTCTCGCTACGCTCCCAAGCCGGCCGTTACTGCTCCACACCCAGACCATGCTGGCGACGACCAGCACAAAGACAAGGGCTATGCCCCCGAGGAAAGTATTCGAACGTTCCTGTTCGTCCATCACGTTTTCTCCCTACAAGTCAGGCGCCAAGTATGACTGCCCTGCGACTATTTGTACAGGGGTGCGCCTGGCCTGCGACATTTTCGGCGCAGCGCGTGAATTTAGCTAAGATTCTGGGTCGGTTGCACCAAAGGGGGCTTCATCGCCAACTTTTTTGGGCTGGCTCGCATTCCCAGTCAGGTCCTTCTGTTCTCGCGCTTATCGCGCACGCGGCGCTGTATCGCTTAAGGCAGATGCTTCCGTACTCAGTCCCGTAGCTGCGCACCGCCAGGCTCTTGATTTCCTCAAGAGCGCCCCGCGCAGTCGACGACCTGCTGTGATACGGACGGCTCTGTTCGTGAGTGCTGGAAATAAGTTAGTCCCAGAACTTGCCACGCAACAATTGCCATCCGGCTATTCCACGCCCGTGAGCGTGTCCAGCAATCAAAATGTCAGGCGTGATGCTTGCTTCCATTCGCCGCGCGCCACGCGTCATATCGATTGCGTGGCAACGGTCGCTGGACGCCAATTCAATGTCCCGTCCCTGAAGTCTCAGACTTGGTTACCCACGCTGCGTAATGCTACTGTTGATTGCGGACACAAGGGGCGCAGCCATGCGTAAGTACGATCTGCTCGCTATCAGTCTGCTGGTGTTTTCGGCAATCGTTGTGACTGCTATGTCCGTCGATCCAAATCATTTCTCGATCAAGGATTGGCAGCCCCTGATGGCGGCTTTTGTTGCGCTGGGCGCGGCAGGCGTCGCCTACCAGGGCGTGACCCTCACCTACAAGGCGGCCATCCGCAAGGTCGATCTGGATCGATCCATTCATGAACAAGAGTTGCGGCGCCGGCAGCGCGGAATCTATCTCAGGACCGCATTGGCGGCGCATATCATGCACCATGAAGCGGATCATTGCTGCCAGTCGCTGCTGGTGCCGCAAAAACAGGAAACGGCGCCGGCCGTATTCGATCCCAAAATGACGAGCGTGACAACAGATCCCGCCATCGACGAAGCCTGGCAAAATCTCGATGCCTTTTCGAGATTGACGGCCGATGACCTGTCGCGGCTCAAGGTGCAGCTTTACAACTACCAGATCGCAAGCAAGCGCCTGGAAGGACAGAAATTCGAAATTCCGCACGGTCACAAATTTACCGAAGCTCAACAGGAGCTTTGCAACGCGGTTGCGGAGATACGAAGGCTTTGCCTGCGGATTCGCGACACCTTGCGAAAGGAAGAGATCGTCGTGCCGCACGCGTAGCAGGCCGGCAACGCTGGAATTCCGCTTCAGTCTCCTCGCAACCTCAACGGCTTCGGCGATCAGACATCTAAATTCCCGGATACCGGACAGTCGCTCGATTGCGCGACGTTATTTGGCTGTTATCGCCTGCCCGTCCGACCATTTCTGAAGTACGGACGGTTCAGCCGATCCCTCGATGGTCGCAATGTCCCCGCTTCTGGAAATCAGAATCGTCCGCGGTATATCGCCTTGCCAAGCGGGATCAACTTCGTATCGAAGCCGCTCGGCAAAGCCATCGCTGAACATCCAGTTCTCCGCAGACGACAGTCCAGCACCTTTCAGCATCGACAACGCGGCGACCTCCGAGTTCGGAACGAGATCCGCATCGATCGTGACCACATCGACGGAAGGATTCCGTTTCATGAACTCGCCGAACTGAGGCAATTCAACTTTGCACGGCGCGCACGTTACGCCCCAGAAATGCACCAGCGTTGGATGTCCCGCGTGCGAATGCAAAAGCTGCTGCCAACTTCCGCGTTCGAACGGCCTTAGCTTCGTCGGCTCGGAAGCGGGTGCTGCAGGCAGGCCTACCAACAGGAGCATCGCGGCAAACGTCATGTGCTTCATGGCTCGCCCTCGATGGATTGCAGACGATAACCGTCGGCTTTCGTCATCCAGGACAGATAGGTTTGCGTTCCGTTCGAAACCAGCAAAGGATGATCAGACGAGTTGGAAGTGGTGGCGATAACGCGGGGCTGCGACCAACTTTTGCCGTCATCCGCCGATGTGATGAGATTGACCGACGTCTTCTCGCCGTCGAATTCTTTCCATACGATCGCCGTCGCATGTGGTCCCGAGGTGACATAAGGGCGCGATGGCGACTTACTGAGTTGGCCAATCGGCATCGGCTGGGAGAAGGCCTTTCCGCCGTCGCGCGACTGCGCATAGAATAATCCCTTGCGAACTCTGCCGTTGGTGTACCAGACAACATGATACGTTCCATCGGGTCCGATCGAAAGACCGGGACCCTGATGGGGACATGCCGATACCTGCCAGTCGTCTTCACTAACGCGATGCACTTCGCCTGGCGCGCCCCGATCATTGAATGTTACGATCGCATGATCTCTGACGCCGCCCTCAAAAATGTTCCTGAACGCCACCACAGGACGGCCGGACGGATCGAATGCGAGGCCGAGGCGGCAGCATTCGCAGGTGTGGTCCACAGCCATCTCAGCCGGCAAATAACCGGCTCCCTCATCCTTCGAAGTCGCGAAGAACAGGGCTGCACCTTCGTATTTCTTGCCGGCTTGTTGGATCGGGACGCGATTTCGCTTGTCGAGCCAAGCCGCAAACAATGTGCCATCAGGATCAAAACCCAGCGCCTCGAAGCGCTGGCTTTCGGTGTTGTCAGTGATCGGTCGCGGGGCTGTGAAAGTCTTACCCCCATCGCTCGACCGGCTGTAGAACACTTCGCCGTTGAACGCTTTGTCCCGAAAGGTCGAGAAGGCCACGGCGATGTCGCCTTTTCGATCCAGCCCGATCTTCGGACGAGCATCAGGGCCCCAATCCAGATTGAGTGTGCCTTGCGTGATTTGAACGGGAGTAGAGAGCGTCTGTCCGCCGTCCTTCGAACTCGCAACCGATACCTGTCCGCCCGCCATCCATGCCAGCCATAGCGTGCCATCCTGGCCAAAGGCCGGCGTGACTTTTGCGGCGCAACGCAGTTCGACCGTTTCGCAAGCCGCTTCCGAAACGTGGTTGTGACTCATCTCACCCCAAGCACTGCCCTGAGTGAGCGTCCATGCGAGAGCGAGAATGACGGTTCGATGCTTCATGGGCATTCCTCAGATCACCGGAAGGCAAGTTTCATTCCCGCGACGAACGCACGCGGCGATCCGGCGTAGATTGATCCGGTCTGGGTCGCGGCGAGCACGCTGCCAGGGTTTTGAACGCCAGCGCCTGTCACGGTGTTGGCGATGTTATTGGCCGAGGCGATATAGGTCGTATCGAAAACGTTCCGCACTTCGAAAAACGCCGTGAGCTGCCGGAAATAATCCGACGTCAAGTCGGTCTTGTAATGCAGATTGATGTTGACCAGTTCATATCCCGGCGCCTTCAGGAGGTTCGCATTGTCCATGTAGAAGGAGTCCTTCCACACCAACTCGACAAAGCCTCCCAGGCCCGTCAAGGCTCCGTGAAGCTCGTCGTAACCCAAGCGGGCCGTCAGTTCGTTCGGCGAAATTCCCGGAATCTTGTTGCCGTCCCGGTTGAAGGTGAATCCACTGATGCTTTCGATATAATCAGTGTAAACCTCATCCAGACGGGTATAGGCGGCTGTCAGCTGCCATCCTTCATAGAAGCCCCATTGAGCAGCGAGTTCAACGCCGTGGTGCTCCGAGTGCGGCGCATTGAACGTGAAGGTTGCATTGGGGCTGTTCGAAGGAGTTGCCTGCGTCACCAGTTCGTTGTTGAAGAATTCATAGAAGCCAGTCGCACTCACCGTCACGGCCTTGTTCGGCGTCCAGTCCACTCCAAGATCGTAGCCCAGGTTGGTCTGGGTTTGCAGCGAGGTATTGTTGCCCGACTGACCATTGGACAGCACGAACAGGTTGCTGACCTGCGGCGTACCGTAGCCGGTCGCAACCCGCGCGCGATATTGCCACTCCGTATCCGGCTTGTAGACCAGTGCGAATTCCGGTGCCGTGTTCTGATACTGCGGCACCGCTGTCGTAAGTGTCGTGACAGCGGCCGGATTGTTCACGACCGGATACTTGAAGGCAGTGTTGACGCCGTTCAAGTCCGTCGTCTCCCAGCCGATTCCGGCAACCGCGGTCAGCGACGGAATGAGCTTGAGTTCCTCGCGGGCCCGCAGGCCGTAATTTGTTGTCGACTGAAATTGGGTACTTTGCAACAAGCCAAGTCGGGCGTTGCCCCCGGCGGCCAGGTTGAACGTATAACCGGTCGTCGACAACGTGTTGTACCAGCCGCCGACCAAGGTCGTGGAATCCATCCCGAACAACTCGCCGCGCTTGGTCACGTCGCTCATAAAGTTATAGGAGGGATAGTCGCCGATTGCGCTGGTCGAGCCCGTGGGTTGATTGATGTTTCGATCGTCGAAAACGAACTGGTTCCGCCAGGTCGTCGTGTTGTCGAAATCGTGCTCCCAGCGCGCGCCGACGATCGTGCGGCGGTCTTCGCGGCCGAGACCCGCCTGAAGAGCCGTCTCCACCGTCTTGGCGCCGTTGAAGCCGTTGTTGAACAGCGATACGGTTCCGCATCCGGGCGTCGCGGGCGTCTGACACCCGATCTGGAACGGGTTCAGGTAGAACTGGTTGAGCGACAACCTGATTGGCAGGCTTGTATCCAGATCATTGTTGATCAGCTTGAATGTGATGCGATCATCCGGCGTGGCCTGCAAAGTGGCAAGGAAATTCACTGTCTGGGTGTTGAACCAGCTGTTCTGGATAAAGCCGTCACCGCGGGCGTCGCTCGCGAACAGCGATGCCTCGAAGTTGCCAATCTTCTGGCCAGCGGTCAGATAGTTGTTGAGATAGCCGAAGCTGCCGCCCTCGACCCCGTACTCAAATCCGTTGATGGTGCCGCCCGGTCGTGTCCGGAAGATAAGGGCGCCGCCTGTGGCGTAATTTCCGTACAATGCCGACGAGGGCCCCCGTATAACATCGATTGCGCCATAG
>Ga0164309_10001670_pt1 | contig 10698 bp, 6 predicted proteins | sample Whisoiple_247_MG_FD_109984 | JGI IMG/M metagenome (GOLD analysis project Ga0164309, IMG submission 109984) | Soil microbial communities amended with fresh organic matter from upstate New York, USA - Whitman soil sample_247_MG | ecosystem: Environmental > Terrestrial > Soil > Unclassified >... | reverse complement strand
GGGGTCGATCGGAAGCTCAACGGCCTTTGCAGCATGGAACGCGGCGGTGTATGTCGCCCAGATCGAAGACGACCGGTTGGCGGAAATGACTCAAAGCGGTCGTACCCTCGATGCCACCAGAGAGGTTCTGCGCAGGCATAACGGGCTCTGGTTCTACGACGAATCCTACGTCATCTCGCGCCGTCGCGACTGACATTTCAGGACACATCACGAAGAGAGCCGCCGAGATCTGGCGGAAAAGGGGTTGGTTGATGCGCGCGTCTTATCTGTTCACCTCAGAGTCAGTTTCCGAAGGCCATCCGGACAAGGTCTGCGATCGGATTTCCGACGAGATCGTCGATCTGTTTTTCCGTGAGGGCCCCAAAGCCGGCATCGATCCGTGGGCGATCCGGGCGGCGTGCGAGACGCTTGCGACCACCAACAAGGTGGTGATCGCAGGCGAAACCCGCGGACCCAAATCGGTCACCCATGAGCAGATCGAAGGCGTGGTGCGCGAGGCGATCAAGGACATCGGCTACGAGCAGGAAGGTTTCCACTGGAATACCTGCAACATTGAAATTCTCCTGCATCCGCAATCGGCCGACATCGCGCAGGGTGTCGATGCACTGCAGCCGGGCACCAACAAGGAAGAGGGCGCCGGCGATCAGGGCATCATGTTCGGCTATGCCTGCAACGAGACCCCGGACCTGATGCCGGCGCCGATCTTCTATGCCCACAAGATCCTGCGGCTGATCTCGGAAGCGCGCCACTCCGGCAGGGAGAAGGTGCTGGGCCCCGATTCCAAGAGCCAGGTCACTGTGCAATACGAGAACGGCAAGCCGGTCGGCGTGCGCGAGATCGTGGTCTCGCATCAGCATCTGGTCGAGGATATGACCTCGGACCAGGTCCGCGAGCGCGTCGAGCCCTATGTGCGGGAAGCGCTGCCCAAGGACTGGATCAACGGCAAAACCATCTGGCACATCAATCCCACCGGAAAATTCTACATCGGCGGTCCCGACGGCGATACCGGTCTGACCGGCCGCAAGATCATCGTCGATACCTATGGTGGCGCCGCCCCGCATGGCGGCGGCGCGTTCTCCGGCAAGGACCCGACCAAGGTTGACCGCTCCGCAGCCTATGCCGCGCGCTATCTCGCCAAGAACATCGTCGCCGCGGGTCTCGCCGACCGATGCACGCTGCAGCTGGCCTACGCGATCGGCGTGGCGCGGCCGCTCTCGATCTATATCAACACCCACGGCACCGGCAATATGCCAGAGGACAAACTTGAGAAGGCGGTAGCGGAGGCGATGGATCTGACGCCGCGCGGCATCCGCAAGCATCTCGATCTCAATCGCCCAATCTACGCGCGAACCTCGTCCTACGGCCATTTCGGCCGCACGCCGGACAATGAAGGCGGGTTCTCGTGGGAAAAAACCGACCTCGCCGAGACGCTGAAGCGCGCAGTGTGATTGCAAGACCTCATTCCGGGATGCGCCGCTAGGCGCTGACCCGAATCTCGAACATCTAGATTCCGGGTTCGCGAGTTTCACTCGCGCCCCGGGGTGACATGCCCAGGAACAGGAACTTTTCACATGACCGCCACCGCCAAGAAGCCCGCCTTCACCGATTATATCGTCAAGGACATCTCGCTCGCCGAGTTCGGCCGCAAGGAAATCTCGCTCGCCGAGACCGAGATGCCCGGCCTGATGGCAACGCGCGAGGAATACGGCCCCAAGCAGCCCCTGAAGGGCGCGCGCATCGCGGGCTCCCTGCATATGACGATCCAGACCGCGGTCTTGATCGAGACACTGGCGGCGCTTGGCGCCGACATCCGCTGGGTCTCCTGCAACATCTATTCGACGCAGGATCATGCCGCGGCCGCGATCGCCGCGGCTGGCATTCCCGTGTTTGCGGTGAAGGGCGAGAGCCTTGAAGAATACTGGGACTATACCGCAAAATTGTTCGATTGGCATGGCGGCGGTACGCCCAACATGATCCTCGATGACGGTGGCGACGCCACCATGTTCGTGCATCAGGGCGTGCGCGCCGAGCGCGGTGACACCATTTTCCTCGATCAGCACAACAGCGAAGAGGAAGAAGTCTTCTTCGCGCTGATCAAGCGGATGCTGAAGGAAAAGCCGAAGGGCTGGTTCAGCGAGATCGCCAAGAACGTCAAGGGGGTCTCGGAAGAAACCACAACCGGCGTGCACCGGCTCTACGACATGGAGAAGGCTGGTACGCTTCTGTTCCCCGCAATCAACGTGAATGACAGCGTCACCAAATCGAAGTTCGACAATCTCTATGGCTGCCGGGAATCGCTGGTCGATGGCATCCGCCGCGGCACCGACGTGATGATGTCGGGAAAGGTGGCGATGGTTGCGGGCTTTGGCGACGTCGGCAAGGGTTCGGCAGCTTCGCTGCGTCAGGCCGGTTGCCGGGTCATGGTCTCCGAGGTCGATCCGATCTGCGCGCTGCAAGCGGCGATGGAAGGCTATGAAGTCACGACCATGGAAGACGCCGCGCCGCGCGCCGACATTTTCGTCACCGCCACCGGCAACAAGGACATCATCACCATCGAGCACATGCGCGCGATGAAAGACCGCGCCATTGTCTGCAACATCGGTCACTTCGACAACGAGATCCAGATCGCGCATTTGCGCAATCTGAAATGGACCAACATCAAGCCACAAGTCGACGAGATTACCTTCCCGGACGGCAAGCGCATGATCCTGCTGTCGGAAGGGCGGCTGGTGAACCTCGGCAATGCGATGGGGCATCCCTCGTTCGTGATGTCGGCGTCCTTCACCAACCAGACGCTGGCGCAGATCGAGCTGTTCGCCAACAACAAAGACGCCAAATACCAAAAGAAGGTCTATGTGCTGCCGAAGTCGCTGGATGAAAAGGTGGCACGGCTGCATCTCGCCAAGATCGGCGTCCAGCTGACAAAGCTGCGGCCGGATCAGGCCGAATATATCGGCGTCAAGCCGGAAGGCCCCTTCAAGCCGGACCATTATCGGTATTGATGTTTGACGCCGTCATTCCGGGATGGTCCGAAGGACCCGGAATCTCGAAATTCCGGGCTCGCGCGCTTTGCACGCGCCCGGGAATGACGCCGAGTGAAAATATGATTTTTCGTGATGCCCGGCCTTGTGCCGGGCATCCACGGATTTAGATCGATGTGAGCTAAGACGGGGATGGCCGGGACGAAGCCTGGCCATGACGGCGCGGCAAATTTGAGTGGACGATGGAAACGGCCATACCAAACGAACATGTCGATGTGCTGATCGTCGGCGCCGGACTTTCCGGGGTCGGTGCGGGCTATCACCTGCAGCACAATTGTCCGGCCAAGAGTTTTGTTATTCTCGAGGGCCGCGACTGCATCGGCGGCACCTGGGACCTGTTCCGTTATCCCGGCATCCGCTCCGACAGCGACATGTTCACGATGGGCTATTCGTTCAAGCCATGGATCGAGCCGAAGGCGATCGCCGACGGGCCGCGAATTCTGAACTACGTCCGCGAAACCGCCGCTGAGAACGGTATCGACAAGAAAATCCGTTTCAATCATAGCGTCAAGCGGGCGTCGTGGTCGACGCCGGATGCGCGTTGGACTGTGGAGGCCGAACGCTCGGGCGGAGGCGAGGGGGCTGCCGAGATCGTGCGCTTCACCTGCAATTTCCTGTTCATGTGCTCTGGCTATTACAAATATGAGGAAGGCTATACGCCGCAGTTCTCCGGCAGAGGAGATTTCGGCGGCCTCATCGTGCACCCGCAGAAATGGCCTGAAGACCTCGACTATGCCGGCAAGCGCGTAGTGGTGATCGGCTCGGGCGCGACCGCGGTGACGCTCGTGCCGGCGATGGCCAAGACCGCAGCGCACGTTACGATGCTGCAGCGTTCGCCGACCTATGTGGTGTCGCGGCCGGCGCAGGACCCCGTCGCCAACAAATTGCGGCGCCATCTGCCGATCAAGCTCGCTTACCATTTAATCCGCTGGTGCAACGTGATGTGGGGCATGTATTTCTTTCAGCTCAGTCGGCGCAAGCCGGCCCGGGTCAAGCAATTGATCCTCGGCGGAGTCAAAATGGCGCTCGGTCCCGACTACGACGTCGCCACCCATTTCACGCCACGCTATAATCCCTGGGATCAGCGGCTGTGCCTGGTGCCTGACGGCGATCTGTTCAACGCTATCAAGGAAAACCGCGCCTCCGTCGTGACCAGGGAGATCGACAGCTTCACGAAGAACGGCATCAGGCTGAAGGACGGCAGCGAGCTCGAAGCCGACATTATCGTCACTGCTACCGGTCTTAATCTGCAGGTGGTTGGCGGCATGGAAGTGAGTGTCGACGGCCGCGCCATCGATTTCGCCAGGACACTGAACTACAAGGGCATGATGTATTCGGATGTGCCTAATCTGGCGTCCTCGTTCGGCTATACCAACGCGTCGTGGACGCTGAAATGCGACCTCACTTGCGGATATGTCTGCCGCCTGATCAATTACATGGATCGGCTCGGCTACAAGCGATGCATGCCGCGCAACGTCGATCCCTGGATCACTGAAGTGCCGTGGATAGATTTCTCGTCCGGGTACGTGCAACGTTCGATCGCGAAGATGCCAAAGCAGGGCTCGAAACGGCCATGGCGGCTCTATCAGAATTACGCACTCGACATCGTCACACTGCGCTTCGGCAAGGTGGATGACGGGGTCATGCAATATTCGTAAGGGCAACATGCCCTGACGCCGCTATGCGGGCAAAATCGCCCGGTCATTTTCGCTCGCCTGCGCGGCCTTGATGAGTTGTAGCGAAGCGAGAAGACAGCCTTCTGCATCTTGGCGAATTCTTCAGGTGCGATGTCTGAGGCTCACGGGATTCACTCCCAAGTTTCTCCCACAGCACGCGGCAACATCAGGGGACACTCCATAGCCAACCATCGCATGAAGGAGATTTTCCAATGGAAGCGATCAAAATGTTCGAAGATATCGATCTTCACCGTCGTCGCTTTTTTGGAACTGCGGCGATGAGCATTGCCGCCGCCCAGCTCATCCTCAGCAGTTCTGCGCACGCCCAACCGAGCAAGGGAAAACCAGCAGAGCTACCCAATATTAACGCAGGGACGAACACGTCGTTCGGCCCGCTGAAACAGATAGATGCCGGCCTCCTCAATATCGGATACGCTGAAGCCGGTCCTGCCGATGGCCCCGCAGTGATTCTGCTGCACGGCTGGCCCTACGACATTTACAGCTACGTCGATGTCGCGCCCTTGCTGGCATCCGCGGGCTACCGGGTGATTGTCCCGTACCTGCGTGGCTATGGCACGACGCGCTTTCTTTCAGGTGAAACGGTCCGCAACGGCCAGCCGTCGGTCGTCGCTGTCGATATCATCGCCTTGATGGACGCTCTCAGTATGGAGAAGGCGACCCTGGCCGGGTTTGATTGGGGCGCCCGGACCGCCAACATAATCGCAGCGCTATGGCCGGAGCGCTGCAAGGCGATGGTATCCGTGAGTGGTTATCTGATCGGTAGCCAGGAATCCGGCAAGATGCCGCTGCCGCCAACGGCTGAGCTTCAATGGTGGTACCAATTTTATTTCGCCACCGAACGCGGCCGCGCCGGCTACGACAAATACCGGCATGACTTTGCAAAACTCATTTGGCAGCTCGCCTCGCCGAAGTGGGATTTTGATGATGCGACGTTCGATCGCTCGGCTGCGTCCTTCGACAACCCCGATCATGTCGCTATCGTAGTTCATAATTATCGCTGGCGGCTCGGCCTCGCTGAAGGCGAGCCAAAATATAGCGATCTGGATAAGCGGCTTGCCGAAAGCCCGGTCGTCGCCGTGCCCACCATTACGCTTGAAGGCGACGCCAACGGCGCACCACATCCCGACGCAAGTTCCTATGCCAGGAAATTCTCCGGCAAATACACGCACCGGATCATCCAAGGCGGCATCGGACACAATCTGCCCCAGGAAGCGCCTCAGGCCTTTGCCCAAGCAGTCGTCGACGTTGCTAAAAGTTGATCGACGGCCGCATGAGCCACACGATTTCCCCGATGAGCTGCCCTTGCTCCTCGCTTCACGCCCCTTCACAGACTAGGAGAATGATCATGTCTAGACTCTACTCGCCGATTGGCAGGCGCCATCGCGTTGCGACCTCCGCCTTGGTCGGAGCGATTGGAATCTTTCTTTCAGCGGCCGCCGCTCCCGCCCGAAACGACGTATTCTGCGGCAAGTGGCGTCGAGACCGTTGCGCAAGCGCCCGTGACCTCGAGCCCCGGCGCGGCCGCAGCAACCGCGACCGCAGCGGACTCGTCGATCCGCCCCGTTCCATGTCCGTGTCCGACGAAGCGCTGGCGGACCTCCGCCGGCGGATCGCCGCGACAAAGTGGCCTAAGCTGAAAACGGTGACAGATGCATCGCAAGGCGTGCAGCTCGCGACGATGGGCGAATTCGCGCGTCATTGGGAGAAAGATTACGACTGGCGCAAGGTCGAATCGACGCTGAACGCCTCGCCGCAATTCACGACGAACATCGACGGGGTGGAGATTCATTTCATCCACGTCCTTATCGCACTTTCCCGCGCGCGATGTGTGTCAATCGCATCTAACCGAACATAGTGGATTGACTTCGGTGGAATCGGCGCGACCGTCTGCTGATTCAATTAACGCAAGCTAAACTTGATTGTGGATTTCAGGCTTCAAGTGAGAGAAACTGGTGATTACCGATGCGCAAACATAGACGCCTTACTCGCTTAGAGATCAAACTCTTGGGTCAAAAGCTCGCGGTCGCCGATATCATCGCAACCGATAATGACTTCGCACTCGCCGCAAAAGCTTTAATCGGTGGTTATCTCCATGCTGCTTCGCTCGGTCGTGATCTCCATCAGGAAGATATTGTGAGAGTAATAGAGGAAGCTTTCCGGATCACAGAGTACCGATTGGAAAACCTGGACTCTGCGACGCGACCAAGGCAGGACCGAGGAACTCGTACGGCAGCAGGTGATCAACAAGCGTCGGAGCGATGTCGAGGGCATGTGACCTGGGGAGCGTGACCACGGGGGCGAGAGCCGGGTCGGGCTAGAATCCGCATAGCGGCCATCGAGGTCGCGGGCGCTTGCACCACCAAAAAGACACACAGCCAAATACCGACAGTCAGAAGCAAGACGCGTTTCATTGCGCACTCCTGAGTTTTGCCAGCCACTTTTGCTTCAAATATTTTTCGTGCCGTGCTTCGCGAATCGCCCAACGTTCGATGACTTAAAGAATAGCCCGCAAAATAGATATCTCTGTACGCCCCTGAGCAATCTATGGCGCGAGCTAAATCCCGATCAACAGCTCGTTGCAGCGTAGCCCCTAATAGGTGGCGCTCCATTTTGGAAGCGGGCCAGCTCATTTGCTTCAGCAGTTCCTACTTTTTAGCGCCTTAGCTTTGACGTCTGTCGATGAAGCCGTCCCGAAACTGGAATGGTTGGCCACCGCAACGGATAGCGTGACAACACAATCATCTGAACTGCCAACCGCCAAGATTGCTGGCCAACAAATGCGCTCGTTCGCTTCGGGATGTCCCAAACGTTCGTGTGGAGGATAAACAACGAGAGCATGGCCGCCAGCTTGCATTCGCATCAGCGGCTTTCTTCGCTCGGGACATCCGGACATCCGACTTCCGCCGAGGGAAATGCAAACGCGCCTTTTGTACGAATGATCCAGGCGGCTTCGCTGGCAATTGACTAAAATTTTAGCTAACTTTTCTGTACATTTGAGGAGTGTTTTCAAAGTCTTTGTTTTAATTATGCCCACCAAAATCTACTCAAGCTCAACACCTAAACTCTATGACTACCAAGTATCGAAGGGTTGATGCTTGGTTGAAGCTGGTGGAGGACTTGATGCCGCGTTTCTATTTTCACTTAACATCTAAGGACAGCCGTATATCTGATGAGCGTGGAAAAGAGCTCAGTAGCTTGAATGATGCTTGTGACCACGCGCGAAGGCTCGTTGAAAAGATCTGGCTTTATACGAGTCATGAAGACACAGAGGAGTGGAACGTTACCGTATCAAACGATGACTTTGATGCGCTGCTAATTGTGCCAATTCCGTTCACGTATTTATTTTCCGAGCGGCGGAAGATAGGTACTGAGAATGGTGATCTTCAATTGAGGGATGATGAAAAAAGTGCGCTGCTAAGCGAGTGACGAAGACGCCAATTTTGAGCGGACCATTCAACTCGCAACAATTTTGTAGTTTTTGTTGCGAGTTATCCTCGAAACCGGAGTCGCATCTGGCATGTGCCACCGATCCAAGTCCCGTGAGCAGCCGTCTCATGCTGGCTCTGCCGAGGGCGAGTGGCCCGGCGGCGTTAGTGCAGTGTTACGGTCCCCAAGCAAGGCCTGAAGTCGTCGACGATCGGACCGTGAAACAGTGATTGAGATTCCATTGCGCATGCCTCAGATTCGCTCGGGCCCGCCCCAAAAGGAATCCCGAAAAGGATTCAAAGGTTAGAGTTTATCCGCTAGTGGGGGTGGGGGAAGGTACCAAAACGAAATGAGCATCAACCCCATGCAAAGCGCCCACGATGCGCCCGCTGCAAAGTCAAATCAAAGCGCGCCGGCCTGCCCTGCCGGTCGCCAGCGGTAAATGGCTATCAAGTCTGCGGGATGCACGGTGCGGGGTGGCGCGCCGGAAGGAAAAAGGAACGGCAACTTTAGGCATGGCGGTCGCACGAAAGACGCCAACGATGCCTCGCGTTACGTGAACGAGCTTGTCCGCCTCGTCCGCGGCACCGATTGATGATGTCCGCTGGCCGCCGACGGCGTGGGGATTATTGTTAACGTTTGGTCTATATTCTGCGATTCGTCACGGAAATGTTTCCCGTACCGCGACGGTACCGATGCATGCTAACGATCGAAATTACTAATCCGATTGAGGTCCGACGTTGCCGCTACGCCCTATACCGGGGCGAAAAGGCGCGATTGATGTTGAATGGAGTGCCGGTCACCGGGATCGTCCGCGCAGTTCAGGAAGATAGGTTCAGCACACCGAAGCAGTGGACAGTCACCGTGATATCTAAGCACGACATCACAGCCTAACCGCTGTTGCGGCTTCAAAATCGATCAAGATGGCAGCCCGGTTGGGAGTTTCATTGCGTAAGGATCGCGGGGTTCCCGCCCCGACTGAACGGACTGTGGCACAGCCCGCCACCAATCGCGGATTAGCTTCTGTCGGCTCTTGAGTTGAACTTCGGCGAAAGCCCGCTCCTGGGCTGGAATAGCGCTCTCTATCTTGGCGACGGCCAATGTGCTTTCCAGCGCATCTTGCTCGCCGGTGAATCGATTCGAAGCTGCGATAGTTCGGCAATGCGTTGAAAGCCGAGATGGGCCAACCAGCTGAGCCGCTGTAGCTCGTTTAAGGATAGATCGATTCGGATCTTTCCGTTCGCAGGGAGCCTTCCTTCTCACCCCCGCAGCTAGGCCGTTCAACCAACATGCCTCGCCGACCGCGTTTCCAAATATCCAAAGTTGGGCGTGATAAGGATCAGTCGTCCCCTTGCCCGTCTTCCAGCGCTTTTGAGAGAAGGCTTTGATCCCTTCGACTGCTTTTGTCACGCGCTCGGGAATAGTCCGACCCTCAAGCTCGTAGTGAGAACTTAGCCCCCTGACAATCTCGCGTGTGGCTTCCTCCATGCCTTGGAGTCGTCCCTTCTCAAAATATGATTTTGCGCAGGACCAGCTGGCGGCGACAAGCGCTACCAGTAGGCCGGCAACTATGCAAAGAATAATCAAGTTCCGGCATCACGTAGCCAGAGGATTTCGAACGTCGCCCCACACAAATTTAAACGGATTCCGTTAACGCAATCGTAACCGGTCGTCATGCACCCGCGAGCATTTCGGCTTCCAAAGCGGCAGCCTTTAGGGGCATAGCGTCTCGATGTGGTTGGCCAAACACGATCCGCCTGATTATTCGCTTAAATAACTGCTCATCTTCCGATTGGCCCAGTTTTTCAGATCGCCGACCGTGAGCTCTTTGAGGAATGGATTGGCATTGACGAGCTTTTCACGCGTTGTCCGGCCGCTCGCGTCAGCGCTCGCCATGAGTGCGGCCGCGTCGGCATTTTCCGAAACTGACAGGACGGCCACGGCGCCCGCGGGACCGGCAAAATGTGCCAGATAAAGAGTACCCGGCGTGACCGGAAGGGCTCGCTTCTTTAACATCGAGGCATTCTGCTCAACCAATCGCGCAACGATCTCACGGGCAAGTTCTGGATCCCGCCGTAGTTCCAATATTTCCTTGTCGCTGCGGGCCCTGGACGAGATCGGGCCGGTACGTTCCGATCATCTCCAGCCATGTTTCGTCGAGAAACTGACCAGCTCCGGTTGCACTGGAACGCTTGTTCTTGGCCTTCGAGTCGCCGCTTGACTCAACGACGATGATCCGTTCGACAAGCGGCTTTGTTGCCATTGTTGGCGCAGATATGGTGCGGCTTGCCTTTTCGATCCGTTTCGCCCCCGCGACACCAGCAACCGCGCGCTCGAATTTTCGCAGCCGATAGAAAATGGTGCGGTGGTCGATGTAGGCAGTAGCCAAAGATCGCGGATCAAACTGAACCGCCTTATTCAGGTCGGCGATCGCGCCGTTCAGGTCGGTCTTGCGGTAATCTAAAATCCCCGGCGCTCGCAAGGATCTAATCTCGCTCGCGGCAGGGTCGGGTGGGCCGACACTGGCGGCGAGG
>Ga0164309_10001668_pt1 | contig 10709 bp, 8 predicted proteins | sample Whisoiple_247_MG_FD_109984 | JGI IMG/M metagenome (GOLD analysis project Ga0164309, IMG submission 109984) | Soil microbial communities amended with fresh organic matter from upstate New York, USA - Whitman soil sample_247_MG | ecosystem: Environmental > Terrestrial > Soil > Unclassified >... | reverse complement strand
CTCGGGCAGCTCCTCGACCGACGCGGCCGGGGTGATGCGTGCCAGCACCGCCGACGCGTCCTCGTCGGACAGGCGACCCTTGTCCACGAGCCGCTTGAGGGCGGCGCCGATCGTGTCCACGGCACCCGCCGCGGCGCCCGGCACGGAGTCGACGAGGGTGACCGCGTGGCCCGCGGTGGCCGCGACCTGGGCGATGCCGGCCCCCATGGCCCCCGCCCCGATGACGCCGACGGGTCCGAAGGCGGACTCGTCGGGATGGTCCTTGCTGGCCTCGGTGGTGTCCGTGTCCATGCCCGCCATCCTGCCGCGTGGGCCGCCCCGGGTGCGCGGCGGGCGGTCGCGGACCGCCCGTGACGGCATACGACTGAGGTCTGGAGCGGGGCTAGCATCGACCCGTGACTGCACCGGCAACGACGCCCACCCACCCCCTGCTCGACGCGCACGCGGGAGTCCTCGACGAGATCCGTCAGGCCCTGGCAAGCCGCAGCTGGTACTCCCGCTACCCCGAGTCGCCCAGCCCCCGCGTCTACGGCGAGACCGCCGCGGCCGACGGGCTCGCCGCGCACGAGGCCCACCTGGACGGGGCGTATGCCGCCCTGTCGAGCCAGCCGACCGACGGCACCCTCGTGGGGAGCGAGGTCTCCCCCTACGGACCGACGCTCGGCGCGACCTACCCGGCGCTCGACGTGGATGCCGGGCTCGCGGCCGCACGCGCGGCGATGGCGGCCTGGCGAGACGCGGGTCCGCAGGTGCGGGCCGCGGTGTGCGTCGAGATCGTCGACCGCATCAACAAACGCAGCTTCGAGATCGCCAACGCCGTCATGCACACGTCTGGGCAGCCCTTCGTCATGTCGTTCCAGGCCGGCGGCCCGCACGCCCAGGACCGGGCGATCGAGGCGATCGCGGCGGGGCTCGTCGAGCAGGAGCGCGTGCCCGCGTCGGTCGTCTGGGAGAAGCCGGGCCGTGACCGCGAGGGCAAGCCCGCGCCGACGCGGATGCAGAAGGACTACCGACTCGTGCCGCGCGGGGTCGCGCTCGTCATCGGGTGCAACACCTTCCCGACGTGGAACGCCTACCCCGGCATCTTCGCCTCGCTCGTCACGGGCAACGCGGTCGTCGTCAAGCCGCATCCCCGCGCCGTGCTGCCGCTCGCGATCTCCGTCGAGGTCGCGCGGTCGGTGCTCGCCGAGGCCGGCTTCGACCCCGCACTCGTGCAGCTCGCGGCCGAGGCCGACGGGCAGGGTCTCGCGAAGACCCTCGCCGAGCGCGACGAGGTCGCGATCATCGACTACACCGGAGGCCCGACCTTCGGGGCCTGGCTCGAGGAGTCGGCGGCCGCGCACGGCAAGCTCGTCTACACCGAGAAGGCCGGCCTCAACTCGATCGTCGTCGACTCGACCGACGACCTGCGCGGGATGCTCGGCAACCTCGCCTTCAGCCTCACGCTCTACTCCGGCCAGATGTGCACCGCCCCGCAGAACCTCTACGTGCCCGAGGGGGGCGTCGACACCGACGAGGGCCACCTGACCTTCGACGAGTTCGGCGAGCGACTGGCCGGCGCCGTCGGCCGGCTCACCGGTGACGACGCCAAGGCCGTCGAGCTGCTCGGGGCCACGGTCAACGACCAGGTCCGCTCCAACGCAGACTCCCTCGCCTCGATCGCCGAGGACGCCGACGGCCACGTCGTCCTCGACTCGCGTCGCGTCGCGCACCCGACGTGGGGCGACGCCGTCGTGCGCGCCCCGGGTCTCGTCGCCGTCGACGTCGCCCGCGAGGACGTCTACACCCAGGAGTGCTTCGGTCCCGTCGGCTTCCTCATCCGGACGGCCTCGACGGAGCAGTCGCTCGCGCAGCTCGCCGACACGGTGCGCGAGCACGGTGCCATGACCGCCGCTGTCTACTCGACGAGCGACGCGGTGCTCGATGCGGCGCGTGACGCGGCGGCCGAGGGCGGGGTCGCCCTGTCCGAGAACCTGACGGGGCAGATCTTCGTCAACCAGACGGCTGCCTTCTCCGATTTCCACGGCACCGGGGCCAACCCGGCCGCGAACTCCGCCTACACCGACGCCGCCTTCGTCGCGAACCGCTTCCGCGTCATCACGTCGCGCCGTCACGTCTGAGCTGCTGATGGTCCTCGCTCCAGTTCAGCTCGACCGGGCGACCTTGCAACGCAAGGTGGTCCGCACTCTCGTCGGGTCGCAGATCCTCAGCGGGGTCGGCATGGCCTGCGGCATCGCCGTCGGCGCGCTGATCGCCGAGGACCTCAGCGGCACCGAGGCGCTCGCCGGTGTCGGCACGACAGCCCAGGTGCTCGGCACCGCGCTGCTGACGATCCCCGTCGCCCGCGCGACGGCCGCAAGGGGCCGCCGCGTCGGGCTGCGCTGGGGTCTGGCCGTGGCTTTCGTCGGAGCGTCGCTCGTGCTCGTGGCGGCCGTGCTCCGTTCGTTCCCCCTCTTCGTCGTCGGCATGTTCCTCTTCGGCGGCGGCACGACCGCCAACAACCAGACGCGGTATGCCGCCGCCGACCTCGCGGACCCGGCGCGCCGCGGGCGCGACCTGTCGATCGTCGTGTGGGCCACGACGATCGGCTCGGTGGTCGGGCCGAACCTCGTCGGACCGGGCAAGGCGCTGGCGCACCGTCTCGGGTTGCCCGAGCTGGCCGGGACGTTCGTCTTCTCCCTCGTCGGCTTCGTGGCCGCCTGGCTCGTCGTCGACCGGCTGCTGCGGCCCGACCCGCTGCTCACGGCGCGTGCCCTCGACGCCGCCCACCGTGAGGAGGGGCGCCGGGCTGCCGCGCCCGACGTCGTGGCCGACCCGGCATCCGGCGGCGTCGCCGACGTGCCGAACCACGACGGCTCGATGCGCCGCGGCCTCGCCGTGGTGCGGTCGAACCCGCGCGCGCTCCAGGCGATCCTCGTCATGGCGCTCGGCCACCTCGTCATGGTCAGCGTCATGGTCATGACGCCGATCCACATGAAGCACGGTCACGCGGAGCTCGAGGTCATCGGCTTCGTCATCTCGGTGCACATCCTCGGGATGTTCGCCCTGTCGCCGCTCGTGGGGGCGGCCGTCGACCGGTGGGGCGCCCCGCCGGTCGCCATGACGGGCGGCGTCGTGCTCACGGTCGCATCGCTGCTCGCGTCTCGCTCCCAGGCCGGCTGGTCCGGCCTGTTGCTCGTCGCCCTCTTCCTGCTCGGCGTGGGGTGGTCGTGCACCCTCGTGTCGGGCTCGACCCTGCTCACGTCGGTCGTCACGACCGACGAGCGTCCCGCCACCCAGGGACTCGCCGACGTGCTCATGGGTCTCGCTGGTGCCGGGGGAGGCGTGGCGGCCGGCATCGTCGTCGGGTCGCTCGGCTACTCGGCGCTCGCGTCGGGGTCGGCCGCGGTCGGCGTCGTCATCCTCGTCGTCGGCGCGGCCCGGGTGCGTCGCACCGCCGCGGACGTCAGCTGAGCAGCGTCAGCACGAAGCCGATGAGTGGCAGCGTGCCCTGGGTCAGGGCGGCGCGCACGTAGCTGCGGCCGGTCGTGACGAGCACCGCGGCCGCGGCCGCCATCGAGCCCGTGCAGAAGAGGGCGAGGGTGCGCCCGGCCGTGTCGTGGCCGGTCCACCAGAGCACGAGGCCGAGCGCGGCGCCGATGCCGAGGAAGAGGTTGTAGAAGCCCTGGTTGTAGGCCATCGGCCGGGTCACGTCGGCAGCCGCCTGGTCCGCGACGCCGAAGCGCTTCCACACCTCGGGGCGGGTCCAGCCGACGCTCTCCATCCAGAAGATGAAGAAGTGCAGCAGTGCGGCCAGCCCGACGAACACGTTCGCGGCGATCTTCATGATCGGATCGTAGGGGTCCGGGACCCGCAGGGCGTGGCCTCTCGCCGTGTGGAGACCCGCAGATCGTGGCCTCTCCACGTGTGGAGGAGGCCCGGGCGGTCAGGCGGTGATGCGCAGGGTGCTCGTGCGGTCGGACGTGACGAGCACCTCGATGCGATCGGCGACCCGCGACTTCAGCTCGGTGACGTGGCTGACGATGCCGACGGTGCGGCCCCCCTCGCGCAACCCCTCGAGGGTGTGCATGACGTCGTCGAGCACGTCGGGGTCGAGGGTGCCGAAGCCTTCATCGACGAAGAGCGTGCCGAGGTCGACGCCGCCGGACTCGGCACGCACGACCTCGGCGAGGGCGAGGGCGAGCGACAGGGAGACGTAGAAGGTCTCACCGCCGGAGAGGGTGCCGACCTCGCGGACCTGGTTGGTGTGCATGTCGTGGACGCGCACCCCGAGCCCGGACTTGGCGTTGCCCTTCTTGGCGTCGGTGTGCTCGAGCGTGTAGCGGCCGCCGGAGAAACGGCCGAGCTCGGTGTTGGCCGCCGACAGCACCTCGGTGAAGCGGCGGATGAGGACGTACTTCGCGAGGTCGAGGTTCAGCTGGTTGTCGCCGTTGCCCGCGACGAGCTGGCCGACCCGTACGGCGTCGGCGGTCGAGGCGATGACGGCGGCGTTGCGGGCCATCGCCTCGCGGATGTCGGTGACCCGTCGCTTGGTGCGCGTCACCTGGTCACGGAGGCTCCCGTGCTCGTTGCTCGCGGCCTCCATGTCCTTCTTCGCGGCGGCCGCGAGGGCCTCGAGCTGCTCGATGTCGTCGAAGAGGGCGTCGAGCTGGACGTCGGCAAGCTCTGGCCCGGTCAGCCCAGCGCGCACCTGGGTGCAGGCCCGCTCGAACTCCGCGATCTCCTGGGTCTTGGCATTGATCCACTCGGCGCCGCGGTCGGCCGCCATCCACTCGGCGACGTCGGCGAAGCCGAACTGCGCGAGGTCGGCGTCGCGCGCCGCGGTGTCCTCGGCGACCGACGAGGCAGCGACGTCACGCTGCCCGAGAGCGTCGACGAGGGAGTCGATGCGGCTGGCGCCGGCGACGAGGGCCTCGCGTCGCGCGGTGACGCTGGGGTGGCCGTCACGGGCCTGCTCGACGACGACCGTCTCCTCGGCGATGCGGCCGTCGAGGTCGACGACCGACTGCTCGCCGCGCGCGAGATCGGCCAGGAGCCGGGCGGCCTCGGCGCTGAGCGTGTCGACGCGGTGGCGCAGCTCGGTCACACGCGCCGCCCCGGCCTCGACGTCGGCCCGGGCCTGCACCGAGGCCGCGAGCTCGTGCGCCGCCGCCTCGGCCCGGGCGCGTGCCTCGGTCACGTCGAGCCCCTCGCACCGGGCCGCGAGCTCGCGCACCTCTGACCGGAGGGCCCCGAGGGCCTCCGCGGTGGTGGCGGCCTGCTCGCGCAGCCCGACGACGCGGGACTCCTCGGCGTCGATCTGCTCGGGGGTGACGGCGTCGAGGGTCGGGCGGGCAGGGGAGGGGTGCTCGACGGACCCGCACACGGGGCACGGGTCGCCGCCGACGAGCGAGAGCCCGAGCTCGCCGGCGATGCCGTCGATGCGTGCCCGGCGCAGCCCCGCGAGCGACGACTCGGCCGCTGCCACGGTGCCCAACGCCTCGATCGCGAGCGCCTCGGCCCGCGGCACCCGGGTCACCGCGGCCGCGTGGGCCACCGCAGCCTCGAGACGGGCCCTCGCCCGCTCGCCCTCGGCGGCGCGCCCGTCGAGCAGCGCCGCCAGCCGGCGCGCCTCGGTGAGCGCCGCCTCGTGCGTGGCGATGGTGCCGGGGAGGGCCTCGAGCTCGCTCGTCAGCGACGCCACCGACCGTCGTGTGCCGTCGAGCCGTTCGCGCAGCCGCGCCAGCTCCGCGATGCGGCCGGCGAGCGCGCCCTCGAGCGCGATGGCACCGGTGAGGGAGCCGACGACCTCACGGGCCTGGGCGGCGGCCTCGCGCAGCGCGGCCGGTCCACGGTCGCGCAGGGCCGGGTCGACGCGGGCGCGGGCCTGCGCCAGGGCACCCTCGGCGCGCTTGAGTGTCGCCTCGGACAGAGCCAGGGTGCGCACGGCACCGGCGACGGGACGTGCCTGGCGCGCCCGCGCCACCTCGTCGCCGAGCTGCTGGAAGGCCACCGCCTGCTTGCCGAGGTCGTGCTCCTGCTGCTGGAGCTGGATGAGCCGCTCGCGGCGCTGCATGCGCAGCCGGGCGTCGCTGACCATGTCGGCCATCTGCTTGTGCGTCTCGATGGCCTCGCGGCTCGCCTTGCCCGCGTGGCGCTCACGCGTCGTCAGCTCGTCGACGACCTGGGCCAGCTCGGCGTCGAGGGACTCCGGCGTCGTGCGGCTCAGGTCCTCGAGCTCGTCGCGCCGTTCGGTCTCGAGCCCGGCCGACACCGCCAGGGCGTGCACCGCGAGCCGGATCTCGTCGACCGCGGACTGGCGCCTGGCCTGCGCGGCCCGCCCGGCCTCGACGATCTCGTCCTGGACCCGGCGGAAGAACGCCGTGCCGAAGACCTTCTCGAGGAGCTTGCCCTTGTCCTCGGACCGGGCGCGCAGGAACGTCGCGAACTCGCCCTGCGGCAGGATCACGGTCTGCACGAACTGGTCGCGGGTGAGCCCGACAGCGCGGGTGATCTCGTCGTCGCAGTCCCCGATGTTGGTCGAGAGCAGCTCGCCGCCCTCGAGGTCGTCGGGCGTCTGGAGGCGCCACAGCTTGATCGTCGGCTGCTGCACCGTCGTGCCGTCGCCGCGCGACTTGGGGCGCTCGAAGCGCGGCGTTCGCTGGATGCGGTAGAGCCCCGACTGCGTCTCGAAGACGAGCACGACGACCGGCACGGTGCGCGGGTCGGCGTGGTGGGAGTGGATGCGCTCGACGTCGGCCGAGGCCTGCGCGACCTTGCCGTAGAGGGCGAAGGTGATGGCGTCGATGATCGTCGACTTGCCCGACCCGGTGGGCCCCTCGAGCAGGAAGAGGCCGGCGCGCCCGACGGTGGTGAAGTCGATGACCTCGGTGCCCGCATACGGCCCGATGGCCGTCATGGACAGGTGGTGCAGCTGCACGTCACGCCACCTCCTGCGCCTCGGCCCGGTGCTGGGCCCGGACGGCGGCCTCGAAGCCGGCCTCGAAGACGTCGATCTCGCCGCCGCTCGCCTCGGTCTTGGTGACGTAGGCGATGAAGTCGGAGCCGAGCTCGCGGGGGTCGCGCTCGCTGACGACTGTCGTGCCGCCTCGCCCGCGGTCGATCGCGCCCTCGGGCTCGTGGAAGACCTGCAGGGCGTGCGGGAAGCGGGACTTGAGGCGGTCCATGAGCGAGTCGGGGCGCACCCGGTCGGTGACCGTGACGCGCACCCACGCGGCCTCGGCGCTCGCGAACGACGGCGACTCGAGCAGCTCGTCGAGGCGACCGCGCAGCGTCGCCATGGCGCGCGGCTGCGCGATCTCGACCGGGGTCACCCGGGCGGGGCCGGACGCGTCGAGGTCGACGAGGAGCACGACCTTCTCGTGGTCCTGCTCGGAGAACGAGTAGCGCAGCGGCGACCCCGAGTAACGCACGATCGAGCCGTCTGCGGACTCCGGCGCCTGCGGCCCGTGGAGGTGCCCGAGCGCGGCGTAGTCGATGCCGGCGAAGACGGTGCCGGCCACCCGGTCGACGCCGCCGACCATGATCGAGCGCTCGGAGTCGCTCGGCTCGGCACCCGCCACGAACGCGTGGGCCAGCACGACCGACCGCACCCCGGGCCGTTCGGCGAGGTCGGCGCGGATGCGGTCGCACGCCGCACCCACGACGGCCTGGTGCGACCGGGGCAGCGGCTCGCCACCTCCTGCCAGCGCAACGCGCGCGTGGTCGGGGTCGAGGTAGGGGATGCCGTAGACCACGGCCTGCACGCCGTCGCTGCCCCCGAGCCGGACCGGGAGGTCGAGCTGGCCGAGGTCGGTGACCATGCGGATGCTCTCGCGGAAGAGGCCGGCGCCGTAGCCGAGGCGGATCGCCGAGTCGTGGTTGCCCGACGTGACGACGACGGTCGTGACGGCCGAGAGCCGGGACAGCGTCCACTCGAAGAGCTGGACCGACTCGACGGGCGGCACCCCGCGGTCGTAGACGTCGCCCGCGACGAGCACCGCGTCGATCGGGATGCCGTCGGGCGGGTCCTCGACGAGCTCGCAGATGCGCTCGAGCACGGCTGACTGCGCCTCGTGGAGGTTCACGCCGTGGAGCGTGCGCCCGAGGTGCCAGTCGGAGGTGTGGAGCAACCGCATGCCACGACGGTAGGTCCCCACGCCGACACCCTCCCAGCCGACACCCCGGTGCCGCGCTCGGCCCTCGGCGAACGGTCGCGCGCCCGGCGGACCGTCGGAACCGGCACCTACCGTGCCCGCATGGAGACTCCCGAGCGTCCCCGCGTCGCCGTCTGCAACCAGGTCGGCGTCGACGGGAGGGTCGCCGGCTTCGACACCTACCCCGACCGCTACCACCGCCTCGGCTTCCGGTGGCCCTGCGACGCGATCCTCATGGGCAGCACGACCGCCCTCGTCGTCGGGCCGACCGAGACCGAGGAGGACCACCAGCGCACACTCCCGACCCGACCGCGCCTTCGCCGTGAGCCTCGTCGACGAGATCGTCGTCCTGCTCGACCCCGTCGTCTCGAACGACCCGGACGGCCAGCGGCTCGTCACGCTGCCCCACGCCGGGCCACCCGGCGGCATACGCCTGCGAGTGGGTGACGTCGAGCGCTTCGACGACGGCGCGCTCCTCCTGCGCTACGCGACGGCCACCGACCGGGCTCCTACTGGCTGAGCTGGAGATCCATCCGTTCGAGGAGGGCCTCGAGGGCCTCCTCGAAGTCCACCTCGACCCGGTCCTCCTCGAGCTTCGGAGCCAGCCGCTGCACGGTGGGGAAGGCGTCCAGGGGCAGCGTCCCGTCGTCGTTGGGCTGGTGGGCCCCGCCCTCGTCGAGAGGCGTCTCCGGCCCCGAGAACTGCGCCCCCCGGGCGGCCGACTCGAGCAGCAGGTGGCCGAGCAGGAAGCTCGTGTAGGTGCGGTAGGCCCACACGGCCTGGTCCTCGGTGAAGCCGCGCTGCATCAACCCGTTGAGGAACTCCTCGACCACCGCGAGGCTGCGCAGGGGAGGCCGCAGCCACGGCGCCGCCGGGTGTCGCGTGGCGATCAGGGGGAAGGCCAGCGGGTGGTCGAGGGAGAGCCGTCGCACGTTGTGCGCCATCCACTGCAGGAACGCCTGCCAGCCGTCGGAGGGCTCCATGCGCGTGCCGGGGTCGATCTCGAGCGAGGCCACGAGGCGGTCGACGACTCCCTCGAGGAGGTCCTCGCGCCCGTTGACGTAGCGGTAGAGGGCCATGGCCTCGACCCCGAGACGTGCGCCGAGACGGCGCATGGTCAGTGCGTTGACACCCTCGGCGTCGACGAGCGCGATGGCTTCGTCGACGATGCGGTCTCGGGTGAGGCGGTGCCTTCCGTCGGCGCGGCCTGCTCCGGCCGCCTCCTCCAGCTCGGGCGGGGCTCCCGGGGTCGTCATGGCTGCTCCTCGGACGCTCGGCGGTCGTTCCCTCGAGTCCATCATGCCCGGCTGGCACCGCCAACGCCGCGGTAGAACGCGAACGGGCGGAACCCCATGGGGATTCCGCCCGTTCGAGGGCCGGTTCGACCGGAGTGGACGTCAGTACGTGCTCTGACCGCCGCTGGTCGGGCGGTAGTGGCTGTCGGGCTGGCCGTCGGCCTCGAACGCCGTGGTCCGGGTCGGGTCGAAGGACGCCGTGTGCTGACCCGTCTCGGCCCGCCCGTGGTAGAAGTCGTCAGCCGAAGCGGCCTCCTGGGGTGCCGGGGTGGTGGTGTCGCCCCCGTCGTGACGCGCCTTCGCCTGACGTGCCTGCTCGGCGATGCCCGGGGCCTGTCGTACCTGCTCGCGGACCCGGCCGGTCTCCTCGGCCAGGGTGTCGAGGTAGCCCTCCCAGCGAGCCTGCATCGGCTTGACGAGGCCGCCTCCGACGCCGACGACGATCACGCCGGCCACGGTCGCCAGCACGGCGATGAGCACCGGCATCGTCACGGTGGTGGCGATACCGACCTGCCCCAGGGCGGCGATGATGCCGAGCCCCAGGATGAAGATGCTGGCGATGTTGGCGAGCAGCTTGCCGTAGGACAGGCCGCCCAGGGTGTTGGTGATGAGCTCGCGCACGGCAGCGGCGATCGCAGCGGCCACGACGACGATGACGATGGCCACGACGGCCTTGGGCAGGAATGCGATGACACCGCTGAGCAGGTCACTGATCGGGTTGGGGCCCCAGATGCCGAAGGCGAGCTGGAGCACGAAGAGGAGCAGGGCGTAGTAGACGATCTTGCCGACGATGGTCGACGCGTCGTACTCGCTCCTGGCCAGCGCGCGCTTGATGCCTCCGCGCTCGACGGCGCGGTCGAAACCGACCCGCTCGAGGACCTTGTCGACGACCTTCCCGATGGCCTTGGCGACGAGCCAGCCGATCACGAGGATGACCAGGAAGGCCAAGAACTTGGGTACGAAGAGCGCCACGGACCTCCACAGGTCCGTCAGTGCCGTGCTGATGTTGTCCACGAGAGTCTCCAGGGAGTTGATGGTTTACGTTGTAAACGCCAGTCGGGTGGTACCTACCCGGCCTGCCTCGGCGGGAAACCTCGACGATCGCTGGGCGGAGGGGACGCCGACGTCCGGACATGCCAAGAGCCCGCCCTCCACGTGGAAGGCGGGCTCAGGGCATACGCGCTCTGGGCGAAGGGACCTCAGTCGGTCTTGATGAAGCTGAGCAGCATCGACACGAACGTGATGATGAGGCCGCCGAAGACGGCGTCCCAGAAGAAGT
>Ga0164309_10001667_pt1 | contig 10709 bp, 9 predicted proteins | sample Whisoiple_247_MG_FD_109984 | JGI IMG/M metagenome (GOLD analysis project Ga0164309, IMG submission 109984) | Soil microbial communities amended with fresh organic matter from upstate New York, USA - Whitman soil sample_247_MG | ecosystem: Environmental > Terrestrial > Soil > Unclassified >... | reverse complement strand
GCCAAGAACGCCCCAACGCGCCAGCCGAGGGAGTAGTCCTGAACCAGCTCGTCCGTGTAGACGCGAATGGGCCAGTGCACCAAATAGAGGGAGTAGGAAATCTTGCCGACGTAGACCGCTCCGCGCCAGGACAGCACGCGACTGACGACTGATCCCGAGGCCGTTCCGGCTAGGATGAGGCCCATCGTGCCGGCTACTGGCAGGAGCGCAATCCAACCTGGAAACGGGACGGCAGGGTTGTAGAGCGCGAGGCTCGCCGCGATGAGCGCTCCACCGAGGACGCCCGCGACGTTCCTGGTCGACGAGCGCGTCATGCTGCGCTCGAGCGAATGGACGAGTGCTCCTGCCAGGAGCTCCCACGCGCGCGTCGGCAGCAGGTAAAAGACGGCTTCCGGCTTGGCGCCGATGACGGCGAGGTTCAATGCGAACGACCCCAGCGCAAAAACCAGCAGAACCGCAGTCTTGTGCGCGCGGGCGAACCGACGCACGAGCAGCAAGAAGAGCGGGAAAAAGAAGTAGAACTGCTCTTCCACTGCCAGCGACCAACAGTGCAGGAATGGCTGCTGTGGGCCGTGCAGGCCGAAGTAGTTGACGCTCTTCCAGAAGTAGAAGTTGACCACGTAGAGCTGCGTGAAAAGCGTCTGCTCTGCCAAGGTGAGCACGGCGCTCGGCAAGAGAAAGATCGCTCCCACGGCAAGCGCGGCGGCTTGGACGACGAGTAGGGCTGGACCGAGTCTCCGCAGACGGCGGAGGTAGAAGGTTTTCAGGCTGAACGCGCCACGCTCGAGCTCTTGCCAGATCAGGCCGGAGATGAGGAAGCCGGACAGCACGAAGAACAGGTCGACGCCGATGAAACCGGCGTGTCCGACCAGGCCCAGATCGAAGTGAAAGATCAGGACCAGCAGGACAGCAACGCAGCGAATGCCGTCCAGATCGGCCCGATAGCTCACTCCGCTCGCGTACCAGAGGGCCGTTCGCCCCTCAATCAAGGCGGGATCAGGTGCTGCGGCGCCGGCGCAGGCTGAGCCAGCCGAGGCCGCCCAACGCGAGCCAACCGGCGCTGCCCAGGCCGACCGGTGCTGCCGGGAGCGAACAACCGCCCATCGACCCAGGCGGCACACCGTCGCCACCGCCGCCCGCGCCGCTCGGAGCGCCACCGGAGGTGGTCGCGGTACCGCCCGTGCCCGTGGTCGCGCCACCAGAGCCGATGTTGCCTTGGCCACCACTGCCGATCGACCCACCCGCAGCGATCAGAGTGCCGCCAGCTCCGACGGTGCCGCCCGTGCCGACTCCACCGCCCACGCCAACTCCACCGCCCGCGCCATCGCCGCCGCCGGTGCCGGCCCCACCCGTGCCGCCGCCTTCACCAGGCAGGATCACGATGTCAGCGCACTGGTAGTAGATGTCGTCGCCGCCCGCGGTGAACGGGGGCTTGTCGGTCATGACTTGGATGAGCTGCAAGGTGCACTCCTCGCACGGCTCGTCCGGCAGCGTGACCATGACCGTATGCTCTTCTGCCTCGAAACCGCTCGGCGCTGGGTCGTCCTCGCTCTGGAGGAGATCGTTCGGTCCGAGCTCGCGATCGTCGTAGCCCGTCGGGTCGACGAAGCCCGCGTCGCCGGTCGAGCTCAGCTGCACTCGGTAGTGCGAGTTGTGCGGCACGGTCTCCGTGAACTGAATCTCGATCGTCTCACCTGCGGTGTAGGTCGTGATCTTGGTCGGATCGGTGGTGCGCGTGTCGCCGGCACCCAGGCCGCACGGGCCCTCTTTGAGGTCGGCCGCAGGATTGCGCGCCGGCGGATCGTTGAGGGTGATGTGGGCGTGAGCGATTCCCGGTACGAAGACGAGGGACAGCGCTGCAGCGGTGAAGCGGAAAGATGCCTTGGGCGGGTACATCGAGGCCATCCTATCCACAGCGCCGCACCGTGGGCCGTAGGATTTTCTGGATCGTCCCCGGGCACCGCGCTTCTCCCGGCATTTTGCTGGAATATTCGCCCCCCGGGGCAATCCACGTTCGGCTCAACAAATCGCCTTCGGCGGCGAGAGACTCACTGCTTGGTGTAGATCTGGACGTTCGGCTCTTCCGGGTCGAACAGCCAGAGCTCAGTTTCCGTTGCAGTGTACGGAAGGGTGACGCTGCCTACGCTCGGACAAGTGAGCGAAATGGTGAGGTTGGTCCCAGACACACTGAAGGTGCCAGCTTGGGTTTCCTCCGGCCCACCGTCGCTGACGTTGATGGCCGCCAGTTTGTTTCCGACGATCTCGAGGAGGCGAGCGCGGGTGTGCTCGTCGGTCGTCGCGGGGGAGTAAATGTCGAAGCTCGAAAGGTAGTAGAGGCCGTCGGCGATCGGGTTGCCTGCCGGGCTCGGGTAGGTGCCCGTTTTTTGCGTCTCGCCGATGGTGTTCGGACTCGGTACGGCACTCGTCTGGCAGGTTCCCGCGTTCGGATCGCTGCTCACGGTTCCACCACTCGAGGAGCCGCCCGAGCTCTCGTCTGGCGCTCCGCCCATGCCGCCGGCTCCATCGGCGCCGCCTTCGGCTGGGGAGCAGGCGCTCAGGCCCAGCAGAAGTGCAATTTGAAAATTACCTAGAATCGTCGAACGACGTGTCACTGAATTCATGAGAATGGCCTTGTAAACAGCCATACATGAAGGTGTGACTGAAATCGGACAAGGTAGGTGCATGTCCGATAATAGTCAATAGTTCAAGTCAGCACGCCTCAGCGTGCCGCGAGCCGCGCCGTGCCTTCGCTCGGCAGTGCGGCTGCTTGTGGCGCTGTGCCTGCTAGCAGCGCCTCGCCCGCCTGCTTGTCGCCGACTTCTTCGAGCATCGACAAGAGGAGCTGCGTTCCGGTCGAGAGCACGCGCTGGGTCGCGCGATCCGGTCGCACACCGCGCTGCGTCGCCTCGAAGACGCGCTCGATGCGGGCCTTGCGTTCCTCGACGTTGGCGAGGCGATCCGACGACCCCAGGGGGAAGGGTGAGAACGCCGCCAGCGGGAGCGCCGGCTCGACGTGTTTCAGGAGACGCGTGTCCCAACCGGGACCGGGTTCCACGTACAGGGCGCGCTTGTCCACGAGCACCGACAAGGCTCGTTCGCTGGGCGGCTCTCCCAGGCTGAGGTCGACGATCAGCGGTTCGAGCGCTGGTTCGGCCTGGAGGGCGCGAGCGAGCGTGCGGGGGCGTGCCAAGCGATCCAGCCGCACGACCAGAACATCCGGCCGCTCGCCTTGCATCTGCGCAGCGCGCAGGCGTCGCCCGACGGGTTCGGTTCGCGTGAGGACCAGCGCACCAGGTGGCAGCTCGTCGAAGGCGGCACTCGTCCAGGCGCGCGCCCCAGAGACATCCGTCTGCAGCAAGTAGCGATGAGCATCTTCGAGGCCTGCGGTCGACACGGCCAGCGCGAGCACCGTGAGCAAGGCGGCCCCTTGCCGAGCTGCAAGCACGCCGAGCCCGAGGGCCAGGTCGAGGAGGCGACGCAGGCCCAAGGCACCGAGTGGCGCCACGCTGGCGAGCATCAAGAGGTGCAGCGCGGCTCGTGCCGGGCAACCTTCCACCGTGCCGAGCGACGTTCCCGAAGCGGACGCTGGGATGAGCACGTCGAGCAGGACGACGACTCCCGTGGGAACCCACAGCGAACGTTCCTTCCTGCCGAGCACCGCAGCCAGGACCACACCCGCGGTGGCGAAGAGACCGACGTCGCGGATGAAGTCCAGGGGCCCGAGCCCAGGAAAACGGCCTTCCCGCGGCCAGACGTCGACGTGGGCGAGGTCGTCCACGGAGACGGACAGGGCCGCTGGGGCAAAGACCGCCAGGGTGACGAGCACGGCCGCTGCTGCGAACTGCCCCGCGGCGCGCCTGGAGGAAAACGGTGGGCTGACCAGACCGATGACGAGTACGGCGCAGCCGACCCACGGGCTTTCTCCCAGCGTGATGCCGAAGAGCGCACCCAGCGTGAGCGGATGCGTGACCAGACTCGGTCTCGATCGCTTTGGGCCGGCGAGCAGCGCCCACAGGACCAGGCCGGGGAGCACGCGCGGCGCGGCGCCGCCGGCGGCTACCGTAGCGTCCGTCATCCACGGCACCGAGAACACGACGCCGAGCGCGGCTGCGAGCGCGAGCCAAGCGTCCATTTTGGGCCTACCCTCGCCTCGCCCCAAAAGGTCCACCGTCAACTGCCAGAGCAGGCCGGCGCAAAGACCACTGGCCACGGCACCGAGCAGCGTGCTGCGCAGGGTTAGGCTGCCGAGCGGCAGCACGTGGAGCAGGCTGGCCAGCGCGCGGCTGATCTGTCCGGTCCAGGCGCCGGCTTCGTCGGTCCCGAGGAGGGCCCCGTCGGTGGCCCAGAGCGGGGCGTCGCTCGCGTGAACCAGGGTACCGAGAGCGCCCAGCACGACGGCCCAGGGCAGAAGGGAGGTCCTCACGGTAGAGCTGTGCCCCTTTCCGCCCTGCCTGGGAAAGTTTTCGGGACTCGCCCACCCCCCGGGGGATTGCTAGAAGCCCCGCCCGTGGCCCGATTCATCGACGAACTCAAGCGCACCCACCATTGCGGAGCCCTCCGCATCACCGACGAGGGACGAGAAGTCATTCTGTTCGGCTGGGTCGCCAATCGTCGCGACCACGGCAGCCTCATCTTCATCGACTTGCGGGATCGCGAGGGCATCACCCAGGTCGTGTTCGATCCAGAGAGCGCGAAGGAAGCTCATGGCGCGGCCGAAGCCGTGCGGCCCGAGTGGGTGATTGGCATTCGCGGCAAGGTGCGCAACCGCGGCGAGCAGTTCAGCCAGAAGGAAGGCAAGATGGTCAGTGCCAAGAACCCGAACCTCGCCACCGGCGAGGTCGAGGTCGAGGTGCTGGAGATGACCGTCTTCAACAAAGCCGAGACGCCGCCCTTCGAGATCACGGAGCGCTGCGACACGGGCGAAGACGTGCGCCTGACCTACCGCTACCTCGACTTGCGTCGCTCGCCCTTGCAGAAGGCGCTGCGCACCCGACACACCATCAACCAAAGCGTGCGGAACTTCCTGTCGAGCCAGGGTTGCCTCGAGGTCGAGACGCCGTTCTTGGTGAAATACACGCCCGGCGGTGCGCGCAACTTCCTCGTGCCGAGCCGCGTGCACGAAGGGAAATTCTATGCGCTTGCCGAGAGCCCGCAGCTCTTCAAGCAGCTTCTGATGTGCGCCGGCTACGAGCGCTATTTCCAGATCGTGCGCTGCTTCCGCGACGAGGACAGCCGCCTCGATCGTCAGCCGGAGTTCACCCAGATCGACATCGAGATGAGCTTCATCAATCAGGATGATCTCTTCACCGTGCTCGAAGGGCTCATCGGCGCGGTGTGGAAGGCGACGCTCGGCATCGATCTCACGGAGCAATACCCCGGCGGTCCCGGACATCCGGCGGGCTTCCCCAAGTTCCCGCGCATGAAGTTCGACGATTCGATGCGCGACTACGGCAACGACAAGCCGGACCTGCGCTTCGGCATCAAGCACGCCGACATCACCGAGCTCGTCGTCCAGCACGGCGGCGGCGACGTGCCTTTCTGGCAGCCCATCGCGCAGAAGTTCAAGGACGGCACGTACCGCAAGGATCTGCCAGCCGAGATCATCAAGGTGCTCGTGGTGCCGGCCAGCGGCAACCTCAGCCGTAAGGACACCGACGAGCTCGAAAAGCTCGCCAAGAGCATGGGCGCCGGCGGCCTGGCGCGCGCGAAGGTCGGCGCTGGCGGCGAGTGGACGCAGTCACCGCTGAACAAGATGACCAGCCCCGAGTTCCGCGCCGCCATCAACCAGGCAGCCGGGGCGCAGGAAGGCGATCTCATCGTCTTCCAGAGCGGCAAGGCTCAGCTCGTCCACACGGTGCTCGCCAACCTGCGCGTCTACCTCGGCAAGCGGCTCGGCCTGATCCCCGAGGTCGGCCACGGTGGCAGCTTCAACTTCCTCTGGGTCGTCGATCCGCCGCTCTTCGAGTACGACGACGAGAAGAAGCAGTGGGCCGCCGCGCACCACGCCTTCACCCGCCCGCACGACGACAGCGTGCCATTCATCGATACCGATCCGGGCAAGGTGCTCTGCTACCGCTACGATCTGGTGCTCAACGGCTTCGAGATCGGCGGCGGGTCGATCCGTCTCCACGATCCCGAGGTGCAGACGAAAGTCTTCGCCGCGCTCGGCATCGACGCCAAGGAAGCTCGGCAGAAGTTCGGCTTCTTGCTCGACGCGCTGAAATTCGGCGCTCCGCCCCACGGCGGCATCGCCCTTGGCATGGACCGCCTCGTCATGCTGCTCACCGGCAGCGAAAGCCTACGCGACGTCATCGCCTTCCCCAAGACGCAAAAGGCCGTCGATCTGATGAGCGACGCGCCCACGGCCGTAACGAATCAGCAGCTCGTCGACCTGCACATCAAGGTCATCGAGAGCGAAGGCTGACGCTGGTCACTGCTGCGAATCGTTGGTTTCGCTCGACCACGGTCATCCTGCCCACCGTGAGGACGTGGGTCGTCCTGGGCTGCTTGATCCTGGGGACCACCTGGTTCTGTGCGAGCCACGCGTACGACTACTTGGCTCCCGTAGAGCCGGCGGTCGGTGCTCGGGTGCTCGTCATCGAAGCCGGTCCGTCGCTCGAGGCCGTGCGCTACGTCAAGGGATTGCTCGATACTGGCCGGTACTCGCGGATCATCCCCGTTTCGATGCCCATGGACCCCCTCTCGCCTTTCGCCCACTTCGGTACCGACGCCGATCTGTGGGCAGCACGTCTGGTGCGGCTAGGGGTCCCGCCTGAGCGGGTCGAGGTCGTACGCGTGCCCGCTCTCGATCGCCATCGCACGGCCCACAAGGCTCTTGCCGTTCGACGCCACCTCGACGTCCGAGCCGCGGCTGCGGTCGACCTCGTCAGTCCTTCGACACATGCTCGTCGGTCCCTCTTGGTCTACGAGCGCGCGCTCCGTCCGACCCGAGTTGGCGTGCTGAGCATCCCGCAACCCGACGCCGATAGGCAGTGGTGGAACTCGAGCGCCGGGGTGCGAATGGTCATCGGCGAGGCTTTGGCACTCGGGTATTTTTGCGTCGGCCGCGACGAGGTCGAGCAGGCCCGCACCGATTGGGCCAAACTCTCGAGCGGCTCGCGTCAGGGCGAATAGCGACCTTGGGTCACGGCGCCGGCAGTGCCTCGACCTCGAAGCGCTCGAGCCAGAGCTCGCCGCTACCGCCGAAAATCTCCGTGATGAGCTCGACGCCGCCGACCGCATGCGTGGCGTCGATCAACCCGCGACTGACCCCGTCGTCCAAGACGAGCTTCAGATCAAAAGTGGCTTCGTGCAGGTCGACCTGGGCCTCGTAGATCATCATGGTCCAGGTGTGAGTGGTGCCGCCCGACGCGTCGGGCTGGTTGATCTGGTGCCAGACCTCGAAGGGAATGTCGCCCAGCGTGACCTCGCCGTCGTAGTCGATGCCGCCGCCCAGATCGCCGGGGTTCGAGAACCAGACCATGATCTCGTTGCGGATGTCGGCTGGGTTCTTCTCCTCGCTGGCGACGTCGGTCGTCGTGACCCACATGGTCGTGTTCAGGGCGTGCATCGGCTCTGCGGTGAGCTCGACGGAGAAGTCGACCGTGAGCGAGTCGAGCGCATCGATGCGGCGGGGCAGCGCCGTCGTCGTCGACGCACCGCCGTCCCAGGCTTTCCAGCCGAAGACGGCCTCAGGCGCAGCGTAGGAGGAGTACGGCTTGTACTCGGGCCAAGACCACTGCCAGCCGTACTGTTCGCCCTCGTCGGTCGTCCGTCGCCTCAGGCATTGCGTGTACGCCTGACCGTCCGCCCAACCTTCGTTCCACGTGTTGTTCACGAGGACCGTCTCCGTGCCTGGGATCGGCACGCGGTCCCAGGGCATGCAGGTGATGTCCGTTGGTCCCGCGGCGCCGCCCATGGCCCCGCTGCCCCCGGAGCCGCTGCTGGATCCTCCGCTGCCCATGGGGGTGGATCCTCCGGTGCCCACGGCGCCCCCAGTTTCGGCCGTGCTGCCACCAGCGGCCGTGTGATCGGTGGCCGCTCCAGGCGCACACGACAGCGGTAGCAGCAGCCCAAACGCTAGGAGGCACGTCGCGCGAACGATGCGAGAATCAATCGACATGACGACCGCGGACCAAGCAAGCCGCGTGCCTAGGTTTGGACGCGGCCGACCAGCGAGAATCCTCGAACAATCGCGGTCCGAGCGCGTCAGCTCGGCTGGCACAGTTGGCAGGAGGCTGACGCGCGCGTCTAGGAGGAGCAGCCCCGAGTGACTTCGCCGTGAGGACTCGGCATAAAGCGTGAGCCATGAGTCAATCCCTAGCGTTTCGCCGTTTCACCTTCGCGATTGTTCTTCTGCTGTGCGCCGGCTGCGCGCGTAAGACCGAGTCGAGCGAGGGTTCGGCTCCACCCAAGGAAGCTCCGCCTGAACCTGCCCAAGCGACCGCGGCGCCAGAGCCCGAGCCATCCAAGGCGGACATCGTGCAAGAGTTCGGCGCTTTCGTCAGTGAGCGCAACAGCTGCGCTCAGGCGTCCGAGTGCGTGATGTTGAGCCCCGGCTGTCCGCTCGGCTGCGGCGTGGGCGTTCGCGCCGAGCACGCGGCCGACGCAGAAGCGAAGGCCAAGGCGCTGATTGCCGAGGCCGAGAAGCAGAATGGCGCCTGTACGTACAAATGCGCCGCCCTTCACCTGGAATGTACCGAGGGCCACTGCACAGCAGTTCCAGAGTGAGCAGCGCAGCAGTTCCAGAGGGAGCAGCGCAGTAGTCCCGGAGCGAGCAGTACTACGCTCGCGCGCCCGCGACTTCCTGCAAGTAGTCGTAGAGCGCGCGGGTCTGAGCCAAGCGTCGCTCGGCTCGTCCGCCGCTGGCCTCCCAGCCGACGCCGCGGGCCGCCAAGATGGTGCTCATGCTGCCCCAAGTAGCAGGCCGATCATTGAGGGCGCGGCGATGGTCACAATACGTGGCCTTGAGGGGCAGTCGTCCGGCCGGCCGTGCCCCGAGCTCGTCCAGCATGGAAAAGGTCGATGCGTTCCAAGCGGCTAGGACGCGGTCACCGAGGAAGCCGGCGAGCTTTGCCTGTGCGGCCTCCGGGTCCAGCCCTTCGCGGTCGAGCTCGCCTTGGGTGAGCTGAAGCTCGCGCAGCAGGCGCTCTCGCACGGGGCCCGGAGGGCGCGCCACGAGACGGAGCGACTGGCCACTGTCCGGATGCAGGAGGCAGGTCACGAGCGGTTGCCTTCGTCGCTCCGGCGTGTGGACCAGGGCGCCCTCGGCGTACGCCAGGACCAAGCGAGCGCGCGGCAGGGACAGCTCTTCGGGGAAGGCGTAGGTGCGGCGTTCGCGCTGACGTGTGCGCTGCACCCGTTCTGGACGGCGTGCGGCGACGTTCTTGTCCACCATGGCCCGGAAAGAGTCGCGCAGGGACTCGAGGCCCGGCGTTTCCGGCTCCAGGATGGACAGCACGTGGGCGATGGACTCGATCGTGGACAAGTAGTCCGCCCGCGGCTCTTTGCGGATGCGGTACTCGCTCGGCTCGTCGGGCGTGAAGCGCGCGCAGCGCAGGCGTCCGAGCACGGGTAAGTCGCGTAAGAGGGTGCTGGCGTGGTGCCAGGTCCCATCCAAAATCACGATTTCCCGGGGCCTTTGGTCGACCGACAGGGTTTCTAGGTCCACCGCGCCCGGCCCCGGGTAAAGCAAGAGCGCGTCAGCTGGGATCTCTCCCGCGGCGAGCCGCTGGTCGAGACGTTCGAGATTGCCACGTAAGACCCGAGCGTTCGTCAGGCTGCCTTCGGCGATGCGCGCGGTGTTCAGTGGATGCAAGCGCTCGCGGGGGTGCTGCAGAATGGTGACACGTGTCCGGTTCTGGACTGGGCGCAGGAGGGCGCAAATACAGACCGACCTCGGCCGGAAGCAGGTGTAGCAAGTAGGGCGGGCGGACACCGGGATGACGCCGCCTATGCTAGACCTCCGCTTGATGCAAGGTGAGGGACGATGACGGAGCCTGAGTCGAGCAAGCCCGGGAGCGAAGCGGACAAGCCGCCGCGCGCGATTGCTGCGGCCATTTTGGACCTGGTTTCTGCGATCCCCGGCACGACGGAGGTCCAGAGCGCCACGCCGTCGGAGCGTGCACGCGCCATTCAGGTCGCCGCAGCGCGAAAGGCAGCCGTCGTATCCGGGGCGCTCGCACTTCCCCCGGGTCCAGCCGGGATCATCACCATCCTGCCCGACCTCGTCGCCGTCTGGCGGATCCAGGCCCAGATGGTGGCCGACATTGCCGCCGTGTTCGGCAAGAGCAGCCGCCTCGGGCAGGAGCAGATGCTCTACTGCCTCTTCCGACATGCCGCTGCCCAAGTCGTGCGCGACCTGACAGCTCGCATTGGCGAACGCGTCGTCTTTCGCCAAGCGACGCTGCGGGCGCTGCAGCTGATCGCTGCGAAGCTGGGGATCAAGGTCACGCAGCGGGTCATCGCGAAGACGGCCGCGCGCTTTCTTCCAGTGGTCGGCTCGCTCGGCGTGGCTGCCTATGCGTACTACGACACGACCCAGGTCGGAGCGACGGCGCAAGCGCTGTTTTCGGCCGAGATCGGCGCAAGCGACGAGACTAAAACGCGCTCTTGATCACGCCGCCGTCCACGCGCAAGGCGGCGCCCGTCGTCGCCGACGCCAGCGGGCTACACACGTAGGCCACGAAATGCGCCACCTCGGCGGGGGT
>Ga0164309_10001665_pt1 | contig 10714 bp, 9 predicted proteins | sample Whisoiple_247_MG_FD_109984 | JGI IMG/M metagenome (GOLD analysis project Ga0164309, IMG submission 109984) | Soil microbial communities amended with fresh organic matter from upstate New York, USA - Whitman soil sample_247_MG | ecosystem: Environmental > Terrestrial > Soil > Unclassified >... | reverse complement strand
ATGACTGCTGGTGACGAGGCCATACAGCTCATCTCTTCAGCGTTAGTGGGTGCGCCCAAATCGATGGTTGACGCAGCTATCAAACCAATTGTCGCCGCTGTTGGTGAGAGGGTAGCGAAGTCCATCCCAGCTAGAGTTGCCGCTCGGGCTGTAGAGGCTATAACCCCTGTAACACTACCATTCACTCCTGCCAATGCTGCTATCAATGCCGGTGTCGGTGTTGGCTTGAATGAAGCTATGAGAGGTCTGAACGGACAGGACACGCTGCTCAACTATCAGGACATGCTGTATAACCCTGAAAAGGATGTACCGGATGCCGCTACAATGGGTGCAGCTACAGGCATTGGTATGGGCATGTTCTTTGGTGCTCCTAACGTTACCAAAGCAATGGCTGAAGCAGCTGCAAAGGATGTAGAACACTCCGTAGCTATCAGAACTGCTAACACAGTTGGTGCCGCAGCTGAGAGTGCAGCTAAAGAGTATAAGCCTATCAGTGCCGGTACACCGCTGCCTGATCAATCGACTGCCATGAAGCCTACTCTTATGAGAGGCAGAGGTATGTTTGATGAGAACGCTCCTATCAAGGCAACTGTACAGAATGCAGGTGGTACGCCAGAAGACCTACAGTTGGTAGATGCTCTTCAGTCCACAGCAGGTACAGCTAACCGTGTGGAGATGACCAACAACGCACTGAACTACGGCATCTTTGAAGGGATGACGACCAGAGCACCTGCATTCAAGGACATGAACAAGATGTTCTCTCAGCTGACTCCTGAAGATCAGATGATGCTCGACCGGTATGTCTATGCCAAGCAGCGTGCATCCAACACTCAGGCTTACATGAAGTCTCTTGATCAACAGATCGATGAGGCATCTGCTAAGGTTGCTAGAGCTAGCATGGAAGGCAAGTCTGGAACCAAAAAGACAGCTATGGATAACCTAGCAGCTTTGAAACAGAAGAGGATAGATGCTGAAGCTGAGACACCTGAAACCAGATCAGCTATGGTTGGTTGGTCCAAGGAACAGGTACATCAGTTCATTGCTGATGGTGAGAACAACCCTAAGCTACAGCCTCTCATCCAAGCGTTCAAAGATGGCTCTGCACACGCACTTGAGTTCAAGAACCTACACGGTGCTCTGACTGACACCGATCAAGCTGCGTTGTCGGCACTGAGAGATGTCCATGTACCGTTACAGGAACGCAAGTACTCTGAGCTAGAGAACTCGTCTCCTATGAAGCGTCGGATGTTGCTGTACAAGGATCGGTTCTTTCCTAAGTCAGCTAACCCTGATGCTGCTTTCCATTTCACGACAGCTTCCAGAAACATCACAGGGGAAGGCGCTCACGTCAACAACCCTCTGCCAGCTATGGAAGCGTACAAGAAGTACATCGTGGACACTGTTAGAGATGTGGGCATCAACAACGCTCGCAAGGACATCATCCGTCGTATCGATAGCTTGGAAGGTGCTAGAGGTAAGTTCCTCATGCCTCATGAGTTCGACTTCGGTACACACAAGAGCACATCCATCAGTCCTGCACAGCTAGCTACCATTCCAGAGAACATGCGGCCTAACCCAGCTGAGCACACTGTGTTCTATGACAAGGGCAAGCTCGAATACTGGAAGTGGGCTGACGAACAGAACAGACTGGCTATGGAGTTCGCACCAACAGCGTCTGTTCCTCTTGCCAACATGAGCCGTAAAGTCTATCAGGCCATGACGACTGGTATCGGTGCACCTTGGTTTGCTCCTCGTAACCTTATTTGGGATACACCATCAGCACAGCTAACTAAGCAAGCAGGACGTAGCCTTGGTCTGATTGATACGATGGCTCGTAAGGCTGCATACCAAACACCTTTAGAGAAACCAGTTAACTGGGCGTTCGATCATATGTTTGATCCTACGGTCTTTGCTGCAACTGCGATTGCTGTGCCTAAACAGCTTGGATTGAGAGCAGCCAGAGCACTGGGTGAAAAGATTGGTGACGATCTAGCTACACACAGCAACATCTTCAATGCGATTGCCAAGTCTCCTGTTGGTGGTGAGTGGGTTGCTAAGCTAGGCACAACGATGGCCATGGCTTTCGACAACTCAGCTCTTGGTGCGATGTCTCGTAACATGTCTACGTCTCTGTCACATCTGAATGATGTCACGAACCACGTAGCAAACTACAACGCCAAAGGTAACCTGCTCACAGGCAGTGTAAAGCTGTTGTTTAATAGCTACAAAGCTGGACTGGAAAGCATCCACGGAGCTACCAAGTTCGCATTCTTTGAAAGTAACTATGGTAGGCTGTGGCAGCAGTACGAAGGTCACATTCCCCAAGCTGAAATCAACAAGCTTGTACAGGAAACACGCAACCTCACTGGAGATATGTCCAGAAGGTCTGCGAATACGACCATTCAGAAGGTATCTTCTGTCGTTCCATACCTGAACGCTACAATTCAAGGTACAAGACACGTTTTACACAGTGCTATGCCGTCTACAGCCATCGATGTGATCAACAAAGCCGGCGGCAACATCCTAAAAGAGCAGAATAACCGGTTTTGGTCGCAGTTCATCACTGGAATTGCCATACCATCTGTTGGTGCGCTCACTCTTATGTCGAATTGGCCCGGAGCGGAAGACTACTGGTACAATAAGGTGCCACCATGGAAGAGGTTGACGGGTATTCCGTATCCAACTCCAGATGCGTTAGTGGAACTGGCAGAAACGGGAAAGCTGCCTGAGTTCTCATCGGATAAGATCAACATCATACCGCTTCCACCTGAGCTGAGTATGATCCTTCATCCGGTTCTAGAAGGTATGCGGTTTGCTGGCATGTTGGGGACACCAAAGTACAGCACACCGCAGCCTTTCTTGGGTGGTGTCAAAGATGTGCTCAATCAGCTGACATCGATATCGACACCTCCTGCTTTGGCTGCAATGGCTGCGGTAGGTGGACAGAAGGTAGACCTGCCTGAGTTCTTCACTTCTGGTAAGCTGACATCAGACATCAACCCAACAGCAGGTGGTGCTAATGGGGATATGATGACTACCAACTCGAACATCCCACAGTCCTTCTATGATGCTATGGGAGCACTGTTAGGTGTTGCGCCTCAGATCGCCATGCAGTCATTTAATGTGGGTGATTTGGCCAGACAGGATGGACAAAGCTACGCAGATGCTGTAGAGAAGGCGCTCGGAACTGCGTCGTTCGAAATCAAGCGTCGGCTACCTGAGATGGACACAGGTTTGTGGAATGCTAGGGAACGTCAATACGCGTACACTCCTGAAGCACAGTATGTACAGCGAACCAAATCCGACCTTGATCCAGTCATCGGACCCAGCAGACAGCTCAGTGTCGAGAAGGACAGTGGGAACCGTGAGCTTGCGGCCGAAAGTGCTGGACTGAACGCACCAGATGGTCTGACAGACAAGGTTCTGTTGGATGTGTCGAACTTCATCAACAATGCCATGAACAGAAAGGGGGCCTACAAGACGGCAGCCGATAACTATACGGCTAACCGTAAGCTGCTACAAGACCTAGAGAACTCGCGTGATCGTATGCCACAAGATACGTATAACGCGAAGAGGAACTACCTGACAAAGCAACAGCAAGAAGCTACGCGAACTCAGAGCCAAGTCCTTCAACAGATGGAACAACAAATCGGTGAAAAGGTTGGCCCTTACTTCCAACAGACTTATGGGGTGCCTTTCACATACAAGAACCTAGCTAAGCTAGTCAGGCAGGATAGTAAGCATTGAGCCACGAAGACGAACAGTCAAAGGAGGCTACGGACATGCAACAGGACAGTTCAGTAAGAGTGAGATGGTTCACATTCGATGTGCCAACGCTCGTCGTACTGATCACCACTGTTGTCAGTGGAACCGGGGCATATTTCACACTACAGAACAGGATTGACAAGATAGAGCAGTCTAGAACGGAGAGAGCCACAGTCGCTGACCAACGATTTATGAGGATTGAGAATGCGCAACTCGATCAGTCCCATAAGGTAGAGGAGTTGCCGATGCTAACACAGCGGATGACAACCATCGAAACACAGATGCAAGAGATGGGCAGACGGTTGGATAGGTTCGCTGAGCTAGTCACAAATAACATTGAGTTGGTCAGAAAAGACATCAACACTTTGGCTATTAAACAAGAGGTGACAACGACTGAAGTTAAAGGGATGAATGATAAGCTGGACAGAGCACTTAACAACAGAGAAGGCAGCAACCAAACACAGTTCCTGCCTCCACTCAGATCATCCCTTATACACTAGGAATGGGTGGGAGTTGCTTGCATAAATCACACAGGCAACTCCATATCCCTGTTGGTCCCTGTTCTACAATCCAACCCTGATTGTTAGCAGCTGCAACCACATCCTCCAGAGGTTCGTGTGGTTTCATGTTTTCGACTGAACGCTCCATGCATCGATCGCATGTGATGATGTTCCAACCTCTGACCGAACTGATCGGCATCAGATAACCCTCCTCAGTTTCTCAGCTAGAGCATCGATGATGATATCCACATCATTCAGCCTAGCCAGTTGAAGTGCGCTGATCGTCTCACTGATAGAGGCTGACTTGCCATTGACGAGACGGGTTACGTTCATCTTCACTTGATCACCATTGATGACTGAGCTTTCCACACCCACTCGAATGATGACGTTGGTCTGTGCCAGCTTGAAGATCATCTTACCAAGATGTAGACAGGCTAGCTCGTGTTCGCTTAGGTCTGCCATCAGTACTTCTTACCCTCCGGCTTGATACGGTTCTCACGTTGGTGATCTGCACGTATCTGATTATAGTCCAACTTCTCTTGGTACGCACCCCATAAGTCTAGGTCATACACCTGAGCGTATCGATCCACCAAAGCTATACACAGTGCAGTGTCTACCCAAAACTTGTGAGTGTAGATATCCACCACATACTTGGTTAGGATCAGCAACCCTTCAGCGGCGTTGTCACCGAACTGCTTGGCCACACTCTCTATATCTTCACCACTACCATCCTGTGCTTTGGGCAGGTTCACGGTGTCTTGGGCGTAGGTTTTGAGCCTTGGATTTAGCCTGTCAACCGGGGCACCCATCATGTCAAACAGCCGGATAACCACATCAGCTAGCTCGACCTCGACCATCTTTCGGTGCGGTAGGTGATCGTCCCACTTGTCCTTGCGATGCCCCTCCATAGCCTCCCCTAGCTCGGAGACTACCAGCATCACCCGCTCCCCTAAATCTAACACCTTGGGCTTTCCGGTGTCCAAATCCATCCACCACTTGGCGTTGAGATGGTGGACCCACTTGGCGGCTTCAAGGAACTCTGGCTTTAGTTCTGCGTTGTACATATGTACACCTCACTTAGCTGCTTCGATTTCTACTTTCTGTAGGGTAGACCAACGAATGGTTTCCGTAGCGTCAGGTATACCCATCTTGGTTTCGGCAGGGATGATAAGCTCACGACCGTTGATCATCAGGGGAGCCTCAGCGTATTTCTTCATGATCGACAAGCATGTCTTTACTTTGTGTCGAGGTGCTAGGCAGATGAGAGCGTCATGGATATTCAGCCACATCCTAGCATTGATTGGCCATCGATCATCTTCATGTGACTGGTATATGACCTTGACAACATGGTCACCTAGTGTAGATTGAGGTTTGAAGGCAACGATGCTTTCAAGTGCTTCGGGAGATAACCGTTCAAGAATGATGAACCTCCTTCCGTAAGCATTGAACAAGGTCTTGGTGGCACGAACTTCTTCCTCTAGTTTACCCCACCATTGCTGCAACTCAGGAGTAATTCGATGGTAAGCCCTATAAGCATTCGTAGCATCCGCGAGGCTAAGTCCGGTTGTGCTGGAAAGCCTATCCGGTCCCATTCTGTAGTTGAGCCCATGTCTGCATCGTTTAGCCACGTATCTCATCGTAACATCGAACTCGCGCTTGCCTTCTGGCGGGGCGTGTCCGTGGGATGTATCGTAACGGTCGAAGGAAGGAACCTCGTCGTACGGGACGTTGAACATGGTGGAAGCCAGCGCTCTATGACCATCGAAGCTGCCATCAAATCGTGCCCGTTCGAAGTCGTTGATCCAGCTTTCTATGTTGGCGAACCATCCAACGAGACGGGCTTCAGCTTGGGCCATATCAAAGTAGCCTAAGCCGTAACCCTTGTCAGCGATGTACATACCGTAAGCACGCTCTGGTTGGTTTTGCAGGTTCATCCCTGTCTCTTCACCCAGAGCGTTCTTCCATAGCATCCCTGAACTTGATAGGCGTCCCGGTGCAGACTGTACGCCAGTCTGATTGTAGGTGCAACGCATCCGCCCATCATCATCGAATGAGCTATTCGCGTATGTGGAATAGAACTTCTGCTCCTTTGCGAATTCATCCAGAGTACGTAGCACTGCCCGTTTAGGTTCTGTTGTGGCAGGATGATTGTACATCCTCCCCCTGTTCTCAGCATTCGTAGACGTGCCTCTTCCCACAAGCCGCAACTTGTGAAATAGAAGTTCACTAAGCTGCTTAGGTGACTTGGGGTTTGGCTCATACTCTGGTTCTCCTGTTACCTCCTGTACAGCTTTGTAGAATGCCTCTTCCAGTTCTAGAACTTTATTGCCAATGGACTCCTTAAGGCTCTCTTTAATCGATTGGTCAACCAGTACTCCGCCCACCACCATTCTAAGCAGGTGCGGCTGTGCGTGCATGACATGCTCGAAGAAGAAACGATCAAGTCCAGCTGCACGTAGCTCCGATAGACATCCCGTCGCCACTGCGTGTGTGTTGCAACAATCCTGTCCGTTGTAACGCCAGTATCCATCTATGTCGCCTCCTTCGCGCCAGCTGTCTTTCTCATCTTTGTAGAATGGTCTCGTTGTATACTGTGTTGTGAGATACCCCAAGTTATGCGGCAGCTGTGGATAAAGGCAGTGGTGTGCAAGCATTGTGTCCAGATAGATGGGCGGTACATGTATCCTGTCCTTGAACCATAGCCATGAGCTGTCAAACATGTTATTCTGTGCCACCATTCGTAGATGGCTTCTCTTGAAGAATAACTGAAGTCTACGCCGTATCTTAACCTCTTCATCGTGCGTGAAGTGTGGTTCGTGGAGACCTCGAAAGTTAATGCACATTGCCTCATTTGCGCTGCCAGCAAGACCGATACAAGCTGTCTCGTTTCCAAGCGTTTCAATGTCATATGCGATGTGGTCACTGTCCTTCTCCAACTTGGCCATGTAGTCCATAGCATCGCTGTAGCTGGGATTGATGTGAACCTCTGGCATGACCACTGTCCATTGATTGGATGTGACCAGCTTCAGCTTCTTGATATCGAAGGTGAAAGTGAGTTCTAGCTTTGGTTCTCGAAGGACTGCTGCGGGATTGTACGTGCATACCACAGTGACATTTCTTCCGCGAGATATCCCAGAAGCAACATCTGTCCACGAAGCTCCCACTTCTTTCGTGTCTCCGAGAGTGATATCTTGGAGTACTGATCCTCTCCAATTGGTGATACCCTCATGGCGAGTGATCGCATGGAGAGACATATTCCCGAGTACAAGAATGTACTTGAGGTTAGGAAGCTGTGAAAGTTCCCACTCAAGAAGTGTTGACCAGACCTCCAGTTCATGTTTGTTAATTGGGTTTCGCTTATCATCACCAAAGGACACCTGCCTTTTGCTTACGTTTGTTACATATAGGTTCTGTCTCTGGAAACCGAACTTGCGCATGGTCTCCCACAGCTTTGAGCCACTCCCTCCTACAAGGGGGCGACCCGTTTCTACTTCCCTGTCACCGGGAGCCTCAGCAACCACAGCTATCTCAGCATGGAACGCACCGTCCATCAGACATGGGCATTCGAGACGACTGGCTTTAGCTCGTGCAAGGAACTCTGTCTTAAGCTCTGCAAGCGATGTGATCATACCGCCACCTTGTTGATGCTAGTGCGAATGGACTGCTGGTCTGTGATGATCAGTGCCTTCGACCTCGCTCGTGTTACTGCTGTGTAGAAGTTCTGTCTGGACTGTACAAAGAACGCTGACTTGTTCAGGATGTAGCAGATGTTCTTGAACTCCGACCCTTGGCACTTATGCGTGGTAAGAGCGAAGGCGAGGTCAATGTCACGCATTGGACTAACATCGATGACGGTATCCCGCTGGGACCAGTACTCCTGATAGATAAGAGGGAGTTCGACAATCCTATCTCCAAAGTCAATATCCATACCACCATCGGGATATATCTGTGTGATGATGCCGGTCTCGCCATTAAGCATCTGTTTCGTAGGCGGACAGGGGAGGTATGATTGCATAATTGGTACCATATCTTCAGACCATTCGCTAAATCTCTCGAAGTACGGTCGCATGTCATAGGTATTTGAAGTGCAGACCACTTTGTCACCAACTCCAACAGTGAGACCATCCTTGTCCCAAGAGTGTCGTTCGAGTGGAGTAGCCTGAGCTGGTTCTGGATTAAGAATAGTTCGTAGGACTTGATTAAGTTTCTGTGTCCCGATCCACGTCTTCTTTGTTGGGGTGATGATCTGGTTTTCGATGTCTCCATAGTTCATACCCTCAGATAACGCTTGCCGTACATGCATCTTGAGTACGTCAAGGGGACGATCGGTGACACGGACATAGAAATCCCCGAGGTCTTCATTGATAGCAGGGGTGTGACCTTTTCTGATCTTATCTGCCGCAGCCAAGACCTGAGATCCTTCTCCCTGCCGATACACTTTCTGTAGAGTGATCGCGTCGTCCCGTTTGAGAAGCTTCTTGAAAGGTGTATCTTCAATAGCACCATTCGATTTCGTGACCTTGTACTCTTCGATAGGTGGTAGCTGATTGATGTCACCGAAAGCACGAATGCATCCACCGCTAGGTAACGCTGCGAGGATGTTATTGTGTAGTTCGTGGTTGACCATTGCGTACTCATCCGCAAAGACGACTTGGTATTCGAGCGGGAACATGCGATTGCGTTTGGGTTGCGTTGTGTCCAGTGCTTTGCCGGTAGTCTTGTCGCGTTCACCGGGGCGGTTGTACTCAAGCAGCTTGTGGATCGTGATCGCATCGATGCCTGTGACCTCCTTGATACGACGAGCTGCCTTACCAGTTGGTGCACACAGTACAACGCTGACACCCTTGGACTTCAGTTCGTTGAATGCTTGACGGATGATGGTTGTCTTACCAGAACCAGCTGCACCTGTGACCGATACGATCCTCAGCTTGACGTCTTGACACATCTGAACAGCCTTGAGCTGATCTTGATCTAGTTGCACTTCTTTAACTGCGATGTCTTCCATGACAATCTCCTATAGCTTAAATGAGATGCGGCTCGCAATCGGGAGGAGGTGATTGCGAGCCGCTAGGGAGTACGTCTATGTGGGAGGAGTTACACAGACCGCTTGCGCATGTACTCCTTGTGCTGGTTGATCACATCCATAGCAGCGTAGTATGAACACCACTTCATGAATGCGCTTTTCGTCATACCGAGAAGAGAAGCAGCTTCCTCGATTGCTAGCAACTCACTTTCCTTCATGCGGATGGAACGAGTTGGTGACTGCTTCTCGAACGATGCCGTACCACGAGGAACGACCGAAGGCATCGGACGCATGATCGTGATAGTTGATCGTGCCTGTTCTGTGAACTTGATGTCTTCGGCCATAGTGATTACTTGACGAGGATACGCTGGTACTTCAGGTCACGGTTCTTATCAACCGCAGCCAGCACTTCTTCCGCCGAACGAGTGGTCAGAGCAACAGCAAGGGTGCCGTCCTCATTCACAGTGTACGCGATATAGGCCGGACGAGGCGCACGAGCAGCTTCGTACTTAGCCAGTTCTTCAGGCGACATCTGCTTTACGTCAGCGGTAGTTTTACGAGCAGCCATTGGTATCTCCTTGGATAGCTGATTGATTAACGATTTCAAAGTACTACGGGGGGCAACACCTTGTCAACCCCCCATAGGCATTATTTATTTCGCTTCTGCCTTACGGAAGCGTTCACGCGGTACACCTTCGAACTCATCCTGTTCAATGGTGATGATCGCGGACTTGCCGATCCACTCGTTGACATCCAAGCGAGCCGACATCTTTGCGCCGATAGCCTCACAGAACTTCTTCAGACGGAAGCGAACTGACTTGCTATCTTCGACGGACACGTACGCATGTACATCCTTGCCATCCGCAAAGCTACCTGCGTCCTCGTAGTCTGCCGGGAAGTCTTCAGGCTGGATGCGGAACGTGATGTCCACACGAGCCTTACCGGACGAAGCCGATGTACCAACATCAGCAGCCACGATCTTAGCAGGATAGTCACCAGCAGGAAGAGCTACCGGGGCTTCTGCATCAGCGATGGACTCAGAGAACTCAAGGATCGAACCAAGTTCAGACATGTATTATCTCCTAGCTAGAGAGTTTAAAAGCGACAGACATACACTCACTCAGATGTCGCATAGCTGAGCAAGCATTCACCTAGCACATGCTAGAGGGAATTAGTAATTGGATGGACGAGACGCACCCGGAGGTGGATACGAAGCAGTCGAAGGTGCGTACGCTACATCCTTTGGACTGAGCGAGTTGATACCAATAGCGAGGTTCTTACGTGTCTCACGAAAGGTCTCAAGTGCGATGCGATTGCTGTCCAAACGTGCCTTCAGCTCGAACATACGATCCTCATCAACAGAGATACGCTCATTCAGCTGTTCCAAGATCGTGTCAACCTGTTTGATAGCAGCACCGATCACAGT
>Ga0164309_10001663_pt1 | contig 10714 bp, 8 predicted proteins | sample Whisoiple_247_MG_FD_109984 | JGI IMG/M metagenome (GOLD analysis project Ga0164309, IMG submission 109984) | Soil microbial communities amended with fresh organic matter from upstate New York, USA - Whitman soil sample_247_MG | ecosystem: Environmental > Terrestrial > Soil > Unclassified >... | reverse complement strand
TGCCGCGTGCAAGCGAGAGTACGCCGTTTGCAATGGGCAATCGATGATCTCCGCGACTTCTTTCATCGAAAAACCCTCGATCTCGTACAAGACGACGATCTGACGTTTGTCTTCGTCGAGCACCGCGAGCAAGCGCTCGACTGCGTTGCGCTGCTCCAACCTCGAGTCCGGACCCGACGTATGCTGCTCGTCCGCATCCGCTGCGGGCTCGGAGAGCGGGGTTTCTTTGCGCACATGTGGGCGGCGGCGATGCTCTGACGCGATGCGTAGACAAATCCCGTACAGCCAAGTGCGCAGCGAGGAGCGTCCTTCGAAACTCGAAAGCTTGCGGTGCACCGTAACGAACACCTCTTGGCAGAGATCCGGAGTGTCGGCCTCTGGAATGCCGAGGTGGCGAAGTGTTCTCCAGATGTAGCTTGCGTGCTCATCGAAAATCTGGCGCAGCGTTGGGCGAGGCTCATCGGTCATGAGGCACTCGCCGGGTTGGGGGATTTGAAGGGGGAGCGAGCGTCTCTCATGTGAGTGGGGCGAAGTTCGACCGATTATGATCTCGAGCTAGAGACGCACGATTAAGCCAAGATCGAGCACCGCTGCAACGGGACTTGGCTCAAATAGCTCCTGTTGACCGCCATCCGGCGTCCCGTAACGGAACGTGCCACGGACGAGCGGCAACTCGGCCCGCATGCCGAGTCGCACGGCCCAGCGCGAGGAAAGTGCGAGCCTGACCGCGCCATGTGCCAGGAGCGAGTAGGTCAGGTGATTGCTGGTCGTATTCTCGTCGAAGCCGAACGCAGCCGAGCGCAATCGCCCCACGGATTGACCTGCGCAAATCGTCCATTCGATGACGCCCTGCGTTTCCTCGAAAGGGCACACTTCGAATCCCAAATACAAAGCGTCGAAGCGCGCGCCCGCGTCTTGCTCCGCTCTCCGTTGCTCACGTGGTCCGAACCAGCCCGCGAATAGCCGCAGCTCCGGCAAGCGGGGCGCCTTCGCCCCGAGACCTAGCTCGATGCCAGGCGCAAACCCGGGCAACATTCCAAGCGCAGCGACGCCTTCGGCCGCCAGCTGAAAGCGCCACGGTTCGCGCGGCGCGGGCGTGTCCGGTGGTAAACGGATGGCGGATGCCTCTTCGCGCGAGGCTCGTTCTTTTACCTCGCTTTGCGGCGGCCTCGCGGCCTCACCTGCCGTGCTTTTCGGCGTGGGTTGTGCAGGCGCTCGGCTTGCTTCGTTCTTCGGCAAAGGCTCGTCGTCTTCGGCGACCGGAGGCGGCGGAGAATCGACGAGCAGCGCGACGACCAGCGCGAGTGAGTCGTCCAATGCCGAGCAATCGGCGGCCTCCGTGACCAGCGAGCGTCGGCCGAGAAACGCGCCGTTGCCGTCGCGCATCGTGAGCAACGCGGACCAACCCGTCGCGTCCACATCTCGTGCGAGCGCGATCTTCACGTAGAGCGTCGGTGGGCCGTCGGCGTGAAACACACGCCGCTGCAAGCGAGCCTCGACCGCTCGCGTGAGATTGGGGCCGTCGAGGCACTGCTCGGCGCCCGAGCCTTTGCTCAGCTCGAGGCGTGCTGACGAAGCATTCCGCTTACCCGACGCCTGCGCGTCATGCGGGGCCAAGAGCCAGCCGCAAATCAACGCACCAAAGAGCCGCTTCACCGCGCGAGAGGATATCAGGCGCAGGTGTCAGCTGAAACTCGAAGCAGGTTGCAGATTTCCACATCCTTAAGTGCGTGGCAGAAAACGCCGCAAATTATCATTGCCGCCGACTCATAAACTTCGCCCCCCTCGCGCCGCTTACTGGCTCCAACAGCGCGTTCCGCTCGGAACGTTGCGTCAACAGGACGGAGACTCAGGAATGCGAATCGCACGCAGCTTCTTAGCGATCACTCTCACTGCCACGGCCCTTTGGACCGGATGCGGTGGAAGTAGCACAGGTAGTCACGGCGCCGCAGGCTCTGCCGGCTCGGACGCGATCGGGAATGCGGGCGAAGCTGGCTATGGCAACGGCAGCTCGAACGGCACCAGCGGACGGGATGGCACCGCCGGGACTGGCCAGACGCCCGGTGCAGGCAGCTGCCTCGCGGTTGGCGAAGCCTGTAAGGGCGGCACGGAGTGTTGCTCGGGAGCATGCGACGACAACGCGGGCTGCGTCTCGAACCTCACGGTGTGTGCGGATGCGGGTGGCTCATGCGTGTCGGGCGCCGACTGTTGTTCGCTCAGCTGTGTCGGCGGAATCTGTTCGAGTGACCAATGTATTTCCGACGGCCAAGCGTGCACCGACAACGACGCGTGCTGTGGCGGCAACTGCGGCGCGGACGGCAAGTGCGTCGCGCTCAACGATAGTTGCAAGACGGGCGGCAACGAATGCGCAGACAACGGCGATTGCTGTTCCGGCCTGTGTGACGACACGAAGCACTGCAAGCTGAGCTCGTCCTTCTGCATCCAGCCGGGCGACTCATGCGCTCGCGACAATGACTGCTGTACCGGCGCTTGTACGATCGCCGATGGACACACCGTCGGTATCTGCGCGCCTCCGCCCACCGGGCCCTCCTACTGCGACAAGGTCGACGGGATGTTGTGCAACGGCTGCGGTGATTGTTGCAGCCGTCTGTGCGCCCCGGGCCCGTCTGGGATCGACATTTGTCAGCCGGCAAGCGGCTGCCACGTGACCGGCGATTTGTGCCGGCAAGACACTGATTGCTGCGGCGGTGACGCGACGACTGGCCTGCCGGGTGCGGGCAATGGCCATTGCCAAATCGAGGCTGGAGCCAAAGTCGGCATTTGCACCAACCCCGTCAATGGCGGAAACAATGCCTGTAACCCCGAAGGCAACGTGTGCCACTACCTGGCGGACCAGGGCTACGAGTGCAACAGCTCGTCGGCGCGCTCCGATTGCTGCGGCCCAGAAACTCCCAAGTCACTGATGTGCAAACTCGACGCGCTCGGCGTGCCGCGCTGCCTCGGCGTGGGCGAGTGCAAGCCTCGCGGCGAGATCTGCGCTTCGGCGGCTGATTGCTGCGACAACGTGCCCTGTGTTCCGGACGACAAAGGCACTCTGCGTTGCCTCGACGACGGCGCGTGCGTGCCCAAAGGCGGTAGCTGCACCATCAACGGCGATTGCTGCCCCGGCGGTCTGTGCCATCGCGAGCCGGGCTCTACAGTGGGCACTTGCACCACGTCCAGCCCGCCGCCCACGGGAACGGCTGGCTCCGGCAACGCGGGCTCCAGCAACGGAGGCGAGAACAGCGGCGGCGCGAGCAACGCGGGCTCCAGCAACGGCGGCAGTGGCGGCACTGCGGGCACGCCCACGGTGTGCTCGGAATATGGGCAGATTTGCAGCCAAGACAGCGATTGCTGCAATGGTGTCCCGTGTACCTCTGGGATTTGCGCCAACGTCGTGAAGTGAGCGCTCTTCGAAGAACGACCGAACGAACGCGGAACGTACGATGATCCGACTACTCGCGCGACTGCCCGTACCGATGGCTTTGGTCACCATGCTCGCGAGCGCCTGCGGCTCGAGTAACGATCAAGGCCCCACCAATACCGGGCAGTCGTGCCAGGTCGCGGACGACTGCTACCCGGGGATCGACCCAGCAACGCTCGAGGGTGACCCGGTATGCATGACCCGCGTCCCCGGCGGGTACTGCACGCACGACTGCACGCAAGACCTGGACTGTTGCGCCGTGATGGGCGAATGCCCGGACGGCCTGCCCCAGGTCTGCGCACCTTTCGAATCGACCGGCGCCATGAATTGCTTTTTGAGCTGTGAAGCCAGCGACGTGACGAACGCCGGCTTCGCGGATTCGACTGCGTTTTGCCAAGCCAAAGCGAACCCGGCGTTCCTCTGCCGGTCGACGGGTGGAGGCTCGCAGAATCGTAAGGTCTGCGTTCCAAACGGCTGAGGGAGGGACGTCGCGCGACCCGCCGACCGCGATGTGTGTTGGCGGGAGTAAACGTACGCACCGACAAGTGCGGAAGACGACGACCCGCTACGCTAATTCCGCGATAGAATGCGACAAATTTGCCGGTTTGTTGCCGGTGAGTGGCGTTTCTCGCTAGTGGTTACGACATAGTCGATGGCGTGTGGTAACCATGGATAGGGTGGATGCTCACGGCCACCGCCGTAAAACGGAGAAAGAGAAGACGTCGGTTTGATTATCGTCTGCAATTCTTGCTCGGCGCAATATTCGGTATCCGATGCGAAGGTGCGCGGCAAATTGGTTCGCATCACCTGCAAGCACTGCTCTACCGCGATCGTCGTCGACGGCAGGCAGATGTCCGAGACCGAGGTTCCCGTGCAGAAGCCTCTGTCCAGCTACGTGTTGCCACGTCGAGATGAATCCGTAGTCGCGGCCATGCCGCAATCGCTCGCTCCCGCGCGCGCATCCGTGTCTTCACCGCGGCACGCGGCCGTGTCTGCCCCTGCGCACGCGCCCGTCAGTGCACCGATGCACGCGCCGGTCTCTGCGCCGATGCATTCGGCCATGAGCGACGAGCTGCGCGAGGAAGATCGAACCATGATCGCCCGCTCGCGTTTCGGTGACGATATGTCGGTGCACGAAGAGCGCACTGTGATCGGGCAGATCCCGCGCGAAGCGCTGGAATTCGAGCGCATGTTCGCGCAGCGAACGCAGCCCCCGCCGCCGGATGAAGTGCCGACTGCACCACCGCCAGCGCCGGCCGTACCGAGCGCGCCGGGTCTCCCTTCGTTCAGCTCCGCCCCGCCGCCCTCCGACGGCGCGCAGGAGTCCGAGAGCAAAGGCAACGACGCCGAATCGGGCTCGGACGAAGCAGCAAAGCCCGGCGATTCGTCATCAGAACCGCCCAGCGGTGAAAAGCCAACCAGTGATTCGCGTGGCTTGGTTTCGCTGGCCGAGGCCACGCATCCGAGCGCGGTGCGCTCGGCCAGCGCGCGCAAGCTGCGGGTCACCTTGATCACGCTCTTGGTGCTCGGTGTGTTGGTGGCCCTGTTCGTGATTCAAAAGCCACACTGACCCGAGTGAGATGGCGCTGTACGGAGCGATCGAGGCCGGCGGCACCAAGTTCGTGTGTGCAGTCGGCACGAGTCCGACCGATCTGAGAGCCCAAGCACGCTTTCCGACCACGAATCCGAGCGCAACGCTCGGGCAGTGCTTGGACTTCTTTCGCTCCCAGCCCGCGATCGACGCGCTCGGGATTGGTTGCTTCGGTCCGCTCGAACTGCACCGCCACGCGCGCAACTACGGTCACGTCACGGCCACGCCCAAACCCGGTTGGAGCAACACGGACATCGTGGGGCCGCTCGCGCGCGCACTCGCGGTGCCGATTGGCTTCGACACCGACGTCAACGCGGCCGTACTCGGCGAAGCGCGCTGGGGCGCCGCGCAAAATCTCGGCACCGCGGTCTACATCACGATCGGGACCGGCATCGGTGGCGGCGCGCTGATCGGTGGCCAGCTCGCTCATGGCTTGGTGCACCCGGAGATGGGCCACTTACTCCTCCCGCGTGAGCCCGATGATTCGTCGTTCGCCGGTGCTTGCCCGTTCCACGGCGGACGCTGCTGGGAAGGCCTCGCCGCGGGGCCTGCGCTCGAACGCCGCTTTGGTCAACGCGCCGAGACGCTGCCCGCCGATCACCCCGCGTGGGATTTGCAGGCCCGCTACGTGGCTTCCGCGCTCACCACGTTGGTGCTCGTCCTCTCCCCGGAGCGATTGATCTTGGGCGGTGGCGTGATGCAGGTCAGCGCACTCTTCCCGCTCATTCGCAAGTACCTCGCGCGCTCCCTCGCCGGCTACGTCCAAGCCACCGAGCTCGACGACGCCATGGACCAATACGTGGTTCCGCCACTGCTCGGGTCTCTTTCAGGGATCGCTGGCGCCCTGGCTCTCGCCGAACACGCCGCGCAAACTGCTTGAGCGTGCGAGGCGGTTCGTCGTTCGCGACGTCGATGAGCCGATGTTCTAGCGACCTTGCCCCGGGCTGCCTGCCGGCGCGGGCGGGAATTGCTCTGGGATTTTGGCGGACTTCACGATCTCGGTGAGGACATCGTGGGCGGCGTCGCTCATGTGGACGCCGTCGCCCGAGTTGTAGCTGGCCTTGATGAAGCCGTTGGGAGCGGCGAATGGAGTCCAGAAGTCGAGCGCGCGCGGCGCGAACTTCTGCAAAATGAGATCGCGCATTTGCATTAGCGCATCGACTTGCTTGGAGTCGCTGAAGTTTCTTGGCTGCGTGGTGCTGACCCAGAGTGGCACATGCGCGCCGTTCGCCAAATCGGCGACGCGGTCGTAGTTGGCGAGTTGCTCGGCGAGGGGATAGTCGTTGGCTTGGTCATTGCTCGGTAGATTGATGATGATCGCGCGCGGGTTCTCCGCGAGAGCCGCCGTGATGTTCTTGCCTTCGACGGGCGCCGGGCGGTTCGCGGGTGGCACGTAGCCGGTCGGTTGGATCTCGAACGTCGTTTGACCGCCGACCGCCAAGTTCACGAGCGTGACGTTCCGAAATTGCTTCGCCAGGTATGCCTGATAGCGCGCAACCCAGGCATTCTTCGAATCTTTCGGCCCGACGCCGACTGCCGTGGAAGAGCCCAGCACGACGATCGACCCGCGTCGCGAAGGGTCGGCAGGGCGCGTGCTGGGGCTACCGTGGGCGCTCGAATCCAAGCCGACGCGTCCGGGCCCGCGCGTTCGCACACTCGGTTCGTCGCAGCCGGGCGCGCAACCTAGCCACAGAAGCAAGGTGAGGATTTTCACCGCGCTGGGTGACCGATTGGCTCTGGCTCTTCCATTGTCGTTCATGGTTCACGCTCGCGTCACCGGCGCGCATCATCACTCGGTATGGATGTGCTGTAGGTCGAAAATACAAGCGTCGCTAGCCAAACCCGCGAACTCGATTCATAGCGAGTTGCGCCGACGCCGTGTTACCCTCACGGAGCTGGGGGTTAGTCACACTTTTAGGTCCATTGCATGCGCGAGCTCACACACGGTTCAGCCTACGGGGTCCGGCGTCCGCTGCGAGCGCTGTCGATCGCAATCGGTCTCTACGCAGTCGTGCTCGGTGGTTGTGGAGCACGCTCGTCCGTCGACTTGCTCGCGTCGGATCCGATCGCGGCTGGCGGAGCAAAAGCAAATCCAGGCGATCCAGCGTTGCCTTCAGGCGGCGCAGGCGCATCTGGGAACGCCGGCGCACCGTCCGCGGCAGGTGCGCCCTCTGTTGCGGGCGCGCCAGCGCAGGCTGGGGCTCCACCCGCCTGTGAAGCGGTGACGGTCGCGATCGACGAGCTGCGTCCCGCGCTCACGCTCGTCGTCGATCAGTCGCTGAGCATGCGGTTTCGCTATCCGGACGATTCGAGCCCAGTCACGCGCTGGTCACTCGTGGGTGAAGCACTTTTCGAGCCCAACGTCGGTGTCGTCAAGCAGTTCGAGGCGAGCGTCCGTTTCGGAATCGCGTTCTTCACGAGCCGTCCAGGCAGCTGTCCGATCCTGAACGAGGTCCCGGCCAAGATTCGCAACTACGACGCGCTGAGCGCGCTCTATCGCAGTCTCGCGCCCGACGGCGACACGCCGACGGGAGATGCCCTGCAGCAGGTCGTGAGCGAGTTGCAGCAGGCACCGAGCCAGGGCCCGAGGTACATCCTCTTGGTGACTGACGGCAATCCAGACACCTGCGCCCAGCCCAATCCGGATCAAGGGCAGCCGCAAGCGGTGGCGGCGGTGCAACGGGCCTACGCAGCAGGCATCGAACTGTACGTGCTCGGGATTTCGAACGGCATCGCGGATGAGAACCTGCAACAGCTCGCCAATGCAGGTAAGGGACGGCCGATCGATCTCGTGTACGGCGTCGATCCCGGGGCGGCGCAACCCTTCCAAGCGAGCAACAACGTGCTCGAGCTCGCGCTGCAGTTCACCGACATTTTGAATCGAATTCCTCTGTGCGAGGTCAGCCTCCGCCGCGACGTCGCCGCCAGTGAACTGAGCGATGCTCAGGTGTTGCTCGATGGGCAACCCCTACACTACAGCGTGGCTGATGGCTACGTTTTGAAAGATCCGCGCCACTTGGCCGTGGTGGGCCAAGCGTGCGAGGCGATCAAGACGGGCGGCAGCCAGCTGAGCGTCCGGATCTCCTGCGACTGAGGATTAAAGCCGATCTTGCCGGTTAAATGGGCGATCCTGGCGCGCTCGTCTTTTCGACAGGGGGACTGATACGCTAGCTACCATGAGCGGAATTCGGGGCTGGGTCGTGGTGCTACTCGCGGTCACGTTGCTGCTGCTGTCGTTCGACGCAAGCGCGGAACGGCTCGATCCTAAACAAGCGCCCGACGTGCTGCGCCCGTGGACGGCGTGGGTGCTTGCGGACAAGGCGGATGCGCTCTGCCCGACGAAGCAAGGCTCCGATGACGCTTCGCAGTGCGCGTGGCCCACGACGCTCTCGCTGAGCTTGGGCGAAAAGGGCGGGCACTTCGAACAGCGCTGGCACCTCGACGCACCCGCTTGGGTGCCCCTGCCCGGCGATTTGGTGCGTTGGCCGCTCGACGTGACGGAGGGCGGCAAGAAACTGGTCGTGGTCGAGCATGCCAATGTACCCAGTGTCGAACTGGCTCCAGGTGACCACACCCTCGTCGGCGTATTTGCTTGGGACTCGTCGCCGGACTCACTACAGGTGCCACCGCAGACGGGCATCATCTCCTTGTCACTCGAAGGAACGCGCGTTGCGGAACCGCGGCGCGACGACGCGGGCCGTGTCTTTTTGCAGAAAGCGAGCGCCGAGAGTGAAGGTGAACGGCTCGAGATCGTGGTGCATCGCAAAGTCACCGATGATGTCCCGCTCTTGCTCACCACTCGGGTGGTGCTCAATGTCGCCGGCAAGAGTCGCGAACTCGTGCTCGGCAAGGCGCTGCCCGCAGGCTTCACGCCCATGTCGATCAGCAGCGGCTTGCCGGCTCGGATCGAACCCGACACCCGCCTCCGAGTGCAGGCCGACGCCGGCACCTACACGATTGAAATCACGGCGCGTAGCGAAGCGCCGGTGAGCGAACTGACGCGCCCCGCGCCGGACGGGCCATGGCGGGAAGGTGAAGAAGTCTGGGTGTTCGAGGCGAAAAGCGCGTTGCGCCTGGCCTCTGTCGAAGGCGTGCGTGCGATCGATCCCCAGCAGACTTCACTGCCCAACGAGTGGAAAGCGCTGCCGAGCTACGCGATGGCCGTGGGCGACAAGATGCGCTTGGTCGAAAAGCGTCGAGGCGACGTCGACCCCGAGCCGGATCGACTAACGCTCTCGCGTACGCTGTGGCTCGACTTCGACGGCGGCGGGTACACCGCGAACGATACCATCACCGGCACGGCACATCGCGCAACGCGCCTCGGGATGTTGCCGCCGACGGTGCTCGGTCGCGTTGCCATCGACGGCAAAGATCAGTTCATCACGTATTTGGACAAGCAGCCGAACGAGGCTGGAGTCGAGGTTCGCCAAGGAACCCTGACCGTCTCGGCCGATAGCAGAATCAACGCCGGTGCCGCGGATATTCCCGCGGTCGGCTGGGATCACGACTTTCACGAGGTCTCGGCCACGTTGCACATTCCACCAGGTTTTCGGCTGGTCCATGCGTCCGGCGCGGACGAGGTGCCCGGCACCTGGATTCGTCACTGGAGCTTGCTCGAGCTGTTTTTGGTGCTGGTGCTCTCGCTCTCGTTCGCGAAGTTGTTTGGTCGCGGCTGGGGCGCGCTCGCTTGTTTGACGTTCACGTTGGTGTTCCCCGAAACGGACGCCGCGCGTTGGCTATGGGCTGCAGCGCTCGTGACCGAGGCGTTGGCGCGGGTGATTCCGGCGGGCAAGGCGCGCGTGGCGTGCGGCGTGCTGCGCCTCGGTACACTTTTGATCTTGCTCTTCAACACGCTGCCGTTCGTCGTGCAGCACGTTCGTGAGGGGATCTATCCCGCGCTGGCCGAGGGCGAAGGGCGCTACCCCGTGGCTGCCAGCGCGGGCTTCCTCGAACGAAAGATGGACGAGAGCGCGGCGGTAGCGCCGGCAGCGCCCATGCCTGCACCCGATGCACTGGGTGCTCTCGCTGTAGAGCCGACCAAGGATGCGCCCGGGACCGATCTAGCGCTCAAGGAAGGCGGCGCGGGGGCGCACAGGCCTCCTGCTCAGGGTGGGGCGCTCGGAGGGCTCGGCAGCGGCGGCAGGCGCGACGGGTCGCGCGCTGCGGACAACGCGCAGTTCAACGAAGCGTACGACCCGAATGCCGTGGTCCAAACCGGTCCGGGCTTGCCTACGTGGCGTTGGTCGACCACCAGCGTGACCTTCAGTGGGCCCGTGGAGCGCTCGCAGCGACTCCACTTTTACTTCCTCTCGCCGCCCATCAACCTGCTCTTGTCGTTGCTGCGCGCCGTGCTGCTCATCCTGCTCTTTGCGCGGCTATTGCCATTCGGGACCGCGCGGCTCCCAGGTTTTGGGCGACCCGCCGCGGCATTGGCCTCCACATTGCTCGTTCTTCTGCTGAGCCCCGCAGCGCGCGCGGAGATCCCGACCGACACGCTGCTCGAGCAGTACGAAGCACGGCTGCTCGAGAAGCCAGCTTGCTCGCCCACCTGCGCTTCGAGCTCGCGCATGTCGCTCGACGTGCACAACGACGTGCTACGCGCGCGCTTGGCGATCGAAGTGAGCGCCACCACCGCGGTGCCGTTACCTGGCGGTGCCGCGCAGTGGCTGCCGGAGCGCGTACTGGTCGACGGCGCCCCC
>Ga0164309_10001662_pt1 | contig 10719 bp, 12 predicted proteins | sample Whisoiple_247_MG_FD_109984 | JGI IMG/M metagenome (GOLD analysis project Ga0164309, IMG submission 109984) | Soil microbial communities amended with fresh organic matter from upstate New York, USA - Whitman soil sample_247_MG | ecosystem: Environmental > Terrestrial > Soil > Unclassified >... | reverse complement strand
CGGTTTCATTGAAATCGAAGGCGGAGACGATGTATTCGTTCATTTCAGTGCTATTCAAGGTGAAGGTTTCAAATCATTAGAAGAAGGTCAAAAAGTTACTTTTGATATCGAGCAAGGTCAACGTGGAGCACAAGCTGCTAACGTTCACAAAGCATAATCAAAAGTGATAACAAAAAAGACTCCTTATAAAGGAGTCTTTTTTTATGGTCTTATAATTAGAAAACCATGATTTATCTACTATTAGTTCAATAGAAAACCCAGGCTTTTAAAAAAAGCCTGGGTTTTAGACAAGACGATCGATACAAGGTATAACTAGTTATAACATACAATAGAAATAGAAAGCAAATGCAAATAAATTAACTATATTTTCAATTAAATTAAATAATATAGTAGTAATTTTTAATCTATGTGATAGCGTTGGTATAAATTATCTTCGATGGGGATTAAGGGGGATTTTATTAATAAGTCGTTCTCCAGCTTTCATATAATTTCCACACAAAGGGCATTTTTGGTGGTTGTCGTAAGAGAAATCCTTTCTCATCCAGCCCTTACAATCTTTTACTGTACATTCCCAAACCTCTGTTTGTTCTTGGGCTAAAGGTTCTTGATTTCTTTTGCCGTAATAATACATACTAACATCACTACTCCTCTTACTATAGTATACCTTATAAAGGAGTAATGAATCATTTATATGCATTGGTAGTTTTTACAGCTTTATTTTTATAAATTCAAGAATCAAAATATGTATTAAGTATAAAAACTTAACCATTCAAACCCTAAAACCGGCATTATACGCTCTTAATTGGATTTTACAAGAACAATTATTGTTATACGGCTGAAATCCAGTTATTGTTAAATAAAGATTTAACAACTTAGAGAGATAGGTGACTACATAATTGCAAAGATACAGATACACCAGTATGTTAAGAAAGGCTCTACTTGTAGATATAGAAGCAGCGAGGGAACTTATGGTTGAAATAGGGTTAGAAGAAGGATTTACTAGCAATAATACGATTTTAATTAGTCAATTTGTAGACCAGTTATTAAATAAATTAGAAGAAATTAATATAAATGATTAATTGTCTATTTTTAATATATACAAAATAAAAAGCCACCCAGTATTTGCAGGACTGGTGGCTTTTTACTATAAAATGCATATGCAGACACATAATAACATATTTTTCCCAATAATACTATATTTCAAAGGGCTAGCATATGTATAAAAGGTGCACTTTTTATACATTTTTCTGATTTACATCGCTAAGAGAAACCTTGTGACACCAAGGATGTATAAAAAACTGCATAATGTAGAAAAGTTAGCCTCATAAGAACCCTTATGCGTGAACTGAACCGTTCTGCGACAAGGGTTCTTTTTTGGCGTGTGTTCCGGAAAGAGTGTTTATGTAAACTAGCTAGTTTACATAATGTGAGATATAATGAGAAAAACGCTTCATTCTTAGAAGTTAGGCGTTTTATTAATTAGCTGTTTATTTTACAAACAATGTAGAAGTATCTTTCCATCCATATGCTTCATCTTCTACTCTCGTTCCTCCGAATACACTCTCTCGATGAGAGTAATATTGTCCTCCTAAGCGTTTGTAGAATCCACGTCCAGAGTTATTATTTTTCATGACCCATACCAACATAGAAAAAATACCTTTCTCCATAAAATGCTCGGCAATAGCTGAAATAAGGAGCCTTCCAGCTCCTAGTCCCTGAGCTTTTGGCAAAAGATATAGTGCATATAATTCCCCTTTGAATTCTAAATCATCACTATTTTGAGCTGCTGCAAAACCCACAATCTCTTCAGAATTATTAATAGCAACATAAATAAATGTTTGATGTAATTGATTGCTAAGAAAGTGTGTCCATTTGCTTTCTGCTTCTTCATAGGATAATTCATTTAGAAAGTTATCGGGAACTAAACCATTATAAGTTGTTCTCCAAGTATCAATATAAATCTTTGATATCGTTTTTATATCATCTAAATTTGCTTTTCTAATTTTCACATTAAACACCTCTATTATTTATAACATCTTTATAATGTGATTATACTCTCCATAAAAGTCTTCATCATGTGAATTTATTGGTTTCTCTATTTCTGACTATATAAGGTATACAATCTTAGTTAACATAATCATCCTTATCGTTACTTAATACAGTTAAAAATTATTTTCGACTTCATTTAAGCTTCTATATTCTACTGCTAAAAAGTATTCTTCTCTCCACTAGGAAAAAAAGTGAAAGAACTGCGATTCATTCAGATCACAGTTCTTTTATCTAGTGTTGTTTATTCTGCTTCACCAACAACTGTAAACCTTTCATTTACATGTTGTGGTTTTTCAATTTCATCGACTACAGCGATTGCATAATCAGCATAGCTAATATAACTTTCACCTTTGCTATTTAAGATTACATGATCTTTTCCTACCTTATAAGAACCCGTTCTCTTCCCTTCTGGATCAAAGAAACCAGCAGGACTAATATACGTCCATGTAATGGAATCTGTTTTTTGTAGCTCTTCAAGTTGTTTCCCTGCATTAACTGCTGTTGGTAGAACAAAATCCGGGAAATCAGGCGTATCCATGAGTCTTGTTGTTTTTTCTTCATCAACAAACAGACTTCCAGCCCCTCCCACTACAATTAATTTTGTATTTAAAGTATCTTTAAGAGCTTCAACTAAAACTCTTCCAGCTTCTACATATAAATGTTCTTCTCCGTCCGGTGCTCGATACGTACTGATCACCACATCAAATGCTGTCAGTTCTAATGCTGTAAGATTAAATATATCTTTCTCCAAAACCTTTATATTTGTTTCAGTGATTTTTGAGGCATTTCGCACGATTGCAGTTACACCAAACCCTCTATCAACAGCTTCTTTCATAATAAGACGTCCAACTTTACCAGTTGCACCAATAATGGCGATTTTCATTATGAATTCCTCCTATTTGTATTGTTTGTTAAAGCATATTCATATATTATGACATTAGACAACATTTTAAAAGTAGTCATATTTTTATTACGTAGTCATAAAAACATGACTATTAGAAAAGAGAGGGATTAAACATGGCACGAACTCGATTTGAGGGTGAAACGCCCCCAGAACAGATAGAAGTTTGCCCCGTTACAGAAACGCAAAATATCATCGCGGGAAAATGGAAAATTATTATTCTTTGGCATTTGAGTAAACAGACCCTACGATTTGGGGAACTTCAAAGGCTGGTCCCTGGTATTTCAAAAGGAATCTTAACTAGTCAATTAAGAGAACTAGAAAGAGACCAAATGGTTATACGAAAAGTATATCGAGAAGTACCTCCCAAAGTAGAATATTCTCTGACAGAAGCAGGGAAGGGTTTTACGCCTATACTGGAAAGTATGGGTAAGTGGAGTAAAAAATATGTCATGACGAAATAAAAGTGGGTAACACTACCCTTAAGAGGTCGTTATAAGAACCTTATTATAAAACAAATAAAGACAGACAAAAGTTTTCACATGCAAAAGCAAACCACTCATTTTCGATGATAGTAGAGAATGAGTGGTTTTTATTCCTTTCCATTATGTTCGCATATATGCCATGGGAATAACGGGACAATCATTAACGAGTTTCAAAATAAGAACATTCAAAAGAGCCTACTTTCTCAATACATATAGCGAGAAAGTGGGCTCTTCGTGTTCCACCAATCTGTCCTGTTGGCGAAAGAATAGAGGGGAAAAGAGATCTCTTACACGTTTATTGGGCTTCCGTAACATCTGATACGCTTTTCTTTTTACTAAATAAGGCAGTTACAAAAGCTATTACACATAATACTAATGCAAACCAATAAGCATGATGTATACCGTATGTCATGGCTTCGTTCATCTCTTGCTTTGTGGGAATCTCCTCTATACCTTCTATGAATAGGTTTTTGCACCAGAACCACTAAAAATATATGAGAGAGGCTTTGATAGTTTAACAAAGTACCTCAACTGTAAATCCTCCAGGTGCCTCTACGTAAAATGTATAACGATGTAATTGTTTTGGAGGTTCGACATTAAATCCATCTTCTTTTAACCTTCGATTAATTTTATTTACCTGCTCTTCATTCTCTTGGGGGAATCCAATATGGAAGGTCTTTGGATAATTGACTTCGCTTCCCTTCATTAAAGTTAGTACAAAACCATCGTCATCATGCATTATAGCAAAACCTTTACCCCTGTTTGCCCTACATGTCATACCAAAATAAGTTTCCAAAAATTCTTGAGTAGCAGAGACATCTGTAACAGTTAGATTAAGGTGATGAATTTTCATGTTTCCACCCTTTCTTAAATACATTCAATAATAAGTCTTGTGCCGTATCCTATAAAAACCATTTAATTGGATAAATAGTTTACTCTATGAATGTAAATATTTATCTATATCCCTTTTAACCATTCGTCTTACTTCTTCAAAAGCTTTTGTTTGCCCCTCGTAAAATATGGAGCTATTTAAATCCTTTCTTTTTTCTGCATCCTTAGACCATCTTTCTGACCTTTCAATTAACTTATCAAGTACCTCAACCAAATTCTCATTTCCCACGAATACCCCACCCTTAATTGGAAATTTTTATATAATCATTCATCAACAATATCTTCTACAGTTTTTATAGAATTCCTGTTTGACATATTTTTGATATGTATATCTTAAGATAAACCTTTTTATACAAGCAAACGTCAAAGTGAAAACAGTAGGTGAGGGATAAATAGAAAATATCTATTTATACCTATAAGTAATACCTAACGTATTTTATTAAAAATCATTTTATCTATTACCTATTTTGTAGAAAAAGATCATATTTGTCGTCAGGTAGAGTAAATAGTAAAACTATTATTTTTATAAGTTAATTTATTCATTTACTTCATTATGTAAAATAAGTTTAATTTGCATTTTTGATTAAATTTATCTTATTAAAAGTACAATAAAGTTAAATGCTTTCGAATTTCCTATTAAGTTATCGTTAATATAACAATTTCTTAAAAGGGAAGTAGAAGATAGATTAGTATATAGGAAGAAGTAAAGGAGGATATTTGTTGTTAATAAGTGTAAATGATAAAATCATAAAAATATTATTAATACTTTAGTATTTACATATCGAATTTTGATATGATGAAAAATAATAGCGTTTGTAAAGGTATAACTAGCGATTAATATTTTATTCTTTGTTTTACAACCATTTTACCTATAATTAAAATAGGTTAGAATGAATGTATGAGGTGTTAAGAGAAAAGAGGGAAAGGGAATGAAACCAACGATATATGATGTAGCAAAGGAAGCTGGAGTATCCATTTCAACCGTTTCTAAAGTATTAAATAATACGGGGAGTATTGCAGAGAAAACCAGAAAAAAGGTTAGGGATACCATGCATCAGTTAGACTATCAACCTAGTGTGGTAGCATCCGTCAAAAAGCGTATTCAAACTATTGGGCTTTTAATACCTAATATTGCGAATCCTTTCATGGCAGAAATAGCAAGGGGTATTGAAAATCATGTTAAGAAATTCGGTTTTAGTTTGATGATTTGTAGTACGGACAATGATTTAAAAAATGAAATCGAATACATTTCTATATTAAAGCAAAAGTACATAGATGGTATTATAATTGCTACAGGGTTAAAAGAGGATAAAGCTATCAAGGAGCTGCTTAAGGCCGAGATTCCGGTTGCATTACTTTCGAGAGATGTATCTTCGCTTGCTGTGGATGCAGTATTAGTAGATGATTTTCTAGGAGGGTACGAGGCTACAGAATACTTGATAAGCTTAGGACATAAAAGAATTGCAATGATTACTGAAGATATTAAGTTTCCGACTATAGGTGCAAGGTTTGAGGGATATAAGCAAGCCCTTGAGAAAGCAGGATTGCAATACGATGAAAGTTTAGTGTCTCTCAATAATACTTCACTTGATGAAGGAAAACAGTCTACACGTGAACTTCTACATTTGTCTGTTCCCCCGACAGCTATTTTTGCCTCAACCGAATTTCTTGCGATTGGAGCAATACAAGGTGCGCGTGAACTTAAGATAAAAGTTCCGCAAAATCTATCAATTATTGGGTTTGACGACACTGTCCTATCGACAATTTGTGATCCTCCTTTAACTACAATAGCTCAACCTATTCATGAAATGAGTAAGAAGGTTGTTGAACTATTAATAGAGGAGATTGAAAATTCAAAGGAGACGAAGCAACGAATTGTTTTATCTCCAAAATTAGTAGTTCGTGCATCTACTTCTCATAATAAAATGAATACATGAATGTAAATAAAATAATTAAACCTTGCAATAATTAATACCGTTATTAAAGTTTAAAGTTAGATATTTATGTATTGAATAATCAATTTTTAGAAGCAAAAAAGGCTACACAGCTTGCTTTGAAGCTGTGTAGCCTTTTTTGCTATCTTTTTTTAAAAGAAGAAAATCAATAATCTTAAATCATAAGAACATTTATATATCTTCTAAAATATCTATAGCGAATTTAGCTTATTTGAGATGGTCTTGTGCTTCACTACTCCAACTAACAACGTATTAATCTATTCACTATATGTCTTTACGCTTCTCTAAAATCTTCGTTTGATATAGGTAAAATATTGCTAATTGTTCTATCTAATAAAATTCATTTTACACAAAAAATATAGTTATTTATGGACAAGCCATTTAAAGCTTTCCTCTTAACTTTATTAATTTATCGTGGTAACTACTTATTGACTTTAAGGAAACTTCAAAAGGAAAGTGCTTTCCTTTTCTTTAAGAGTGTCTGGATGTATTTAACTAATACTTATAAAAAACATAAAGTTGTTTTACTATTATTAAGACGCTTAGGAAGGACATTTAATCTAAAAATCCAGTTACAAGGTATAAGTTTATGTTATTATTTAAATTTTTAAAAAATTATTGACAATAAAAAAACTAGAGGATAAACTCATTATCAAGGAAAGCACTTTCCTTATTTGTTAGCTTACTAATCATAAAAGGGTTGGTTAAACCAAAATATGAAAGCGCTACAAAAAAGAATAGCAAGAAGAAGGTAACTTTATTTAATCTTAAGGGGGAAGAAAGATGAAAGAAGTTAGAATTGGTCTGGTTGGTGCAGGACGTATGGGAAGTTTTCATGGAAGAACAGTGGCTCGTAAAATCTATGGGGCAAAGCTTAACGCGATTGCTGATCCAGTTTCAGGAGCTGCTGAAAGACTTGCGAAAGAACTCGGAGTATCAAAGGCATATACAGATCCAAAGGAAATGTTCCAAGATCCACATATTGACGCAGTAGTTATTGCAGCTCCTGCCCGTTCACATGCAGATCTTGTTGTTTCTGCTGCTAATGCAGGGAAAGCAGTTTTCTGTGAAAAACCAATGGCAATTACCCTAGAAGAAGCAGATAAAGCCATTTTGGCAGCCGAGGAAGCAAACGTTCCATTACAAGTAGGATTTAATCGTCGTTTTGCTTCAGATTTTAGAGCTGCTTATAACGATATTGTAGAAGGTAAAATCGGAACTCCACAGTTATTGAGATCATTGACACGTGATCCGGGATTAGGGGATCCTACTCCCATTCCAGAATGGACGATATTCTTAGAAACGCTCATTCATGATTTTGATGCTCTGCTCTATTTAAATCCAGGTGCAGAACCAATTGAAGTTTATGCAGTAGCTGATGCACTTGTACGTCCAGATTTTAAAGATAAAGGTCTCCTTGACACTGCGGTTGTTAACATCCGTTTTGATAACGGGGCAATTGCGACAGCTGAAGCTAATTTCCAAGCAGTTTATGGATATGATGTTCGCGGTGAAGTATTTGGTTCAGCTGGAATGGTGACAGCTGGAGGTGTTCAACAAACAAATATGATTCGTTACACTTCAGAAGGAATAAGTAGGGATACATATCGAAGAGACACTGAATTATTACATGATGCTTACGTCGCAGAACTCACTTCTTTTGTAGAATGTGTGCGTAATGAGAGTGCTCCATATGTAACAGGTAAAGATGCTCGCAGAGCTCTTTCAATTGCACTTGCTTGTATTGAATCTGTTAAGACAAATGCACCAGTGAAAGTTAAGAAAAGTGTACAGTTGATTTAATTAAACTATCTCAATTACAAAATTACTATTTTATTTAACCTAAAAAGAAAGCGATATCATTAAAGGGTTGATTCTTCTTTTTAGGTTTAGATTTATGAAATGCATCACTTCTAAAATAAATTAAATGTGTAAAAAGGAGAATAGAAATGAAATTTTCAATTTGTAGTTGGACTTTTGGAGATATTCCTTTAGAAAAGACAATGGAGTTTGTTGCAAAAACAGGGTATGACGCAATAGAAATTAGAGCTGCAGTAGATGACTATAACTGGCGTGATATTAAACAATTAGCGAAAAATTTAGATCTAGAAATAAGTGGTTTGACAGGTGATACAGGTTGGCCAAACGAAGAGCAAGATTTAGCTAATCGAAGCGAAGATAACCGAAAAAAAGCAGTAGCATACTTTGAAAGACAAATTGAAGCTGTTAAAGAGGTAGGAGCAGAATATTTAGTGGTTTGTCCTTCTGCGGTTGGAAAAACAGCTCCAATGGGCAATGCTGGAGAGGATTGGAAATGGGCTATCGACTCTGTACAAAAATTAACGAAAAAAGCAGAAGAGTTGGATATTACACTTGTAATTGAGCCTTTAAACAGATATGAGAGTTGTATGGTTAACACAGGAGCCGATGCTACAAAATTTGTTAAAGAAGTTAATCACCCTAAAGTGAAAATGTTGCTAGATTCCTATCATATGAACATTGAAGAGCGAGATCTTGAATTTCCCTTTTTAGATGCACAGGACAAACTGCATATTCTTCATGTAGCTGACAGTAATCGAAGAGGCATGGGGCGTGGCCACATCGACTTTAAACCATTTATCTCTGGAATACAGAAGATAAACTTTGATGGATATGTTGTAGTAGAAGCAACAGCTCCTGGCCCAAATCCTTTTCAAGCGAATAAGGGAGAAAATATGAATATGATTTATACGTTCGCGGAAGAAAGTTTATCGTTTTTACAAAATAACTTCAAGCTCGTTAAACAACTCTAAATAGTATTTCTTTGCTGAAAAAGATTCAACTAAAGGGGCGGATGGGTGGACCATGAATAAACAAAAAATGTATAGGTGGGTAATTTATTGTTTTGGTGCTTTAGGTGGGCTTTTATTTGGTTATGATACAGGGGTTATTTCAGGTGCTCTTCTTTTTATAAAAAAAGACATGGGGCTAACACCTTTTCTTGAAGGGTTAGTTGTAAGTGGAGTTTTAATTGGTGCCCTTATCGGCGCAGCTTTTAGTGGACCTGTAGCCGATAAATATGGAAGAAAGAAAACAATTATTATACTAGGTGTACTATTTACAATTGGCGCAATTGGAACAGCTATTTCTCCTAATGTACATACTTTAATTGCGTTTCGTATTGAACTGGGAATAGCAGTTGGAGGAGCTTCAGGTATTGTCCCTCTCTATTTAGCTGAAATGGCCCCAGCTAGTATTCGCGGTAAGGTCTCTTCATTAAACACGATTATGAATGCCCTTGGCATCTTCATGGCCTATCTTGTAAATTATATGTTTGCTGCCTCAGGAAATTGGCATTGGATGCTGGGTTTAGCTGTTGTTCCTTCTGTTTTATTGATGTTAGGGATGTTCTTTATGCCCGAAAGTCCAAGGTGGCTTTGGCAGAATGTAAGTGAAAATGAAGCACGCAGAGTATTATCTCTGACAAGGTATTCACACCAAGTAGAAGAAGAAATAAGAAGTATAATGCAGATAAAGACTGAGAAAAAGGTCAATTTAAAACTACTTTTTGCACCTGGCTTACGTTCTGTTTTATTTATTGGAATCGGCATTGCTGTATTTCAGCAGATCATCGGAACCAATACAATTATTTACTATACACCAACCATTCTAAGTACAGCTGGATTTGGATCTACAGCAGCCATTGCTGGAACAATAGGTATCGGAGTTTTTAATATTTTGTTTACGATTCTCGGAATGCTTCTTATTGATAAAATTGGACGCAAAAAGCTGTTATTAATCGGAAACATCGGCATGACGATTGCGCTTGGTACACTGGGAGTTGGTATGACATGGGTTGAGGTGCCTATATGGCTATTACTTACTTGCCTTTCCTTGTTTATTGTTGCGTATTCAGCAAGTTGGGGTATGGTCGTATGGGTCATTCTTGGTGAGATCTTCCCTATGAATGTGCGTGGCGTAGCAATGGGAGTAGCAAGTACAGCTTTATGGCTCTCAAACATTGTTATCTCGATGTCATTCCCAGTACTTGTTGAGGCTGTTGGAGTAGGAGTCCTATTCTTAACATATGCAGTTATTGGCGTCTTCGCTTTCCTCTTTGTTATGAAATATGTTCCCGAGACAAAAGGTCGAACGCTAGAAGAAATTGAATTAGAGATAGCATTTAAAAATAAACAAGCTGTTAGCTAATATAGGTTGATTACCTACCAGAAATAGATTCAAAAATTAATAAGAGAATTTAAATTCTGAGTAAAAATAAGTCACACCTTTTTATAAGATGTGACTTATTTTTGTATTTATATAATGTCTCTTAAAAGAAGCAGACAAAAGAATCCATACTGAAGGCCTCTAACAAGAGTTCTTTTGCTGGTGTATGAAGCTTTTTATACACCCTTGATTTCTCAACCTTTCTGAGACAACCAAGCTCGAAATCTCTGGG